>Ga0302241_1002548_pt1 | contig 10811 bp, 9 predicted proteins | sample AAG_UR_Arg_MG_FD_193532 | JGI IMG/M metagenome (GOLD analysis project Ga0302241, IMG submission 193532) | Enriched activated sludge microbial communities from anaerobic digester in WTTP, New Holstein, Wisconsin, United States - AAG_UR_Arg | ecosystem: Engineered > Bioreactor > Anaerobic >...
GGAAGCTCTTCCGGACGCCGTAGGAGGACTGTAGGGGTCGGGATTGTCAGTATAGCTATGGTACCGAATGCCCCTATAGACTCCATAGCCGATGGGGAAAGATCCCCAGGACATCGCTGATGCACCGAGGGCGTATTCATGAATCGCGACCAGCAGATTATCGTTGCTGTTGTAGAAAAAGGGAGTTTGCAGAGGTATCTCCATCCAGTTATTTGGCTCAGGTAGCAGGGAGGATACATCACCGATAAATACCTGAGTCAGGTTTGCGATAGGTTCCCAATCTGTTTCGCTGTTAAACACCATTTTGGTGGTGTGTCCCAGCCAGACAGTCCAGTTTTTGCTGTAGCCAATATCACCGGAAGCATAATAGAAGCGGAGCTTGGTGATCTGGCCGGAATGCCTAATCTGCGCATGGGTGTAGATTTGCTGACTGTAATTGTAGTCGTAGCCCCCATATATTGGTACATAGGATGAGCTCCCGGTTCCGTCACCTACCTGTGCCGTGACTGCGTGGCTTGAATCCAGAGAGCGGAAAGACCACACTTCGCTGGGAGCTGAGCTGCCAGTGCCGTTTTTGGCTACCACTTTCCAATAGTAAGTGGTGTTTGGTTGCAGGGTGGGCAGATAGGAGGTTGAGCTTAGATTGCTGGCAAACAAAGGCGGATTGGCAGATGTGCCCAGATACAGGTCGTAGTTGGTGGGCCCTGAAACACTCACGGTGGGTTTCCAATAGAGCCTGTCTCCCGCAACTAAATTACCATTATTGAGGGGACTCCACAAGGTGGGAGCAGGTGGAGCCTGAGTGCTGGAGAACACAATCTGGATGCGGTTGATGTCGGATGCTCTTGAGGATGCCGTAGGAGGGCTGGTGGGGTCGGGATTGGTAGTGTTGCTATGGTACCGAATGCCCCTATAGACTCCATAGCCGATGGGGAAAGATCCCCAGTTCATCGCTGATGCACCGAGGGCGTATTCATGAATCGCGACCAGCAGATTATCATTGTTGTTGTAGAAAAAGGGAGTTTGCAGAGGTATCTCCATCCAGTTACCGGGTGCGGGCAGCAGGGAGGATACATCACCGGTAAATACCTGAGTCAGGTTTGCTAAAGGTTCCCAATCTGTTTCGCTGTTAAATACCATTTTGGTGGTGTGTCCCAGGTGGATAGTCCAATTCTTGCTGTAGCCGATATCACCTGAAGCATAATAGAAGCGGAGCTTGGTGATTTGGCCAAAACGCATAATCTGCGCATGGGTGTAGATCTGCTGACTGTAATTGTAGTCATAGGTTCCACAAAACGGTAAATAGGAGGTGCTCCCGGTTCCCTCACCTACCTGTGCGGTTTCCTCTGTGACTGGGCCAAGATAGCGGAATGACCTCAATTCGCTTGGGGGTGAGCTGCCGATTTCGTTTTTGGCTACCACTCTCCAATAGTAAGTTGTGTTGGGTTGCAGGGTAGGCTGATAAGTGGGTGTGGTGATATTGCTGGCAAATAAAGGCGGATTGGCATTTGTGCCCAGATACAGGTCGTAGGCTCTGGTTTCGGCGACGCTCGCAGTGGGCTTCCAGAGGAGACTTTCTCCGGCAACTAAAGTACAATTATCGATAGGACTCCACAAGGAGGGCGCAGGGGGAGCCTGGGTGTTAGAGAAAACAATCTGGATGCGGTTGATGTCGGATGCTCTTGAGGATGCTGTAGGAGGACTGGTGGGGTCGGGATTGTCAGTGTAGCTATGGTACCGAATGCCCCTATAGACTCCATAGCCGTTGGAGAAAGCACCCCAAGACATCCCTGACCTGCCCGGAGTATACTCATGAATCGCGATGAGCAGGTTATCATTTGTGCTGTTGTAGAAAAAGGGAGTATCCAGAGTGATTTCCATCCAGTTGTTGGGCTCAGGCAGCAGGGAGGATACATCACCGGTAAAGACATGAGTCAGGTTTGCTAAAGGCTCCCAGTCTGTGTTGTTGCTAAATGTCGTTTTGGTGGTGTGTCCCATGTAGATTGTCCAGTCTTTGCTGTTGGCAATATTACCGGAGGCATAAAAGAAACGGATTTTGGAAATCGGTCCGGAATGGCCAATCTGCGCATGGGTGTAGATCTGCTGACTGTAATTGTAGTCATAGCCTCCATTGATCGGCATATAGGAGGTAACCGCAGTTCCCTCACCCACTTGCACAGTGGTTGCATGGCTGAGGCTGAAGATGCTCAGCACCAGAGCCAGCAGCAGAGTAAATAATAGATATCTTTTCATAGTATCTATACTCCTTAAGTTTTGCTTTTTTTAAGGTTGAAAGGTTCGTGGCCTCCGCCCATGCTAAGATTTCAGGGGGATAATTCTATAGGCAAAGTCCGGTTTGATAATGAGGTTGAGGTGCTTGATCTCCGCTGTCCAGTAAATCCGGTTTTGGCTGATGGATACACCGATACTCTTGGAATAATGTGCGACTATTACTTGGGAAGTGAGTGTATTCATATGAGCCTTGCCTTTTTCCTTGGGGCGAGGGGTGAGAATAATGAAGTTGAGGGCCTTGGGGATGCAGCAGCAGTGCAGACAAACGGGCTCAGCTCCGCTGAAGAGGTGGGAAACCCTACTCTTAAAAATCGCTGGCAAGCCTAAGATGCTAATATCCATGTTGTCCGCCAAATGGTTCTTTGATACCTTTCCTTGAAAATGGTGTGACAATGCGACCTTTAAAGAATGAGCACGGTCAACACCAGTCTCGGGGGAGATAATAATAGGCTTCCGATATTTGTCAAGATAAATGTAAGTATTTGGGCTCAGGAATGGGGAAAAAGATGGGTTCGGGAGTGTTGTTAGTTGTCAGTCGTCAGTCGTCAGTCGTCAGCCGCTGCGCTGGTTTTGGGGATGCGCGTGTTTGTGGTGGGGATTCGCACGGCTCTGGGGCTTTCTTTTTTCCCACGAATTACACGAACGGGGCGACTTCGTCGCAGTTGTGAGTTGTGAGTTGTGAGTTGTGAGCGGCTGCGCAGGTTTTGGGGATACGCGTGCTCTTTGCAGCAATACGCACGGCTCTGGGGCTTTTTTTGTCCACGAATTACACGAATTAACACGAATTATGGGATGTAGGGTCGGTCGCCGGACCGACCATTTACCGCTACTCTATGGCAGCGGGTATATTCCACCGGCAGTTGAACGAGTGCCGTTAAGGTCGGTGCGGCTTACGCCGGTACCTTCGGTGCGCAGCGAGCGCCCGTACAGAGCGACCTTACATGGTCGGTCCGGCGACCGACCCTACAACGGCGGTACAGCGACATGACCCTAAAACGACCCTAATTATCTACAATGTGACCCCATAACTACCCTGATTATTTACATCATTATTCTCAAAACAACCCTGATTATTTACAACTTTGTCTTCAAAACAACCCTGATTATTTACATCTTTGTCAATTTTAAGCTTGACAACTTGCGCTCTACCATAAGATTGCACTCGTATAGGAGTTACTATGTTTTCACGCAAGATAAACCGCTACTTACAGGACTGGTCAAAGTCCAGTTTTCGCAAACCTCTTTTGATCAGGGGTGCCAGACAGGTGGGCAAAACCACCGCTGTGCGCATGTTTGGCCAAGAATTTGACGTCTTTATCGAGCTCAATATGGAGCTGGATGATGATCGTGAACTCTTTGAAAGAGAGACGGATATCAACCGGCTCTACAACCTGATCTTGATCACTAAAGGCATTGCCAGCTCGGCGGGGCGGGTCTTGATCTTTATCGACGAAATCCAGCACTGCGAGAAAGCTATCGCAGCTTTGAGGTATTTTTATGAGCAGCGGCCGGATCTCTATGTGATTGCTGCAGGCTCACTTTTGGAAGCGTTTTTGGATAGACAAAGGATTGGTTTGCCGGTGGGAAGGGTGTCCAGCGTCTGGATGTATCCGCTGGATTTTGAAGAGTTTTTGGAGGCAGCAGAGCAGCATCAGTTGCTCTCAGAACTCCAGAGTCTACCTCTCAAAGGCCATTTGCTTCCCGCGATCAATAGATGGTTCAGACAATATGCCCTCATCGGTGGCATGCCTGAGATCGTAAGCGCATACCTCAAGACCAATGACCTGAGCGTAGTGCGCCGCATGCAGGCTGATCTTTTGGTCGCTTACGACGATGATATGATCAAGTATGCTCAAACCAGGGATCAAGCAGATATCATCAGGCTGATTTGGTCGTTTTTGCCTACGGTAGTGTGCAAACAAGTTAGCTACAGCGGCTTTGGGAAGCTCAAACTGAGGACGGAGTCTGTCCGTTCAGCGATGCGGATTTTGGAGTTATGTGGCTTGGTCTATCGGGTGTCCCCTTATACTACTTACGAGTTGCCAGCTCTATTGGATTATTCCAAAAAGGTAAAGCTTTTGATGTTGGATACCGGACTTTTGAACTATTTGGCGGGTGTGCAGGCGGAGTATTTTGGCTCTCAAAGCTTGAACAGCATCTACAAGGGGGCAGCAATGGAACACCTGATCGGCCAGTTGCTGATTTCACAGGGTGGCGAGGAGATCATGCCGTTGAGCTATTGGCAAAGAGATAAGAGGGGCTCTTCCGCTGAGATCGACTATGTGTATCGACATAGAGGCAAATTGATCCCAATCGAGGTAAAAGCAGGCGCATGTGGCACGCTGAAATCCTTGCATCTCTTCATGGAAAATAGTCCACAGGACTTGGCGATCAGGTTTTATGACGGTGAATTCTGGGTGCAATCCGTAGAACGAAAAGAGGGTAAAGCCTTTACCCTGCTCAATATCCCGCTGGCTTTGGTGGGGAATCTGAAGGAGTATGTTCTGATGTATAGTGGGGCGGCTGAGCCGTCCCAGTAGCGACCGCCCGTACATTTGCAGCGGTATGGCTACCACCGGCTACCTGTGAGTTGTGAGTGGCGGCCAAATATAGACTGGAAGCGGTATTTCAGAGGATGAGACCATGTGATGGAGGTTTGATGAGGCAATCCATGTATTTTACTTCCGAACAAAAAGAGACAACATTTGCTCGTTTTTGTATACTTAGCATTATCAGTCGGTTACGAGATTGGGGAAGTCCGATTTTCATCGTCTGAGCAACATCGTCAGAGTATATTATCCCAGATAATGCAATAGGCTCTTTCTCTAAGGTTGAGCTTTTCTCCCCGTCACCCACTTCGCCCTTACTTACCCGCAGGGAGATGCCGTGGTGATACTCGGGTTTTTCCCGAGTATCACCGAGTAATCACCGGGCGGCTAAGCAAGGAGGAGGTAGGGAATATCACAAAGAGGCTACTGCATTATTAGGGATTATGAAGGCCTGTTTTTTTGTAAAGTGGGTTTTGTATATAGGGATGCTTTTCAGGTGTGGACAGATCAGCTTTTCGGCATCAATTTGGTCTTGGGTGTGAAATATGTATTGACATAAAGTGCTTGGTTTTAAAACTTAAACAACGACCCTATGAATACGATATCAAGGAGTTTAAATAATGGATTACTTTTTGACAGAAGACCAGATCGAGATGCGTGACTTGGCACGTCGCATCGCCATCGAGAAGATGCATCCACTGAGTGAAAAGTATGATGAAGAAGGGATTTTCCCTTGGGACATCGTGGAAGTGATGAAGCAGAGTGATTTCTTTGCCATCCTGATTCCGGAAGAGTATGATGGGATCAGCGGCAAGGTGATGGACTTGGCCGTGGTAACCGAGGAGCTTTGCGCGGTGGATGCAGGTATAGCCCTGGCTTTTGGTGCAACGGGTTTGGGAATGTATCCCATCCTGATCTCCGGTAGCGAAGAGCAGAAGCAGCACTATCTGCCCATCATCGCCTCCGGCGAGCAACTCTGCGCTTTTGCGCTCACCGAAGCCAATGCAGGCAGTGACGCCGGTGGCATCGAGACTACCGCCCGCAAGGATGGAGACAATTACATCCTCAACGGCACCAAACAGTGGATTACCAACGGTGGTGAAGCCGGCATCTACACCGTGTTTGCGATGACGGACAAGACCAAGGGTGCGCGGGGAGCGAGCTGCTTCATCGTGGAAAAAGGAACGCCCGGCTTCAGCTTTGGCAAAAAGGAAAACAAGATGGGTATCCGCGCTTCCGCAACGCGTGAGCTGATCTTTGAAGATTGCGTGATTCCCGCCTCGAACATGATTGGCAGAGAAGGCACTGGCTTTTTGACTGCCATGAAGGTTTTTGACAAATCGCGTCCCATGGTGGGTGCGCAGGCTGTGGGCATCGCCCGCGGTGCTTTGGAGATTGCCGTGAAGTATTCCAAAGAGCGGCATCAGTTTGGCAAGCCCATTTCCAGCTTCCAGGGTGTGCAATACATGTTGGCCGATATGGCGACGCAGGTGGAAGCCGCCCGGGCACTGGTCTATCAGACCGCCCGCATGGTGGATGCCGGAGCCAGAAACTACTCCAAAGAAAGCGCCATGTGCAAATACTTTGCCTCCGACGTGGCCATGAAAGTGACCACCGACGCCGTGCAGGTCTTGGGTGGCTATGGCTACATGAAAGAATACCCCGTGGAAAAGATGATGCGTGATGCCAAGATTCTGCAGATCTACGAAGGAACAAACCAGATCCAGCGCGGCATCGTGGCATCCCAATTGCTCAAAGAATTCTAAATAAGACTAATCTCAAGCGAAAGCCGGCGCATCATGAGCCGGCTTTCTTATGCTGGAGTGAATATGGATTGGATTCACAACTTTCCGCGCGCGATCACGGTGGCAGACAGAGAGGGAATCATCCTGGCGATGAACAAAGCTGCGCAGGAGACCTTTGCCGCTCAGGGCGGTGAGAAGGTGATCGGCACCAGCTTGTATCTCTATCACAAACCGCAGTCGATCGAGAAGATCAAACACATGTTGGCTACGGGCGAGAATAACGTCTATACCATCAGCAAAGCGGGGCAAAAGAAGCTGATCATGCAGCAGCCCTTTTTGGTGGATGGAGAGGTGGCGGGCATCGTGGAAATATCGCTGAAAATCCTTGACGAAATGCCGCATTATGAGCGAGATTAAGAGCATCCTGCTGCACACCTGTTGCGCTCCCTGCCTGATTGCGCCTTATTACAAGCTCAAGAGCGAGGGCTATGAGATCAGCTCTTTTTGGTACAATGTCAACATCCATCCCTACACGGAGTACCGGCAACGCAGGGAGACTTTGGAGGCTTTTGCGCGTGAGCAAGGTTTTGAGCTGATCCTGCGGGATGAGTATGGCCTAAAGCGGTTTGTGAAAGCGGTTGCGGATAACATCCCCGGACGCTGCAGCTACTGCTATGAGGTGCGGCTGGATGCAACGGCGAAATTGGCGGCGGAACGCGGTTTTGCTGCCTTTTCTACCACGCTGCTCTACAGCAGGTATCAAAAGCATGAGCTGATCAGGCAAATCGCTGAAAGGTGTGGTGAGAAATACGGGGTTGCCTTTTATTATGAGGATTTCCGGCCCCTGTGGGATGAGGGGATCAGGCTTTCCAAGGAGGCGGGGATGTATCGGCAAAAGTATTGCGGCTGCATCTTCAGCGAAGAGGAACGCTATCTGAAGAAAAAGGACTCAAGATGAAGAAACATGAAGAGATAGACCTGAGCCAAGCCCGGCTCTACAGCGTGGCGGAACGTCCCAGCAAAGTGGATCAGGAGCTGATGGCGGGCTTGGGTGACGGGAGCGTTAAGGGCTATTTTGAGTCACTGCCCAAGCTGCTCAAAGCGCAGGATCTGAATGAGCTGATCTCACACATCCAAGCTGCGATCGGGAATAAGAAGCCTCTGATCGTGGGGCTGGGTGGACACGTGATCAAATGCGGCCTGGCACCGCTGCTGATCGAGCTAATCAAGAAAGGACACATCACCTGTTTGGCGAGCAATGGCTCGGTGATCATCCACGAGTATGAGCTGGCGATGTTTGGCAAGACTTCGGAGGATGTGGAGGTGCAGCTCTCGGATGGCAGCTTCGGCATGGCTCTGGAGACCAATCGGGATCTGGGTCAGGTGATCAAGCAGGCTGCTGCGGAGGGAATAGGCTTGGGGCAGGCGGTGGGTAAATTCCTGAGTGAGAATGCGCCTTATGCCTCCAATTCTCTATTGGCTACGGCCTACGAACACGATCTGCCCTTCACGGTGCATGTGGCGGTGGGCACGGACATCATCCATCAATCCGGCTATGCTGACGGAGCGGCGATCGGGGAATGTTCGCATCGGGACTTCCGCATCTTCTGTCATCAGGTGAGTTTGTTAGATGGTGGCGGTGTGTATCTGAATCTGGGCTCGGCGGTGATTTTGCCGGAAGTGTTCCTCAAAGCACTTACCGTGAGCAGGAATATCAAGGGCAGGGTGCAGGATTTTTATACGGCGGTCTTTGATATGAACTTCCACTACCGTGCCAATGAAAACGTGGTGAAGCGGCCGGTCTTGAACGGAGGGAAGGGATATTACTTCATCGGGCATCATGAGATCATGATCCCGCTGCTGATTCAGGGCATAGAGAGCAGATAAAAGTTTGGGAGGCCGTGGATTCGACCTCCCAGTATTGCGAGTTTTTTGTCGGACTGATTATTCGTATCTGAGGGCATCGATGAGATTGAGGTTGGCTGCCTTTTTGGCGGGATACCAACCGAAGAAGATGCCGATGGCGCAGGAGAAAGTTACCGAAATCAGGATGCTGAAGGGCGTTATGTCCACGCTCCAGTGCATGGTTTTGCCCACCACTGAGGTGGCAGCCCAGCCCAGGAAGATGCCTACCATTCCACCCAAGATGCTGATGGTGACGGCTTCGATGACAAATTGCAGCAGCACATCCCGCTTGTGAGCACCCACGGCCATGCGGATGCCGATCTCCTTGATGCGTTCGGTGACGGAGACCAGCATGATGTTCATGATGCCGATGCCACCCACCAAGAGTGAGATGCCGGCGATGCTGGCCAGGAGGACGGTCATGGTGTTGGAGACGCTGCTGGCTGTGTCTGCGATTTCGGTCTGGGTGTTGACGACGAAGGATTCGCTGGTAGTGCCGCGATGGCGGTTTTGCAGGAGCTCTAATATGTCCTGCTGCACCATCTGGATGCGTTCCTTGGATTCTGCGGAGACGATGATGGTCATGAATCTCCAGCGGTGGCCAATGAGGCGGGTGAGCACGGTGGTGTGTGGGACGAGCACGATGTCATCCTGATCCATGCCCATCACGTTTTCGCCTTTGGCTTTGAGCACGCCCTTGACGATGAAGGGGATGTTGCGGATGCGCATGATCTTGCCTACGGGATCGACGTCACCAAAGAGGTTGTCGGCGATGGTCTTGCCGATCACGCAGACCTTGCTGCTGTTTTCCACATCGGAGGGGTAGAAGAGCTCGCCTTGCTCGGCGGTCATGTTGCGGATGTTGAAGTAGTCCACATCCACGCCCGTGATGCCACCACGCCAGTTTTGGTTTTCATATTTGAGGCGGCCGAAGGTGTTTAAAATCGGTGAGGCATAGAGCACTCCATCGATGCTTTCCTTCACGGCATCTACGTCTTCGACTTCCAAGAGGTTGCCGCTTCCCTGGGCTTGGCGAACGTTGCTCTGCTGGCTCATGAAGTTTGAGGAAACCATGATCACGTTTGTGCCCATGCTGTTTATCTGGTCTTCCACGATCTTCTTGGCACCTTCGCCGATGGCTAACATGGTGATCACTGCTGCCACGCCGATGATCACGCCCAACATGGTGAGGAAGGTGCGGGTCTTGTTGCGTGCCAGTGATTTGAGGGCTATTTTGATGATTCCTATGATAGACATGAAAGGCTCCTTATTGATCCAGCTCGGGCATGGTTTTCAGGTCTTCAATGGCGGTGCGGGGGTGAGGGTTTTCCTTGTCTGAGATGATCATGCCGTCACGGAAGGTGATGATGCGCTTGGCATAGCGGCTGATGTCGTGCTCGTGTGTCACTAAGATCACGGTCATGCCTTGGGCGTGTAACTTTTGGAAGAGAGCCATCACTTCCACGCTGGTGCGGGTGTCAAGATTACCGGTGGGTTCGTCTGCGAGGAGGAAGACGGGGCTATTCACGATGGCGCGGGCGATGGCGACACGTTGCTGCTGGCCACCGGAAAGCTGATTGGGAAAGTGGCGGGCTCGATCTTTGATGCCTACCACATCCAGGGATTCCATGGCTTGGTTGACCCTTTCTTTGTGGCTCAGGTTGCGGGTGTAGAGCAGGGGCAGTTCCACGTTTTCCAGTGCCGTGGTGCGAGGTAACAGGTAGAAGGACTGAAACACGTAGCCTATCTTTTCATTGCGCACCCGGGTGAGCTGTTCGGAGCTCATCTCGTGCACGGCGATGCCGTCCAGTTCATAGCTGCCGGCGGTGGGTCTGTCCAGGCAACCTAAGAGGTTCATGAAGGTGGTCTTGCCGCTGCCGCTGGCACCCATGATGGCGATGAATTCCCCTTTGGCGATGTCGAGGTCGATGCCCCTGAGGGCGTGAACCTCGAACTCTCCCATCTGATAGACTTTGGTGAGACCTTGGGTGCGGATTAAGGTGGTGGAGCTCATCTTGGGTTAAAACCTTCTCATGCCGGGGCCGCCGCTCATGGGATTAGCCGCTGCGGCTTGCTTGGCGTCTTTGTAGTTGACTCCGGTGATGAGCTGATCCTTTTCGTCGATGCCGGAGATGACCTCGATGAAGGCGCCGTCTGAGATGCCGGTGCGAACCATCTTGGCTACAGGCTCGCCGTCACGCAGCACCCAAACCATGGACATGCCACCGCGTCTCATGCCACCCATAGCAGGATTGGGCATGCCTGCAGGAGCTCCGCCTGCTGCTCCTACTCCGCCTGCCATGCCGCGTCTGGATCCGGG
>Ga0302241_1002549_pt1 | contig 10804 bp, 10 predicted proteins | sample AAG_UR_Arg_MG_FD_193532 | JGI IMG/M metagenome (GOLD analysis project Ga0302241, IMG submission 193532) | Enriched activated sludge microbial communities from anaerobic digester in WTTP, New Holstein, Wisconsin, United States - AAG_UR_Arg | ecosystem: Engineered > Bioreactor > Anaerobic >...
GCCTTGCCATGACCAGAACGCTACAGCCCGGGGAACAGCTTACCATCGCGGTCGGATGGCCGGTGGGACATGTGATCAGGCCTACGGTTATCACAAAGATTGCCTGGTTTCTGAAAGATAACCTTTATATCCTTATTGCCCTGGCCGGAATCGCCGGAGTCATAATGCTCTACTTCAGGCGATGGAAGTCGGTTGGAAAAGACCCTGCCAAAGGAACCATTATACCCCTGTTTGATCCGCCCGAAGGATTCAGTCCGGCAGATACCGGCTACCTGGTCGCCATGGGGATGAAGGAAGAAGTGCTGACAGCGGCGCTTGTCAATATGGCCGTGAAAGGCTGCCTGAAAATCGTAAATACAAAAAAGAAATATTCCCTTGAACTTATTCCCGGAAATACTGCTGAACTCACTCCGGAGGAAAAAGTCCTTGCCTCAGTTCTTTTTTCCTCATCTCAGGAGCTGGTTCTGGACAATGAGAACTATCAGTTGTTGCTGAACGCGAGAATGATGGCGGAAAAAATGCTTAAAGCTAAAATGATACCGGAATATTTCAATCTCAACGCCAAACACCTTATGCCGGGAGTTCTTCTGTCGATAGCCCTGGTTGTTCTTAGCTTTGTCATATCTCCCTCTCCGCTCATCCCTGTGATACTGATTATTCTTCTTACCGGACTGGTGATTCTTTTCTACTGGCTTATCAAAGCTCCCACAGTCCGCGGAAGGGCTTTGATGGATGAAGCGGAAGGTTTCAAAATGTACCTTTCAGTTGCGGAAAAGGACAGGCTCAATTTTTTGCATGAACCGGAACTTACCGTAGAACGCTTTGAAAGCCTTCTTCCCTATGCCATAGCTCTTGGAGTCGAAAATGAGTGGGGCAACAGGTTTGAGAATGCACTTAAGCGTTCGATGCAGGAAACAAAAGACTATGAGCCTGCATGGTATGTTGGGACAATACCGGGAACCGCGGCATTTTCACCTTCACATTTCACCTCAACGATGGGAAAAAGCTTTTCATCGGCCATATCGTCGGCATCCACTCCTCCCGGATCATCATCGGGCAGTGGCGGTGGAGGAAGCGCTGGCGGCGGTGGTGGCGGTGGCGGCGGCGGTGGCTGGTAAGACATTGCAGAAGTTGATCTCATCCTTCGAAATCTAATGTTTCCGGAATTTACGAAGCCTGTCATTAAACTTTAGCTTCCGGCTTCAGATTGATAGTGGTGCAAGACAGTGCCTTTCTCCACTTTTGTTTTATTTCTCCTGAAGATTTGATTTATCGTAAGTCATAAAAAAAGCATAATATTGCAGCTTCATAAAACAGAACATCATGACAGAACAAATAAGGATGATAGGAGCAAGGATACGGGAGCTTCGCGATATTTCCGGGATTAATACAGGAGACCTTGCACAGAAGCTCGGACTTCCTGAAGAACTTTATGTAAAATATGAAAGCGGCGAATCCGACATTCCGGTTGGAGTGCTTTTCGAGATATCGGAGATGTTCAATGTCGAATTGTCGGTGCTGCTCGGAGGTGATGGCCCTAAACTTCATATCTACGGAATAGTGAGAAAAGGAAAAGGGCTTAAACTTGAACGCCGGCAGCAGTATAAATATGAGAGCCTGGCCTTCAACTTTATAAATAAAAAAGCCGAGGTTTTCATGGTAACCATCGATCCGAAGCCTGAAGATTCACTTCTTGATTTCAACTCCCATCCCGGGCAGGAATTCAACTACGTGGTCGAAGGATCGATGATGACAGTTATCGACGGCTACGAAATCATACTGAACGAGGGTGATTCGATTTATTTCGACTCGGGATACAATCACGCGATGAAAGCCCTCAACAATGAGCAGGTGAGATTCCTGGCAATTATTTTATAGGACAATACCGATATTGACAATGCTTCTTGAAAAATACCTGAAACAGATTGATTTTAAATCATACGAAGAGTTTAAAACTGGATTTGAAATATTAATCCCTGAGAGTTTCAATTTTGCTTACGATGTTGTTGATGAAATAGCACGGATCACACCGGAAAAAACCGCGATGGTGTGGTGTGACGACAAAGGCAATGAAGCTGTTTTCACCTTCGGACAGATGAAATATTTCAGCGACAAAGCTGCAAACTTCTTCAGGACGAAAGGCATCCGAAAGGGTGACCGTGTCATGCTGATACTGAAAAGACATTATACATTCTGGTTCTGCACGCTGGCACTGAACAAAATAGGTGCTGTTATAATCCCCGCAACCCATCTCCTTACCGCCAAAGACATTGTTTACAGGAACAATGCCGCCGGCATCAGGATGATTGTCTGCGTACCCGATCCGGAGGTAATACGGCATATTGAAGATTCCGAAAGCCAGTCCCCCACCCTTGAGTTCAAGGTCCTGGCAGGCAGCGAACGGGAAGGATGGATCAATTTTTCAAAGGAAATGGAGGAGAGTCCGGAGGTATTTACAAAACCCGGACCGGATGAAGTGCCGGGGAATGATGATACGATGCTTCTTTATTTCACTTCGGGCACTACCGGAATGCCCAAGATGGTAACTCACGATTACACCTATCCGCTCGGACATATACTGACAGCGAAATACTGGCAGTGCGTTCAGGATAACGGCCTGCATTTTACCATAGCCGATACGGGATGGGCCAAATCGGCCTGGGGCAAGATCTATGGTCAGTGGATATCAGGGAGCGCGGTGATGACATACGATTATGACAGGTTTATCCCGAAACATATTCTAGAGGTGATTGAAAAATACAAGGTAACAACATTATGCGCCCCTCCTACAATTTACAGGTTCCTGATAAAGGAAGACCTGGAAGCCTTTGATCTCAGCTGCCTGAAGAACTGTGTTGTTGCCGGTGAACCGCTCAATCCCGAGGTATATAAATTCTTCCTTGAGAAAACCGGACTGAAGCTTATGGAAGGTTATGGTCAGACGGAATGTACCATTGCCCTGGCTACCTTTCCCTGGATGAGACCCAAACCCGGATCGATGGGGAAGCCGTCGCCGGGCTATGATATTGAAATTGTCGATGAATCGGGTTTCCCCTGCGAAATCGGTTATGAAGGAGAAATAGTTATTCATACTGACAGGAGAAAGCCGGTCGGTATGTTCAAGGGCTATTACATGGATGAAGAGATGACAAGAAATGTCTGGTCGGACGATGTTTACAGGACCGGCGACATGGCCTGGCGCGATGAGGATGGATACTTCTGGTTTGTTGGCAGGGCGGATGATATTATCAAGAGTTCGGGTTACAGGATAGGTCCCTTTGAAGTCGAAAGTGCCCTTATAGAGCATCCGGCCGTTCTTGAATGTGCTGTGACTGCCGTTCCCGATCCCGACAGGGGACAGATTGTAAAAGCCACAATAGTTCTTTCAAGAAATTATAGCCCCGGAGATGAACTGGCCAGGCAACTGCAGGACCATGTCAAGAAAGTCACAGCTCCCTACAAGTATCCGAGAATTGTTGAGTTTGTTGACGAGCTGCCGAAAACAATAAGCGGAAAGATCAGAAGGGTGCAGATAAGGGAAAAGGATGGTTAATCTGAAAATTTGAAAATCGCTCTAAAGTGACAATTTTCAATGATTAATATAATATTCCGCCGAAAAAATAACTGATAGGACAATTCCGTTTTATGAGTGAATTTGATACTTTTAAAAGTATCAAATCCCTTATGATATTCAATTATTATTAACCTCAAAACTCCAATACCATGAGATCAAAAGCAGCGCTAATGATAAGCTTTTTCATGTTGTCAGCCATTGCCTTCTCGCAGACAGAAAAGGGGACTCTGATAGTTTCCGGTAACAACAGCCTTGAATTTACTCATACTGAGGGGAAACTTACAGATAAAGAGACTGGCTCATCTAGTCGTTCGAAAGTGAATACCTTAGAGTTCATGCCGGCTGTTGGTTATTTTGTCGCAGATAATTTTGCTGTTGCACTTTCAGTAGATTACATACGTTCCTCACAAAAAAATTACAAATCAAACCAGCTGTCATTTATGCCGACCTTAATGTATTATTTTCCGGGTGAATCATCATTCAGGCCTAATGTCCAGGCTGGTTTCGGATATGCAGTATTAAAGGAAAAGTTCAACACGTACAAGGAGTCGTTCTCCGGATATGCTTATGGCGCTGGTTTGGGCCTGGATTATTTCATTAGCGATAATATTGCGGTCGGTCTTGGAATACAATGGATAGGCACAAAGATGACCTACTCGGAAGACAAGGATTTAAAAACTACTGCCAATGCTTTGGGATCGGTCATTGAATTCTCACTGTTCTTTTAAAGCTCAGGGCACAGAGCACGGGGCACAGGGCTCAGGGCGCAGGGCACGGGGCACAGGGCACGGGGAAAGTCGTGCAGGCCTGCAAGACCGCAAGACAGCAAGACCGCAAGACAGCGACCGAAGGGAGCTAGGCCGCTCACCGCGTACTGTAATTACACCTCCAGAATAATCCCTACCGGACAATGATCCGATCCGGTGATTTCTTCGTATATAAATGCATCTTTCACTTTTGGAAGGAACGATCGGCTTACCAGGAAATAATCGATTCTCCAGCCTATGTTCCTTGACCTTGCCGCGGCCCTGAAACTCCACCAGGAATATCTTCCCAGGGAATCGGGGTAGAAATGCCGGAAGGTATCTGTAAAACCGCCCTGGACCAGCCTGTCCATACCGTCAATTTCCTCCTGCATATAACCTGCAGATTTGTTGTAATTTGCCTGCGGACGAGCCAGATCAATCGGCTTATGGGCTACATTAAGGTCACCGCAAACGACAAGGGGCTTGATCTTCTCGAGATCCTTCAGATATTCAAAAAATGCCTTGTCCCACTCCTGTCTGTAATCCAGTCTTGCTAGCTCTGCTCCGGAATTGGGTACATATACATTAACAAGGAAAAACTGCCCTAAGTCAAGGCACTGCACCCTTCCTTCGGTATTATGTTCACTGATCCCGATATCCTTTGTGACTTTAAGCGGCTTGATCCCTGATATAACCGCCGTACCGGAATATCCCGGCCTCAGGGCTGAATTGCAGTAGATATGATTGTGTTTCAGGGGTTCGAGCGTTTCGGCAACCTGATCATCCTGTGCCTTTGTTTCCTGAAGGCAGATAATATCAGCATTCAGGCCTTCAATAGCTGTAAAGAAATTTTTTTTCGCGATGGCACGGATGCCGTTTACGTTCCAGGATATAATCTTCATAGTATCATTTTTGAATATGTAAAAATAACAACTCCGTCGAAATAAAAGTGTTCAAAAGCGGATATGAGGAATCAAAGCCGTATTTAAAATAAAACATAATCCGTACATTTACCATCTACTTAATAACAAAGCAAATGGAAACCATCAGAAATCTGTACAGACCGGGCAGGGGACCCTCGAGCAGTCATACCATTGGTCCTATGAATATTGCCAAACGCTTTATTTCAATGATGGGAGATGCTTCTTCCTGCAGGATAACCCTGTATGGCAGTCTGGCCGCGACAGGCAAGGGGCATGGCACTGATAAAGTGCTGGAGGACGCGTTTGAAGGGAGAAAACTCGAAATTGTATGGGAGCCTGAAGTTTTTCATGAGTTTCATCCTAATGCCATGAAGCTTGAGGCGCTTGATTCCGGGAATAATGTAATCTGTGAAAAGATGGCATTCAGCATTGGCGGCGGTGCTGTTGTTTTCGATGATGAAAAAGCCGAATCCCAGCCTGTGTATCCACATAACAAGATGGAAAAGATACTCGATCACTGCAACAGGAAAGGAATAACCTTATGGCAGTATGTTGAAGCGGCGGAAGGACCCGATATATGGACTTTCCTTCAGGACATATGGACTGTGATGGAGGAAGCGATCGCGCGTGGTTTAAGCAAAGAGGGAGTTATCCCGGGAGGATTGAATCTGCAGCGCAAGGCGAACTCATACATGCGCAAGGCTCATCAGTTCAGAAACATCTTCAGGCGAAGGGCAACCCTGTATGCCTATGCCCTGGCTGTGAGCGAAGAAAACGCCTGCGGCGGGGAGATAGTGACAGCACCTACATGCGGTTCGTGCGGTGTTCTTCCTGCTGTCCTCAAGTATTCAAAAGAATTTAACGATCACACGGATGAAGACATTATAAAGGCTCTTGCCACCGCGGGACTTATAGGGAATATAGTAAAAACAAACGCGTCCATTTCAGGAGCAGAGGTAGGCTGCCAGGGAGAGATCGGCACAGCATGCGCCATGGCCTCGGCGGCCCTTACCCAGCTTTACGGGGGAACCAATTACCAGACAGAATATTCGGCAGAAATGGGTCTGGAACATCATCTCGGACTTACATGCGACCCTATAGCAGGACTGGTTCAGATACCATGCATTGAAAGGAATGTGTTTGCTGCATCCAGAGCATTGTCGCACAATACCTTTGCATTGCTTTCCGACGGAAGGCACATGATAAGCTTCGACCGGGTGGTAAAGGCCATGAAGCAGACAGGAAAGGATATTCCAAGCCTTTACAAGGAGACATCCGCGGGCGGACTTGCCTACTTCGGCGCCGACCTTTTCGCGGGAGAATAGCACTCGCTGTTGCTAGCTATTTTATGATAGAAACAACAAGCACTACATCATTATAATAAGGTTTCTTATTAACGCTTGCTTGTTTTTTAATGATTTCCCGGGACTCCTTAACCCAGGTCGAAACCGGAACTATTGTAAGACCGGTTCTTCCGGCCGGAAATCAGTAAAAAAAACTGTCTGTCATTGTTAATATCGATGGGGAGCAGAATAGTTCAGGTAACCGGGTAATAATAGTTGAAAGGCTTCATATTGTTTTTTAATCTGAGTATAATGTTTTGATTAAATGATTACTATATAGAAATCAAGAGAAGAGTTTCTGTCTTCAATTCTTGTCAAAAAAGGGCAACATATTTTAAATGATCACGTTAGCTTAGTATATCAAGTATAATGTTGAATGAAGTGATGTGTCTTTCAGGTTGAAATACAGGCAATTAGACATCTCTCGGCATAACAGGACATGATTGATATGACGTTTTTTGTGTGTTTAATTAATCCTATGTTTCATTTAAACAAAATAATTATGAAAGATTTATTATTTAAGAAAAGTCTGTTGGTTCCTTTTCTGTTGATGTTTGCCTTGTTCTTCAGCAGTTGTGACAAAGACAAAGATGAACAAAACGGGGACAAATCACTGGAGGTTACCGTGAATTTTACGGGCAGCAAGAAACCCAAGGCTGGTGATGTGCTGAACGTAGTAGTTATTTATACCAAAATATCGGAGCTGGATTTTGATAATTATGATGGCCCCGATTTTTACCTTGATGTTCCTTTAACACAATCAGACATTGATAATGGTGTTACTGTTAGTCTGGATATGATTGATCTGACTAAGCCCGAGATTTATGTCGGTGCTCTTGTTGATATGGACGATGAAGCTGGACCTAGCCCGGGTGATCTGATAGAATTCTTTGATGATGTGGATATTATCGATGCCATGTTGGGTGTTGCCCAGCCGACAAACTGCCACGGAAAGAAATCAGTGAAAATCAACCTGGATAAGGTTATGACCTTACCCTCTCTGGATGTTACCGTGAATTTTACGGGTAGCAAGAAACCCGAGGCTGGTGATGAACTGGCTGTAGTAGTTTTTTATACCAAAATATCGGAGTTGGATTTTAATAGTGAAGAAGTTGGCCCCGATTTTTTCGTTGAAGTTCCTTTAACACAGTCCGACATTGACAACGGTGTTACTGTTAAGCTGTATATGAATATGATTGATCTGGATGAGCCCGAGATTTATGTCGGTGCTCTTGTTGATATGGATGATGAACCTGGACCCAGCCCGGGTGATCTGATAGAATTCTTTGATGATGTGAGTATCTTCGAAGCTGTGAGCGGAACAAAAGATGCGACTAACGTGGCCGGGCAAACAGCGATAACCATTAATCTGGATAAGGTTGGGGTGGGGCGCTCACTGGATGTTACCGTGAATTTTACGGGTACTGTAATTCCTGAACCCGGTCAAAAGCTGTATGTTTCGCTTTTTTATTCTCCTTTGACCGAAGTTAACATGGATATTGACGGCCCGGATATCATGCAGTCTCATATCCTTACGGCCGATGATATTGAAAACGGGAAAACACTTACCTTGTCAGATATCAATCCGTCTGCAACAGAAGTATATGTCGGTGCTTTTGTGGATACTGACGATGATGGTCCGGGAGAGGGCGAACTCATTGAATGCTACAAGGATGTGGATTTCGTCGATGCTGTAAACGGAGATGCAGAGGCAACGAATGTGGCCGGGCAAACAGCGATAACCATTGACCTGGATATGGTATTAGTAGGGATGCCATAAAAGTAAGAATATATCAAAAAGTTGCTTTTGATTCTTTTAAACAGCGGCTGCCTTAATAAACAAGGCAGCCGCTGTTGTTTCTGCTCCTTATGTTCTACCTGAGCCCTTTTTTATTTTCCGGCAGGAGTTTCCCTGAGGTCGCATATTCCGTTTTTGTTCTCATCAACAAAATTTGGTCCGCCGGGAGCAAGGCCCTTGCCCTGGCCGGGTCCCATACCGCGACCCTGAGCCGGTCTCAATCCCCTGCCCTGGCCGGCTGCCATCCCCTGACGGCTGTAGGCTGCCCGGGCTTTCCCCATACCGTTCCCCTTACGGGCGTTCCGGCCTCTAAGCTCATAGTAGTCACAAATACCGTTGTTGTCAGCGTCAACATAAGTTCCTGCCGATGTCCGTGTTACGGCTTTCTGATCCTGTGCCGTGCTTTTTTCCTGTGCTGAAGCCATTGCAGTTGCAGCGACAATGGCAAGTGCTGTAATAAAAAGTTTTGTCTTCATAACCATAAAGTTTTGTTTGTAAAAATTATTAATTGTTTATCCGTCTGCCGCGTCCCCTTCCGTAAAGAATTCCCTGTCCGTATCTCCCGGTCTGAATATCCGCGGCAAATATTTCCCCGAACATGTTGTCGAGTTTTTCTTTTTGTTCTTTGTTACATATATCCTTGAAATTCATGTAATACCTGTATGTGTACTTTTTCAGTTCAGCATGCAGGAATCCTACAGAATCGGACAGCACATTCAGTCTTGCCGAATCGCTCAGGGGAGATGACATCTCATTCATCATAAGCTTCCGCAAATTATTCAGCTGAAGATTAATATCCCTGACATGCTGCCGGAAAGCCGGGTTGAATTCCCTGAATCTGTTCATCTGTTCAGCGCTCAGGTCAAGTTCATCCCTGAACCAGCGGCCGCTGAATCTGACTGATGCATTATCACCTCCTGTAATATCGCTTACAGGCATGTTGATTCCAGGGCGGGTTTCATGACGATGGTAAATTATTGTCAGAATTGTAGTAATATTCATTACTGCAAGCAGCGCTATTGCCCATATCATCATTCTGGTTCTATTTTCCGTCTTCATGATTTTGTCTCCTATTCAAGTGAAAGAAAATCAACAGATTCCAGCGACGCGTCATTAATAAGCGCGAATTCCACAGGTACCATTCCGGCATTTCCTGCAGGGCGTGACAAATTTCCAAGCATGATTCCGAAAAGAACAGCTGCAGCAAGCGACATTGTAATCAGAGCCGGCCGCAATATCCTTACACCCAGTGATGAGGTCTCAAGGCGCTCATCTTCAAGCCTTTCAATATGAGCCATAACTCTTGTTGCAAGGAACGGATCAGAATCCGTTTCTTTTTCAAGCTTTATCACCCTGTTTGCAAGAAGCTGAATCTCACTGAGTTTTTTGCATGAATCGCATGTTTCGAGATGCGATTCAAGCTGAGTCATCATACCGGCAGGCAGCTTGCCTTCCTGATACGCTTCCAGAATTTCCTGACATAACTGACAGTTCATTTTTAATTGGCTTTTATGGTTAGAAACAAAACTTATCATTTTCCTACGCTATTATTTATTTTTTTTCGGGATCCTGCCTGATAATTTCTCTCGAAGGTTCTTTTTTGCACGATGCAAAAGCGCTTCCACCGCGCCTTCACTTGTTTTCATTATTTCTGCAATCTCCTTTTGTGACAGATCATCATATTTACTTAGTACAATGGCAGTCCGCTGCTTCTCCGGCAGACTGTCAAGTGCCCTCTGAAGCCATTGTGAATGTTCCTTTTTTATAATAATGTTTTCCGGATCGTCTGTATCAAATAATTGTCCGGCCCCCGGACTTTCGGAGCCAAACAAGGATTCAATCCGGTCGATAAAGGATATTCTGCTCGATCTTCTGACCTTATTCAAAGAAGCATTAACTGCAATTCTGTAAAGCCAGGTGGAAAAAGCCGATTTCATTTTAAAATCAGGCAATGACCGGTAAGCCTGAATGAAAACCTCCTGAGTCAGATCATCAGCATCTTCTTTGTTATGAACAAAACCCATACAGGTCCGGAAGACCATTTGCTGGTACTTCTCGACAAAGATCCTGAACTTGTCACTTTCACCCTGAAGGATGAGCTTTATCAATTCATTTTCATTCATCTCAAACTGATTGCGGAAATATGCCCTTGGGAATATTCCCGACATGGTTTAATTCCGGGCCGGAAAGAGTGCGAAGTGACCCGGAGGCCATTAAAGGCTGAAGCATGTAACTCCGTGCAGATCCACGGTTTACTCCGTGTGAAAGCTGATTGAATTTTTTACCCGGCAAACTATTATTTAATCCTTATTCCATACAATGAAGTTTCCGTTGTAACAAACAGAGTATTTCCGTCAGTTCCGCCGAAAGTCATCGACAATGGCCTTTCCTCAAGGTTTATCCTTCTCAATTCCTTTCCT
>Ga0302241_1002555_pt1 | contig 10789 bp, 8 predicted proteins | sample AAG_UR_Arg_MG_FD_193532 | JGI IMG/M metagenome (GOLD analysis project Ga0302241, IMG submission 193532) | Enriched activated sludge microbial communities from anaerobic digester in WTTP, New Holstein, Wisconsin, United States - AAG_UR_Arg | ecosystem: Engineered > Bioreactor > Anaerobic >...
TACTTGCAAATACCATCTAAAGCGCAACTCTCTGGTTGCTGATATTGGGGAACCTGGCATAATTGGCTTAGTTAACCTTAGTTACCCTTAGATGCCTAGATAGTTACCCTTAGAGGTTAACTGTACATTTCCTTGCCAAAAACTAAATTTCCTGTATAATTATACAGACTTCGGAAGAGTTTATAACGATAACAACGCTTGTAACCACACTACGTTCTTTCATGTGTCCATGCGTCAGGGACTGCTGTTCATATCGTTCATAACGAGTTTTAAGCGGTTGTAACAAATTCGCGGTTCGATAATTGTAATTGGTAATTATTAACTAAATTTCATGGTGGCCATGGTATAATGGTTATTACTCGAGATTGTGGCTCTCGCAATACCGGTTCAATTCCGGTTGGCCACCCCATCGAAAACAAACCCCAGTAACAGCTGGGGCTTTTTCGACTATAAAAATTTTTTATACTTAGTTATCACCACTAAATTCTTTAATAATTTTTTATGAATATCGTTTATCTATTTAGTATTGTTAAAAATAAAAACAAACTATTAAACTAACTAAATTTGTAATTTTCTTTAAAATAATTCAAAAAAATAATCGCCTTATAATTGCAGTATTTTTCGCTTAATTCTAACATCTTCGATTAAAAAATTTTTCCTTAATTTTACATTAATCTTTTAAAAATCATCAGATTTGATGATTCAATAAATTTATAATAATAAAATTATAATAATAAAATTTATTATCTTGTAGAAGTATGCTTATTTTTTATAATGATTATTGTTTTTTATTAAAAAGATGTACAATGTCAATAGTATTAATTAAAATTAATGAATTTTAATTAAACAGGTCAATTATTACATATGAAAATTAAACATCATTTTTTCTTAAGTATTTTAATTCTCACTGGTATATTTAGTTATTCAAACGTTTATGCTTATGGCGAGTGTACGAAGTATGGAATGTTTTCATATTATGATAGTTATACAAACAGCTGTAAATGCATATCTGGCTATGTGTTTAAGGATAATTTATATGGCGCAACATGTGTATCAAAAGACAGTATGTGCCAAGATAGTTATGGCCTCATGTCTAAATACAATATACTTACAGAAAGATGCGAATGTAGTTTTGGGTATATTTTTGGAAAAGATATTTTAGGACGAACTAAATGCATTAGCGCTTCTGAGTATTGTAAGAATCAATTAGGCCTAATGTCGCATTATAATTCATACAAAGATAAATGTGAATGCATGTCGGGTTATATAATATACAATAATCAATGTACTTTTGGTCATACAGTATGTCGTAACAAACATGGAATCCATGTTAGTTATAATAGCTTTGATAATACTTGCGAATGTGATGTTGGTTATACATTTGATAGTGATAATCAATGTGTAAAAAAACAGAATAATGTTTATTTTTTCTTAAAAGAACTAGATAGTAGTAACAAAGTAGCAATAATAAAAAACACATATGATAACAAATATTATAAAATCAAATATGGATTTGGTTGTTTATCCTCCACTTTTAATAAGTATTTATATAAACAGATAGTCGTTAACTTGGGCACTGATTACGATTTAGATACATGGGATACAATCATATTACAAGATGATAATCAAACTTGTGATATTACTTATAGAACCAAGGTTGACTCTGATGCGACGTTATATGAAAAAGACGATGATTCAAATGCCTATAATTATGGTAATTATTCCGTTTTAATGGATACTTATTGTCTAAATCAATATGGAGAAGGTGCAATAGGCATAGGTTCATCTTGTTACTGTGGCATAGGTTACGAATTAAACAACGAAAAAAAAGGGTGTGTTAAAAAAGATATAATATGTCCAATAAATTCAAGTTTAGTAGGAGGTCAGTGTTATTGCAATGAGGGTTATATATTTAATCCTAAAATAGATAGTTGTGTTGATTATAATACCTCATGTCAACTTTCCTATGGTATAAATACTTATGGAGACGCAGAATATTGTTATTGTATTTCTGGACATGTATGGAATGAAACAAAAACTGCCTGTATTACAGTCGATACTACAAATAAAGAGACAGCAACCAGTTTTAAAGACGAAACGGATCAAATCGAGGCAGGCAAGTTTGCGCCTGAAAAATTAGATAGCAAATTAGTTACTCGTTTATTGGGAAGTATTCTGCTACAAGTTGATGAACATGGCGAAGCTTGGTATTTGAATCCAAATGATAACAAACGTTATTACATGAAGGATGGCTCAGCAGCATATCAAATGATGCGCTCCTTTGGTTTAGGGATAACAGATATTGATCTAAGTAAAATACCTATTTCTAATACAGTTGAAGAGATTAAAAATTCATCGAGTATCTGTACTACAAATTCCTTAGCGAATCGACTTAAGGGAAAAATACTACTTCAGGTTCAGCAAAAAGGCGAGGCCTATTATGTTTATCCAAAAAACTGCAGAATGATTTATATGAAAGATGGCAGTATGGCGTATCAAATAATGAGATTGCTTGGATTAGGTATTACTAATGAAGATCTTGGAAAAATACCAAGTAACTAAATATAAAATAACTACTGTCGAAATGGCGTTTGAATGTAATGCATTATGGGAAGTGAGCAATGGTTCAGTATTGTGTAAAAATTATCATGCAAAAATGGAAAGTAGTAAATATCGAGAATCAAAAATTACATCGCAAAATGATGGCACATTTCTCTAAATATGGAACTTGATGAAACAACAAAACAACTTTTTGCTTGTTGGTATCAAATCGGAAAAGAAAATGAAGATTTTCTTATACGTTTCTTTTCCTTCTATCTCTGTCTGAATGTATTGATGGCAAGGTTGTCGGAAAAAGAAACGGATAGAGAAATGATATGTTGGGTAAAAAGGAATGGCAACATCCTGGACAAAGCATATCGTTTAGCGACACGAAATCATTCCTTTCAGAAAGCGACAAAGAGTTTAATTGATCTTTGTCCAGTAAAGGCAGTTGGAAGACAACAAAATAAGGAATTAACGATGGTAGATTTAAATGATTTTAACAGTCTAGTGGATGTTCTATATAGAATTCGCTGTAACCTCTTTCATGGAAAAAAGAACATGATGAATGAGCGAGATAAAAGATTGATCGAAACCGCAATTCCTATTCTTGATGGATGGATGGAGCACATACAGAGTTTAATAAATCAAAACTCACACAATAGCTGATAATCAGGTACACGATGACAGATTCACTATAGCGATGTGAACAACCTCTATAATGCCACCCCATCAAAAATAAACCCCAGTAACAACTGGGGTTTTTTTCGACTATAAAAATTTTTTATACTTAGTCATTATCAAAATTATTTAAGAATTTTTTATGAAATCGTCTGCATAGAATAAATAAAAACCATCCAAGTAGATGATTGTGAGTCCTAAACACAAATGTTATTTGAACGCATTTGATTTTACATTATTATTCTTTTTTGATCATCCAAACACCCTATTCAACTCTTCTGATAACAAGACGGTCTTTACATGATCAATACATCCAATCATCATCATACTATATTTCCCATGACCACCTCCGCACAAAAATTTTAATATATAAAAACCCCGTGATTCTCGGGGTTTCCCTTATCAATATTACATGTTAAGCGCTATGCATTATATATTTTAGTGCTGACAATCAGGTCCATGAACATGCTCGCCATGATGTTTCGCGTATTCCGCATCTTGTTTAGCAAATTTTTCCAAAGTAGCTTTATAATCTTTAATGCCTTTTTCCTTCAAAAATTCCAAAGTCTTGCGGTTACGCATCATGGCTTGCACATAATTTCTATATTCCGGAGAACTAATTTGATCTTTAGTTTGTTTGTCCTGATCTTTAGCCGCATCCAAAATTCTATCAATTTCCATATCCAATTCCTCATCTGCTACATCAATATTATTTTCTTTTGCCGTATTTCTTACATAAACAGCTGTTTTGACACGTTTTTCTGCCGTGGGCAACATATCTAATTTAAATTCATCTGCTGATTTTTTTATACTAGATAAATAATCTTCCATTCTACCTCCACGCGATTCAATGTCATAACGCATTTCCTCAAACATTCGACGCATTTCTTCTTTAAGTAATATTTCCGGTACTTCGGTAAATGAACTTCTTTCAATCAATGTTTCCAATAATTCTATTTCTGCAACTTCTAACGCCCTTCTTTCATTTTCCATACGTAAATTTTTACGCAAAAGATCTTTAAGCGCATCCATGGATTCTAATCCCAAACTTTTTACAAACTCCTCATTCAATTCTGGCAACTTAATTTCATAAACCTCTTTTACATCAACTTCAAAATCCACATCTTTACCTGCATAGACTTTATCATAATGTTCTTTCGGAAACGGCAAAGTAAACTTTTTCTTATCACCTTTATTTACCCCCAATAATTGCTCAGTAAGCTTAGGAATATAATGATTTTCATTTAAATAAATACGATAATCCTTTGCTTGTCCGCCTTCCAAAAGCACTCCATCTTTTTTCATTTCCATGTCAATCAAAACCATGCCCTCTTTTTGCGCTGGTTTAATACTAATAACCTCTTGTCGACGCATAGCGCGCAATTCTTCAATAGCTTTATCAATTTCATCTTCTTTCACATCTTTAACATTCAAAGATACAAACGGCTCATTTATCTCATAAGCTTTACGAATCGTGGGCATAATAGCCACGACACAAGTAAATTTAATATCTTGATCCGGCGTCAATTGATCTACCGAAATTTCCGGAGAACCTATGGTTTCAAAATCATTATTCAAAACAGCTTTAACATATTTAGCTCGAATAATTTTTTCTAAAGCCAATTGCCACAACTGCATCTTCCCTCCTAAAATTTTAATTATTTCGGATGCCGGAGCTTTTCCAGGCCTAAAACCGGGTACGGGTTTATTTTCACTCACTTCTTTAACAGTTTCATCCAAAAAAGGTTTCGCCTCTTCCGGGGTAACTATAAATTTTAACTCGATCTTCGAGCCAGCTAATTCATTAATTGTTGTTTCCATAATCCGCAAACTATAAGCAAAATTGTAGTTTTTGTCAACATTATAAAGATATTAGTTGCAAAACTAATTTAACAGTATTTATGACACGCTTAATATATTTATCAAATGCACTAAATAAAAATTTAATAAAAGCAAATTCTTCAAAAAACTTAATTCATTTTTAACCTGCTATTTATAATCTCTAAATATAGCAACTCTAACTTTCAATTAATTACTTAATATACAACAATGGATTGACTCTCGAACCATTAACATAAACCTCAAAGTGAATATGTGGCCCCGTAGAACGTCCAGTAGAACCCATCATGGCAATAACCTCTCCTCGTTTAACCTCATCACCCACGTTAACAAATAATTTTGAAGCATGCGCATAACGCGTCTTCATGCCATTAGGATGCTCTATCATAACCTGATAACCATAGCCACCAGAATTCCAACCAGAAATTGTTACAATTCCATCTTCAGCCGCATACAAAGGCCTAGGCAAACTACCAGATATATCCAAGCCAGTATGTCTCCAACTATAATATTGTGTAATAATTTTTGCCGAAGTTGGCCACAATAATTTTGTTGTTATACCCGTCTCAACAGCATCAGCAGGTTTAACAACATCCGCAGTTTGCGACGGAGCCGTATATTGCGTAACACCCGGTTCACGTAACTGATCACGACTTACAGCCACTACACGATTCTGTTCTATAACCGGAGGCATTCCTCCAGGAATAATTAATTCCTTTCCCACGGGAACTTTATCATTCTCTAATTGATTAAATCGTATTATATCATCAATATTCCCTCCATATTTCTTAGAAATCGCGCTTAAAGTATCTCCAGATTTTACAGCAATCAAAACACCGGCCACCGGTAAAATTTTTAATTTATCTCCAGGCCGTATATATTGACGTTCAGAAAGATTATTGGCCCATAAAATTGTTCCCACGTCAATATCATAATCTCTAGCTATCGTGCCCAAGCTATCACCAGCTTTAACCGTATATATCTCAATTTCTGTTCTTGCAGGTTTTAATGAATTGCCTGCTTTTTCATCATCAGACGAAAGAGGACGTAAAACCAAAGTACCAGCTACTTGTGTTGATGTAATCTGAGGCAATTCATCTCCAGTTGAGTAATTAAAATCAATATAAGGTATAGCTTCTATAGTACCAAGTGGCAACCTAGCAGAACCTTGCAAAGCTTCTTTGTCATAATCATAACGCAAATCCTCTTGAACAATTTCCGATTCACCATTAGTCATGATTGTATACAATAAACTACGTTCACCAGCGTCATGAGCCATGGCTTGTTGCGTTTGTAAATTTATATAAATAGTCGAAGAAGCCGCTATTATCAATGAAAAATGAAATAAATATTTATTAGTTATTAAAAACAAAACAAACCCCCTAGCCGGTAAAGCTAAACGATTAATTCTTAAACGACTAATAAGCAAAAGACTATACAATGGCAAAATAATAATTTTCAACAAAATTCTGCCAATAGGCTTTAAAGCTTCATAAATAATTTTTACGAAAAAATATTCCAACCCTTTTTTTAGGGCGCGTATAAGCCTAAATAAGTGAATACCTAGTTTCGTCCAAAACGCTGATGGTATTTTAGTAGGAATAGAAACCCCCGATAATAACGCACAATCTAGCCAAAATTCGTTTATCGTATATCCCAATTAGCCAAAAAGTGTGTTAACTTAGCGAATAAATATATATCGACATTTTATGTAGTGCGCATAGAAAGCTATCAAGACCTTCATTTATTGTCAATGAATTTGTCCACTTCTATGTCAAATAGATAACAATTTTTACAAAATTTTGCTCTATTAAGCAAAAAATCAAGCGCGTAATAAATAATTTTTTAAACGTTAACAGGTATTGTCACAGGTTCTTCATCAACAATTTCCGTTGATTCATTTTTTTTCGTTTTAGGATGTTCAATCGTATAAATCAAAGCCGAAAGCATCTTTTGTATAATGGTATTTATTTCAACCAATTCTTCTGTTTCTTTTGTATGTTCCGGAAACAAATCTCCAATCAATAACAAATATGTTTCACATTCATACGAACTATTACGCGCGTAATTTAAACATTTTACAAAATCCGTTTTAGCCCATTTACGTTGACCTTGAGCAATTTGCACGGGCATAGAAAACGCTCCCCGTGTTAATTGAGATGTAAGTGCATACCTCTCCTCTTGCGGTAACGCTCGTACCAATGCATGCACTCCTTTAGCAAAATCATAAGCTTGTTGCCAAACAACCAAATCACGAAACGAAGTTTTCTTATAGTTTGTTTTATTAGATGATGTAGTATTCATATATATAATAATTTTACGCGCTTGATTTTTTGCTTAATTATAATTTCAATGAAGTTTAAGAAATATTATCGTTATAAAACATTTATAAATATTTACAATAAATTAGGGCGGTTTCAAATCGATTATTAATTTTGTAAATATTTTAATAAATATTTTCTGTAAGATATTATTAAAACTTATCATAAATAATTTAAAAAATTTCAGAAGATTCTTGTTGTCTATATTGCAAAGATTCTGCAACATGTTTCGCTTCTATTATTGACGATGAATCCAAATCCGCAATAGTGATAGCAACACGCAAAACTCTAAAATACGAACGCGCGGACAAATGAAAACGATCTGTTGCTTGACGAATTAATTTTTTAGCAGATTCAGTCTGTATAAAAAACTTACGAACAGATTCGCTAGATAATTCAGCATTAGTAATAACGCCTGTTGCTTGACGACGTTCAAATTGCTTATCACGCGCCAGCTGAACACGTTCCCGCACAATGCTTGAAGATTCTCCACTATCCAAATTCATCAATTTTTCCGTTGGCACACGTGGTACACAAACTTTGAGATCTATTCTATCCATCAATGGACCGCTAATTTTTTTTATATAGCGAACCACTTGTTGTTGGGTACAAGTACAAGCGCGTTCAGCGTCTCCAAAATAACCACATGGACAAGGATTCATTGCCGCAACCAAAGTAAAACGAGCCGGATAAGTTACTGTTCCTTGAGCGCGCGAAACCGATATTGTGCCATCCTCCAGAGGTTGACGAAGATTTTCCAAAACTTGACGAGAAAATTCTGGAAACTCATCCAAAAACAAAACTCCCCTATGCGCCAAAGATATTTCTCCGGGCTTAGGAGTTGAACCACCGCCCACCAAAGCCGCTCCGCTAGCCGTATGATGCGGAGTACGAAAAGGACGCGTTGCGCAAATTCCATCACGAGGCAAAACCCCAGCAACCGAATGTATACGCGTAACTTCCAGCGCCTCTTCACGAGTCAATTTTGGCATGATGCCTGCAAATGCGCGCGCCAACATGGTCTTGCCTGATCCAGGTGGCCCTGACAATAAAACATTATGCCCTCCTGCGGCCGCAATTTCCAAAGCGCGCTTAGCTTGTTCTTGCCCGCGCACACTTGCAAAATCCAAACTAACTACTGTATTTAAAACATCTTCAAACTCCACAGTTTTTTGCGGAATAATTCTCTTTTCACTCGACAAATGCTCTACAACCTCTTTCAAATTTTCTGCCGGATAAACTATTACCCCATCAACCAACGCCGCTTCTTTAGCATTATTTTTAGGTACAATTAATTCTCGATACTTATGCTTAGACGCAAACATAGCTGATGATAAAACTCCATGAACCGGACGCAGATCTCCATTTAAAGCCAATTCTCCAATCAAAATCGGCCAACCGTCTTTCGGTTCAATTAAATCTTGATTACGCGCCATAAGAGCAATAGCCATCGGCAAATCATACCCAGACCCGCCTTTTCGTAAGTCCGCAGGCGCTAAATTTACTGTTACTCTTGGTTTGCCAATCGTTCTACCTATGCTCTTAAGAGCGCTCCTTACCCTCTCCCTCGCCTCTTGCACTGCCGTATCAGGCAAGCCCACAACATGAAATGCCGGATTTCCAAAACTCATATCAGCCTCAACGCCAACACCATAAGCATCTAAACCGATTATTGCTGTGGTAGGAATAACTTTCATATACTTAAATTCGTAAGAGGTACAAATAAACTTAATTAAATCTAAAATCGTATAACTTGAACTTAAAAAAATATTTTTATAAGCTAACTTTATTTTTATAAACTTCTACCTTAAAAAAACTTAACAATTTTATTTTCTGCTCTTGTTATATCGTAACAACTCATTCAAACTCGACAAGATGTTTGACAATTCACAAAATAAACAAATAAATATCGCAATAATAATCATCAATATTGATGTCAATAATTCTCAACAATCCCCAGCCTCATGAATTCATTAAGATTAAAATTCAAAGTTCATCATAAGCTATTTAAATATCTCTTAATGAATTTTTATAAATTAAAAACCCCATTCTCTATCGAGAATGGGGCGAGAAAAACAAAGTTCAGAGTGAAGTGTTGCGATTAGGTGGTGTCATCACTTTCAACGGATGTGTAACTTCCGCAGGAATTTCATGACGCACGCCATTGAGCGAGTAATATAGTGTTTCCACTATCATCTCTCGTCCATTGGTGACCGACTTTTCAATCAAGCGGTCTAACCCAATCGCAACATCTTGATCGCAAAGTTTTGCGGTAAATGGCGCAACTACCGCCACAAAATTTTGCGGAACCGTAGGCGTTGGCGAAGGCGGAGTTGCAGACTCTTCTTCCTTTTTATCACCTTCTTCTTCCGAAGGTGGGGAATTAGCGAGAGAAGGATTAAGAACCGCGCAATCGATTAAAATCGATTGAAAATCATATACCAATTCGTATCGATTCAATGCCTCCTTCTTCGTTCCAGTATCACTTCTCCTTTCCACTGTGCGCGCCACATATACCGGCCTTCCTTCAATCATATTAAACGAAGAAACTTCAGCATACGGACCTCGCTTTTCCGTAAGCCGACGCACTGTGATATTATTCGGAGGAGGGACATCTTTCAAACGAGCCCAAAACACCGGTTCTTTAACAGAATAGAACCTATGTCTATTGTGGCGCAATACTTGAGACTCTGGATATACCAACTCACTTGATGCAAATCGATATCCCATAATCTCCAAAAATTCGCATTGACCTGCAAAACAAACAGATCCGTCAGGTTTATCCGTCACTATATATTGTGTAGTTCCGCTTGAACCCACGTCAAAATAATAATTCCAAAACCTAGAACCTTCTTGTTCATCGCTAAAGGATGGTTTTAATGACACTCCTTTTGGAAGCTTATCTCGAGACCAGAAAGGAGGTGTATTATACTCATCAGGTTTAGGATGAAGCCTATACTCCTCAGTCCGTCTTCCTTCTTTTTCTATACTCCAAGTATATACAGTCGATCCATTTGCAAAAGTAAACTCCAATTTGTGCTGATCGCCTCCACTATAATAAATAAACGAACCAATGACTCCAGCAACAACCAAAACCAAAACAGCATAAAGAACAAAACTTCTCATCTTTCTCCTCCTTTTACGCTGAAAATGTTTCAAGTTATTATTAAAGTGAGTGTTACGAGATTTATTATGTTAACTACGACGGGTATTATTTCCGATCTAAAATTATCCAAAGAACAATTCAATATGACACATTCTTAAATTTTTGTCAATATTGTGTACAGTTAACCTCTAAGGGTAACTATCTAGGCATCTAAGGGTAACTAAGGTTAACTAAGCTAATTATGCCAGGTTCCCCAATATCAGCAACCAGAGAGTTGCGCTTTAGATGGTATTTGCAAGTA
>Ga0302241_1002557_pt1 | contig 10773 bp, 5 predicted proteins | sample AAG_UR_Arg_MG_FD_193532 | JGI IMG/M metagenome (GOLD analysis project Ga0302241, IMG submission 193532) | Enriched activated sludge microbial communities from anaerobic digester in WTTP, New Holstein, Wisconsin, United States - AAG_UR_Arg | ecosystem: Engineered > Bioreactor > Anaerobic >...
GCGAACTGATCAGCGTAACGAAGAATAACCAGCCGTTCCGCACGCTAGCACGACGCGTCGATGGAGCGTTTCCGAGCCCAGTCAATCCGGTCGCCGTCTGGGAGATCAAAGAGTACTACAATACCAAGACCTTTGGCAGCCGCGTCGCCGATGGCGTTTACGAGTCCTTACTCGACGGAATGGAACTCCAGGAATTGCGTGAGCAGGGCATTCATGTACGGCATTACCTCATGGTGGACGATCATTTCACGTGGTGGGGCTGCGGCCGATCGTACCTGTGCAGAATCATTGACATGCTTCATATGGGGCATGTCGATGAGGTGCTTTTCGGCCGCGAGGTGATGGATCGTCTGCCAGCACTCGTCCAAGAATGGGTTAGCCTCGTCCGGTCACGATCCTCGATTGCACCCCCAACACGCCGGCCAAGAGCGACGGAGATTCGTCGGCGTCTGCGAGGCAAAGTCACGTGAGGCTCGCAATAAGTTCCAGAATGGACTGATTGCGGGCGGCAGGAGTGCCGCCTGGGGGCGGCGTTCTTACGTCGGGGAGAACGGACATCGTTGACGCGTCGCTCCGCGATGCGATTCCGCCCGCGGAGCGAGCGGCCTACGGTGGCCGCGTCCGCATGACTTGCCACAATTGCTGCAGGCGGCCGATGCGATCGCGGGGGAGGCCGCCGCTGGAGTAGGCCGCACAGCAGTACAGATCCGCCAGGTTGCCCGCCTCGCGACCCACCATCGCTTCGCAAGCGGCCAGGGAACCCGCGAACTCGTGCGGCGTCTGCTCCTGACCGCGCTCGCAGCCCCAGGCCTCCAACGCCTGAAAGCTGTACGCCACCAGGTCGCGCGGCGGCCAGCGCAGGGCGTCGCCCGTGGCGAACGGGTCGGCGAAATCCGCGAACGGCCGCGGCGGCGCAACGGCCAGAGCGGCCGCTTCTTCGCCTGCCGGTTCTGCCCGGCGGACACCGAACCAGCGGTCCCAGAACTCCCGAATCGCATCCCAGAAGTTCCGCAACGCCTCCAGCATCCGCTCGCGGTTCCGCCAAATCAAATAACCCGCGATCGCGATGAAGATCAGGTTGTACAGCCACTTGAGCCCGAAGGGAATCAATCCCAACAGGCTGTTAAAGATCTTGGACGGCTTGGGCAGCCAGGAGGAAGGCGCGGAAGGGGCTTCGCTGGGACTGACTTCCGACTCGAAGGGGTTGTCCTTGGCGGCGGACTCTGGCGAGCCGGCGTCGCTGGGCGAATCCGTGGGCTTCTGCTCGGACGAAGACGGTGAACCGGCGCCGTCGCCGGGCGAATTCGGCGGTTGGTCCTGCGAACGCGAATCCGAGCCGGTCGGGCTCTTGCCGTTCTGACCGGACTGACCATCTTGTCGGCCGCTCTTCGAGAGAGACGACGGTTGCCCCGATTCAGCTTGCCCCTGCTTCGGGCCGTCCGCCGTCCGCTGGCCTTTTTCCTTTCCCTCGCCTTGGCCGCCAGGTGGCTGTTTGCCGCCTCCTTGCGAACCCGATGACTGCTTGTCGAACTTTCCCTCACCGGACTTTCCCTCGCCGGACTTCCCCTCGCCAGCCGATTGCCCACCGCCCGATTGCCCGCCCGGACGGCCTTCCCGGTCCTGCTGGGCGGGCGCACTCGCCGGAGCCTGACGGCGCGGATCCTTCGCTCCTTCCTTGCCCCACCCGAAACGAGACGCCTCCTGGTTGCTGGGCGAGCTGATTCGGATGGGCACTTGGGTAATGGAGTACTCCGGGCTGGGCCGCGGCAGGAGCCAGCAGACGAACATCAGCGCCACGATCATCACGCTGCCCACGCTCAGCCACACCCCCGCCATTTCCAGCGGCATTTCGAGTCGCCGCTGGCGCAAGTACCGCCGCAGCCCCAGAAAGCTGGTCGTCATCAACAGGCCCAAGCCGCTGGCGGTGTAGACGCACAGCAGCTTGAAGACGTAGCGGCGAGCCTCCACCTCGGAAGCCGGGATGAACCGTTGGCCGATCCCGAACAAGGGCAGTGCGGCCAGCGAGAAGTAGATCACCCACACGCCCGGAGCGTGCGGTCGTTTGCGGTATTCGACAAAGCGTTGCCACCAGGTTTTCGGCGCGGGCGGCGGCTGTCGAGAGGTCGTCGCCTCCAGGTCGTGTGTGGTCGTGGACGGGCCGGCTGCCGTCGAATCCTTCGAACCCTCCAGGCCCACCGTCTGCAACAAGCCCTCGCCGGACGCATCCTCCTGCTCGTCGATCACCGTACAGTCCCACGTCAACTTGTCGGCGCACCACCAGACGATGCCGAGCATGATGATGTTCAGCAGCGTCGAGGAAGACGTGAATCTGCCGAGGACCAACAGCATGGCCAGCGCCAGCGGGACCGCGTACATCATCGAGTATTCCCGCCCCTCCTCGATCGAGATGCGGGCGATCAGCACCGCGGCAAATACGAAGAGGGAGAAAATGTACTCCATGCGTCCCTGATAGCCGCCGTGGTAGAACACGGCAACCAAGAAATAGACGAGACTCCCGACCAGCGTCATGATCAGCGCCGGACTGATGGCGATCACCAGGTAGTCGGTCAGCGTTTTTTGCAGGCGGGCCATAGGTGAAGCGTTCCGCTTTCGCAACTCCAAGCGAGCCGCAGGAGGACCTCCTGAATCTTAGCAACAAGTTGTTGCCGGTCAAGAACTTGAGGTCAATCGACGCCCGCCAGGCCTTGCTGAAACCGCTCGATGGTTTCCAGCGGGCTGAGGTTGAAGACCGCGCGGCCTTCCGTGGTCCACTGGCGGCCGTCGAACAGGAACACGGCGGTGGCGGCGCGGGGCACATCGGCGTTAGGGTTGTCCTCCATGCCACCTTCCTCGATCGCTCGAAACAGAACCGCGACGCCGACGAAGGCTCGCAGTTGCCCCGTGCCGGGGTCCGTGGCAAACACGGCTTCGTCTTCGAACCGGCAGTCTTCCCATGCCAGGCCGCGCGGTTTGCCCAGCCGCGAGGCGCAATTCAGGAATCGCAGTTCCAGCACCTCGCGCCGCAGGTGGAACAACCGGCGGGCCCGCTCCAACCGATACGCGGAGCGTGCGCGACGCGACCGCAGCGCCAGCAACGCGACGATCGAAACGCCGACGATCAACAGGCTGCCGACAGTCCACCAGAGGGCCGTCATGAACTTCATTCCTTTTCATGGAGCAGGAGGCTGGATGGGGCCGTACACGTAGATATCCTCGTCCAGGCGTTCGACGATGGGCGCCTGCAGCCAGCGGGCTTGCGACATCTGTTCCACGCCCAGGCCGCCCACGGGTGACACCGCATCGGTGCCGCCCGCGAGCTTGGGGGCGATAAACACGTGGACTTCGTCCAGTTCACCGGCATCGAACAGGCTGCCCAACAGCCGGCCGCCGCCTTCGACCAGAACGTTGGTCATCCGCCGCCGGCCGAGTTCGTCCAACAGCCGCAGCAATCGCTGTGACGCATCGTCCGCCGCGCCCGTCCAGATTTCACAGCCGGCGTCGCTCAGACGACGGCAATCGGCGGCGGTCGCGGCAGGCCCTACGGCGAGGAGCACGGGAACGTCGCGAGCGGTCCGCACGAGTTGGCTGTCCGGCGCGAGGCGCGCCTGGCTGTCCATGACAATCCGGACGGCGACGCGCGGACCGGGCGGCCGCGCTGTCAGCAGCGGATCATCCAGTTCCGCCGTCCGCCGTCCGACCAGAATCGCGTCGACGCGGCCGCGCAACTGATGGACGCGACGGCGAGAGGCCGAGCCGGAGATCCACCGGCTGCTGCCGGTCCGGGTCGCGAGCTTGCCGTCCAGCGTCATCGCCCACTTGGCCAGCACCCACGGCCGCCCGCAGCGAATCAGCTTCAGGTACGGGGCGTTCAATTGTTGCGCTTCCTGTGCCAACAGCCCCAGATCCACCTGGATGCCCGCTTGCCGCAGTTCCGCGATGCCGCGTCCGGCCGCTTCGGGAAACGGGTCGGCCTGCGCCACCACGACGCGGCGCACCGCGGACCGGATCAGGGCCTGGGTGCAGGGCGGCGTCTTGCCGTGGTGACAGCACGGTTCGAGCGTCACATACAACGTCGCCCCCGCGGCGGCCGGTCCGGCTGCGGCGAGGGCTTCGATTTCGGCGTGGGGACCACCGAACCGCGTATGCCAGCCTTCGCCGACGATCCGCTCGCCCTGAGCGATCACGCAGCCGACCAGCGGATTCGGCTCGACGGCTCCCTGGCCGCGGACCGCCAGTTCCACGGCGCGGGCCATCCAGCGACGATCCCAATCGACGGTAGGCATGGCGGCCTCGAATTTCACTCCATTCCGGGCACCCAGATACTGGGTTTGGATGGTCCTGCGGAGGGCGGGGTTGGCTGGTCGGGGGTCCAGATGCCTCCGCTCGCCGGCGCGGCCGCAGTTTCCCCGCCCGCCGCCTCGGGGGGGGCCGCCGGTCTGCCGTCCGGCGAGATCGCCCCGATCTGCGTCAACCAGGCGTACAGAGCTTGGGCCACGCCAGGCTCTCGGCCGTGCCGCGTCTGCAGCCGCAGCATGATCTGTTGGCACTCTTGGGGCTCGCCGCGGAGGCGGCGCAGCTCGAGTTCCTGCAGCAGATACCTGGCGGGAGACTGCTTGGCCTCGATCGCCTCCTTCTGAGCCCGGTGGATCCACTCCAGGGCGTCGTCGGCGTTGCGGGCGAAGGCATACAGCGAATGGCAGATCTCGGCCTGGTTCAGTCCCGTCTTCAAGCTGGGCCGCCGGAGAATTTCCGTGGCCATCCGCCGCACCGCGCGTGTCGCGCGGTACAGCATGGCCAGCATGTAGACGCTGGTCAATTGGTCGTCGCTCAGTTTCTCGGCGGGCATCAGATGGATGCGGGGCAGCGTCACCCGGCGGTCTTCCAGGACGGCCGGGTCGAGATCCTGCCGCAACGGCAAACCGAGCTTGGCGCGAAGTTCGTTGAAGTCGAATTCCATGTTGCCTTGCTCCGCCGCCAGTTCGAGCAGCAGGATCGCGGCCAGCAGGCGGACGCGGTACAGCGGATCGGCTGCGACCTCCGCCGGGCGCTTTCCGTCCAGTTCAGGCAGCGGCGTGTCCGGCCAGACGTTCAAATGGATGTCGCGGCGTTTCTGCTCGATCAGCGCGTTGCGTTGGGCGGCGGTGACGTCGTTGGGGACTCGCCACCGCCACGTCAGGGCGGCGGACGAGGCGGACACTTCGCCGACCTGCTCTTCCTTGCGGAGTTCGCCGCCGAACTCCGCCAGCAGCTGGCGCACACTTTCCATCTTGGCTTCGATGTCCGGCGTCTTGGTCGTGACGAATTCCAGGCGGGCCTCGCGGTCGGTCTCGCGTCCGAACAAGTACATTTCGCCCAGGATCGCAGGCACCTGGTCGAAGGTCAGGCCTTCGCCACTGCGGGGCAGGGCCCGGTCCAACAGCCAGAAGGCGGCCTTGGGCGGCGGCGATTCGTCGCTGCCCAGCGACGACAGGTCGCCGGAGATGCGGTCGACGTGCTTTTCGGACAACAGCCGTTCCAGCACGCGGTCGGTGTCGAGGACGGCGTAGGTCTGCGTGACCTCCGGCAACACGGGGTGCTGGGCGGCCGACAGCAGTTGGGCCAGCGCTTCCGCTTCGACCGCGTCATCCGCGTCTTCGCCGGCGAGGGCCGCGTAACGGCGCCAGGCGTCGGCGGCCGCCGCCGTCTGGGCGAGATTGCCGGCCAGCACCGCGATGTTCCGCCACACCCGGGGCTCGTTGGGCAGTTCCTCGGCCAGGGCTTGAAACCGCTGCAGCGCCTCGGACCACGCGCCTCGCTCGGCAACCTCCAACGCCGCCTGGCAAGCGTCCCGCCAGAGTGCCTCGGCCGGCGGTGGGCTCAGGTCCCAGTCTTGCTTGAGCAACAGCGGCACGCTGGGCGAGCCGTCCAGCCGCACGAGCAACTGGCGAGGACCGGAGTCGCCCTCCGGCAGCATGTCCACCATGCGGGCCAGGTGCGCGCGAGCGGCAATCACGTCGCCCGTTTGGATCAACAGGTGCGCGACGGCGCCGATGGCTTCGTAGACGATTTCGTGGATCTCCTCGGCCGGGTCCGCCAGGGCCCGCTGCAGCCTGGCTACCGCGAGGTCGCGATCGGCCCCCGCCGCGGCCGCGATTGCGGACAGCGCGCAAGCGACGGGATTGTCGGGATGGGCCTGCAAGAATTCCTGGGCCGTCTTGGCAACGCCCTCCAGGTCCTGCATTTGCAACTGGGTCATCCCCTTGAGGGCCAGCAAGCAAGCGCGGCTTCCCTTCAACTCCAGTTGCCGATTCAGCAGGCTCATGGCTCCCGCCCGTTGCCCGCCCTTGAGGGCTTCGAGGATCTTGTTCAGGTCTCCCAACAAATCCTTCGCGCAGGGGCAGTGCTTGATCTTCTTCGGCATCCCGCCCAAGCAGGAGTGGTAGGCGTCCAAAGCCATGATAGGGTCTCGCTTTCCGCTTCGGTTTCGGTGGCTCTCAGGCCGTCACAGGGGCCGCGTCGCAACGCAACCGAAGGCGGCCAGATACAGGCGGTGCAATGTACCAGATTCCCGCCGCGCAGGCGAGCGGTGGGCAGGCCAGGCCCAAGGGTGCTTGCAATTCCGCGGAACAGGCGTATCTTGATAGTTTGTGAAAATGCCGTGAATAGTTCCCGAAAGAGGGGCGAGCGTACTCCGCGCATGAGCGAGATCCTATTTCACTACCAGAAGGTGGACCCCACAACCTGGGTCTACCTCTCGTCGCTCTTGATGATCGGGCTGTACTTCAAGTTCGGCCGCTTTTGGAGCGTGCGCAATCTGGACCTGATCCTGTTGATACTGTTGGCCCCGGGACTGCTGATCGCCCAGTACGGCAGCGAGATGCGGGCCGGCGCCAGGCGTGTGGCGGCCTGGGAGGCAGATCATGGGGAGGCCGACGGGGAGGAACCGGCGACGGGAGCTGACCCGGCTTCGGCCGAGTCCGAAGCGCTGATGCCGCTCTCCGAGCCGCAGTCCTCGCCCGCGGGTGCCATGCCGGAAGAATCACCGCCGACGCTGGCCGAACGGGCCGCTCGTTCGGCCGTGCCTTCCGAGGAGGACGCCAGAGAGCCGCCAGCGCCGGGGGGCTCGCCAGCGTCGCCAGACGCACTGGCGTCGAGCGTTCGCATCGAGCGTCTGGGGTTCCTCTGGCTGTACGCCGTCGCTGCGGTTTGGCTGGTCCGCCTGCTGCTGGATCCCACCATGGTTCGCAGGCCGTTGCTGGAGCCCAACCTGACGACCGGAGGTCTGATTTTTATCGGGATTTCGCTGTTCGTGTTTCTGATGGCCAACGTCTGGGCCAGCCAGAGGTTCCAGGCCCGGCCGACGGAGATACCCACCGGGCCGGAGTCGCTGGTGGCGCAGGAAAACGGAACCGGGGCCGAAGATGTCGCGCGCCGGGGGCCAGGTTATGCGCTGCTGAACCTGGTTCCCAGCATCCCCACGATGCCGCTGGTCCCGGAGGGGGTCACGGTCAGTCCTCAGCAGCGCACCTATGCGATCGCGGCCAAGGTGATCGCCGTGCTGTGCCATTTGGCGGTGGTGCTGGGCATCGTGGCCATCGGCTACTGGCATTTCGGCAACACGAAGACCGGCGCCGGCGTGGCCGCGTTGTACCTGATGCTGCCCTACACGGCCCAGATGACGGGCTACATCGACCACGTGATCCCGGCAGCGCTGCTGGTCTGGGCGATCCTCTGTTACCGCCGCCCGCTGACTTCCGGGATGCTGCTGGGCGTAGCGACCGGCTTGGTCTATTACCCGCTGTTTCTGCTGCCCTTGTGGGTCAGTTTCTATTGGCGACGAGGGCTGATGCGGTTCGCGATCGGCGTGTCGGCCACGCTGATGGCGATGGCCATCGGGTTGGCGTTGATTCCGCACGCCTCCTACTGGCAGAACCTGCAGCAGATGTTTGGGCTGTGGCCACCGCAGATGGAAGGCTTGCAGGGCATCTGGGGGCTGGGCTGGAACCCCGTGTATCGGATTCCGGTACTGGCCGCTTTCGTAGCGCTGAGCGGCACGTTGGCGCTGTGGCCTCCGCAGAAAAACCTCGGCACCCTGCTCAGTTGCTCCGCGGCCGTCATGGTCGCCACGCAGTTCTGGCACGGCTACGGAGGCGGGCTGTACATCGGCTGGTACCTGCCCCTGACGTTACTGACCGTCTTCCGCCCCAACCTGGAAGACCGCGTGGCGCTGGCCGTGCTGGGCGAAGGCTGAAGCCGGCGGCGCACGCCCCACGTGGCGAACGGCTACAAGGCGGCGTGAGCGGGGACGCGGGTTTCGAGATGCGGGACGCGGGACGCGGGTTTCGGGATGCGGGATGCGGGACGCGGGTTGCGAGATGCGCATCACGGGGCCGGCGCGGTAAAGGCACTCGTATCCTCCCCGTCGCGCCGGCGACAGGGTCGCGAGCTGTTTTGGTCTCGCATCCCGTATCTCGTGACCCGCATCCCGTGACTGCGGATTATTGTTGCGAGCTGTCGTAGCCGGTCTGGAGGAATTCCTCTTCTTCCTGGATGATGATCCGCGGCGTGACCATCATCATCAGACTTTGGGCATCGCGGCCGATACCGACGTTTCTGAACAGGCGGTTGATGTAGGGGATCTTGCTCAGCATCGGTACGCCGCGTTCGGTGCGGCCCTCGCTCAACCGCTTGATGCCGCCCAGGAGCACCGTGCCGCCGTCCGGCACGCTGACGGTGGTGGACACGGTCGTGAAATTGAACGTCGGCAACTGCACCGTGGTGCCCTCGACGATGCGCTGCTGGTTGTTTGTCACGTTTTGGGCTTCGTTCGTCGGGTCCGCCACCGTGGTCCCTGAATCGGACGAGACCCGGCCGTGGAAGGTAAAGGTGTCCACGGCGCCGATCGTGCTGAAGAAAGGAACCAGCGTCAGACGCACGAACCGCCGGTCGGGCGAGACCACGGCCTGGACGCTGAGCGTGGTGCCTTCATTCAGCACCACGACCACCGGCTGCTGGGCGGCGGCAAAATCCCCGACCACCGGGATGATGCTGGTCACGAAGGGCCGCTGGGAGTTGTCCATCACAATTCCCATCTGGCCGTTGAACAGCGTCACTTTCGGGGCCTGCAGGACGTTCGTGCGGCGGTCGCCTTGCGCGGCTTGGAGCAGGAAGAACACCTCGATGTCGCTGAGGATCGCGAAGCCGAAGTTGGCTGCCGTGGCGGCGTCGAACCCGCCGAACTGCGGAATCGCGGACCCGAACAGGTCCTGCGTATAGGCATAATCGAAGTCGGCGGTCGGCAAGCCGGTGCTATCCAAGCCGAACGCCATACTGGGACCGGTGTTGTCGGGAATGATCGGGTTCTGGCCCGCGATCTGACCGGTGTTGTCGTCGATCTCGAAGTCGAAGTCGATGCCGATCCGTTCGTAGAAGGAATCGTTCAGGGTGATGAAGCGGACTTCGATGGTGACCTGCAAGTCCTGCAGGCGGCGGAGCTGATCCAGCAGGTCGGCGATCTGCTCGTGGACTTCCTGCGTCTGGCTGACCACCAAGCTGAGGTTGGTCGGGAAGCCTTCGATCGAGCCCGGCCCCCCTACCGTGTCCCAGGACTGCGGGGCGATCGTGGACGTGATCAAGTCGATCAACGTGTCGAAATCGGCCATGCTGGCTCCACCCATGCTGCCGGGGGCGTAGCCCAGCGGCTGCGGCGAGCGCGAGGTGGCGCCCGGCAACATGCCGGAGGTGCTCATCTGCGCCAAAACGGACGCGTTGGCCGGGGCCTGCGGATCCGTTTCGTTGGCGGACAACGTCAAGGGCACGGTTTGCGACGCAACCATGGTACGGTTCGTTCCGGTGGCGTTGATCGCTTCCCGGATGGCCCCGGGCAGGCCGATGTTATAACTGGGAATAAAGTTCGGAATGGGGATCACCAGGTCTGCGACGTTGTACACGCGCGGATAGACGTTGGCGTCACGCGTTTGCCCGCTGGTCACCCGCAACACCTCGTTCTGGATCACGTAGCTCAGGTGCAGCGGCTCCAGGATCAGGTTCAGGGCGCTGCGCAGCGAGATCGGCTGCGTCAGGTTGATGCTCACCGCCTCGTCGGTCGTGATGCCCTCGGCGTGCAGGCCCTGCGGATCCAGGAACACGTTGACCCCGGCCAGCCGGCCCAGCGTTTCCATCACCTCCGACAGCGGACGGTTTTCAAACTTGACGTCCACCTCGGTCTTGAGCGCTTTCTGGATTTCCATCTCGGCCGGGGTCAACCGGGACCGCTGCTCGCGAAGCCAATCGCCGCGCGTCAGGGACAACTTGGTCCAATCCTTGACGTCCCCGAACACCAGGGGACGGCGGTCGTCGAAAGGAACTCCCGATTCCTCGACGGCGGTCATCGTATCATAGAAACCCTTTTCCTTGTTGTCCCGGATGGCATTCTGCTCCTGCACCCGCCAGGCGAACTTGCTGGTCAACAGCATGCTGCGGACCACCTCGGATTCCGGCTCCAACTCGCGAGCCTGTTTGGCGATCACCTCGGCCTCGGAGAACCGCTGCTCGTCAATCAGATCGTTGAACTGTTCCACCAACTCGGCCAGCTTGTTTTGTTTGTCGAGCTTGTCCTGTTTTCTACGTTCAATCTCTTCCGTGGCGGACTGGTTGCGCTCCTTCAGTTCGATGTCGCCCAGGTTGAGTTCGATGTACCCTTCCGTCTCGCGGATACTGCGGTCGACCAGGTTCAGCATTTGCCGCCTCAAGGTCGGGTCCAGCGTGTCCTGCTCGACTTGCTCGCGGAGCCGC
>Ga0302241_1002566_pt1 | contig 10751 bp, 7 predicted proteins | sample AAG_UR_Arg_MG_FD_193532 | JGI IMG/M metagenome (GOLD analysis project Ga0302241, IMG submission 193532) | Enriched activated sludge microbial communities from anaerobic digester in WTTP, New Holstein, Wisconsin, United States - AAG_UR_Arg | ecosystem: Engineered > Bioreactor > Anaerobic >...
GAAGGTGGACGCCGGGTAGACGGCCCAACCCGAGACATAGCCGTAGGAGTGATTGGAGACGTCGATCAAAGCGGCATCCGCATCCATTTCCGCAAGATCGTTGGTCCACTCGCGGCTGCGCAGACTGACTTGGGTCGCCATGCCCTTCGCGGCGGCGTTCACACCCGCTGCACCGATCGTGCCCGCCACGTGCGTGGCGTGGTTGTCGACATCGCCGCTGTCGACCACCGTCGCGCGGTCGCCAAATTCCTGGTGCGTCGAGCGGATCGAACCGCCGTCCCAGACTCCCACCGTGTAGCCTTTGCCGGTCAGGTTCAGTCCTGATAAGCCGCCGGCCTGGAGCTGATCGGTGTTCGTGGTATCGGCGGCATTCACATTGCCGGGAGCCCGGATCCGCAACTCGGCCGGCGCCGGCCCGCTGGCCAAAAGCGCCATCTGTCCTCCGCTCAATTCGATCAGACCTTGCGGAGCGTTGACCAACTGCAGGGCGTCCGCGGTCGCGTTGCTGACCAAGAGGCTTACCGCCAAGTCGCCCAACGCGTCGGGTGCAAAGGCCAGAAGCCTCCGGTCCTCCAAGGGCTCGATCCTCAATCCACGCCCTCGTGGCTGCCGGCGCCGGCTTGCCGAGGTGCGATGACTTGTCGAGGAGCTGAGACGCTGAGAGCTGCGGCGGAAAGACACGGGCCACATCGTCGTTTCTCCCGATTGGAATGCACAGAGACAGAGCCCTTGGAGGGATGATCCGGAACTTCCTGGATACGCCTTCAGTATAGCAGCCCCCCTTGGCCCCTGCAACGAGAACGAACCAACCTGCGGAAAGCAGGTTAGCGAGCCCAGGTGATGCCGATGCTCGGGCCGTGGTATACGACGTCGCCGTCGTGATCGACGGAATGCGGACAGCCGTTGCCCAGCGCGTTGATGTCGCTGACGAAGTTCTTGGTGGCCAGCGCGACGCCGCTTAGCCAAATGGCGTTGTAGCCGGCACGGACCGTCCAGGCGGGGGCGAACTGGTAATTGAACTGCACCGACAGGTCGCCCAGGAAGGCCGTGGCGTTCTCTTCGGCGCTGAACGCCGCGTCGGTGGGCACCCCCCCGGGATTGACGTGAGCGACGACGTCGCTTTCCGCCCGGTCGAACAGGATCGCCCCCGTGATACTGACGTCGATCCAGGCTCGATTGTGTACCAGAAACTGAGCCAGAGCGCCAATCTGGGGGCCGAACAAATCGTTGTCGATGCGGACACTCTCCGTGTTCTCGAAGGCGCCGACGGGCGATTCTGCTTTAGGAAACGCCGGCGACTCCGTGCGATAGTCCAGTGCCTCGCGCAGCTTCATATACCGCAGGCCCACCAGACACGACATTTCGGCGCACACGTGACGGTCGCGCGGCATGCACACCCGACGGCGCAAGTTCAACTCGAAGTTGTCCAGTTGCGAAGACCAAGTAACGCAAGCCCGGCTGTTGAAGTCCAGCCCGTGAACGGGGTTGAAGAATCCGTCCGGCACCGGGTCCAGGTTCAACTCGCCTTCGGGATAGCCGAAATTCGAGAACGGCGAAAGCAGATTGCCCGTACCGTCGCTGGCATCGTAACGGACCGACGCCGAGTCCGCCCACGAGTACGAACCAATGTAGCTCCACTCGAGGCGGTACCAATCGCTGAGCGAAACGCCAATCAGGGCGCGCACGCCGGGTTCGAATTCGCCGTCCAAGTCCCCGGAAGTCAGGACCGCCTCTCTCGGGTACGTGATGATCGTGTCCGTCACCGCGCCGCCCGCATCGCGTATTTCTTCAACTTGTCGAGAAGCCCGCGCCTGATAGACCGTCGAGCCCGACTCGTCGCGGAACAACGGCAGGAAGTCCACCCTGGCGTACACGCGCGGGGCCTGGGCTGTGTGACAGTAATGTTCCCCGGCCCAACAATACGTCGGCGTCGTACACGGATCGTGCCAGAACAGGCTCCAGCCGCCGAACTCCTCCAAGCGGGGCGCCTGCGAACAGTAGGCCCCGGCACAATCGCCGCCGCACTCGCAGTCGCTCGCGATGCCGGGATGGCCAACGAACAAAAGACCGCAGGCGAGAATGGCCGTGGTGACAAAGCTAGCAGTTCGGTGAAAACCGCTATGTCTGGTCCGCATGTTACTGCCTCCCGTACCGCGTACCGGTATTTCGAGCCGTCAAAAGCCGTAAGCTTGTTTCGACGATCTTAATCGCCAAGAACAGAGTATTTGGAACGCTCGACACACCTTCGCTAATCGTTAAACTCGATCAACGGAAGAAACGCCGGAGGGCGTGGATTCCTGCGCAAAAGAAAACGCCTCCCGAAACGGGAGGCGTCTGATAGGATTCGCAGGTTTTTCCTCCGCCTTGACGGCCGGTCAGCTCTTCGTGTCCTCCGCTTTCTTTTTTTCGACCTTTTTTTCGACCTTTTTTTCGACCGGCTTTTTCTCGTCGCCCTTTTTCTCCTCGACCTTCTTGTCGATGTGCTTCTTGGCCTCGGCGTGCTTCTTCTCCACGCTTTGCTTCACCGCGCGGAGTTTCTCGGCCGCTTTTTCACGTGCTTCGCGTACCTTCTTGGCAACTTCGTCACGATGCTTGGCCACCGCCTCGCGTGCCTGCTGGCCCAAGGCGTGCATGGCCTTGCCCAGTTCGGCCTTGTCGAGTTGCCCGTCCTTGTTGGCATCCAGCTTGTCGAAGTGCGGCCGCAGCCGTTCCGGAGCTTCGCTCTTGCTCAACTTGCCGTCCTTGTCCTTGCCGGCCGCTTGCAACCGGCCGAGGATCGCGGGCGCGTGATGCGGCATCGGTCCGCGTGGTTTGGCCCCAGCCGCACCGGGTGCGCCCATCGGCAGCCGGTGACGAGCTGCGCGGGCCCAAGCTTGCCGCGCCCACGGCGATTTGCTCCAAGCGGGCGGCGCCCATGCGCCACGGGGGCCCGCCCATGCGCCACGGGGGCCCATCATCGGCGGACGCCACATGCCCGGTGGCGGTCCCGACGGGCCGCGGCCCATCGCCGGGCCTCGTCCTGCCATTGGCGGACGCCACAGGTTGGGGGCCGGTCCTCGCGGCCCGCGACCCATCATCGGCCGCCGGCCACTCATCGCCGGTGCATGGAACATCTTCATTCCCGCGGTGAATTCCTCAAGGCTCAGTTTCTGGTCGCCGTCCTTGTCCAATCGCGCGAAAATCGCCTTGGGATCGGGACGAGACTCCGGCAACGCACCAGGGGCGGCTGGACCGGGACCGGCTGGTGGGGCCGCCTTAGCTTGCGGTTCGGCTGCGTGTCGCGGCCCCCGAGCGGGTTTTGGTCCGGCCGGACCCGCGCCAAGCGGACCGACTGGTCCGCCGGGGCGAGGGCCTGGACGGCCAGTCGCCGGTCCCGGAGGACCGCCGCGAAATCCCTGCAGAGATTCGCGGAATTCCTCTGCCGTAATCGTCTTGTCGCCGTCCTTGTCGGCCCGCTTCAACATCTCTTTGACGAAATCCGGAGCCCCATCCGGTATCTCGTCCGCAGTGATTTTTCCGTCGCGATTCTTGTCCATCCGCTGGAACATCATCGGCCCGCCGGGCGGCCCGCCTCGGTGTTCGGGAGTGTCCGCTGCGGACACCTGAAAAGTGAACGTCGCGGCAGCCACCGCCGCTAGCAATCCCACCGTCGTGCTACGCATCGTCAAAAACTCCTGAAAAACAGAAAGCGTGAAAAGGTGTTGCCCGTCTTACCAGTCGATGCCCGATCGCCCCCAGCAGCAGGCCGGGCTCTGAGAGACCGAGAGATTAAACCCGGCGGGTGCGGGAGAGTTTCGGCGGCCCGAGGATTTTCTTGCCGGGTCCAAGCGGCCAGCAGAGCTGACGAGACTGGCGGCGGTGCGGGCCGCGTCGGCTTGTAGTGGGAAACCGGACGATCCGCCGGGCACGCCGGCGGGATTCAGACGGCGTCTGTCACTTGCCCCCCGCGAAGTGCCGTTCATACTGTTGGACGCAATAGCGATCCGTCATTCCGGCCAGGTAGTCGCCCACGGTCCGTGCGATGCCGGCCATTTCCGACCGGGCGCGGAATTCGGGAGGCAGCAGGGCGGGGCGGCGGCAGTAGCCGGCAAACATGGCCCGCAGCCGCTGCTGATCGCGGCGGCGGAGTTCGGTCAATCGCGGATGCCGATAGACGCGCTGGTACAGGAAGGCCTCCAGTTCCGCCTTCTGTTCCACCAACTCCGGGCTGGCTGCCATCCGATAGCCGGAGCGGCGGGCCTCGTCCGCACTCTCGAACCGCCGCTGGGCCAGGACGCGTCCCACCGTCTGCAGCAGATCCGTGACCTGGCAGTCGATCAATTCGTGGACGACGGCTTTCCGCAGCAACTCGCCGCGCAACACGCCGAACCGCTGGTGGACGCGGCCGACGACCTCGCGAATCAGCGGGATTTCCGCCAGCTCGTCCATTGTCACCAACCCCAGCTTCACCGAATCGTCCGCGTCGTGGGCGTCGTACGTGACGCTGTCGGCGACGTCGACCAGTTGTGCTTCCAGCAGCGGCGTGACGCCGGCCGCTTGCTTGTCGATGCGGGCCGCCTGGCTCTCCAGCACCTCGTAGGTCAAATTCAGGCCGGGAAAGCTTTGATACCGGGCTTCCAACTCCTCCGCGATCGTCAGCGCGTAACGATTGTGGGAAAACCCGCCGCAGTCCGCGAGGCACTCGTTCAAAGCGTCTTCGCCGGCGTGGCCAAACGGCGGATGGCCAATGTCGTGAAACAAGGCCAGGGCTTCGATCAGGTCTTCGTTCAACCGCAGCGCTCGTCCGATCGTCCGCGCGATCGAAGCGACCTCGTGGGTGTGGGTCAGCCGAGTCCGGTGATAGTCGCCCATGTCGCCCGTAAAGACCTGCATCTTGCCGCTCAGCCGCCGGTAGGCCGAGCTGTGTACAATGCGATCGCGATCGCGCTGGAACGGACCCCGGTACGGGTGCTCGGATTCAGCGTACTTCCGGCCCCGCGAATCGACACTGCGCATCGCACAGGGCGCCAGCAACACCGCTTCGCGCGCGGCGATCGTCTGCAGGCCGGGAAAAGTCGAGGTTAACGTCACATCCATGCCTATGCGTCTCGTTCGTGAGATGCTCGCATCTGAACCCAAGCATCCGCAACACTCCGGACCGCTGCCCAAAGCGGTGACAAGGCACCGCACTCCAAACCGCGCTTGCGGCGGCGGGTCGCGTTGCACCCCGTCGTCGAGCGGCAAAGCTACCTTGAACGTTACCGCGAAAATACGAACTTCATCAGGTCCTGTGTCCCCAGCGGCCGGGTCGAAACGAACGTCTCGCCGGCTGCAAAGCCGGCCGCGGCGCCGGCGATCAGGGCCGCCCCGCGAATCCGGTCGAACACGTATTCCCTGGCCGGCGGGAATTGGGTCTGGTAACAGCGGATCGCCCCCAGTTTCGTCTCCAGCGTCTCGCTGATGTCGACCGTGAAGTGGCTGCTGTAGTTGTGCAGCGTGGCGGGCTCGAAGGCCAGGCGGAAGTACAGTTGGACGGGGATCGCGTGCACCGGCAGCCCGTCGAAGAATTCGTCCCACTTCGTCAGCCGGGAATAGAACACAGCGGCGTCGGTGATCTGCATCGCCTGCCAATGGTCGGGCGAAGCCAACGGCGTCTTGTCGCCAAAGCCGATCACGACCTTGGGGCGGTGCTTGCGGAACTCCTTGGCCAGGGCCACGCGGGCCTCAAAGGAATCGAACAGCCGGCGGTTGGGCAGGTCGAGCGTCACACGCTGCCGGACGCCGAGCAATTCGGCCGCGCGCCGCGCCTCTTCCAGCCGCACGTGCGGGCCCGGCGAATGCGGCGTGGGTTCGCCGTCCGTCAAGTCGATGATGCCGACCTGGTAGCCCTGACCCGCCAGCCGCGCCAGCGTGCCGCCGCACGCGATTTCGGCATCGTCAGGGTGCGCCCCGACGGCGATCACGTCCAGGGCGGGAAAATCCTCCACGCTTACGTTCACCGATCGACGCCTCCCTCCAAGTCCGCCAATGCCGCCGGCTTGCCCGGTGGATCGTTACGCTCGCCGCTAGGCACGAGATTTTAAGGCAAAGCACCCGCCGGCAAAAGCCGCGGTCCGTTGAATTTCCGCGGCGGGGACGGTACAAAAGGCTTCAGCCCCCAGTAACCCTTGAGAGAAACCTATGCCACGCGTGCTTGTCACCCCGCCGATGTGGAACGAACGCCCCGGCAGGTACCGCGAGATCCTGGAGCAAGCGGGATTCGAGGTCGTTTATCCGCCGGCTGGCGCCGACCTGAGCCAGCCTGACCTCCTGCGCCGCTTGTTGCGGGGCGTGGAGGCCCTGCTGGCCAGCACCGAGCCGCTGACGCGCGGCATCCTGGCCGATTCCCAACTCCGCGTGGTCGCCCGCACCGGCGTGGGCTACGATTCAGTCGACGTGGCGGCGGCGACCGACCTGGGCATTGCCGTGACCATCACGCCGGGTGCGGTGGACGCCTCCGCGGCGGAACACACGATCGCGCTGCTGCTGTGCCTGACGCGCGGGCTGATCGAGCGGGATCGCCAAGTGAGAACGGGCGTCTGGAATCGCCGCGCCCTTCCGCAATTGGCTGGCAAGACATTCGGCATCGTGGGCTTGGGACGCATCGGCAAAGCGGTCGCGGTCCGGGCCCGCGGCCTGCAAATGAAGGTCATTGCTTGCGACCCGCAGCCCGACCTCGAGTTTGCCCGCCAACAGGACATCGGCTTGCGGTCCTTCGAGGATCTGTTGCGGGAAGCCGACGTGGTCAGCCTGCACCTGCCCAGCTTGCCGGAGACGGCCGACATCATCAATGCCGATTCGCTGGCGAAGATGAAACCGGGCGCCGTCCTGATCAACATGTCGCGCGGAGCGACGGTGGACGAGGCGGCGCTGGCCGCGGCGCTGCGCAGCGGGCACCTGTTCGGAGCCGGCTTGGACGTGTTCAAGCAAGAGCCATTGCCGTTGGACAGCCCGCTGCTGAGCCTCGACAACGTCGTCCTCTGCACGCATGCCGGCGGGCTGGACGAGTTCTCCGAGGTCGCCATGACCAGCATGGCGGCGCAGTCCATTGTGGACCTGTATCAAGGCCGTTGGCCGGCGCCATGCGTGGTCAACCGTACTCTGCGGGACGGCTGGAAGTGGTGAGCGGCGGATCCGAGGCATTCCTAAGACCCGTCCACGAACAACGTCACCTTTCGCGGAGAGGCGGTAGTCCCCCGCCAACCTCAGTACCTCGGCAGCGGTGCGTTCGCCGCGCCGGTTGGCGGCATCGTGGGCGGAGGCGGCAGCAAGGGCGCGGGGTTCGAGACGACCGCGCTGAACTCGCGATACCGCCGCAACAGGTCCAGCGTGGCGCGGAACTCGGGCCGTTGCGTGAGGGCTTGGTACTGCGGATCTCGCGCCACCGCTTCGTAGCGGTTGATGGCGTCCGTCACGGATGCGGCCTGCGCCTGGCCCGCCCCGGTGACGGTCTCTTGAGGCAAGGCCAGGAAGCGTTTCCAATTGTCGTCCAGCAGGGCTAGCAGCTGTTGCGATTGTTTGGCCAGTTCCGTGCGGACGGCCTGCAGTTCCGCCGCAGCGGGGGCGGCAGGCGCCGGACCAGCCGGCATGCCGGCGGCCGGGGCAGCACCGGCTGCCTGAGCCACCGGTCCCGGCGCGGAGCCACCCGTGTATTGGGCGATCGCGTTCATCAGGCGGACTGCCGACTGTGGCAATTGGGCGTTGGGAACGAGGGCCGGGCCCGCCGGTACGAACCCCGAATTGCCATAGAACGCTCGGTTCGCTCCGCCGTCCACTTGGATTGCCGTCCCATCCAGCGCGATGCCCGCGAACAGGCCGCGGCTGCGCGAGTAGGACAGGATTTCAGCGCCCAGCTGCGCGTCGGTGGCCGCCGCCGCCTGCCTTCCCACCGGTCCTGCCGCCGCCGCCGCGTCCGCGCCGATCGTGAACTTGCCGTTCATCAAGCCGCGCACGCTTTTCTGGGTCTTGAACACCAGGATCAGGTCGGAAGCCTGAATTCCCGCTTGCCATCCCAGGCTGCCGCCGGTCAGCGTGACGAACGTCGGGGGCTGCCAGACGCCGGTGCTGTCGCGCACCACCACAACGCCTTTTCCGTAGCGGACTCCCACCACAAATCCGCCCTTGAGAATGTTCGGCACGATGGCCAGCCCCTGCGCGTCCGCAAGCAGCGACTGGGGAATTTGCTTGGCGGGAATGGCCATGATCTCGTTCAGCACGAGCACTGCTTGTTCGACCGTGGCCTCCTCCTGGGATTGGGCTGGCAGGGAAGCGGCGGGCACCAGCACTGCTAGCAGCACAGACAGGGCGATGAATGGTGAGAGCAGCTTGGGCACGGATAGACTCCTTTCCTGGCAAATCTTCCCCGTCGGGCCAGACAAAACGGCTTGCGGGCGGATCTGGCTCCGGAGAGGCTGTGAAAAAATTGGGACAGGCGCCCTGCAGCCCCCTGTTTTTCCAGGGACCGGCGCGGTGCTGGCTTGGAGCCAGTCCCATTTTTTCACAGCCTCGGAGCGGGGATTGTATTGCCTCGGCTACCGGTGGGACAACATCAATTCCGGCAGTGGTCCGCGATCGCTTCCCGCGGACTCCTCCCGTCCCACGCGGCTTCATCTGCCGGCCGCCGCCCGGCGTTCGCGGTAGGGCGGCTGCGGGCCCGCTTGAGCGATGATCGCCTTGCCGGACTCGCGGACCTCGGCGGCGGGGCCGAAGTGGTTGTCCTTCCAGGTGTGCCAATCACGCTGGCACTGATTGAAGCGGACCAGTTCAGCGGCCGTGTCGTAGATCACGTTCTGCTCGAACAGGAACCCCTTGCTGCCCTCGTCGATGAACATGCCGTTGTTCGGGGCGCCCTGCGCGTAGCGGCTGCGGCGGGCATCGTGCAGGTGGTTGCCGCGGATCACCGTGCCCGGCTGGAAACCCAACGTATAGATGCAGCCGCCGTCGCACAGCCGGTTCATCACGTCGTAGATGTGGTTGTATTCGATCGTGTTTTCTTTGCAGGGCGTCGGCTGGGGGTTCCATTGCCAGCCGACCGAAACGCCGCTGTAAGGCAGATTGTGAACCAGGTTGTGGGCGATGACCGCTTGTTGGGCAAAGCCGACCCAGATGCCGACCCCACCATAGTATTCGACGCCGCAGGCGTGGACGTGGTTGTTGGCGATGCGATTGCGTTTGGGCACCTCGGCCTCGGCCTTCGGCCCGCCCAGCATGATCCCGTTGCCGCTGGCGTCGGTGATCTCGTTGCCCTGGATCAGATTGTCGTGGCAGCTGGTGACCAGTTCCAGGCCGCAGCCGCCCAAGCGGGTCAAGACGCAGTCCTGGAGACTGGATTTCTCGACATAGTCCCAGCGGATCGCCGCCGGCACGCGGCCCCACGTGCCCTGCCAGTCTTTGCCGGTGGTGCAGTGACAGGCCTGGATGCCGAGGTACCCGCCGCTGGGCAGGTCCAGATTCATGTGCTCGAAGCGGAGCGCGCGAAAATGCAGATTGCGGACCGGGCGGCCGGCGGCGCCTTTGACTTCGACCAGGCGGCCGGCGACCGGGGCGATCACCTCGGCAGACTGCATGTCCTCGCCCGGCAGCGGCCAGTAGCGGACCGTCCCGGACGGACGATCCAGATACCATTCGCCGGGCTGGTCGAGCAGTTCGGGGGCGCTCTCAAAATGGCACCAGCGGCCCGGACCTGGGCGGATGGCATCATGGCCTCTGGCATGGGGCGGCGCGAGCACCACGACGCCCGCGCCGTGGTCGATGCTCTGGACCGGCAAGCGATTGATTTCCCAATTGCCGGCCACCATGACTTCGATATCGGATGGATTGGACCAGGCCCCCAGCAGTCCCGGAGGCAAGGTCAGGGTGTAGCGGGACAGGTCGGCGGCCAGATCGGCGCCCTGGAGTTGCCAGCTGGGATTCTCGGCGTCCACGTTGGGCGTCCGCGCCCGCACGGCCCGGCGGCCATTGACGAACAGGTGCCGGAACTTCCACCGGCTCTCCCGAACACCGGGCGCCGGGGCAGTCCAGATCTGGCCCTCGCCGCGCTGCCATCCGGTGATCGGCCGCCCGCCGCTGACGACCACCGTCTCGCCGGGTTGGGCCGCATAGGTCACCGCAAATTCCTCAGCGCCCGAATCCTGGGGTCCGAACGCCAAGGGTTCGTCCAGCCGGTAGGTGCCTCCGCGCAGGTAAACATTCACGGGGGCCTTCAGTCCGGCGGCAATCATCGGCCGCACGGCATCGCGGGCCTTGGTGATCGTGGCCAGCGGCTTTTCCTTGCTGCCCGGGTTTGCGTCGCTGCCGTCCGGGCTGACATACAGGTCGATCGCAGCCGGAGCGCCGGCGAAGCACGGCGAGAGGACCATCAAGAACAGCATGAGAACGACGAACGTACGCATGGCGGATCTCCTTTGCTGAGAACCTTCAGGGGTGCATTCCAGGCAAGTGCCTCGAACACCTTACCACGCGACAAGCGGCCTGCCAATCAGTGCCCTACCGGAGCAACCGGTTGCCGGTCGTGTAGGAGGCCGCGATGGACGAGCGGGGCACTTGGACCGGCATGGGTTGGACGTCGAAATTGATGCCGCCCAGCGAGCGGGGCACCAGCGCCAAGGTTTCCTGTCCGGGAAGCGGTTGGTGCTTGGCGCCGTACTCCTGCATCAGCCGGTGGACGGCCGGGTTCAGTTCCATTTTTCCGTCGGGCTGTTGGGTGCCCACGGAATCGAAGCTGCCGACGGTCA
>Ga0302241_1002577_pt1 | contig 10709 bp, 6 predicted proteins | sample AAG_UR_Arg_MG_FD_193532 | JGI IMG/M metagenome (GOLD analysis project Ga0302241, IMG submission 193532) | Enriched activated sludge microbial communities from anaerobic digester in WTTP, New Holstein, Wisconsin, United States - AAG_UR_Arg | ecosystem: Engineered > Bioreactor > Anaerobic >...
CGCTGTCCTGTAATATCGTCATAATGGTGTTGATAATGGTCGTCTTTCCGGTCCCTGGACCTCCGGTGACAACGGCGACCCCGCTCCCCAAAGAAACTTCAACAGCTTGTTTTTGGTTCTCTGACAGCTTAATCCCGGTCCTTGCCTCCATCAACTCTATGAGTTCTTCAATATTGCCTTTTATCGGCTTTAAAACAGCCCTGTCAAGCTCAATAAGCTTCCTGCATACCTTCTGCTCGGCCAGGTAGTACGGCACTGAGTATACAACAGCCCTTCCCTCCAGATTTTCCACCTGCAGATCACCGTCAAAAGCCATTTGAACTATTGACTCATATACTTCCTCGGTACCTATGTCGAGTAGTTCTCCGGCCAGCTCGCATAGACGTTTTTGAGGCAGGAAGGTATGCCCTTCGGTGATGTGGGACCACAGAGTGTACCGTATCCCGCTGCGGATTCTGCCGGGTGCATTTCCCGGGACCCCGAGGAGCCCGGCTATTCTGTCGGCCTTTTTGAAGCCTATGCCGAACACATCATCCACCAGTTGATAGGGATCTTCCTCGATGGCCTTTATAGTATCCGCACCGTACACTTTATAAAGCCGCATCGCATAGCCTGTTGAAATTCCGAAGCGCTGAAAATAAAGAACTATTTCTGCAAACTCCTGATGGTTTCGAAATGCGGTAGAAATGGTTTCGGACTTGACCTTGCCTATCCCTTCGACCTCGGTCAGGCGGTGAGGCTCTTCTGCGATGATCCTCAGGGTGTCTTCGCCGAACCTGTTTACCATGGCCTGAGCGGTCTTCTTCCCGATACCCTTCATAATACCTGAACTTAAGAAGTTCTGTATCCCCTCGGCGGTTTTGGGTATCTCTTCAACATAGGTCTGAAAAGCGAACTGCTCTCCGTAGGTCGGGTGGTTTTTCCAATCGCCTCTGAAACTGTATTCCCTGCCTTTATCAGGGTTGTTAAGATAACCGACGGCGGTGAACTGCTCTTCGGCTTCCTCGTTTTCGATCACGGCGATGGTGTATCCGTTGCCTTGGTTATGATAAATGATATCAGATAATGTCCCTTTTTTTTCTTCCATAATCGCTTATTTTACTAAGTATATATTGCGGAACTTTGCTCGTATGGGGTTCTTCAGTGCTTTTGCTTTTTTCAGCAGTTTCGGCTTGGTATTAAGCCCCGGGAATCTGTGGACCACATCAACAAGCATGCTCAGCATCTCTCCCACTTTTTCGCCTTCCGCGATCCCGGCTTCGATAAGGTCTCTGCCGCTGATGGCAAGATCCTCTAAAAAGATCGGCTCCCTGTTTTTCTTTATATCATCAAGGATATAATATCGGCTTTCAATGCGGGACCCGGAGGTATCGTATACTTCCCGCTGCTGTTTGCATATATCCGAAAGGAACATGTAAATATCCTCTCCGTTAAGATATATGAACCTCTTGAGCGAATACTTATCAATAGAAAAATGAAGATCCATCAGGAGGTTCTGTGCGGCTTTCTGCATCCTTGCCCTTTCCTTTGTCAGCCTCAGTTCGTCGATAGCTTTCATGGCTTTACGTTTTTCAAAGCATAAAAGAAGCAGTGCGAGACGAAGATCTGCATCATTTCTTGAGCGGTCGATATTCTGAATAAGGGCTTCAAGATCTCCGTTGTCCATCCTGCCTTTAGGCGGATAGCAATCGTTGAAGAGAGCGTTCAAAACACCGGAGGAAGTAGCTATCCTCAGGGCTTTTCCGGTATTTTTCGTGGTCAGCAGCCTTTCAAATTCCGTTCTTCTCCTGTCCATGCTGATCTTTTCAAGCAGGCATGCGGTCTTTTGCATCGCCGTAAAGGTATCCATATGCAAATCAAAATCCAATTGACCTGCCAGCCTTATCCCCCGAAGGATGCGCAGCGGGTCTTCGGCAAATCTTTTTTCAGGATCGCCGATGGTACGGATCAGGCGGTCTTTCAGATCCTTCTGCCCTCCGTATGGATCTGTGATCCCCTTCTGCGGGTGAAAAGCCATGCCGTTGACAGTAAAGTCCCTGCGTGCCAGATCCTCTTCGATCTTATCGGTGAAGGCCACTTCATCCGGACGCCTGTGGTCGGTATAGTGTCCGTCGATTCTCATAGCAGCGATTTCCACTGTCAGATCGCCTTCTTTAACCCGGGCCACTCCGAATTTCTCACCGCTGTCGTTCACGGCATCTTCGCCCTCATCATCGGACTTTTTGAAGAGTTCAGACACTCGTTGCGACGGGGCATTGCCTGCCAGGTCCCAATCTTCGGGTTCCATGCCCAGCAGCATATCCCTGAGGCTTCCTCCCACAACGTATATTTGATGCCCGTCCTTTTCGATGGTCTTCATTATCTTTGATATTTCCTTTGGAAGTCTAAGCATGGACATTTTCTCCTCTATAGTGGTTTATACAGCCTTCTGTTATCCAGAGTCCAGACTTTTTCCGAAAACTCTCCGGGTCTGGTTCCGAACAAAGCTTCTTCCATATCGTACATTCTGGCATCTACGATGTCCAGGTAGTGCAGGATCTCCGCCTCAGGGAAAAGAGGTTTTTTCGGACTCCCGTATTCCGGCTCGTAATGATGAGTCAGTATCATATGCTCCAGCATCACAGCTTTCTCCCGTCCTATGCAAAGCTCCTCCGCAAGCCGGTCGATGGTTTTTACCCCCTGGACCAAATGTCCGAGAAGCTGTCCTTCAAAAGAATATCCCGAAGCTATGCCTGTTTCGTCTGCATCTATCTCATTGAGCTTTTCAATATCATGAATAATAACGCCGGTTACGATAAGATCCCTGTTCAGCTTCGTATAGACTTCGCAATAACGCTCTCCCATTGCGATCATGCGTTTCATATGATAAAGCAGCCCTCCCATTTCCGCATGGTGGTTTTTGACCGCCGCCGGATAATAAAGAAGCTTCTCCTTGTTGTCTTCGAGAACCCTGGTGCAAAGGGCCTTGAGCTCCTTGTCGTTCATGGCGGCTACCGCATCTTGAAGAAAAGCGAACATATCTTCGGACTTTTCCGGGGCAGTGCGGATAAAGTCACCGATCTCCACATTATCCTGGTCAACGGCTTTTCGTATCTTCAACACCTTAAGCTGTTTAAAACCGTTCCATTCGTTGACCTGAGCCTTGACTTTGACCACTTCTCCGATACCGATCTCGTTCAGCGACGGCAGTTCAGTATCGGCTACATCCCACTTTTTTCCCGTTATTTCCCCCGTGTTGTCTCCCAAAAGCAGATCCAGATACTGCTTTTTGTTGGAACCTAATTTAACCGCAATATTCTTGACCATGAAAAAATCCTGTATCTCCTCATCGGTTGTCAGCAGGCTGACGTAGTGTTCCTTCATAATTTTGCCCTCTCTTTCCGTACTAACCGGCTTCTATTTAATGCGGTGAAATCATTATAACATAGAATAGGATACTAATTATAATCGACTTTTCCGTTTTTCATGTCTCCGCTTAAATATACCATATTACTACATATATGTAAATACATTGCTTAAAAATCATCGGGCGATACACGGATAAATTTGGTGTCCGACATATTATCATAAGAAGCATTATGGTATATAATATACATACCGCATTCGCTGCAGTAAAAATGTTTAGGAGAATTATAATGGCAAAAACGAATATAGGAATGATCCGTGTGGCCGCCGCATCCCCGGTTTTGAAGGTCGGGAATCCGGAATTCAATAGCGGCGAAATCCTTAGCTGTGCCGAAAAAGCATACGCTCAGGGCGCCGGCATCATAGTATTTCCGGAATTGTGTTTAACCGGCGCAAGCTGCGGAGATTTGTTTTTCCAGGATGTATTGTATAAAAGCCAAAAGGATGCTTTAAATGAAATAGCCTTAGCCACTAAAAAGATGAATGCGGCCCTTATATTAGGCACATATCTGAGGATAGACAACTTTCTTGCAGAGTGTGCAATACTGCTTCAGAATGGGCTTATCAAGGGAATCGTTCCCAAATACTCCTCCGGTGGGATGGATGGCCAGAGGAGAGCCGGCCGGTTTTCCTCCGGTGCCGAAATCGAAAGGATACGGGATACCGTAACTCTTTTTGATTGCGAGATCCCTTTCGGGAGAATTATTTTTCAAGATCCTGAAAGCGGGGTAACCATTGGAATTGAAACAGGCGAGGATCTGTCGGCGCCGGTTTCCCCGGGAGCAAAGCTCTGTTTGGCAGGCGCCCAAATCATTTGCAACACTGCTGCAAGCCCGGCGCTGATCGGTTCGGTTTCACGCAGACGGTATTCGGTACTTCAAAAGAGCAGGGATTGCCTCTGCGGTTATGTATATGCTTCGGCGGGCGTTTCTGAATCCACAGCTTCGGGAGTATACAGCGGCCATTGTATGGCCGCCGAAAGCGGTGTGCTTCTTAAAGAGAACTGCGCCCTATCCTTTGAAAGCAAGCTGGTAATCAGCGACATCGACTATGAAAGGATCATCAGCGAAAGAACCGGAGCGCCAGGCTCTGTGAATTTGGCTAGCCCGGCATCTTATCGCAGCGTGGACCTGAGGCCATTGCCTATTCTTAAATACGATTCGCCACTTCAAAGAAACTATTCCAAAACACCCTTTATTCCGAATGATCCTGCAACTGTTAAAGAGAACTGCCGGGAAGCCTTTGAAATACAATCCGCCGCCCTTGCCAGGCGCCTTTCCCATACTAAATCCAAAAAAGCAGTCCTGGGAATTTCCGGAGGCCTCGACTCCACCCTGGCTCTTCTGGTTGCGGTACAGGCCATGAAGGCTTTAGAAAGGCCTGCAAAAGATGTGATCACAGTTACAATGCCCGGGTTTGGCACAACGGACAAGACCTATTCCAACGCTATGGCTATGATGGAAGCCTTGAGGACCGAGATCCGCCAAATCCCTATAAATGAAGCCGTGCTGATTCATTTCAGGGATATCGCCCACGACCCCGAGGTGAAAAACACTGTCTATGAAAACGTCCAGGCAAGAGAACGGACTCAAATACTTATGGATCTCGCCAATATGGAGGGAGGTATCCAAGTAGGCACCGGGGATCTGTCGGAAGCGGCTTTGGGATGGAACACCTACAACGGCGATCATATGTCCATGTATAATGTAAATGCCGGGATCCCAAAAACCGTCATCCGTACTATGCTGCGCTGGTTTGTCGACTGCATTCTAACGGGACCCGATCAGGATCCATCCTTTTGCAGCGATAATAAGAAGCTGGCAACCGCAGTTACGGGTGTTCTTGATACTCCTGTTTCTCCGGAGCTGCTGCCCCCTGATGAAAGCGGGGGGATTGCCCAAAAGACAGAAGACCAAGTGGGGCCCTACGTGCTCCACGACTTCTTCCTGTACCACACGGTCAGATTTGGCACTTCCCCTGCCAAACTGCTGGCAATCGCAAAAAAAACCTTCGCCGATGACTACGCCGAAGATATTATTAAAAATTGGCTCAATGTTTTTTACAGGAGATTCTTCGCGTTCCAATTCAAACGCGCCTGCGCCCCCGACAGCCCAAAAGTGGGTACCGTAAGTCTTTCTCCCGGGAGCGACTGGCAGATGCCCAGCGATGCGAATGCGGATATATGGCTTTGAATCAAGGGACGGAGCTTTTAATTGAAGTCTGTTTTTTTAGAAATTCGATTGCCGCCTCTTCATCAAGAGGTCTGCTTATAAGATAACCCTGAATACTGTCGCATCCGTACTTTTTCAGGTATTCTCTCTGCTTTTCGTACTCCACCCCTTCGGCGATGGCAAGATGGCCCATCTTATGCGTCATCGATATGATGTCGCCGGTTATAGAATCTTCAATGTCTTTTAATATAAGAAGTTTGTCGATGAAGTATTTATCGATTTTAAGATAGTTGATGTTCAGCTCCCTTCCCCTGGCAAGAGAGGAATACCCCGTTCCGAAGTCGTCTATGCCTATTCTGATACCCATATCTTTAAGCCGCCCTAAAATATTGTTTATTTCCTGATAGTTTGAAGCAAATACGGATTCCGTTATCTCAATACCTACATTCCTTGGATCTATCTGCATTTCTTTTATCTTTCCGGACAGGTTTTCAACAAAATCCTTCCTTAAAAGCTGCACCGGAGAAATATTTATCGATATACCGATTGATCCATATCCGTTTTCTTTCAGCTTATTTAAAAATCGGAAAACCTGATCGATGATTTTTTCGCCGAGAGGAATGATAAGTTTGGTTTTTTCGGCCAAAGGGATGAACTCCATAGGGAGCACAGGACCATATCTGACGCTGTTAAATCTGGCTAATGCCTCAAAAGCATATAATTCACTCGTTTTAAGGTCCAATATCGGTTGATAGTGCATAAACAGCTGCTCTACCGCTTCATCGGATGCAACCTGCGCAAGCTCTTGCTTTATCCCCTCTTCACGAACTATATGCTCTTCCATATCCGTATCGAAAAAACAATGGCCAAAGTCCCTGTCAAAAGTCTCAATTGCTTTTTCGGATGTAATAAGCAGATCTTTTAAAATCAGCTCCGGATCATGTTCGTTTCTTTCATTTATTTCAACAACTCCGATGCCGCCGCTGATCCTTTCAACAGCCAGCAGTGACTCCAGCGTGGCTGAAACTGCTTCGCAAAATCCTGTCAGCTCGTCCTTGTATTTATAGTTTTCCACATAAAAAATAAAACGGTTTTCTGATGTATGAAACAGGGAACAGTCTTCATTGCAGTGGGAATTCAAGGCTTCAGCCGTCTTTTTTATAAGCTCCCTGTAATACTGGAACCCGTAAGTCATGCTTATTGAATACATCCCACCCAGATTTACACATACAAGTGCGCTTTTTCCAGAGTACTTCTGTTTTATATCAGGGTGAAGGCGATTTACCAGGTGACGGCGATTGTGCAAGCCCGTCCAGCTGTCATGCTCGCTGCTATATCTGAGTTCTTCCTCAACTTTCTTTATATCGGAAATGTCAAAGATTATGCCTTCAATGGCTTCAACTTCACCATGCTTATCGAAAACCCCCTCCCCCATTTCGAGTACCCACTTGCGCTCCCCGTCAGCAGTTATTATTTCGTATTCCCCTTTGTATGGCAGCTTCCTGGAAAGCACATGGCTCCACTCGTACCAGACGTCTCCACGGTATTCCGGCGCAATAAGATCATTAAAAGGCAGATCCCTGTTATTGATCAGGCTTTCCGGGGTATATCCCGTTAGTTTTAAACAGCCTTCGGAAACAAACAACATCGTCCATTCCCGGTCGTAATCGCATCTGTACGCCATGCCTGTGAGGTGTGACAGAAGAACGGATTTGCTGCGTTCGCTCTCGGTCAGTGCGGTTTTTATCGCTTTACTCTGCGAAATGTCCTGGACCAGGCATATGTAGTCATACCCTTGTTCGGCGGACATAAAAAGAGCGGCGGCCACGATATGTACCCAGACCAGCGAACCATCCGGTCTGATAAAGCGTTTTTCCATTGAATAGCTTTTAATTTCTCCTGCTTGCAGTTTCTTATAATGCCTGAGCTCTTCCGCCAAATCATCAGGATGTGTTATTTCCATCCACCCCAGTTTAAGAAGCTCTTCCTGCTTTCTTCCGGTGATTTGTTCGTAAACGGGGTTAATCCTGAAAAGCTCATCTTTGTCCTCCATCGAAGGATCGATGCTGTAGGAGATAGCTATCCCTATAGGCGCCTGTTGAAAAATGGCCTCGAAAATCGAATCCCTTTCGTGGCTTTTCCTTTTATATATTTGCTGCTCCAGCAGTTCCTTATGAAGTGAGATGACAGCCTTGAATGATTCATTTCGAAGAGGTTTGTTTATACTATCTATGGCGCCGAGTTCAAACCCTTTGATTTCTTTTTCGAACTCGCCGGCCTTTATAAGGATAATAGTACGCAGATTGCTGTGTTGTGTATTGGATTTCAGAGCCGAAAGAAGTTCAAATCCTTCATCATCGTAAACGCTGAGATCAAGAATCACCAGATCGATATCCTCGTTCCTGTCGATTTTGCCTAGAGCTTCAAACCCGCGGCAGGATGTCACCGATATATTCTCATTCAGGCTGTTCCTGATGATTTCGCAGTCATCATCAGGGGCATTGACTAAAAGTATTCTTAAAAGCATGATCTCCTCCGATTATATTGTTGCATAAAAACATAGACTGAAAGAGATTATTTTTTCTCATTCTTCCGTCAGTGATCCCCTGTCAGTACGCCTGTATTGAGCGAATTTGCCGCTGGATACACTTATCCTTATATAATAAGTCATCTATGTGCTTTTCAAATTCATCAGCCCCCATCTGCCGGCGGCAGTCATACAAATCATAACCCATAGAAAAGCTGATTTGATACGAGTGTTTATTGGATTCGTTGAATCTTTGAAACTGCTCTTTTATCCTTTGGGCTACGTCTTCAAGCTCCTTCATTGTGCGGATCTCAAGAACGCAAAAGAACTCATCCCCGCCGAATCTGGCCACAAGATCGCCGTATCTTAAGCTGTCTTTGAGGAGTTTGGCGGAAACCCTTAGGGCCTCATCACCTGCGCCGTGTCCATATATGTCGTTGATTGATTTGAAATTGTCCAGATCCAGAAGGATGGCCGCGAATGTATTTGTTGAGCCGGTGCTTTTGCAGATTTTTTCCTCTAAATATCCTTCTAACTTTTTTCGATTATAAATCTCTGTTAAAAAGTCGGTATATATATTGTTATCCTGAACACTGAGAAAAATAATCAGTAATGCCAGCACCACCCCATTCCACACTAAAAAAAATCCCGAAAGCATGGTATGCAAAACAATGCAAATCATTGGCGGGAGTGGAAAAATCAAAAACGAACGGTAATGCTGTCCTTCGATCATCTTGCGGTTTTTTATTACCGACAGCATTGCAATGAGGATAGGAGCCACTGCAATTATTATGACCGCGATAAAATAAGGCCCTTTGTGATAATAATTATCAGCATCGATATAATAAAACCATGCATAAGGGACCGATATTGCCAGCATGACGGCATATATACCGCAGTATACGGCAGATACATATAGAAGTCTCCGGGTTTTTTCACGATCTTGGAAGATCTTGTGCAGGACATAAGTCAGCCACAGGCACGGGACAACAGGGCCTGTGAAAAACAAAATGAAATTCGCCGCTGCATTCAACGAATGATAATAAGCATGTCCCGTTCCGTCGAGGCGGCCGAAGATGCATATTACAAGCATGAGTGCGGTTATCAGTAATATCGACATGTAAAGCTTGTCGTCTACAGCTCTCTTAATGCTATGCCTATGTGAATAAAATCCAATAACAGCTAATACCACTATTGAAAATGTATTTATAATGATATTTCCAAGAAGATCCATAGCAGATAAACCTTTGCTTAAACACCGTTGCGCTTTCCATTTTTATATTATATCCTGAATTGTCGAAAAATGCAAAACAGTTTCGCCGTTCCTTAGCCAGTAATCACCATAAACACTCCGTTGCTCAACCCCATTATCAGGATACCGGCGATCAGGTTGCCTATAAATATAGCGGGGAAGGCCCACTTTATCCTCATATCCAGCAGCGCAGCAATAAGGCTGCCGCTCCACACACCCGTCCCGGGCAATGGTATTGCAACGAACACCAGCAATCCCCATGCTCCGTATTTTTGTATCTTACCGCTCTTTGCCATAGACCTGTCAGTAAGCCCGTGTACTATTTTCTTGAAGGTCCTTGTTTCTCTCAGATAAGTGAATACAGGCCTGACGGTAAAAAGGATAAACGGCACCGGTATCATGCTTCCGATAAAGCCCAAAACAGCGGCATGGATCGGAGATAATCCCAGAGAAATACCGACGGGGATCGCTCCCCTGAGTTCTATTACGGGCAGCATGGCAGTCAGGATTACCGTCAACTCTACAGAAAAGAAATTGTGCAGTTCATTAATTATCGATTGCATCGGATGATCCCCGTTATATCTTTCATTGATCCTTATTTTCCGCACTTATCGCTTTAAGAATGTATTCGATTTTTTTATCTCCATGCCCGGCCTTCATTCCCCCATCGATATAAATATCCTCTCCGGTTATATACCGGCAATCATCCGGGGCGGGAAAGGCTTTTTTCTTTGTTTTATGTCCGTACATCAGCGCATCGGCTTCTTTGACACTTTTTTCAAACGATTCGTCGCTGTAAAAGCTGCTTATACCATATGATATGGATATGGATATAGTAACAGGCAGATCCCCGATTTTGGCTATGGCTTTTTCAATTCTCTTCATCAAATCATCCGCTGCGGCAGTATCTGTATGAGACAAAATCAATAGGAATTCGTCTCCGCCTATCCGGATCAGAACATCGTTTTGCCTCGAGTTATCCATGATTGCTTTTGCTATACTTTTAAGAACCATATCTCCGGCATCGTGCCCGTAGGCATCGTTGATGTGTTTAAAATTATCTACATCTATCATGACAACCGAATATCTGATGTCGGAGGATTTGCATATACTGCTCCATACTTGCATGAAGTTTCTGGAATGTGCTCCCGTAAGCTGATCCAGGTATGCTATTTTTCTATACTCCTTGCGGCTTTCCTCCAGGTCTTTGATTTCTCTATGTGCAAAATTAATTATAAAGTAGTAAAAGCATACAAGCAATATTAGAAGGGCCACTATACTGCCGACAGTGATTCTTTCCGTCAGCACTTTTGAAGGCTGGAACAAAACCTCTTTGCTTTGCTTTGAATAAAAA
>Ga0302241_1002579_pt1 | contig 10707 bp, 10 predicted proteins | sample AAG_UR_Arg_MG_FD_193532 | JGI IMG/M metagenome (GOLD analysis project Ga0302241, IMG submission 193532) | Enriched activated sludge microbial communities from anaerobic digester in WTTP, New Holstein, Wisconsin, United States - AAG_UR_Arg | ecosystem: Engineered > Bioreactor > Anaerobic >...
GATGGTGCCGATGAAGAGCAGGTTTTTGAAGCGCTGGAGCCTCTCCATCTCCTTGACATCTGAGAAGATGACGCGGAAGTATTTCTCATTGTAGACCAAGGCCACTTCCCGCTCTAAGCTTGCCATGATGACAGGTTCCAACTTGGAGCGGATTTGCTGGCCACAAAACACATAGATATCCTCGTCCTCGCCAAAAGCGATGGGTTTGGAGTGGTCAAAAAGGTCTTCAAAGGCTCTGTAGCGCGTCGGAGCGTCTTGTGACTGTCTGCAAGAGAGCAAAAGCAGCATGGTGAGCAGCATCAGGAAGATGTGGGTAAGGTGTTTCATGGCTTATTTCCTTGTGGGTTTGAGGTAGTTTAGCGCACTGATGATGGTGATGGCGAGAACCAGCCAAAACCAGATTGTGACTATATTTATAAGATAGTTTGGGATTTCGCTCATCCAAGCCCAAAATGCGTAAGCGAAGACCAAGCCTACCATCTGCATGAAGGTCTTGACCTTGCCCAGATAGCTGGCGGCAACGATGATGCCACGCTTTTTGTAGATTTCGCGGAGGATGGTGATGATGAGCTCGCGGGCAAAGATGAGGCTGAAGATGAGCACATTGAGGCGGTAGGGCGAGCTCCAAGTGATTCCAGCGAGCGCAGATAGCACCAAAAGCTTGTCTGCCAGAGGATCCATGATCTTGCCAAAATTGCTGATCACCTGCCAGCGACGTGCTAAGAAACCATCCAGCCAATCGGTGAGGGAAGCAGCGGCGAAGAGGATCAGAGCAGCTTGAGCATCTTCAACAACAAATACCAGCCAAAGGAAGAAGGGCACGGCGATCGCTCTCAGCAGAGTGAGGAGATTGGGCAGGTGGTGTTTGAGCTTAGAATTCATCTTCAGGAGTTTCAAGCTGGGGCTGTAACATCTGGTCGTGAACGTAGATATTGATGATGAGGGTGATGATAAATGTGGCCACGATCAACACTCCCGCAGGGATGGCGAACCACCAATAGGGGATGATGAGGGGGATGACATCCGCAAGCCCCAAGACGAAGTAGCCACCAACGCCAATGACCAAGGGGATGAGGAGCATCAGCCAGGTGTGGCGATTGGTAGTGGTATCCTTTTTGAGGGCGTCGGCAACGGAAACCATTTGCCGCTTCTGCAAGAGTAAAAAGCGCAGTTCGTAGGCAAAGCGCATGAAAAAGAAGAGCAATCCCAAGAGTAGGGCAGTGATGATCGTGAAGGTGATCCACCTGGTCTGCAAGGAGTTAAGCTCGTTTACGATCCGGTTCCAGGCGGTGGACTGGGCATCGATGTCTGAGAGCTGAATCTGATGCTCCGAGATGGCTCTCATCACAGCGGTCTTTTCATCCACGGAAGCCTTGATGGGCTTGAATTTAAGGGTGATGATGTGGGGGAATTCATATTCCCGGATGGAGGCAAAACTGATGGCCAATTGGTAGGCATGAATCAGCTCATCCGCTGCTTGCAGGCCAGTTTCCAAATTCAGCGAGGCGATGGTTTCAAAGTCGGCCAGGCGTTCCAAAAGCGGAGCGACTCGGGTGCTGTCCGCCACGTAAATGTATGTGGGCAATTGTGATAGTTGCTGATACTTTTCCTGACGGGCTTGCTCATATTGATATTCCAATACGATCCACCCAGCCAACAAGACGCAAATGGCAAGCATCATAAAGAAAAAGCGGCTTTTCATGGTGTCATCCTTTGGGATTTGATATGATAGATATTGTGTTTCTGGGTCTCAGCACAAAATAGGGTGGCTTTTATGTCAAGCAGATATTGAGAGCATTCTGTCTGGAGTTGTTCAAAGCGTTGGGGTGGATAGAGTAACAGTGCATCTTTGCCGGATTTCAGATTGCGGTTCAGGCAGGCGATGACATCGTGCATGTCGCACAATATCTCCCTGCGGCTGTGTTCTTTGGAGAGTCTGGGTGAGGTGTGACCACTGTCTTTGCAGAGCCAGGGCGGATTGCTCACGATCAGGTCGAAGCCTACGGGATCGTGATAGCTTTTGAGGTCTGCACAGAGAAAGTCTATTTTGAGGGAGTTGAGCTGGGCATTTTCTAAAGCCAAATCAATCAAGGGAGCTTGGATGTCTATGCCGGTGATCTTCCAGTGAGGACGTTGCAGAGCCAGCATCACGGCAACGATGCCACTTCCACACCCAAGATCAAGTACGCGGAGTGGTTCATCCTTAAACAGCTCAACTGCGGTGGATTGCAGGCAATTGGCGGCACTTGATACAGCTTGCGCATCCACAGCCTGCCAAAAGATGCCTTCACCGAAAGGCAAGGTCACAGGTTTGACATTAGTCAGCGAGAAAGCTCCAGCATCCGGTCTAAACTTTTGACTGCACGGGCAGCGATGTCTGCATCCACTTTCACCTCATATTGCTCAAAGCGCAGGGAATCTAAGACATGAGAGATGGTGATCTTCTTCATGTTCTTACACACCGCTTTGGGGCTGAGGTGCACGATACTCTTCTGAGGGTAAATCTTTTTCAGATAATCAGGTAGACCCTTCTCAGTGGCGATGATCATCTTGTCGATCTCGGCAGCTCTTTTGAGCATACCGCCGGTGGACATCACCTCATCCGCCACATCCACGATGTCTTCATCACATTCAGGATGGGCAAGTAAGAGATGATCCGGATAGCGTTTACGCATATTCTTGACCTGAGCGGCATCGAAAGACCATTGATGCACAGGGCAATAACCAGGCCAATGGTGAATGGTGCGCCCCAATTGCTTGGCTGCCCAAGAACCTAAGTTGCGATCAGGCACAAAGAGGACTTCCTTATCTTCTGGGATGGAAGCCAGCACCTGCACTGCATTGGCGGAGGTGCAACAGATGTCGCTCTCGGCTTTGACTTCCACGCTGGAATTGACATAACAAACGATGACGGTATCGGGGTGTTCTTGTTTATAGCGGATAAGCTGTTCTGCGGTAACCATATCCGCCATCGGGCAGCCGGCGTCTTGAGCGGGTAGCAGCACCTTGGTCTGGGGGTTGAGGATGGCAGCAGTTTCTGCCATAAAACGGACTCCACAAAAGACCAAGATATCGGCAGATACTTCCTTGGCCTTGAGTGCCAGTTGCAGGGAATCTCCCATAAAGTCTGCCAGCTCTATGATCTCTGTGGGTTGATAGTTATGAGCCAAGATCACAGCATTCTTCTGTTTGCGCAGTTCTTGGATTTCTTTTAGCATCTTTTGCATTCAATTACTCTTGTCTATTATTCAAATACCGGTGTGGCCAAAGCCTGCTTCACCTCTATCGGTGTCGTCAAGAGAGGCTCTGTGCTCCAATTCCACTACAGCGATGGGGCAGATTACTAACTGAGCGATGCGCATGCCGTTTTCCACCACAAAATCCTCATCGGAGCTGTTATGCAGCACTATCTTCACTTCGCCCCGATAGTCAGCATCAATGGTTCCGGGGCTGTTGAGGATGGTGAGACCGTGTTTGTGAGCCAAACCGCTGCGGGGACGCACTTGGGCTTCATGCCCGGCAGGCACTGCTATGGCGATACCTGTGGGAATCAGCGCTCTGGTTCCGGCTTTAAGCAACAGAGGCTCATCCAGGCAAGCAGAAAGGTCAAAACCTGCGCTGTGGGCTGTCATCCTCTGAGGTGCCTTGGCGTTGGCATTCAGGAGAGTGTAGCCCAGCTTCATGATTTGCGATTGAGCATAAAGTCTGCTAACTCTTTGAGCAGAGCGGCTTTCTCGCCCAGCGGTGCGAGGCTGTCTTTGGCCTTTTGCGTGAGTTCGATGGCTTGAGCGCGGGCTTCTTCCACACCCCAGACGGCGGGGAAAGTGGCTTTGCCGGCTTCTGCGTCCTTACCTATGCTTTTGCCAAGTGTTGAGGGATCACCTTCGATGTCCAGAAGATCATCCACAATCTGGAAAACAAGGCCAAGATTGTTGCCATATTCTTCCAAAGCAGCCACTTCCTTGGCAGGTGCTCCGGCGGCTAAAGCCCCAAAACGCAGGCTGATATTGATCAGCTTAGCGGTCTTATTTTCGTGGATGTAAGCCAAGGTCTTCTTGTTGACTTTTTTGCCCTCGGATGCGATGTCCACCATTTGCCCTGCGATGATGCCGCAAATGCCACTATCGCGAGCCAATTCACGGACAAATCTGACCTTCAGCTCAGGGCTGATATCTGCATAAGTGATCAGTTCAAAGGCATTTACCAGCAGCGCATCACCTGCCAGCAGCGCCTCACCTTCGCCAAACAGCACATGGCAGCTTTTCTTGCCTCTGCGGTAGTCATCGTCATCGATATCTGGCAGGTCATCATGAATCAAGGTATAGGTATGCTGCATTTCGATGGCAGCGGCCACGGGAGTGATATCCTGTGGGTCTTTTTTATACATCTGATAGGTGAGCATGGTCAGATATGGTCTGAGCCGCTTCCCGCCGGCAAAGAGGCTGTATCGCATCGCCTTATGGAGGTTTTTTGGATATTCATCCTTGCGAGGAAGGTAGCGATCCAAGATAATGTTTACCAGCTCCTGCTTCTCTTTCATGTCTTTCTTTAGCATTACTTTTAAATCCATAACTTAAGGCTCCGTTTGGTTTTGTTCTTGAAGCTTTTGGTCGAGAATAACCACCTTCGCTTCAGCTTCGCTCAGGCGTTGCTTGCATATATTTAGATAGCTCACACCTTCTTCATAGAGGTCAATCAGCTTCTGCAGCGGTTCCGCTGGATTGCTGAGTCTGTCGATGACGGATTCCAGCTTTTGGATAGCTTCCTCAAAGCTGAACTCTGTGTTTGTATCTTGTGGGTTCATGGCTCCTCGCAATAGATAAATCTTGATGTAATGCTTACGTTATTGTAGCTGTATATTTTGTCAACCTATTTTTGTGATTGTGGCCAAAACAGTGCCCTCAGCGAGCTCTATTTCCAGATTTTCACCAGTGATTTGATTGCTGATTCCACGGCTGAGATGAGGCTCTAGGACGAGGTTTTTCAGATTCCATTTCAGTCCTGAGGAGCGCTGGAAATGAGCAGGTTGATTGAGAGCCACCAAGGAAAGGAGGCAGCCTTGATAACCTTTGGCGTGAAAGGAGTTGTCTACGATAAACAGCTTTTGAGATTTGCTTTGCACGCATGCTTTTACGCCGTGAAGCTGAGCCCATTGCAGATTTTGAATCAGACCCAAAACGTGATCCACCCTGCCCTGCATATCGTTACAGATCACCGCATTACGGAAACCCAGTTCAGATACCTTCATCAAAGCCAGCTCGGTGTCAGTTTCATCTTTATCTTGGGGAAAACGCAATGTCTTTTCCCGAGGGAAAGCTTGCAGCAGAGCGTGTTCCAGCGAATCCAGGTCTCCACACAGATAATCCGCTTCAATGCCCAAAGCAAGGCAACGCTCCAAGCCTCCATCAACGGCTATGATGATGTCTGAAGGGGAGATAGCCTGATATGAATCGAAGAGTGTGTCAGGTGCGCAGGGGGTGATGATCCAAGCAGTTTTGTTCATCTACCGGCAAAGCGAGTGGTGTCGATGCGGTTGAGATATGCTTCAGGATTTGTCTTATAGCCGTTTACGATCACTTCATAGTGCAGATGCGGCCCGGTGGACATTCCGGAATCCCCCATCAAAGCGATGATCTGGCCTTTGCGCACCACATCTCCCTCCTGAACCTTGTAGCTGTAAAGGTGGGCGTATTGCGTTTCATAGCCATCGCTGTGGGTGATATACATCCGCTTTCCATAGTTGGGTTCATAGCCGATATGCCGCACCACACCATCCGCTGTGGCATAGATGGGCGTTCCAACCTCGTTGGCAATATCAATACCATGATGAAACAAAAGCTCATTGAGGATGGGATGGACGCGCAGGCCAAAACCGCTGCTGATGACGCCAAAAGTGGGGTAGATGCTGGGGATACCGTCACCGCTTTGAGGTGCGGGCATAGGAGTATCCAAAGCAACGCTAGGAGGAGATTCTTCGCCAGGAATAGCGATAAGAATCCTGCTCAGCTTGCCATCCAGAGCCCTGAATCTACTCTCCAGAGATTGGCCTTTAGCTTTCTTTGCGTGTGCATGCGCCGGCACATATGGATATTCACCGCCACCTTTGCCCAAAGGTGTGCTTGATTCCTCCGATAAAACGTCTATTCTTTTATAAATGCTATCCACGACTGCTTCATAACGGTTAAGTCTTTGATGCAGCAACAGATTCTCTTTCTTAAGCCGGTTGATTTCCTGAGCTTGGTCGGCGCCATTGCGACCAAAAAGTAAAAAGAGGGTAAGCCCCAGCCATAACAACAAGAAAACCACTACAAATACGATCAACGCTAAGCTGATCCGGATGCTCTGCTGACCATAACCACGGCAAAGCGTCAGCTTCCAGCTACGTTCTGGAAACATCAAAGGCTGGGGTATGTCCGCCCAGTTGTCGTCTACCTGAATTGTCTCGTCAGGCAGCTCATTTTCAAGGTTGCCGTCTTGTGGTTTTTTGTCTGTCATTCATCAAATCCCATGTTGTCTTATCATAAGCTCATGTGGAGCCTAAGCTTAGTGTTGCCAAAAAAAAGCCTAAGACCCCCAAAGCATAGAACAGAAATTGTGGCATCCCGTAGGGGAATCGAACCCCTGTTGCGTGACTGAGAATCACGAGTCCTAGGCCACTAGACGAACGGGACGCACGATAGTCTAACAGTAACTTCCCCAAAAGAATATGGCGACCCCTAGGGGAATCGAACCCCTCTTGCAAGAATGAAAATCTTGAGTCCTGACCGATAGACGAAGGGGTCGCTAATGGTGATCCAGGTTGGAATCGAACCAACGACTCTCTGCTTAAAAGGCAGATACTCTACCGCTGAGTTACTGGACCTCTTATGGAGTATGTTTGGCCATTACTTTGCAGGTGGCTTATTTTGTCAAGACTTAAATTATTCCCATTTCCTATCTGCCTATAAAATAAGCTTATACGAGACTCAACTTTTTGGGCTCTCTGAGGTAAAAGCATGGGTAAGAGGATGGAACTTCCCAAAAACACACAATCCAAACCACCCACAACGCTGATCCAATATAAACCCGGCGATAGTAAATTCTATTCTGGGGAACTCCATTTTTGACCCTCCTCGGAGCTGCTGTTTATGAGCTTTCCCTGCCCCGCCCTTGCTTACCCGCAGGGAGATGCCGTGCAGATACTCGGGAAAAACCCGAGTATCTCCGAGTAATCACCGGGCGGGTAAGCAAGGAAGAAGCAGCCAGCTCATCCCGAACCGCCACAGAGGTCCCTGTGCCGGTCTAAGTGAAGAGCGGTAGCCAAAGCACCTAAGTATAGTTGCTTGTCAAAGCGACCATTCGGTTGTCAACTGATAACTTCGCTTGGATGGTCGCTACGGCTGAGGACCGTAACAAGCAGCGGGATAGCAACTACTGGCTGCAGCATTATCTGGGATTAATTCTGAAAATCCAGCGAATATCTCGGAAAGAGAGGGGCAAAAAACGCTCAAATTTCAAAAATGCGACCAAGGCGGGATGATAACGCTAACTCACTTCACTTTAGCAAGTTCCAGAACAATCCGAGAAAGCTCTTGACATATATGCCCATCCTGTAAACTGAGCGTACTAAGCACATATGGAGGTAAGAAATGAAAAACTACATCTACTTTTTGCTTGCCATAGTCGCGCTGCTCTTGGTTGGATGTGAATCTGGAGCCAGTTTTACTGTGGTCAACAAGAGCAATTATCCGCTTTATGCATCCATTGGCAAACAGGCTGAGGTAACTATCCCGGGCCAAAGCACTTACACTTGGGATGTTGATACTGACACCCAATACTTTTTCGGTGGTGAGGTCAAGAAAAAGGTGAAAGTACGCATGAAGGGAGAGACGTATCTGATGTTTGACGAGGCTTTGGAGAGCTATGTGGACACCACTTACGTCTATCTGAAAGCAGGCGAGAAGCGCAATGCCTTCATTTGGCCAAACCGGGCTGGAGTCGAGATTCAAAACCAGAGTAACCAGATCATGACGTCTGCCAAAATCTTCCGTCATGATGGTTTGGTAGCGACTCACGTCGTCTCTTTTGAAGATCTGGAGCCGGGTGAAAGCACCTTTTCCACGCTTCCTCCTGCCACACCCAGCAATTCATTTTATTATCTCGCCGTAATCGAGATGGAGGACGGCACAGAATACACTTACGGGGATCAAAACAACATCCTGAGAGTGGACGAGCAGTTTCTGGTCATCTTGTCCGATCCGCAACCGCCTTTATGATACCAACAACAAATAACATATAACGAAATTTGAAAACAAGGAGTTCCTTAATGACAGGCAAAAGAATAATTGGGTCTATCTTCTTGTTCTTGATGGCTTTTGCCCTCTTGGCGTTAGCACCGGAACAAGCATCTCAAAGACTACCTCAAGACCCCGATCTCATCACTGGCAAGCTGGCAAACGGCTTGACCTACTACATCCTCCAAAATCCGAAACCGGAAAACCGTTTGGAGATGAGGCTTTACGTCAGAGCTGGCTCAGTCAATGAAGATGATGATCAGCGCGGTTTGGCACACTTTACCGAACACATGGCATTCAATGGCACTAAAAGCTTTGCCAAGAGTGAAGTTGTGGATTATCTCAGCTCCATCGGCATGGGCTTTATGAATGGGCTCAATGCCGCTACCAGCTATGAATTTACCTACTACATGCTCAAAGTTCCCACAGATGATAATGAGAAAATGCGCACCGGCTTCAAGATCCTGAGCGAGATGGCACATGCGGTGGCATTTGAGGAGGATGAGTTGGAGCGGGAAAGAGGTATCATCTTGGAAGAGTGGCGCATGGGTCAGGGCCCGCAGCAGCGTGTGAGCGATGCCACCATGAAGGTGCTCTTTGGCGGCTCAAAATATGCCCAGCGCAGCCCTATCGGCATAGAATCGGTGTTGCGCAACTTTGATCAAGCCACGATAAAACGCTTTTATTCGGACTGGTATCATCCGGCAAATCAAAGTGTTATCCTGATCGGGGATCATGATCCACAGCAGTTGCAGGCTCTGGTGGAAGAGTTTTTTGGCTCCATTCCCGCCAAAGAAAATCCTCGCATCATGCCCGAAATCAGGGTTCCGGAGAATATCGAGCCGCAGGTAGTATTAGTAACCGATCCGGAATACCCTTACAACATGGCGCAGATCACCTGGAAACGTGAGGCGCAACCTACTCTCACGGTGGGTGATTATTTTGAAAGTCTCAAAGAAGACCTCTATTTGGATATGCTGAATACGAGGCTGGAAGAGCTTAGCAAAAAGCCCAACCCTCCCTTTTCCGTTGCGGGTTTGATGAATGGCAATGTGCTCAAATCTCTGGGTGGAACGATGGGGATTGCCGTCACTTCCGGCTGGAAGACGGTTGGCGCGGTGCAGACCATCCTCACCGAGGCGAGAAGAGTGGAGCTGCACGGCTTTTCAGAAGGAGAGTTTGAGCGAGCTAAGATCAAGCTGACTCGTAAGATGCAACAGGAAGTGGATCAGAAATCCACGCGCATGTCAGAGAATCTCACCTGGCCTTTCATCAATCTGCTCAACTACGGCGATGCCTACCTGAGTCCGGAACAGGAGCGAGACCTGGTGACCAACCTCCTAGGTGAGCTGAATCTGGACGAGCTTAACCGCTTGGGTAGCAGGCTATTTCCGGATACAAACCTCTTTGTGTCCCTGACTGCTCCGGAATCAGACGCCGCTTCTTTGCCCTCTGAAACTGAACTGTTGGCTCTGATCAACGAGGCTAAGGATTCAACTCCGGAAGCCTATCAGGACAAGGCTTTGGACAAGCCCCTGATCGCCAAAGTCCCAAAAGCGGGCACGATCAAAAAGAGATTTGTAAACCGCAACGCAGGCATCAACACTTGGGTGCTCTCCAATGGCATCAAGGTGCACTCCAAGAAGACTGATTTTAGAAAAGATGAGGTGATGCTGTTGGCTTGGAGTCCTGGTGGATCAAGCCAGCTTGAAGAGGCGGATTTGCCTTCTGCCAACGTGTTGACTTGGTATATCGGCGAAAGCGGTGTGGGCGAGATGGATGCCACGGAATTGCAGAAAGCCACCGTGGGCAAGGTGGCACGTGCAAACGTGACTATGGGCTTGGAATTTGAGGGCTTTAGAGCTTCATGTTCGCCCACCGATCTGGAGCTGATGTTCCAACTGATCCATCAATATGCCGTTAATCCTCGATTTGACGCAGAAGACTTTGATTCCTTTAAAGATAGGGCGGGTAGCATCCTGGAAAACTCGCTCAAAGACCCGCAAAGATACTTTTTTGAGCAGCTCTCTGCAGCGATTTACGAAAACAATCCCTACCAGCAAAGCTTGCAGCCAGAACAACTTAAGGATGTGGACTTGCAGAGGCTGGAGAGCATTTTTGCCGATCGCTTTGCCGACTTTTCAGACTTCCAGTTTATCATCGTGGGAAACTATGATGAAGAAGAGCTAATGCGCTATGTTCGCACATACTTAGGTAGCTTGCCCAGCACAAATAGAAAGGAAAAGTTTCAGGATCACAATATCCGTCCCTTCGACGGCATCTCAGAAGTGCGTTTTGAGCGTGGAATCAGTGATCGCTGCTTTGCAGGAATCGTGACCACCGCTCCCTATCAAGCTTCTTTGGAAAACCGCATCGCCCAGCAGGCACTCTTCCAGGTTTACAATGAGAGGTTACGTGAGAACGTGCGCGAGGA
>Ga0302241_1002583_pt1 | contig 10693 bp, 9 predicted proteins | sample AAG_UR_Arg_MG_FD_193532 | JGI IMG/M metagenome (GOLD analysis project Ga0302241, IMG submission 193532) | Enriched activated sludge microbial communities from anaerobic digester in WTTP, New Holstein, Wisconsin, United States - AAG_UR_Arg | ecosystem: Engineered > Bioreactor > Anaerobic >...
GACGAGCCGCTCGGCGATCCGTCAGCGGTGCCGACCTATCTTGTATCAAAACTTGCCCGCACAAAAGTCAAAGTTTCGCTTTCTGCCGACGGAGGCGACGAACAATTCTGCGGATACAGCCGTTATTCAATGATCAACGAGCGCGTGGCTAAATTCGCAACTAATCCCTTTCTGGGGCTTATTTCCGGCGCGCTGGAATATGTGAGCGCGCAAACCGCCTATTCAATTTATGAAAAGCTGCCCCGGCCGCTTCAGCGCTGGAATAATTTTTACGATAAATTCACTAAACTTAAAAAAGTGCTTAAAACGAAAAATAAAATAGCGCAGTATAATCTTGCCAATAAATATTTTCTGGAAGAAGACCTCGCCCGGCTCGGGCTTTCTAAAGTTGAAAGCCAGCTGTTTAAATTCGGCCGCGGGCTTGAAAAAATGAGCCTGTTAGATCAGATGATGTATTTTGATATTAAAACTTACCTGCCGGACGATATCCTTGTCAAAGTGGATAGGGCCGCTATGAGCGTGGCCCTCGAAGGGCGCGAACCTTTTTTAGACCATAAAATAATTGAATTCGCCGCAAGGCTTCCGATAGATTTAAAATATAAAAATGGCGTATCTAAATATATCCTTAAAAAAATACTTTACAGGCATGTTCCACGTAAGCTCGCCGACAGGCCGAAGCAGGGGTTCGGCGTTCCGGTTTATGAATGGTTCCGTGATGAATTGAAGGGCTGCTACCGCGAGCATCTGGCTTTCGATAAAATTAAGCGGGAAGGCATTTTTGATGCGGCAGAAGTTTCGCGCCTTTTAGGCGATTATATGAACGGCCGCGGTGTGAACGCTTATAAGCTGTGGTTTTTATTCGTTTTTGAATTGTGGTATGAAAAATATATGCGCTGTTAAATTATCCGCTTGACAAGCCTGCTTATTTTTTTTGACTGAGGCCGGCCCGTTGAAGTATAGCTTTGTCGCGGCTGCACAAATAAGCATATTGGCAAATATATTAACAAGCGCGTTTTTAAGACGGTTATAAAGTTGAAATTAAAATAAATTTTAAATAAAGGATGTAATTTATGAAGTCGTTGAGAATCCTTGTCACCGGCGGTGCGGGCTTTATTGGAAGCCACCTTTGCGAAAAACTTTTGAAGCAGGGGCATGAAGTCATTTGCCTGGATAATTTCTTTACCGGCAGAAAACAGAATGTGAGCCATCTTTTTGACGATAGAAAATTCGAGCTCATAAGGCACGATATTACTGAAGAAATAAGGCTCGAAGTTGATAGAATATATAATCTTGCATGTCCCGCCTCGCCGGTTCACTACCAATACAATGCCATCAAAACCGTTAAAACCAATGTCATGGGAGCGCTCATTACTCTCGGGATAGCTAAAAGAGTGAAGGCGAGAATTCTTCAAGCCTCTACCAGCGAAGTTTACGGCGATCCGGCCGTGCACCCTCAAGTGGAGGAATATTGGGGCAACGTCAATCCTATCGGCATTAGAAGCTGCTATGATGAAGGAAAGCGCGTGGCCGAAACTTTATTTATGGATTATCACAGGCAAAATAATGTTCAGATAAGAATAGTGCGCATATTTAACACTTACGGCCCGCGCATGCTGGAAAATGACGGCAGGGTCGTGTCTAATTTTATCGTTCAGGCGCTTAAAAACGAAGATATAACTATTTACGGCACGGGCTCTCAAACGCGCAGTTTTTGTTATGTAAGCGATTTACTCGAAGGCATGACGAGGATGATGGAAAATGAAGATGGATTTATAGGCCCGCTCAACCTTGGAAATCCTCAAGAACACACCATATTGCAGCTGGCCGAAATGATTATCCGGCTCACGAATTCCAGTTCGAAAATAGTTTTCAAGCCGCTTCCGAAGGACGATCCATGCAGAAGAAAGCCGGACATATCCCTTGCGCAGCGGAAACTTGGCGGCTGGGCCCCGAAAATAGACATTAAAGAAGGGCTGCTTAAAACCATAGAATACTTTGAATCGGTATTCAACTGTGAGAGTGATTAATTTGTTTTTGAATTTTTTAAAACCTAAAATAGAAAGACTTAAAAATATGGCAAGAAATAAACCAGGCGTTTATTCTTTCGAAAAGTACGCAGTCGAATATACAGATACAATGTCTTTTTATCATGAGTATAAAGATATTTTTGTAAACAGGATATATGATTTTAAGGCCGTTAGGCCAAATCCAGTGATTATCGATGCCGGCGGCTGCATTGGAATGTCGGTCCTATATTTTAAAAAGATTTATCCTGATAGTAAAATTATTGTATTTGAACCCGATCCTAAAATTTTTTCAGTTCTGGAAAATAACATTAAAAATAATGGCTTAAAAGATATAATTACTTATAATGCCGGCATTGGGAAGGAAAATGCTGTCGTCAGATTTTATCCGGACGGCTCGGACGGCGGCTCGTCTTACAATAATTCCGGCGCTATTGAGATTGAAATAAAAGTTGTTAGGTTGAGCGATTTTTTAGATGAAAGCATAGATATGATTAAAATGAATATTGAAGGCATGGAAGGTGACGTTTTTGAAGAGATCGAAAAAAAACTGTCTAATGTAAGGGAAATAATCTTTGAATATCATGCATTTGAGAGCTTGCCCCAAAATCTTGGAAAAATTCTAAGCATATTAGATAGGCAAAATTTTACTTATCTTATTACCGATGCTACCAATGCAAAAATTCCAGTGCCTTTTGTGTTGAACAAAAATTTTAAATATTTTAACCTCGTATATGCTAAAAATCGATTGAAATAGAATTAGAATTAGAATTATTGTTACACCATAAATTAGTTCTTTTAAATTTTGAAATTTACTCTTTGATAGTTATGTAAATCTTCGATACTGTCGATCTCAAACCAGCCGCCGTGGATCCAGCAGGGGTTTATAACTATTGAAAGCCCAATTAAATGTTGTATAAAACTTGTCATATACATATTTTTAAATTTTTTTCCGTCATATAAAATATCGGTATTCATGTTGTGATAAATATTTTTTACCTGATTAATGATATTTTTAGAAATTTTTATCAGGCCAATATATTGACCCTGTATATCTTTATAATTTTTAGCTTTTTTGCCAAGTTCAATAATGTTTTTATGGGGGCCTATTTTCAAGGTTTCAGCATCATCAAGGGGATTTTCCATTCTAATACGCCATAGTTTTTCCCATTCTTTATCTACGACGACTGAAAAATCATAATCACAATTTATAAGCGATTGTAAAACTTCTTTTTTATATATTATATCAGCATAAGAAATAATTATGTCGTCATCCATTTCTTTTTCCGCGCAAAACAGGGTATATAACATATTTGTAGCTTCAAAATCTTTATTGAAATAAAAATTTATATTTTTATCTTTTAAATGATTTTCAAGAACTTCTTTTTTGTAACCGTTAATTATGATGATGTTTTCTATTTTGCATTCGGACGCTGCCTGCAATATATAGTCAATAATTAACTTGCCGCCGTATTCAACCATGCATTTAGGCCTATCATTAGTTAGCGGCTTTAACCTGGTTCCCTGGCCTGCGGCTAATATAATCATTTTCATATTATTTTCCTTTTTGTTAAATTTTATATAAAAAACTCTTTTATAAGCATAATGTCATTTGTTTTAAATGGCGCCTCTCTTTCAGGATGCCACATAAAGGCTAAAATTTTATGCTCGGCGTGCTCAATCGATTCAATTGCGCCGTCATCGCTTTGGGCTAAAACGTTTAGAGCGCCTGGAACAGTTTTTAGCGTGTAATTGTGATAAGAATTTACATTAGAGAAGTTGTTGAGTGCATTAGAATATCTTGATTTATTTACAATTTTAATGTCGTGGCGTGTGCCGGTATGTGAGGTGATTTTAGAAATTTCCGACCCGAAGATATTTCCGATAATTTGCATTCCGCGGCAAACGCCTAAAATCGGAATTTGATTTTTAATGGCGTAATTAACAATATCAGTTTCATATCTATCGCGAATTTCCGAAGTTTCTTCATTATAAAATATTTTCAGGTCATTACCGCCTGTTAATATAATTCCACTAACTTTATATTCAGAAAAATATCTTTTAAAATCTACTTTTATTGAAAGCGGTAAAGGTAAAAATCCGCACGTTTGAAGGAATGCACCCCAATTAACATCGAGGGCTTCACGCATTTCGTAGTAGGAATTATTTAAAAATAACCGTTGGGTAAGGGCTATTATTTTCATGAAACAATCCTGACCTGCTTATTTAAAGCATTTATTTCTATAACATTCGCTTTCGACCAGTCGTTGAATTTTTTTTCACCGGCGCCGATTACGGCTGGAATTCCAAGTTCGGCGCAGCGGACGGCCATGTGCGAATTAGCACCCCCAAATTGAGTTATAAGCCCGGCAATATTTTTAGTAAAAAGAAAATCATATCCTGGATCCGCGGATTTTATAAAAACTATTAAACCTGAGGGATGTTTGCTAGATAAATCCCTTTCTTGTAAAATGCCGGCTTTAACAACGTTTAATGTTATATAAGTCGGTTCTTCGCTGGAAACGTAAAATTTATAAACGTCATCAGGTTTTGTTATTAAAGCTGGAAATTTGATGATTTTGGTATATTCGTACGCCTCCTTATTTTTGACGATATCTTCAATAAGAAAGTTTTTGGCGTCTTTATAGCCGACAGTGGCATATAAATTTAAAATGGTTTTGATATCTAAAAACGCTAAATCATTTCTATCGATACCTAATTTTAGCCCGTATTCATTGATTAAAAGAATTGCCTGGCTCAACGATTTGGTAAAAATGAATTTAGCGTATTCCCGGCCTTCGATCGATTCTTTTATAAATGATAAAAGAGCTTCTGCATTTATAGTTATTCCAGCTTCAGAAATTTGATGATTTATTTTTTCAATTTGTTTTTTATTGAGCCGAAACTCATTCATAGGTTGATAATTATCAATTTTTCTAGTAAAATATTTATTAAAATTTTCATCGTAGCGAAGCGATGTGATATCATATGTTCCCGGCCTTAAATGGCCATATTTAAGGAGAAAATTTTTTTTTGATAACTTATTAGTTGAATATAATTGTAAATCATAGTTCATTTGTTTCGTAATGGTATTTAGCGAACCCATATACAAATTATACTCGTTAACGGTTATTATGCCGGCGTCAATAAAAGATTTAAAAATTTGAGTAGCTATAAAAGCCGCGCGGGCAATGCCCGCAAACGGCAGAGTGCCGTAGCGCTTACAGTCCTCTATCAGCCAATAAATTTTATCGATTAACGCAAGATCGGAGCTGACGATTGAATCGTATTTTTGTTTTAATATTTCAATTTTGTTCAGATCCTGTTTATAAAGGCCATGGTCCGGATTGATGATGTTATTTGTCAGCTCGAGCAGGCAAAACTCAATTCTTTTAATCTCGTTATCATTAAAGCCGTAATCTTTAAGCTCTTTCAATTTTTCAGGTAAATTAAGGCTGTAACATGAATAAACAATTTCAAATTCAACTTTGTCATGATGCGATGGGGTTGATTCTATTTTTTTTAGATAAAAATCAACTAATTTTTGGGCAATTTTTTCGTTTAAATGTTTAGGGACAAAAGAATTGAAATCTACTCTGACATCTATAAAAGGAACACCAAGAAATGAAACCATCAAAGGGTGCGAGCGTAAATTTCTATAGCCGTAATTATCACGCTGATAAGCCCAGATGTTATCAGTGATGAGTTCTTTATATAAAGTGAGCGAAAGATGGTTAGGTTTAAGCCCTATTATTTCAGCGGGGTTCCAATCCGGCATTACGCCAAAAGCGCTTTTAGAGCCGAGTAAATTAGGATGCGGTATCATCAATTTTTTAACTTTTTTATAAATTTTAAATAAAGAATCTTTTAAGTTTAATCTCGAATAATCAACTTTTCCAGTTTTAGCGATCGGCCTTGCCTGAAAAATATATAGTTTGTCATTTTTATCAAAAGCGAATTCAACATCAAGAAATTCGCAATTCAAAAGGGTTTCTAATTCTTTTAAGCATACTATAAGGTTATTAATATTTGCATTATCACAATGAATCGGCGATTCTTTGAAGTGGATATAAGTGTATAGTTTATGTCCCTGCCCGCCGGTAACAGCGTCGCTTTTTCCACTTTCATCATAGTTAATTATATAGTAAGGCGCAAAGGTGTCAAGATCGGCGGTGAATGCGACTCCGCATATTTTAATATCGGTTAGCATCGGTTGAACCAAAATTTCATCGCCCGGAAAACCGCCTTTATATGAACCTATCACTTTGTCGATAGCTTCTTTTAATTCTATCTTGTTTGAAGATAAAATATTTTGAACGCTTAGATATTTTCCGGCGTTTGAATGTTGTAAAGTGTCTTCTGAAATAGCCGACGAGCGTATTATTAATTTTGTTTCGGGAAATTTTTTAGCGATATCATGTATTATTTTTTCGCCATTTTTACCGTATTCAAGAACGGTAAAACTTAATAACGGTAAAATAATCCCGTTTTTAATGTGATTTGAAAGATTTTTAAGCGTTTTTGATTTTGTGCCAAATTTTATATTCATTTTAATATCAATAAGTGCTTTATTTTACTTTACTTTACTTTACTTTACTTTACTCTGCTCTACTTTACTTTTAGCTGCGCCATCCATATTTTAGTCGTATATGGAACGGATATCTCTTCACATTTAAGCGATTTTAAAAAAATTTCAATTTCAAAAATAATTTTTGAAAAATGCTCTTTAGCCTGGCGTTGTAGTGTAGCGTGTGATTTCCATGCTTCAATGCAATCTATAATTGGTTGGTTATGATTCACTGTTGCCTCAATTATTTTAACATCGCTAAATAAGCCGCTTTCATTAATGATTGCGGCCTGTTCTTCGCGGCGTGAGCCATATTCATAATTTGTAATATTTTTTTTAATTATTTTTTCTATTTCAGCCTGTATTGGATCGCTAAGCAATCTATGGTTCCACATACACGCAAACCAGCCGTCTTTTTTTAGTATTCGCGAAGATTCGGCCAGCGCGGCTTGCCGGTTTGTTACATTAAAAGACGAGCCAAAAGTAACCATGTCAAAAAAATCTGAAGGCTGCCCCGTGTTTTCACCCGTGCCTTCGAACCATTTTATATTGGAATATTTTATAGTTCTTTTCATTCCGTTAGCCCGCATCGCGTCGTTAGGCTCGACGGCATGCACATTCATGCCGCGTTCTAATAGTTTTAAGGTTAGATGAGCCGCGCCTGCGCCTATGTCGCAAATATTAGCGTTTTCAAATATTTTAGCCGTCTTTAACATTGCGTCAATGCCTTCATTTGAATAATCAGGCCTTTTTAAGTAAGCGTCGGCTAAAGCAGTATAATCCCATTCGGTTTTCATATTTTACCTCTTTTTACTCATATTTTTATAACTAAAGCGTTGAAAATCTCGTCGATTGATTTACTGTTATCGTTTTCTATTATAATATCAGGATTTTGAGGTTCTTCAAAAGATAAATCGATTCCCATAACATTTTGGATTTCACCTTTTAATGCCCTGCTGTAAAGCCCTTTTTGATCTCTTTGAATTAAAATTTCTATTGGAACTTTAATATAGATTTCAACGTAATTTTTAATGTTTTCACGATTCCATAGCTGGCATTGATGAAACATCGATATAGTCGCGCATATAACGTTTATATTTTGATCATTTAACAATTTACATAATTTTGCATTGCGCATGGCGATTTTTTTTCGTTCGTTAATCGAGTGGCCTGAATCGTCGTTAAAAATTTCGCGCAAAATATCGCCGTCTAAAAATACCGTATTAGGCTGTCTAATTTTAATATATTCATAAAATTTTCTTGCTAAAGTCGTTTTTCCGGCGCCAGATAGCCCGGTAAACCAATAAACTTTAGCATTCATCATATCATTAGTCAACATAATTAACCGCTCTTGTTATTTTTAAGTTGCCGCTGCCGTCAATCGTTATATAATTATTAAGGCTCGAAGGAAAGAATATCTTATATAACGTAGGCGCCCAGGTTGAAGGTATTATTTTTTTTATTTTTAAATATAATTTGACTTTAATAGTCAAACCAGAGCCCGCTTTAACAACCGAATAGCACTCGTGAAGATATTTTTCAAAATTTTCACTAAGCTGCCCTTTGCGTTTTCTGAAGCAGCTTACTTCAGCGTTTATTGAAAATAATTTTGCGTAACGTGAAAAATTTGTCCATAGGTAGTAATCGCCGGCGTATTTTAAATTTTTATCTATATTTCCAACTTTATCCCACAATTTTCTGCGCCAGAAAACGCTGTCCTGTTGAATAAAATGAAGCGCCGTGCCATAAAATCCGTTTTTTATTAAAACTTGTTCATATAAAAAACATTTTCCCGGCTTTGTTAGATTAGAATTTTCGTCAATATAAGAGGTTATGCCTTTAACCCAGTCGATTTCATTAAATTTTTCAAAAGTTTTGTTAATAATATCGAACGCGCCGCTTAAATAAATATCATCAGAATTTATCCAGGCTAAAATATCTCCGCTCGCTATTGAAAATCCCTTGTTAATAGCATCATACATTCCGCCGTCAGCTTCTCGTATCATTTTCATTTCTACGGAACCGCATTTTATATTATACTTTTTTTCTCTAATCAGGTCAATATAGTATTTTATGATATCTGCCGTTCCGTCCGTGGACAATCCGTCAACTACGATATATTCTATATCGAAGCTGCCACTTTGAGAAATAACGCTTTCAATCGTTTCTTTAATATATTTTTCACTATTGTATGCCGGTGTTATAATGCTGAATTTCATGAATTTAACTTCAACACTCATATTTCAGGATATTTTTTTAGTAAGATATTAAATATCACTTTTAAAATTCTTAAAAATTTATTTTTTATTCTAGATTTTGTATTTTTGAGATCGTGTCTTATTAGATGCCCAATATCACTGGTTTCATGAGGATATGTGTAGCGTAAAACGGAAGAAAGGTGCGCGGGCGTGGTGTTTTTATCGTCTCCGTAATTGGTTTCAAACCTATATAAGGGTTTTTCAAGCACCATACCAAAAACGTCGGCGGGTTGTTTGCCGTCGCAAAAAATTCCAAATCGCTTTATTGGCAAAGATAAATCCACACCTTTATAAAAATTGAGTCCGGATTCCCATACTAATTCCATAGGATTGGTAAAACGGGACATTATGTTAACATCGACGGTTAACAGCGCAAGCCCGCCCGGTTTTAAAATTCGCGCTATTTCACGCATTCCTTTAGCGCGTGTTTCAAAATCATCGATATGTTCCATTACGCTAATACAAAATACACGATCGAAATAATCATCGTTAAATTTTAATTCACTTATATCGCTTTGTATGAACTTGATCCCTGATTTTGTTACAAAACGCCGTGAAACCCCAAAATTATCGATGTTATCGCTTTCATGTAAGTCCGCATCAAAGCCATATATATCACACCCATAATATTCTTTTAAAAGAACCGTAAAAGCCGATTCGCCGCAACCGATATCCGCGCACGCCATGCCGTGAACTAACTCGGCTGACAGCGCCGCCCACGGATATTCCCAAAGCCTTGAAGCATAAATTTGAGGCATTTTTAAATATTTTTCCGACCAGGGAAACCGATTGCGATTGTAGCCTGAATGGTCCGCAAGAGAATAACGCTGGCTTATTTCATTTAAACGCGATATAATATCTAAAAATTCTTTGCTCGATATTTCCGCGCTATCTGCAAATCTTGAGTATGATTTCATTTATTTACCCGCTTTATAATTTGTGCTATTTTGTTAAAACCGGCTTTTACGATCGTTAACCAATCTGAGCGAGTAATTTTTTCGTTTTTTAGCCTGTTTGCAATACACTTTAGATTAAAAAATCTGCCGTCGCCAAAAAGAGAATATGAGTTTGACGCCGATTTTTGCGCGAAGCTGCTGTAGTTATTGGCAAAGTCGGCTATATTATATAATAATTTTTCCGCTTCATAATTCCTTATCTTCGCTCTGGCGATTAATTCGGGCGTGAGAGCAAAAATAAAATTGTTTATTGATATCATAATTTTTTTAATTTCATCATAGTTTGTAGAATTACAAGTTTCCGGCAAATGAATGTTTTTGATAAAAGATATAAATTTTGAAGCCGGGCTAAAATTTGCTATAGCCGAATTATTTACGCCGGGATTTCGTTTATAGCCATAATAATCTAACCAATAGGCCGTTTTGGATTCTATGATATAATTGAGGCGCATAATTTCTTCGTTTGTTTGCCATTCGCCCGATTTTCCGGAACGGTTTATTATCTGGCAGTCATTAGGATTTAATTGGCGATAGCGGTTCTCGGCGTTTTTTGCCTTTTCAAACGATGAATTATTTACAGCCCTTTCAAGAATATCGCCTGAAAAAGCCAATCCGCAAAATTCTACCGCTTTTTGAAGAGTAATAAGCGGTTCTTTTTTGTAATCTTCAAATTTTATGATATGCTTATCTTTAAAATTTGACCATGCCTTATTGAATAAACACCAATTATCGATTTTATCTAATAAAGAATTTTCATCTATAAAATATAAAAAAATTTCATAGTTGAAGTCGGGGTTCTCTCTTTTATACCTTGAATAAAGCGAGTCGCGCGGATCTCTTATAAAAAAAATTATTTTATCGTTTTTATTATATTTATTTTTTAGTGGA
>Ga0302241_1002594_pt1 | contig 10653 bp, 12 predicted proteins | sample AAG_UR_Arg_MG_FD_193532 | JGI IMG/M metagenome (GOLD analysis project Ga0302241, IMG submission 193532) | Enriched activated sludge microbial communities from anaerobic digester in WTTP, New Holstein, Wisconsin, United States - AAG_UR_Arg | ecosystem: Engineered > Bioreactor > Anaerobic >...
ATTTTCCTCCGAGAGAGTTTCATTTTCAGCTATCAGCTTCCGAAATTGGAAAACTCCTTTGAATGTGACCCCTATCCAATTTTCCGCATCGTTTATCGGCTCCTGCAAAAAAACGCTGACCCGTTCCAACTGTATCCCGAGCCAGGAGTTGCTTCCCCGGCTTACATACGAGGCAACCGTCAGGCCTAAAAGCAACAGTAAAATAATCCCCGCTATAACGATCCTAAAATGCTCGCGGTACCATTTCATAGCTTACCCCTAAAATCTCCTGTCCCTCATAGTGTAGCGTTTGATGTTATTAATCTTATCCAGACTTTTTCCCGTACCCTCGGCAACCGCTTCAATGGCATTCTCCGCCACAACTACATTGATCCCCGTTTGCTGTTCGATAAGTTTGTCCAATCCTTTTATAAGAGCTCCTCCGCCTGCAAGTACTATTCCGTTCGCAACAATATCGGCTGCGAGTTCTGGCGGTGCATTTTCCAGTGTGTTCCTGATGCCCTCAATGATAATACCGATAATTTCCTCCAAAGCCTTGATCATATCGGCCGATGATACGGTTACAGACTTAGGGAGGCCTGTGATCACATCTCTGCCTTTTGCCTTCATTGTAAGCCTTGCATCTCTTACTTCTAAACCCGGATAAGCGCAACCTATACTGATTTTCAGCTCTTCAGCCGTTTTGGCTCCCACATATAAATTATAATTCTTCCTAAGATATGCAATGATTGCCTCATCCATTTCATCGCTGGCAATCCTGAGAGAAACGCTGTTAACGATGCCTCCCAGAGCTATTATAGCGATATCCGAAGTCCCGCCGCCTATATCGGCGATCATATGCCCGTTGGGCGCATCCACGGGAATGCCCACACCGATAGCAGCCGCCATCGGTTCGTTAAGGATATAGACTTCCTTTGCCCCCATCTGCCGCAGCACTTCTTCAACTGCACGTTTTTCTACTCCGGTTACTCCGGAAGGCACCCCGACAACGATCCTCGCCCTTGTAAACAGAAGCCTCTCCGGAAGCACCTTACGAAGAAATTCACGCAGCATGGCCTGAGTCATCATGAAATCGGATATGACACCGTCTTCAAGCGGACGTACCACTCTGATATTTTCCGGCGCCCGTCCGATCATATCCTTTGCCGCCCTGCCTACAGCCAGGATTTTCATCGTATTGTCATCCACAGCTATTACGGAAGGTTCATTGAGAACGATCCCCTTTGATTTTTTATAAATAAGTGTATTGGCTGTCCCCAGATCAACTCCTATATCCTGTACAAAAAAGCTTAAACACATTCCTGTAAGTTCCTTTCTTTTACAGTTAATCCGATGTATCACATCAGTGTTTTTTCTTTTAAACTGATAAAGGTGCCGTCGCCGATTATCAGGTGATCAAGCACCGGTATTCCCATTAATTCCCCCGCCTCCTTGAGCCTCCTTGTTATATCGAGGTCGTTTTGGCTCGGCGCCGGGTTTCCGCTGGGGTGATTATGTATGACAATGATAGCTGCCGCCCCTTTTTTTACGGCGCTTCTAAATACTTCCCTTGGATGAACAATGGAACTGTTCAGGTTGCCGATGGAAGCATTTTCCGCAGAAAGTATTTCATTTTTCGTATTCAACAGCAGAACTTTGAAGTATTCCTTCTTAAGATGGCGCATCTCCTCCATATACAGGGCTGCAACATCTTCCGGGGTACCGACTGCATATCTCCTTTCCCCCGGGCTTTGAGCCATCCTTTTTCCTAATTCGATGGCGGCAATAACTTTACAGGATTTGGCTATGCCAATTCCTTCAACATTGCAAAGTTCTTCCGGCGTGCAATCGGCCAGAAAGGACAGCCCCGTTTTCTCCATGGACAAAACCCGGTGTGCCACAGAGAGAGCCGAACGGTCTTTGGTCCCTGTTCCAATGAGAATAGCCAGGAGTTCGCTGTTGGAAAGGAAAGCACAGCCATATCTTAAAAGCTTCTCTCTCGGCCTTTCATCTATTGGCAGCTCCTTGATGGTGACAGGACCCATTCTCTCTTTTTTATTCATTTCTCGTTCCTCCAAGACAGTTCCCCGTCCTGTACGAACTATGCCGCCGCAAGGCCCCTGCAAGGTATGTATGCGACTCTGCTTTTTATTTTAACATATAAGAACACAAAAATATATCGTTTCTTCAAAATCGCAGCTACATTCTGCTTAACCTTTGCAAGTCCTTATTTTACAGGGACATACACCTGATATTCCGGCTCCGCATATACTGCTATCACAGAAAACCCGTAAGCCGCGAAAGGAGCTATTACATAATGAGTCTATCCTTAGTATTGACTTCTCTTTTGTTATCAAATCCTTTGGTGCTTCTGGCTTCCTATGTTTCTTTAGGAAATTCCTTTCCTCTTCCGCTGGAAGAAGAGGAAGAGGCCCATTATCTGGCCCTTTTCGAAGGCGGAGACCTTTCGGCTAAAAATGTTCTGGTCGAGCATAATCTGAGACTTGTCGCCCATATCGCAAAAAAGTACAATGTGGCGGGCTGTTCCTCTGATGATCTGATTTCCATCGGTACTATAGGCTTGATCAAAGCAGTCAATACATATAATCGAAAAAAGGAAGTCCGCCTTGCCACCTATGCTGCAAAATGCATCGAAAACGAGATATTGATGTACCTTCGCATGTCTAAGAAATGCAAGGTGGAGGTATCTCTCAACGATCCTATAGGCATAGATAAGGACGGCAATGAAATAAGCTTCAACGATATACTGGGAAGCGATGTGGACGATATCATCGAAGGCCTTGATACGAAGATAAAAATAAATCAACTCTATAAAGCTATCAAAGAACTGCTTTGTGAAAGGGAACAAACAGTGATCATTAAGCGCTTCGGTCTGGACGGGTTCCCTAATAAAACCCAGCGGGAGGTCGCAAAACAGCTGGGCATAAGCCGTTCATACGTTTCCAGGATAGAGAAAAAAGCTATCACCAAGCTTAAGGATGCCTTTCCCCTTCACGGCAGCTTCGAATAAAGCCTGCCCGCGATCCTGTGATATACCGTAGATGCTGTTACAGAGGCGGACTGCGCTCCTTCAAGATATACAGTTATTCCAAATCGAGGCTCCTCAGCCGGAATATATCCGGTAAACCAACCGCCTGCATATGATCCTTCCTTTTCGGATTCATCATGTTGTTTATCAACAAACACCTCCTCCATCTTCTTTCCAATCATTCTAGCTGTTTCTGTTGAAATGACCTGCCTTTCTTTTGCTTTAGGAAGCATCAAAGCTCCTTTTATCCCCTCAACAGTCCCCTTTATTGCCCTCAATCCGCAATCCCTCCCTTCTTCCGCAATCATCCTGGTCATCCTTGCCACCTGCATTGGGGTTATCAGCAATTCCTCCTGCCAATCTGCCGGCTTTGACAGGCCTTCCATCATTTTTTTTTCATACTCACTAAGATTGCCTGCTGTCTGCCCCGACAGGGTTTCAACAGCCTCTTCGGAAAAGCCTAAGGCATGAGCCGTTTTAATAATTGTCTCTGTCTCCGGGTCCTTTAAAATTTCATTTTCCTGAATCGCTGCTGCGGATAATAAAGAAAAAACCATGCCTGCAGGATATGCACAGCCGATTGCCTTATTCTTCAGTATTTCTTCGGTATTGTCGTAATACTCATCTGTCGGGTACGAATCGCAGCATGTTGCGCTGACCGATGCCAGGATCTCGCCGGAATATATGTCAGTTATAATCAAAGCACCGCCTTGCCCGCTATTTCTAAGGGCTTCTTCCGCTAATTTCTGTAAATCATAATCGATTGTGGTGATTACGCCCCATTCTCGCCTGTCTCCCTCTATTCTTATACCACCGCCCGGGATAAAATAGCCCTGTCCGTCATTCCTTACTGAAAAAGAACTGCGTCCGTAGGACAGCACCTCATCAAAGTCCTTTTCGATTCCGGTAGCCTCCGGTTTATCACTGCTGGCTATATGGCCGATCAAATGGATCGCATACTGGTTTTCGCCGTACCGCTGCCGAACTTTTACCGCAAGGGCCCCGTAATCTCTGCACAGGCTTTTGAAACCAGCTCTGTCTATGCCGAAGATACTGTATAAGCAGTATTTATTATTGCTGTTATTTTGGCGCCGCGCATTTAACCGGTTTAACAGGTCTTCCGCAGCCTTATCCATCCTTCTGCTGTCGATCATGAAAATGTAGCTGTCTTCCGCATTAATCAAAGGACGGTTATTTCGGTCGTAAATCGTTCCTCTGTTACAGATACCCGTCAGCTCGGCATAGCTTTGTTTTTCCGCAAGCTGCCTGTATTTTGCTCCATTTGCCATCTGGATCATTGCCAGCCTGACGACCAGAGAAAACAACAATACAACGCACACTAAAAATAAGCAAAACAAGCGCCCTTTCATCTTTCCTCCATTTCAACTGCTCCGCCAGGATTATACAAACCTGATTGTTATGCTTGACCTATTTGTCCTTTTTTATGCTATAATCAATTTCATTAACGGGTGCATAGAAAAGCATCCTGAATAACATGTATTTGAAAGGAGCCGATCATGGCTGTTATACGTCCTTTTGCCGCTTTACGGCCGGCAGAACAATATGCTGAAAAAGTTATATCTCTTCCTTACGATGTCATGGACCGGGATGAGGCCTCGGAGCTTGCCGCAGGCAATCCCCTGAGTTTTCTGCATATCAGCCGTTCCGAAATCGATTTGCCGCATATTGCAGACCCCCACTGTCCTGAGGTCTACGAAAAGGCAAAGAGCAATTTAGAAGACTTTGTTTCACGGGGGATACTTATACGTGAAAAACAGGCAAGTCTTTATGTTTATCGCCAGACTATGGATGGACGGATCCAGACTGGTATTTGCGGCTGTGTATCTGTGGATGAATACCTCGAAGAAAAGATCAAGAAACATGAACTCACAAGGGTGGAAAAAGAGTTAGACAGGATCAATCATTTTGACGCTTGCAATGCTGACACCGAGCCTGTTTTTTTGACCTACCGCCAAAATGATGAGATCCATGATATTATTGAAGAATGGACCGGAAATCATGTGCCGGTTTATGATTTCACCTCCGCTGACTCCGTCGGTCATATGCTTTGGATTATCGATGACCCGAATATAATAGATCGCATCGTCGCAAGCTTCCGTAAGGTTCCGTCACTTTACATAGCGGATGGCCACCACCGTTCTGCCTCAGCCGTCAAAGTGGGCCAAAAGCGCCGTAAAGAAAACCCGGATCATACCGGTTCAGAGGAATTCAACTACTTTATGGCCGTTCTTTTTCCCGACACGGATCTTCACATTTACGATTACAACCGGGTAGTCAAGGATTTGAACGGCATGAGTACAAAAGAATTCATAACGCAGCTATCCGGTTTGTTTGATATTGAAAAGAAAAAAGCCGGGCCTTTCAGGCCCGATAAAAAGCATGTTTTTTCCATGTACCTTGAAGGAGACTGGTACAGGCTGTCGGCAAAAGAAAGCATTCTGTCCGATCATGCCATAAAAGGACTGGATGTATCTATACTTCAAGATTATGTGCTTATGCCGCTTCTTGGCATAAGCGACCCCCGCACTGACAAACGCATCGATTTCATTGGCGGGATCCGCGGGCTTGGAGAGCTGGTGCGAAGAGTGGAAAAGGATATGTCTGTAGCTTTTGCACTCTACCCCGTCTCAATGAAAGATCTGCTTTCTGTTGCAGATAACAACGAGATCATGCCGCCGAAATCCACTTGGTTTGAGCCTAAACTGGGAAGCGGGCTTTTGATACATACACTCTAGCATATTATACCTGATGTTTGAAACCAGCCTTGATATAGTCGAGGATGTATTCAGTCACATGGTCGATATCCATATCCGTCGTATCGATCTCTATAGCATCCTCAGCTCTTTTCAACGGATTCAATGCCCGGTGGCTGTCGTTGTGATCTCTTGCAGATATATCTGCCAATATATCTGCAAGTTTCGGCTGCATCCCTTTTTCTTTAAGCTCAAGCCATCTTCTTGCAGCTCTTTCCTCAACCGATGCCGTAAGAAAAAATTTATACCTTGCCGACGGAAAAACATTGGTCCCGATATCCCTGCCGTCCATTACAACGTTCTTGGTCTCACCCATAGAACGCTGCAGTGATACGAGCTTTTCCCTCACCTCAGGCAGGGCGGAAGCATCCGATGCCATCTTGGATACTTCCGGTGTTCGTATTTTATTACTGATTACCTCTCCGTCAAGGACCGTTTCACCCTGCCGAAAATCTATGTCCGTTTCCGAAAGCATTCTTTTTAGCGCTTCTCTGTCAAAAAGGCCGATACCGTCTCTCAGCATCTTATAGCCCACCGCCCGATACATTGCCCCCGTATCTATATAGTCGATCCGAAGGACCTCGGAAAGCTTTTTGGCTATCGTGCTTTTACCGGCGCCGGAAGGACCATCTATAGCGATTTGAAAAGCTTTGGCCATCTACTTTCTTCCCTTTCCGTTTTTGAGCAGCTTTTCAATTTCCGCAGCAAATGTGTTCACATCGGTGAATTGTCGGTAGACGGAGGCAAAACGCACATAAGCCACCTCGTCCAATTCCTTAAGATGTTCCATGATGACCTCGCCTATTACCTTGCTTTCTACCTCTTTTTCCATCATATTGTTCAGCCCGCGTTCGATATCGTTGACGATCTTTTCGATATCCGCCATTGGAACAGGTCTTTTTTCACAGGCCTTCAATATGCCGTTCAGTATCTTATTACGGTCAAAAGCTTCCCTGCTTCCGTCTTTTTTGATCACCATAAAAAACACTTCTTCGACCTTTTCATAGGTGGTAAACCGCTTCCCGCAATTATCGCATTCTCTTCGACGCCTTATTGCATGTCCCTCTTCGGTAGGTCTGGAATCAATCACTCTTGTATCGTTGTTTTCACAAAAGGGGCATTTCATGGTCTTCCTCCCTGTGGTTACTGCACAATAACCTGCGTTTTTCTACTCTCGGGATTCTTCTATTTGCCTATTATAAACCATTTCAGCGGAAGCATGCAAGCTGTTTCCCGTCGGCAGATCAACAAGCACCACATCAGCACCTATCCTTTTTACGTCCTTCCAGCGTATTATGATGTCCTCATCCCTGCCGAAAAAGCTGAACATGCGACGCATCGCAGGCACAACGATGCCTTCCACCGTACCCCTTAGCAGATCGATCTCCATATCATCTACAAAGCCTATGCTCCTGCCGTCGTAGATGTTTATTACCTCCTTGTCACGTATATCCTGTGTACTGATCAATCGAATCACCTCCGCAGTATACAATATGACAAGCAGTCCTCGATCATACACAAAACATTATAAACCGTCACTTATTCAGCAAAGCCTGAAAACCGCTGCTGTACTTAATAGTGCCGTCGGATAATACGAATACTGCCTCCGTATTTTCTAGCCCTTCTATATATTCCAATCCTTGCTTGAAGGGCATGTTAAAAATCATTGTTGAAAGGGCATCCGCCATCCCAGAATCTTCGCATATAATTGTAACCGCAGTATAGTACTCCGAAGGCATGAGTGTTTCCGGATCTATAATATGATGATATCTTTTCCCGTTTACCGTATAATAACGGATATAGTCTCCGCTGGTCACAAGGGATCGGTCTGTGATATACACAGTGATAAGATCCGGTCCGCCTCTTTCGGGGTTTTGGACCCCTATGCTCCAGAGCTCTTGATTTTTTCCTTTATAACCAAAAGAGCGGACATTTCCTCCTACACTGATAAGTCCGTCGGTAAAGCCCTGCTCCATTATATATCTGCTTACCTGCTCCACCGCATAGCCTTTTGCGATACCTCCGACATCTAGGCTCATTTTGGAGTCTTTGAGGTAGACTGTATTGTTTTCCTCATCAATCACCATGTCGGTGATATCTATATGCTCGGAAGCAGCCAAAAGCAGTTCCTTAGGAGGGACCTCCGCATGTTCGGGATCATCTATTCCAGACTCCCGATACTCGTGCCATATCTTGAGCACAGCTCCCATGGCTACATTCATTTTGCCATCGGACATTGCATGGATTTCCCGGGAAAAGAGAAGCAGGTCTATGATGCGTCGATCAACTTTTACCGGGCCGATCCCAGCATTGTCATTTATTGTCTTGATATTGTTTACACCCTCATAGTTATTGTAGATATCATAGAGCTCATGATAAACTTCAAGTTCATCATGGATCAACTGTACATATTCACTGAACTCTTCCTTGCTTTCGGCATAGCCTATTATGCGCGTGACAGTGTCAAACAGCTCCAGGAATTCCCCTTCATAGCGCATTTTCTCCGCACTGCCGCAGGCTGCCGTATTCAGCAATAATAATATCAAGCCGGATAATAAAATCGTTTTCCTTATCAACTCAAAACCCCTAAAAGCAGGGAGGTAGATAACTACCTCCCGTTTCGATCCTTCTTTATTGTATTTGTTATTTTGCAAGGTCAAATGCTTTTGCCACATTGTTCATGAAGGGCCCGATATGAACAGTCACTGAGGCCGAAAGATCCGCATCGGCGGCAACGCCATCCTCAGTCAATGCGATTCCTTTGACTTCATCAGCGGTCTTGCCGACAACGTACGCGGCAAATGCGGCTGCCTGTTCATTCCACTCTTTACCTATGGAAGAAGCTTTAATCATACCATAAGCAGCGCCCAATTCGTTCTTTGTTTTGACCTCTGCTGTTAAATCGGTTGTAATCTTGCCTTCCTTAGTGAAGTTGATGTTGGTCTGGGATGCGTCTATGATGCAGCTTGTGATAACACCAGCTTTGTCGAAGGTCACCACGGCATAGTTTGTGTAAGCCTGGGCAAGGCCTTCCTCATCGCCGGCATCCTTGGATTTGTCGATAGTAGTCACGATGCCTACTCCCAGCCGGTCATCCGCCGATGCACCCATGTCCTCGGCGTTGGCAACGGCTTTTTCAATAGCAGCTACATAACCGCCAATGCTGACAGTAACGGAAGATGCAAGGTCTGAATCAGCAGGAGCTCCCTTCTCATTAACTGCAATGCCCTTGACTTCCGAAACGGTTTTGCCAATCACATAATTCGAAAGTGCGGTTGCCTGTTCGTTCCATTCTTTACCTATGGACGATGCCTTTTTCATGCCGTAAGCTTCTCCCAGCTCCTGTTTCCCCGGGATAACGGTATCAAGAGGGGTAACGATTTTTCCGTCCTTTGATATTTCTATCTTGGTTTGTGCATGATCGATCACACAGTTTGTGATAATGCCATTTTCATCGACGGTCACTGCAACGACGGTGGAATCAGCCTGTGCAGTTCCGTTTTTCTCATCTGCATCTACAGATTTGGCAGCGGAAGTAACCACCGCATAACCGGTTTTGACCGCACCGGCTGCAGGTACGTCTGTTCCGTCATCCTCCGGTGGTGTTACGGAACCTCCGCCGCAGGCAGTAAAAGCAAAGACTGCCAATACCAACACCAATATCAATGCTATTTTCTTTTTCATTCTTCTCCTCCAATTAGTTGTTTTTATTTCACACCAGCCTTTTTAGGGCCGGCAGAATAAACCTGAGCAATGTTGACGTCACTATCCCCGCTATGACTCCCGCAACCAGCAGCACCGGGAAATATGGTAATATATTCATACCCGCATACAGCAGGGTTATAACAAGGAATTGTCCTATATTATGAAAAACCGCTCCCAGGATGCTTATGCTCAGATAAGATATTTTCTCCTTGAATATCAAAAGCAGCAAAAGCATTACCGTTACGGATAGTATTCCCCCTGAAAGGCTCAAAGCACCCGCAATAATGCCTCTGGAAATAAATACAAACCCTCCTTTTAAGAAGGCTATCAGATAAGCCTGTCTGCCTCCTAAAAAGAAGAGCGCATACATGACTGCGATATTGGATAATCCAAACTTGACTCCGGGTACTGCCAGAGGAAGAGGAGGCATCATATTTTCCACAATGGCCAATACTAATGCAACCGCAAACATAAGTGCCGCCAGCACCATGCTACGTGTTTTATTAATTTTTCCCAGAGGATCCCGTTCAGTCATATGTACGGCCATCATCCCTTTTCCTAATTCCCGATGATGATATCGGCATCATCATCGCCTCTTTCCCCGCTCGGGACGATTTTAAGTATTATCCCGTTGGGCAGACAGGCTGCATATTCTCCGGGTCTATGGATCTTACCGGTTTTTACGCATATTTTGTCAGGACAATCCGAAGCAATAAAAGCAATGCTGCCTTCCTTATCCATCTTAAAAACCACGTTCGGATTCTGAGGAATCGAAAAAATCCGTTCTTCGGCTCCGTCCAGACAAAGTGTTTCAACCAATTCCGAGTAATAATAGATTTCCGCTTTAGCCGGCTTGTCTTTGGTATAATAGCCGTAAAGAGCCCACGAAGCCAGGCTTATAAGCAGGATCGCAGCAATCATCACTATGTCAGATTTCTTATAAAACCTCATAACGATTTCGCCTCATGTAATCAATCCGCTTACAAAAATGGTCAGCGTCAATGCCCCCATAATTATTACATAGTTTTTAATCGATGTAAAAAACGTAGTGGCCTTCTCTTGCTTCAAAATAAATTCCTTAATATTTTTCTGTACCGGTATTATCGTCAATAAAGATAACAAGCAAATGGGATGCAGGATCTTAGC
>Ga0302241_1002596_pt1 | contig 10641 bp, 9 predicted proteins | sample AAG_UR_Arg_MG_FD_193532 | JGI IMG/M metagenome (GOLD analysis project Ga0302241, IMG submission 193532) | Enriched activated sludge microbial communities from anaerobic digester in WTTP, New Holstein, Wisconsin, United States - AAG_UR_Arg | ecosystem: Engineered > Bioreactor > Anaerobic >...
GTCCAGAAACGTCCAAAGACCACTGTGACACAATCCAAAGCCAGTCTTATCTATCTCTCTGCCTGATAAACCCATACGACCACTGTGACATGTGATATCGATTTGCAGATTTGGGTGAGAACTTATAATATATACAGACCTTGAGCTATGATATCACAACTGCGATTTCAGAAAAAAAGCTTGACAGCATATAGTCAATTGAAAATTATGTATCTGCTGCCCATTTGCCAATGGCTAACTGGGTTAAGATGTCGTTACGGCGGCATCTTTTTGTATTCTATGTATCGATCATCGTAGTATTTTCTGTTCTTTGGAAGTACATAAAAAGCAGTAACCAAAACCATTTTGTTTGGATACTCTCCGATTACCACAATATAATCACTTCTATAGTACAAGTGGTGCCGTTTACATCTCCCGTCATATTCTATCCAGTATTTAATCTCAGGATCAGGAAAGCTCTCCACGATCTGTTTTGCCCACTTAATCCTCTCTGCTCTTTGATAGTGGATTAGTCTATCTTCAGAGGCGCGTGAGCCATATTGTTTAGATGAAGCTGTACTGACTATCTTCCAGAAAGTTTCTTCTTTGCCCTTAGTCTTTTTTACACCGTCGAATTCTACACATCTTCTCAAAAACTCAGGAGGCTCATATATCCAATCTTCACAGAACAAATCATAAAGATAGTCTATGTAGTCATTGTAGTCTTCAAACTCGGATGATCTTTTTGCAATAAAACTCTCTAAATCTATCATTATCTATCTTGGAGACCACACAAACACATTGAACTTTTTATTGAATAAAGCCGATGATCTTACCAAAGACACTTTCACCTGGCTTTGAGTATAATCAACTAATTCAGTTTTTGCAGCACTGGATTTAATCTCTTTATTTGCGTAACCGATTACTCCGATGAGTAAATCTGTTAGTTGTATTAGCTGAGATTCATAAGATTGTATCGTGTGAAGCCGCAGGCTATCAACATTGATCACACATTGATCTTGCAAATACTTCTTGAGAACATAGAGTTTCTCACTCTGAAAGGCATCTTTGTAATCAAAGAACACATCATAGCTATTACGATTATAGATCATCTCCCGCAAAGCGTAGTAAAACATCACATAATAAAAATCGTCGTGGCTGCGGTCGAATCTCTCATGATCCAGGATATTTTTGTCGGGAACAACTACACATCTAAAGTGTAGGTCTTTCTCAGCCATGAAGTAGTCTATTATGTTTTTGTAATAATCAATTTTCGAATTTGATATCTTGGTCCATTTCAGTTCCCAATGTTCATTTAATCCATGATCTCTTTTGATCTGCTTTAGTTTGGTTGAAATACTGGCAACGCGCGCTTTGGGTGCTTGCAAAGCACCCAATACCATCACCTTTTGCTGCAAATCAAGTAAATGGCCAGACTCATCACAGAAAATACTGTATCTCATTTTTGTCATACTCTTGATAAGTCTGTTTTCAAGATATCAGCTTCTTTCATGGCTTTCATTGTTCCCCTCCATTTCTATCTTAAGGTCTTTTATCGGATCGTATCCCAACGAATACAAGGCCACGTGGCAATGCCAGACCACGTTGTAAGAGCTGAGGTTTAAATCGGTGTAATACCCGTCTCTCAGGGAAGCCGGCCTACGGTAGATTTTGAGGTCTTGAGACACGCCATAGGTTTTTGAAAGGTTACCGCTTTTCAATCCGTCCAGTAGGCGGTTGTACACGATTACCTTAACATCTCCCCAGTTTTTCGCTTCATGCCAGCCATCTATGACAAACACCCTTTTAACTTTCTTGAAAGTGTATATGTCAGCAGGTTTGGGAGGCAGGCCGTTTCTCCCTTTTGGCGGGTCAGGTGTCGTGGGGGCTTTAATGTCAGGACTAGGAGTTGATAGCTTGCTGCTTCCGGGTATTGTGCGCTCCCACAGCGCCTCAATCTCTTCCAAAGGCATCGATAGCTTGTATTTGGTTTTCAATAGCCTTTGGGCGATGATATGGATGGGTTGGTCAAGTTTTTCTGCAATTATGCCTGCGTCATCTTTAATCAAATTGATGCTGATAATTTTTTTTCGCTCTTTCCGCATGGCTTCGGCGGTGTCCACAGCTTTTTTACGGAAATTGTCCTTCTTCAGCACCTGCTCAAACACTCTGCAGACTTCATCAGGGTCATCATCTCGGAGATTTAGCTCATTGAACAGCCTGTCATCGAAATCGCCTCCCGCTGTAGGCAAGTAAAAGCGCCATTGGATGCCGTCGGTGAGAATGCTTATAGCTGACTTGTGGTAAGTGTTGTAGGTAAGTAACTGCAATTCCCCGGAGACCATTTCATACTCCAACCTTCCGGCGGTTTTAACTTCGATGAAGACCTCGGCGCCCTCGGATGTCTTTTCCGGGATGAAGAGGGCAATGTCAACCTTTCCGGTCACATCTTTACTGAGGTTTTTGGGAGGTATCTTCTTTACCTTGTATTCAGTATAGAACTCGGAAGGGTCCCATATATTCCATCCCAAAGACTGACAAATTCTTCCAACCAAGGAAAAGCGCACATGTTGCTCATCCTGAAAAAGGTTTGCCTTCAGCATCCTTCTGATGTCGTCGATGTCTTTCCTAAGTTCGATCACGTTTCCCTCACAGGATTATTGATTTTTGCAAGTTATCCTTATCCCCTAATCTGTCAAGGTTATTTTCCGCGACCCTCGAATCCCTCCTGCCTTCGCAGGCCGGCATCCAATTCTTTTTCCGGCTCCAGGATCAAGTCCGGGATGAAGTATTGACTCGGTCACGCCAGGGGGATCATGCCAGAACCAGGACCGGAACACTGCAATTCAGAACCTTTCCCAGGTCAAATTCACAAATTCCCAAGTTCCCTTCTTAGCGACCCCCGCAGAGGGCAGATGCTACATCCGGGACAATAGACTAACATATATCCATATATAACATATATATACCTATCTAACTACTAATTCCTACTAATTTAGTATATATTATGTTATATAGTATATATATCAGTATGTTGGATATTCTCCTCCCGGACCGGGGTAAAAAAGGTCCGGAGAAAGGGAATTTGGGAATTTGTGAATTTGACACCCAAAAACGGGCCGGCTTTCACCGGCCCGTTTCCTTTCTCAGCTTATGTCGATCCCGGCCAATACGGGATTGAGAGAGTATTCCAGGGCTATTTTGTTGTTTGTGCCCCTGTGTTCATGGCAGATGATGGCCTGCCTCTCGATCAGCGATTCGATGCAGCTTCGGAACTCCCGGGAGGTCATGTGCAAAAGGCACAGCAGCCGGCTGTGGGTCATTTCCTGTTCCGGCGCTTTTTGCAGCAGGCGCAGGTTTTTCCTTCCACTTTGTTTTTCAGGAACCAGGTTTGGAGGCGTTTTGGGCGATGGCTTTCATCAGATCGGCGAACCGGAAGATATCGCTGGCAAAAGTTTTTGGCGCTTTCTGAAGATTTTTTCGCCCACCCCCGTTTTTCTCATACGCATGTTTATAGAGGGGCATGTTAACGCGCGCAAAAATGCCCCCCAAACCGCTCTCCAACAATCCCCGCGCCGGCTGCGGGAGGTTTTCGGGAGGCGCATCAGACAGCAAATAGAGTGTGTTAACGAACGACAAGGAAGAGGTTCACGCGGATTCAGCGGATATCAAGGATTCTACATATAGCATGCAGCTACACTTCTTGAAGCAAAAACCAGGGGGAAAGGGCAAAATTAGTTGAAGGGAAAGAAGAAAAAAGTTGGTGCGGGGTCGCAATGGAAAAAAGTCAACAAAAGACTTGACGGAATCAGGGGGGTTGAAATAATTCAACAATCAAGAATAATACAACTGACCAAGGGGGTTCAGTGAACAACTATTTCATGGAGACCCATCACCACGAGTGGATCCTGACCAACAAGCTGGGGTCCTACGCTTTGGGTACCGGAAACCTGATAAACCAGCGCAAATACCACGGGCTGCTGATCGCCAGCGACAGGAATTTTTCGCGATTCCATCTGGTCGCGGGGATGGAGGAAAGGGTGGAGTGGCGCGGCCAGATCCTGCATCTGGACAGCAACAACTACAGCAACTGCATCTATCCCGAGGGATTTTTGTATCTGGTGAAACCCTGGCTACGGCCCTTCCCCACCTTTCTCTATTCCGCCCTGCCGCATCAGAACGCCATCCTGATCCGCAAAGAGATCAAGATGGATGCCGATACCAACGCCGTTATCGTGAAATACACGAACCTGGGGCATCACAAGCTGCATTTCACCCTGCATCCCAAATTCACCATGGTGCCACACCACGAGCTGAACCACCCGGGCAGCCTGGACCACGAGCGGTTCGACACGGAATTTGAAAACAGCGGGGAAGGCTGTTCCTTCAGTGCCACCCGCGCCGCCAACGGCCTGCGGGTCTGGGGGATGATGAAAGGGGCGGAGCTAACGCCAAACCGGTTTACCTATAACAACGTTTTCTACCCCTGGGAAGTGATGAGCGGGTATGCCGGAATCGGCGACCAGATCAGCCTCTTTGAGCTGAACTTCGCCCTGGACATCGGCGAAAGCAAAATCCTGCTCTTCGCTGACCAGCCCATCCAGGCGCCGGACAAGACAATCACCAGGATCGAAAAGCGCTACGCCAATTTGCCCAAGCCCAAAGACTTCCCGCGGGAACCGGACAGCGACGACACCCTGATCGAAAGCCTGGACCTGAACGACAACTTCCTCTACAGCTATGAAGAATACCTGCGGCTGCTGGAATTCGCGCTCAGGGATTTCGTCTCCAACAACGACATCGTGGCAGGCTATCCATTTTACGGCGCCTGGGGACGCGACACCATGATCGTGCTCAACGCCCTGATGCACACCCCTGGCAACCTGAAGCTGGCGGAAAAGGTGCTGATGCGCTACAGACGCGAAATGAAGGACGGCCTGATACCGAACATGAGAGCCGAATCAGGAAGGGAAGCGAATTACGACACCGTGGACGCCACCCTGTGGTTCGTCATCCTGATGTGGAAACTGGGCCGCTACAAACAGGACAAGGCCTTCTGGCGCGGAAGCATCAAGCTCATCGAGGAAGTTCTGACAGGCATCCTCAACAACAGCCAATATCCCTTCTTTGTGCGCCCAGACGGCCTGATCGAACTGAAAGAGGAATTCGCCCACGCCACCTGGATGGACGTTCGGATCGACGGAAAGCCCGTGACGCCGAGGAACGGAGCCCCCGTCGAGATCAACGCCCTCTGGTACAACGCCGTCTGCTGTTACCAGGCCATGTGCGACGAATACCGCCGCCTGGCCAAGGTCCGCTACCTGCCGATCGAGCAAATCACCGACATGAAGGACCTGATCCGCGCCTCCTTCCAGAAATTCTGGTCCCAGGGCTATCTGGCGGACCGCCTGCTGGGTGACAATCCCGTGGACGAGATGAGGCCGAACGCCGTGATCGCGCTTTCCCTGCCCTGGGAAATCATTGACCGCGACAAGATGCAGCAGGTTTGGAACCGCGCCCGCGAAGAGCTTTACACGCCCTACGGCCTGCGGAGCCTGAGTCCGAACAACTTCCGCTTCCGCAAAAAATACTACGGCACCCAGCGCGAACGCGACCTCTCCTACCACAACGGCAGCGTTTGGGCCTGGTTGCTGGGGCCTTTCTGCGGGCTGTTCCTGAAGCTAAACCGCGACAAGCTGCCCCCTGAGGAACTGGCGGAAAAACTCAGCGAACTGGTCTCCACCTTCCGGCGCAGCTTCATGCGCGGACACATCGCCTCCCTGGCCGAGGTTTGGGACGGCGACCATCCCCATTTCCCCAAAGGCGCCCCGGCCCAGGCGATCAGCGTGGCCGCGCTCTACAACATCGAGACCTTTATCAACAGCATCACCAACGCCCAGGCGGACAGGGCTTCAAAGAAACTCCCCAGAAAACCGGCCAAGAGGAAAACGCGATGAAAATACTGATGTTCACCTGGGAATTCCCGCCCCTGATCTCCGGAGGCCTGGGCATGGCCTGTTACGGCATGGTGCGCTCGCTGCTGGCTTTGGGCATCAAAATCGACCTGGTGCTGCCCACCAAGGAAATGGTCTATTTCCCGCTGCGGAAGGTAGAAGACGTGAACACCCTTCCGGCCGTGTTCGTGGACCCCGTCCTGCAAAAGGAATACCTGCGGCACAGCTTTGAAACGCTGCAGGAACGGCTGGAATACATCGGCATCAGCGGCCGCCCGGAATCCTATTACCGCCTTGACGAGCTGGCCAAATTCGACCCCACCGTGAGCCTGGAGCGCTGGCAAACGCAATTCCAGAGCGTGCGGGAACGCGAAATCTTCTCCGACCTTGCCACCAACCTGACCGGCGACGAAGACCTGATCAGAAAGGTGCAGGAATTCACCATGAGGGCGGAGAAATTCGCACGCAGCCTGGACTACAACCTCATCCACGCCCACGACTGGCTCACCTACCCCTCCGGAATACTGGCCAAAAAAATCTCCAAAAAACCGCTGGTGGTGCACATCCACGCCACGGAATTCGACCGCGCCGGAGGACCCGGCGACGAGCGCGTCCACAAGATCGAACACGCGGGGATGATGTATGCGGACAAGGTGATAGCCGTTTCGCAATACACAGCGCAGATGATCATGTCGCGCTACCGCATCGACACAGCCAAGATCCGCATCGTGCACAACGCCTTTACGCTTTCCGAGGAATCGGTGACCTCCAAGAAGCGCATCTTCAAAGGCCCCACGGTGCTCTTCCTGGGCCGGATAACCCTGCAGAAAGGGCCGGATTACTTCCTGGAAGTGGCCGCGCGGGTTCTGAAAGTCCATCCCGAGGCACGTTTCATCATGGCCGGAAGCGGAGACATGGGACGCAAACTGCTGCGCGATTCCGCCTCCCGTAAACTGCAGAACAGGTTCCTTTTCACCGGCTTCCTGAACCGCGCCCAGGTCGAGGACATCCTCCGGGCTTCCGACATCTATATGATGCCCTCGATTTCCGAACCCTTCGGGATTTCGCCTCTGGAGGCAATGGCCTTCGGCCTCACCTCCATCATCTCCAAGCAAAGCGGCGTGGCGGAAGTGGTGAACCACGCCTTCAAGATAGACTACTGGGACGTGGAACTGATGGCGAACACGGTGAACCATCTTATCGAGAATCCCGATAAATGCAGTAAAATGGGGATGGACGGCATGCGCGAGGTCAACCAGATCCACTGGAAGGAAGCAGCGGAAAAGATCCGCCTGGTCTATTCCTCCACCCTCTCTGAATACATCAAAAGCAATTCCTGACAGGTGTGACAATATGCTAAACGTGGTTTTTTACTTTCAAGTGCACCAGCCCTACCGGCTCAAACATCTGAACGTGCTGGACATCGGCAAGAACACGGATTATTTCGACGACCGCCTGAACGCCCAGGTGATGCGCAAAGTGGCGGAAAAATGCTACCTGCCCACCAACAAACTCCTGCTGGAACTGATCCAAAAGCTGGAGGGACGCTTCAAGGTGGCCTATTCCATCACGGGAACGGCGATTGAGCAATTCAAGGCCTGGAGCCCGGAGACGCTGGATTCGTTCAAAGCCCTGGTTGATACCGGCTGCGTGGAGCTTCTGGGCGAAACCTACTACCATTCCCTGGCTTTCCTCTATGACACCAACGAGTTTCTGGACCAGATCGCCCTGCACAGGGAGCTGATGCAGCGGGAGTTCGGTTATTACTGTGAAACCTTCCGCAATACGGAGCTTATCTATCAGGACAGCCTTTCCGACCTGATTTATGAAATCGAGGGTTTCAAGACCATCATCACTGAAGGCGCAGACCGCATCCTGGAATGGCGAACCCCGCTCTACGCCTATAAAAACTATTCCAAAAACATCAACCTGCTGCTGAAATACTACCAGCTTTCAGATGACATCGCCTTCCGCTTCTCGAACCGTGACTGGCCCGAATATCCGCTTACAGTGGATAAATTCGTGAACTGGATCGACCACCTCACCCTGGCTGAAACCGAGGGGCGAAACCAATTCCTGAACCTCTTCATGGACTATGAGACCTTCGGCGAGCACCAGTGGGCCGATTCCGGAATCTTCGACTTCATGCAACAATTCCCCGGCGAAGTGCTCAAGCGCCAGCATCTGGGCTTTGCCACCCCCAAAGAAACCTTCGGGCTGGCAAACTACCAGCAGGAAGCCCTGTCCTTCCCCACCCCTGTTTCCTGGGCCGACGCCGAACGCGACCTCTCCGCCTGGCTTTCAAACGACATGCAGCGCAACGCCATTGAAACCCTCTACAGGCTGCTGTCACTGGTGAAGAGAAAAGGCGACCAGCGGTTGCTTGAAACAGTCCGCAAACTGAGCACCTCCGACCATTTCTATTACATGTGCACCAAATACTTCACGGATGGCGACGTGCACAAGTATTTCTCACCCTACGACTCTCCCGACCAGGCTTACATCTATTACATGAATGCCATGGCCGACCTCGAGGAAAGGCTGATCTGAGGACCTTAGCATGAAAGGCAAAGTGATGATCCTCGAGGACGACCTGCTGCTGGCAGGCCGGATCGCCAAACTGCTGAAAGTGCATGAATACTCCGTGCTTCATTCCAAAAACTCGGATTCCTTTTTCGAAGAGTTGAGGGGCTATAGACCGGATGTGATCCTGCTGGACGTATTTCTGGTGGGCAGCCGGCTGAACGGCATCCAGGTGCTGAAATACCTGAAGGAGAACCTGGATTTCAACTACAAGGTCATCGTGATTTCCGGGGAAGTGACCAACGAACTGGTGCGCGAAATCCGTTCCATCGGCGCTTACCACTTCATTGAAAAAGGCGCCAATTTCAGCATCAACCAACTCTTGCTGCACATCGAAAACGCGGTGACCCTCAAGCGCCAGGAAGAATATAACCTGGACCTGCAAATCGAGTATCTGAACCTGAAAAAGCAGTTCACGCGCACCTTTCCCTTCATCGGCGAAAGCGAGGGCATCAACAACGTTCGCAGCCAGTTGATGAAATTCGCCGAGGTGGATGAAGACATTCTCATCCTTGGCGAAAACGGCACAGGCAAGGAAGTCGCCGCCAACTACTACTATGTGAATTCCAAACGCTTCGGCATGCCCTTCCATACGATTTTATGCAGTTCCCTGAACGAAGCCCTGATTGAAAGGGAACTTTTCGGCCGGGAACGGGGCACGGAAAGCGTGCATGACCGGGGCACGGTGGGCTTGTTTGAACGGTGCTCGGAAGGTATCCTCTTCCTAGACGAGGTGACCAACCTGAGCCTCCAGTCACAAGCCAAAATCCTGCGCGCCGTGGAGAACAAGGAAATCCAAGTGGTGGGCGGCGCGATAAAACAGGTGAACACACGCCTGATTTACACATCCAATGCCGAATTAAAGACTCTGGCTGATTCCTCCCGCATCCGCCGCGATTTCTTCTACCGCATCGAAGGCAACGTCATCCGCATCCCGCCGCTGAGGGAATGGGGCGACGATATCCTCCTGCTGATGAGCTATTTCATCACCAGTTATGCCAACAGCTACCACATTTCCGAGCAACTGGACCTGCAGGCGCTGAAAGACGAGCTACTGGCCTACAAATGGCCGGGGAACGTGCGCGAACTCAAGAACTTCTGCCGCTATATCAGCATCAATGAGCGCGAAATCAACAACAAAACCATCCTAAAGCACCTGCACAACAAGATCCTGCATAGCCATGAAGACAGCGCCGTGGGCATGGACCGCTATTTCAAGATCAAAAACATCAAGGACAGCAGCGCGGCATTCGAGCGCGATTACATCCTGCATTTTCTAAAGGAAAACGATTGGATGGTGAGTAAAACCGCCCAGATGATCGGACTCGAGCGCACCACACTCTACAAAAAGATTAAACAACTGGGCCTGGCCAGTATGCTGGAAAACCACTGATGATGAAAAACAACCTTGGCCTAAAAATCGTGGCGCTGGTGATGGCTGTATTCTTCTGGCTGCAAATCACGTTGCTTTCGCAGCACGAGAGCAAAACCAGCCTGCCGCTGAAACTGGTGAACGCCACCGGGGAAGATTCGTTGCGCCAGCCGCCCCGCAGGATAGCCACCTCTGTCTATGGACGGGGACTCGACATCCTGCGCCTCAGATATTCGCAGGCCCACATCCAGATGAATGCGGCGGATTTTTGGGCTGGAAACGCGGCGGACTATCTGGCCCTGGATGTCCCTGAAAAGCTGAATGTGAAGGTGCTGGGAGTGATGCCTCCCACCCTGGCGGAGCATCTCAGCGAAGCAGGACAGGCGCGGGCTGAAAACGCGCATTCAGCAGCCAAAAACGGGAAGAAAGCCCCCTCTGCCGCGGGAACGGAACCATCCCAATCCGATTCTGAAGAAGGACAGCTTCAAACCAAAATCCTTACAGACCTCGTGATAACTCCGCCGCAGGGAGTTAAAATATTCCCACCCCAGGCCACCCTGAAAGTGAAAGGCAATGCCTCCCTTCTGGCCGGCCTTCCAAGCGGTGTGCGTGTTTTCGCTGCCAGCCAGCCCGACGCTGGGGGCCAATACAAGCTGAGATACGAGGTTCCGGAAGGCATCACCGTGCTGGACATCACCCCCAAACAGGTGCGTGCCTCGCGATGAACCCAATTCTGGCCTTCGAATCTTCCTG
>Ga0302241_1002597_pt1 | contig 10634 bp, 6 predicted proteins | sample AAG_UR_Arg_MG_FD_193532 | JGI IMG/M metagenome (GOLD analysis project Ga0302241, IMG submission 193532) | Enriched activated sludge microbial communities from anaerobic digester in WTTP, New Holstein, Wisconsin, United States - AAG_UR_Arg | ecosystem: Engineered > Bioreactor > Anaerobic >...
ACCCGGACGGTCCTTCCTTCCGCGCGCTGTCGTCGACCACAGCGGCGGCGTACGGTGCGGCGGGCGCAGGTCGGCGGCGGAAACGACAGTCGCCAACAGGCACGTGGCCAGAATCAGGGGGATCGGCATCCGGCGGGCAAGATGTCCAGCCATATCGTTTCTCCTCCGAGTCCCAGTTTGTATGATGCGCGCATCTTCGTAGCATGGCTCTCCGACCCGTGCCAAATGCTTTGCACGGCTCGGAGAGCCATGCTACCCTGGGGCCGCGTTAAGTGCAAAACTGGCTGCCATCATACGCGTTCTGAAGTCGATCCTCCAGCCCCGGTTGCTTGACCCTTGCTTTTCCCTGGATTAGAATCACGCGGCGCCGGGGGGATTAACGTCCCCCGGCGCTTCCCTCCGTTTCTTCGTCTCAACGATCACTGCCTTTCAGGAGACCACCCGCATGTCCCAGCACTTGAAGATCACTCGGCGTTCACTCCTCAAGACCCTCGGCGCGGCCGGCGTCGGCGCCTGGGCGTTGCCGCATCTCGTGCCTGCGCGAGCGTTGGCCGAAGAAGGGGCCAACGGCAAGCTCAGCTTGGCCCTGATGGGCTGCGGTGGGCGGATGGGGCAGATCCTCGGCTCGGCCCTGGCGCAGGGGGACAACGTGGTAGCCATCTGCGATGTGGACCCTCGGCAAATTGCGGTGCTGAAGGGCAAGTTCGGCGACAAGCTGGAGCGGGCCAAGGTGTACGAGGACTACCGCAAACTGCTGGAAGCGGAGAAGTCCGTGGACGCGGTGATTGTCGCCCCAGGGCAGCGTTGGCACGTGCCGATGTGCAAGGCGGCCATGTTGGCCGGCAAGCACGTCTTCTGCGAAAAGCCGCTGGCCCATAGCTGCGCCGAGGCGCGGGAGATCCGCGAGTTGAGCCGCCAGAGCAAGCTAGCCACGCAGCTCGGCACCCAGGGCGGCTCGACCGACACCTTCCGCCGCAGCATGGAGGTGATCCAGGCGGGCCTGCTGGGCAAGATCCGCGAGGTCCACTGCTGGATCAACCGGAGCTTTCCGCCCAGCGCGCCGATCGACACCAACGCCGACCCGATCCCGGAGGGACTCAACTGGGACTTCTGGTGCGGCCCGTCGCCGCTGTTGCCGTACAAGAGCTACTACATCGCGGCTCCGGGCGCCGTGGGCTGTTTGCACTGGGGACGCTGGCTGGCCTTCGGCGACGGCCACCTGGCCGACATGGGGGCCCACGGTCTGAATTTGCCCTGGCGGGCGTTGAAGCTGGGCGCCCCGGTCCGGGCGTCGGTCACGATCGCCGAGCCGCTCAAGGACAGCTATCCCTCGGCCTGCGACTTCCGTTGGGACTTCGCCGCCCGCGAAGGCTTCGAGCCGGTCAGCGTCTGGTGGCACGACGGGCCCAAAGCCGGTCCGCCGGAAGAACTCGGCGAACTGCTGCTGTCGACCTACGGCAAGCCGCAGACCAACGGCGTGCTGTTTGCCGGCGAAAAGGGAATTCTGTTCTCCAACGCCTGGGGCGTGGGCGGCGTGGTGCGGCTGAAGGGCGACGAAAAATGCCGCGGCGTGCAGGACCACGAGGCCGGCAAGCCGATCCCTGTGACCCTGCCCAGAACCAGGGACCACATGGGCGAATGGCTCGACGCCTGCAAGGGCCAAGGCAAGACCTTCCAGGGCTTCGACACGTCCGCCACGGTGGCCGAGGTCGCCATGGTCGGCATGGTCGCCATGCGATTGGGCAAAACGGTCGAGTGGGACAGCGACGGGCTGAAGGTCAAGGGCATGCCGGAAGCCGAGCCGTTTGTCCATCTGGAACAACGCCAGAAGTGGCTGTAGGCGGCAGCGACGGACTTGCTCCTTCCGTGCTGGCTCCCGATTGCCGCTTCCGTCCTGGTTCCCAAACTCCGCTTGGGAACCGAGTCGTTACGAAGCCCGGCTTCGCTTTCAGGAAGCGGAACTTCCACAGATACGCGTCCCTCACAGGAGCTTGGGGACGAGGATCAGAGTAGTGAATACTGAATCGCGAATACTGAATGAAGAGCGCTCGCGGACAAGCCGGGCAGTTCCTATTCTGCATTCAGTATTCACGATTCAGTATTCGCTATTCCGTTTTTGGCTAGCGGCTCTCGTCTAAGGATCGGCGAATCAATAACTGTCCAGTTCTTGTTGGCGATCATCACGCGGAGCGTGATGGCTACTTTGAAATCGCGACAGTTATTGATTCGCCGATCCTAAGTCACTGGAATCTCGGATCCTGGATCAGTTTCGAGTTTCGGATTTCGAGATTCGGGCTTTTCCCGCCGCAGCGCGTCGGCGATCTGCTTGGGCAGCGGCATCGACTCGATCTCGTCCAACGGCTGGGGTAGGGCCAGGGACCAGTTGGGCCACTGGTCGACCGTGCCTGGCATGTTCGGACGCTCCTCGACCGCCGCAGCATCTTCGAGACTCGCCGCCAGCACGGCTGATGGTGCTCGCCCCAACGCTTGATAGGCTTCTGCCACGGCTTCGGCTGGCGTGGCGTTGTCGGTCAGCCCCGTGGCCGCCATCAGCCGACGGCGGAGCTGCTGAAATCCCACCTCGCTGGGCTGCAGCCCGATCCGCTCTTGCGCCGCGAAATCGAAGCCCGTCCAGAGCCCAGCGACCGTCGGCAGATCGTGCGTGGTTACAGCGGCCAGACCCAATTCCGGGAACTCGTCGGGCAAATCGTCCTCGAACCACAGCAGCTTGTAAGACAGCATGCGATTCTGGGCCAACTGGCGGCGGACCTTGTTTTCCACGGTTCCCAAGTCTTCCCCCGCAATCCAGGCTTGGGCCCGATGGCTTTCCACGGCCACGATCGCCAGAGATTCCTCGGAGGCGTAACGCACGTACGCGCCGTGTTTCGGCCCCAGTCCCCGAGGAATCCAATACAGACGGAACAAGCCCATGACGTGATCGATGCGCAGCCCGCGGGCATGCCTCAGCGACGCGCGAATCGTCTCGATCAGCGGCGCATAGCAGGCGGCCCTCAGCCGGTGCGGAATGAACGGGGGCAACGCCCAGTCCTGGCCGTCCATGTTGAACTGGTCCGGCGGCGCTCCGACCGTGGCGCCCTCCGCCAGCACGTCCTGCCACTGCCACGCATCGGCGCCGCCAGGGGAAACGCCAATCGGCAAATCGGTCACCAAGGGCAGTTCAGCAGCCGCCCGTTCCAACTGGACATCCAACTGCCACTGGAGCCACATGTGGAACCGCAAGCGATCGGACCTCTCCTGAACGTACCGCTTCACGGCAAGCGAGTTTGGCTGCTGATACTCTCGCGGCCACTGATGCCAATCGTCGCCGTATCGCTCGGCCAGGGTGCAAAAGCCGGCGAAGCTTCGAAGACCCTCGCCCATTTCCAGGCAGTAGCGGTCGAAGGCCGGATCTTCCAGATGCAACTGCCAGATTCTTGCCAGAGCCTCCATCTTGGAGCGGAATACCGCGTCGCGGTCGATCCGCGGACGTTCGTTCAACTGCCGAGCCGCAGCAGTGAGCGCAGGCAGATCGACCGACGCGTCCTGCGCGCCGGGTATTTCTTCGACTTTGAGGTAGAGCGGATTTCGAAACCGCCGGCTGCTGGGATAGTAGGGACTGGCTTGCTGAGGAATCTGTGGCGCGACGGCACACAGGGGGTTGAGCATGAGCACGCCAGCGCCAAGCTGTCTGGACCAACTCGCCAGCCGTCGCAGGTCTCCCAGATCGCCCAGCCCCCAACTGGCACGCGAGCGGGCCGCGTACAATTGCACTGCCCATCCCCAGACCTTCAACGCAGGCGGCATCCAACAACTGCTCGGCCGCTTGATGATCCAGGCGCGTCGCTCGGCGTTGTCCGGTTGGAATTGATGGTATCCCAAGGGCAAGTCCGGCGGTATCTGTTTTTCGACCCGTAGCCGAGTGCCATCCTCCAGGACCAGGTCGCCGGTGGATTCAACCGCCATCGTCTCGCCGGGCGCCAGCACACGTATGTCGGGCCCGACCAACGGCCTCGGCCGGTGCGGTTCCAACCCCATCGCTCGCAGGACCGCGTTTCGAGTCTCCGGACCAATGTGCTGCCAACGCCGGGACGTATCCCTGTAAGCCGGGATGATTCCTCCGTACTCCTCGGCCACGTGTTCGTCGTCGCGGTCGCTGGAACGCATCCGGTCCATGTCATCTCGATCCTTCTGACTTGATGTCAAGGCACACATTGTAGGCCAGGATTGCGCCCTTTCCAACACCAGCCGGGCGGTGGAGTTTGGCTTCCGGGGCGATCTTTAGCCAGTCCGCAAGCGACAGGTCACAGCCGCTGGGTCACCGCGTCGGCGAATGCTTCCGTACCTAGTTCCCCTCCCAGGTCGCGGGTTTTTTGCCCTTCCTTCAGCGCCGCGTTGTAAGCTGCCTTGATCCGCTCGGCGACCTGGCGGCACGTGGCGTCGCTGCGCGCGTCGGCCAGATGGTTCAGCATCATCACGCCGGACATCAGCAGTGCCAGTGGGTTCGCCAGGCCCTTGCCGGCGATGTCGGGAGCGGAGCCGTGGACGGCCTCGAAGACCGCGACCTTGTCGCCGTAATTGGCGCCGGGCACGACGCCCAGGCCGCCGACGAGGCCCGCGCACAGGTCGCTGACCACGTCGCCGTACAGGTTTTCCATCAGCAGCATGTCGAATTTCGCCGGGTCTTGGACCAGCTTCATGCAGCCGGCGTCGATGATGGTCTCTTGGTACTCGATGTTGGGGTATTCCTGCTGGTGAATTTTTCTGGCGCAGCGCAGGAACAGACCATCGGTCAGTTTCATGATATTGGCCTTGTGCAGGACCGTGATCTTCTGGCGGCCGCGGCGCGTGGCGAAGCGGAAGGCCCAGCGGGCAATTCGCGTGCAGGCGGTTTCGGAGGCCACCTTCATGCTCATCACCACGTCGTTGATGATTTCGTTTTCCACGCCGCTGTACAGACCTTCGGTGTTTTCGCGGATGATGATCAGGTCGACGTTTTCGAATCGCGCCGGCACGCCTTCGAGAGTGCGGACCGGGCGGACCGCGGCGTACAGGTTCAGCCGTTTCCGCAGCGCGACATTGACGGACGTGAAGCCCTCGCCGACCGGGGTGGTGCAGGGTCCTTTCAGCGCCACGCCGTAACGTTCGATCGCTTCCATCGTCTCGGCGGGCAGGACGTTGTTGCCGGTTTGCAGGGCTGCGACGCCCGCTTGACGCTCAATCCATTGGATCGGAGCCTGGGCGGCGGCAAAGATCCGGCAGACGGCCGCGGTGACTTCGGGGCCAATTCCGTCGCCGGGAATCAGAACGACTTGGTGCGTTGCCATCTGTGGGTCCTTCATAAAAGACAATCGCGAGCCCTGCTGTTGCTGGGGCTGTTCTTCCTCGTCGGGAACGGTTTTGGGAACACTCGCCTCAGCGGGCGCCGAGGAGGGCTTGGCGGGCGGGGGCTGGTTTGTGTCGTCGGGGAACGTTTCGGGTGGACTTCCCTTGGCCGGCTCCGTGACCTGCTCCTTGGGCGGTTCGGTTGGCGAGCGCTGCGGCGGCTGCTCCGGGGTCTCCAAGGGCAGGATCTCGGAGGGCGTTTCGGTGCTTGGAGCCGTGTCGCCGCGGCGAGGCTTGACGGGCCGCTGGCCGGAGCCGCTGCTGAGCAAAAGCAGCACGATGATCAGCAACAACACGGCGCCGACGCCGATGCCCACTTGGAACAGCAACCGCTGCTGGTTGGGTTTGTGGCGTTGCCGGGCCTTGAGGACGGAACTGCCGCCCGACGACGCCACCGTTGGCGTCCCTTGACCGGCGGCGGCCAGGGGAGCGATGGCGGCCGCAGGCCGAGCGGCTGGAAAACCGGCCGCGCCGCCGGCGGGACCGGCGGGCAGCGGTGTGGCGACGGGCGTTTGGCGTTGTTGCAGCCAGCGCTCGTAGGCCGCCTGCGTCGCCGGCGGCTTGGGCGAGGCCAGGCTCAAGCGACTGGGGTCCACAAACGGACTGATCTGCACGATCACCTGGTTGAGGTGCTGGTAGCGGACCGCCGGATTTTTGGCCATCAGGTAAGCGACGACTTGCGCCAGGGGCTGCGGAACACCCATCGCCTCCAGGGATTGAATCGGCTGCGTGGCGTGCAGGTGCATCTTGGAGCGCAGGTCGGCGGCCGGGAAGGGCGGCTGACCGGACAGCAATTCGTACAGCGTGCAGCCCAAGGCATAAATATCCGTCAGCGCATCCGGCGGTTTGCCCTCTTGGAGGAACTCGGGCGCCAAGTAGTCGGCCCGCAGCGCCAGCAGCCCGCTGGCGTCCGGCTGGGACAGGGGCACGGGCGCGAAGCCGCTGGCGGGTTCCCGGAGCAGCTTGACGTTGCCGCCGGGTTCGAGCCACAGGCGGGCCGGGCGAATGTCGCCGTGGGCCAAACCGCGCTGGTGCAAGGGCATCAGGGCCAAAGCGGCGCAGCGCGCACAGCGGCAAGCCTCGGCGGGCGTCAAACGCTGGCCGCCCAGCAGCAATTGGTCCACGCTCTGTCCGCGCAGGTCCTCCAGGACCAGGAACCGGTAGGAAGTCAAGTCTACGACTTCGAAACACCGCTGCAGGTGTGGGTGCTGGATCGTGCCGTGCAACTGCAACTGGGGTGCCAGCGCCGCCCACTGCTGCGGATCCTGGGTCGCCGGTCCGGTCAGAAACTGCAGCACCACAGGGTGTTGGGTGGCCAAGTGGACGGCGCGGAACATGCCCGCCAGGCCGCCGCTTTCGAGACGGTCGTACAGCTTGTAGCCGCCGTAAAAAAACGGTCCCGAGCGGCCAGCCATCAGGACCATGGTCTGGTAACGCGTCACCACGCCGCGCGAGATCAGCCATTCGGCCAGCGTGCGCGCATTGCCCCGGGTGGCGGCGCCCTTGACCTGGCCAAAACTGGCGATCAACTGCTGGCACTGTTCGGCGCTCACCAGCCGGCTATCCAGCAATAATTGCCAAAACTCGGGAATCGATGCAGCCATGACGCATCACCATCTTGGCGGAACGGCGATCCGGAAGCGCAGCGGCAGCCTGACGGCTGCGTGGACGCCTGATTCCGGCCTGACCCTCCCTGGCCCCAGTGTAACGCCAACGAAGGCACATCGGGAGTGCCTTGTATAACGCCGTGGACAAAATTGTCAACCCACTTGACTTGCCCGCGCAGAGCTTCATATTCGTGGTTAGTTGCGAGATGAGCGATTCTCGTGATTCGCGATTTGGACGGCGTCGTGCGGGCCCCTGGCCGCAGTCATTGGTTCTCTTCTTCCGCAGTACGAAAGGAAATCTGGCGATGAGGCGTCGTGCAAAAATCACCATCGTCGGCGCCGGCTTTGTCGGCGCCACGACCGCGCACTGGTGCGCAGTTTACGAACTAGGCGACATCGTGCTGGTCGATATTCCCGCTACCGAGAACATGCCCAAGGGCAAGGCCCTGGATTTGATGCAATCCTCGCCGATTGCGGGATTTGACGCGAACGTGGCCGGTTCCAACGATTATGAAGCCACCCGCGGCAGTGACGTGGTCGTGATTACGGCCGGAATTCCCCGCAAGCCCGGCATGAGCCGCGATGATCTGCTGGTCACCAACGCCCGCGTCGTCAGCGCGGTCGCCGAGCAGGTGAAGGCGACCAGCCCGGAGGCGATCATCATCGTGGTCACCAATCCGCTGGACGTGATGACGCAGCGTGTCTGGCAGATCAGCGGCTTTCCGGCCAACCGCGTGGTCGGCCAGGCGGGCGTGTTGGACACGGCCCGTTACCGCGCGTTTCTGGCCATGGAACTGGGCGTCAGCGTCGAGGACATTACCGCCCTGTTGATGGGCGGCCACGGCGATACGATGGTGCCGCTGCCCAGTTACACGTCGGTGGGCGGCATTCCGGTCACCAAGCTGATTTCGCCGCAGCGATTGGCCGAAATCGTGCAGCGGACTCGCGACGGCGGCGCCGAAATCGTCAATCTGCTTAAGACGGGCAGCGCCTATTACGCGCCTTCCGCGGCCGTGGCGCAGATGGTCGAGGCGATTGTCAAGGACAAGAAGCGCCTCATTCCCTGCTCGGCTTACTGCGATCGCGAGTACGGCGTCGGCGGGTACTACGTGGGCGTGCCCGTGGTGCTCGGCGCCGGCGGCGTCGAACGCATCATCGAACTGGACTTGAACGCGCAAGAACGGGCCGACTTTCAGAAGAGCGTCGACGCGGTCAAGGGACTGGTCGGCACGATGAACCAGTTGACCGGCGCCGCGACCGCCAGCTAGCACCGTGTCCCTTTCTTTGGTTTGACCGCGCCACCTTGCCCGGTCAGCTTGTTGTACGGCGAGCGTGGGTTGTCGCCCGCGCGCAGAGCCAGTTGACATTGACAGACACCGGCGACTGGTTTACAACGCCGAAACCTACCCTTCATCCACGACAGTCAGCCTTCATTCGATACCATGAATCGCATGCAACGTTGGACCCCTCGGGTCAAGGCGCCGCCTCGGCACGTCTCCCGCGTGGACCGCGCGATGGACGAATTGTTTCCGTCCCGCAGTCCGAATTGTACGTTGTTTGTTCCCCATCACTACGAGCCCAGCTACGCCTACCCGCTGTTGATCTGGCTGCACGGGCCCGGCGATGACCAGCGACAACTGGGGCGGATCATGCCGCACCTCAGCCTGCGGAATTACGTGGCGGTCGGCCCCTGCGGGTGCAGCGCGCCGTTGCCCGGCGAGTTGGGTTGCCGCTGGAGCCAGACGGCGCACGCCATCGAGCAAGCGGAACAGCGCATCTTTGACAGCATCGATCTCGCCTGTGGCCGCTATCACATCGCTGAAGATCACATCTTTTTGGCCGGTTTTCAGTGTGGCGGCACCATGGCGCTGCGCGTGGGCTTGCAGCATCCCGGTCAATTTGCCGGCGTGTTGTCCATCGGCGGATCCTTCCCGGAAGGTCTCTCGCCGCTGGCACGCCTGCGTCAAATCCGGCAGTTGCCGATTTTCATCGCTCAAGGGCGGGATTCGCTGGAGTATCCGTTGCAGCAGAGCTGTGAAGAACTGCGACTGTTTCACGCCGCCGCGCTGCACGTCACCTTGCGGCAGTATCCCTGCGCCGACGATTTGACGACAGCGATGCTATCGGACGTGAACGCCTGGCTGATGGAGCAGGTCACGGGGATCAGCCAGGAGTCCGACAGCGAGGTGGATTCTTGCTGCCTTGACGGGCTGAACTGAGAAACGCACGTTGACACCGTGGGCTGGTTTCGGGTACAAGCTCCCCGCTTTTCCGCGCGCCCGTCCGCAAAGGTCCGGCCGGGGCGTCCTACTCGCAGCGGGGAGAGAATCATGTCCAGTCTATTGTCGTTTCCATCCCCCTCCTCGGCCGATATCGCCGACTTCGACATCAGCGACCTGCTGCAGGAAGTCTGCGAAGCCTTGGAACGCGAAAGCCTGCGGCGGCGAGTGCCGATCGAGGTGGACGCGCCGCCGTACACGATGGTCCGCGGCGATCGCCGGACCCTGCGACTGCTGTTGACCCGGCTGATCGGCAATGCGTTGTCGGCCAGTCCTGCCGGCGGCGAAATCGTGGTCACAGCCTACAGCGACGAACAGGGTGTCGAGGTTGAGGTGGCGGACGACCGCTCGGAGCCCGTGGAGTTGCTGATCGACTCGGGCTTGGCCGGCGTCGCCGGAGCGGGAGAGGCGCGCCCGATGCCGTGGTCAGAAGTGCAGCAGATCGCGGCCGCCTGCGGAGGCCGAATCTCCGTCAGTTCCTGTCCCGAAGGCGGCGTCGCGATGAGCGTGCAGTTTCCGCGGATCACCGACGCGGACGCGGGTTCGCGGCGAGCCGCTTGACCCAGGCCGGACGACAACCCGAGAAGCCGGTTTTTTTGGAGAAGCCGGGCTTCTGCCGGCCGGACTCGGCAGGAAAGTCGGAGTTCCCCGCATGGAATGGCTTTGCAGGCTGCCTGAACAAGTCGTGGACCGTTACCGTGCGCTGACGGTTCCGACCCGCGCCGCCTGCCTGGTGTTGGGCGTGGCCGTCTTGGGCGGTCTGATCATGCTCTGGGGCGGCCGGTCGGAGGGGCCCTACGAACCGTTGTTCGACGGCCGCACCTTCTCGCCGCGTGAATTGGCGAAGATGACGGCTGCCTTCCAAACGAGCGGCCTCAAGGGAGCGCGGTTGGCCGACAGTCAAATCCTGGTCCCCAAATCGAGCATGGATGCCTACCTGGTCGCTCTGGATGCGGCCGATGCCCTGCCCGCGGATTTCGACGACTCGCTGGACGAAATCGCGGCCGACAGCAATCCTTTCGCCTCGCGGCGACAAACCGAAATGGGGTACCGCCTGGCGGCGCAGAAGAAACTGGCGAGAATCGTGTCGGGGATGAACGGCATTGAAACCGCCTCGGTGCAATACGCGGAGGTCAAGAAGCCCGGCTTTCCGCCAACCTATGACATCCGCGCCGTCGTCGCCGTGCGTGCCGAGGGGAGACGCCACTTGGCCTACGAAGAGATCGAAGCCATTCGAGACACCGTCGCCGGTTACGTGGCGGGCTTGGACCGCGCCCAGGTGACGGTTTCGGACCTGAACGCTTGCCGCGCCTATCCGGGCAGCGGCGATCCGGCTGATCCCGCCGCCGCGAGTTACGCCGCCCGC
>Ga0302241_1002602_pt1 | contig 10615 bp, 6 predicted proteins | sample AAG_UR_Arg_MG_FD_193532 | JGI IMG/M metagenome (GOLD analysis project Ga0302241, IMG submission 193532) | Enriched activated sludge microbial communities from anaerobic digester in WTTP, New Holstein, Wisconsin, United States - AAG_UR_Arg | ecosystem: Engineered > Bioreactor > Anaerobic >...
CGACGCTCGGGGCAATCGCAATTCGTTTGTCTATGACGCGGCTGGTCAATTGACTGCAGTGGTAGATCCCCTCGGTAACCGTTGTTCTTACGCGTACGACGCAGCCGGCCGAATCGAGGTGACTTTGACTGCCCGCGGCAATCGAATCACAACGACTTACGATGGGGCTGGGCGATTGACTTCCAAGGTACGTTCCGATGGGACGCGTGTAACCTACGCGTACGACCCCGTCGGCCGGCAGATCCTTGTTCAGGATGGCCACGGGCGGTTCCCCTCAATATACGACGCGGCGGGCCGTCTGCAGTCGAGCACGAATGCGGATGGAAAAACAGTCACCTATGAATATGACGCTGTGGGGCGCGTTGCCCAGATGCTCGACCCAGATGGTGGTCGCACGACCTACGTCTACGACGCGGCGCTGCGACTTGTTAATCTAATCTCTCCGCAGGGCGAGCGCACGACCTTCGCGTATGATGCGGCGGGACGAGTGACTCGTCGGCAGCTCGCGAACGGGACTCGATCGTCGCTCACCTACGATCTGGCGGACAACATGGCGGAGCTGACCCACTTGAAGTCGGATGATACGGTGCTGTCGCACTTCGCATACACTTACGACCGTGCGGGGACGCGCATAATGGTCCGAGAAGGTACTGATTCTTGCGTCACGTGGACGTATGATGACAGACCCGCGCTGATCAACGAGAGACGCTCCGGCCTGAATCCATATAATGTGACTTATACCTATGATGCGACAGGTAACCGCGTCCACGTCGACGCCGACGGAGTGCGGCGGACCTTCACCTACGACCCAGCGAATCAGTTGATAACCTCCGAGGACACAGTGGGTACCACGACGTTTTCCTATGATGCCGACGGCAACCCGACTGCGGTTCGTTCGCCTGATGGGAATGTCACGACGTACACCTGGGACCTGGATAACATGAATACATCCATCGAGCAGCCGTCCGGGGAGCTAACGACGTTCACTTATGCTGCGATGGGCATGAGGACTTCTAAGGAAGACTCCTCCGGGATCACGAAGTACGTCTGGAATCGCGAGATCTATCTTGCCGAACACGGCTCGGACGGGATGACTCACGTTAGCTATGTGTTCACGCCTGAAGGCTTCGGGGAGTTGATTTCTGCACACCGAATTGGCGAAAAGTTGTATTACCATGCGGATGCCGTGGGCTCGATATCGCAAGTAACTCGTGGTGATCAGGTTGTTGCTGCCTCATATGTGTATAATGCTTTTGGCGAGGCTGTCTCGTCCAATGGTATCGAGAGTAATCCGTTCCAATTCGTCGGCGAGCAGGGATATTACTCTGATGCCGGCTTGCCGAATATCTACGTTCGCGCACGTTACTATGACCTAAGCCGAGCTCGTTTCACGAGTCGCGATCCGAAAGGATTGGCCGCGGGAATGAACCTCTACAGCTATCCGCTCTTGCCACTCAACATTACGGATCCATCAGGTGCGGAGGCCCTCCCACTATGCAAGCCACCACAAGATCTGATTACCTCCCAGCCTAATTCGACTACGAATCTGGAGAGAGCACAGCTCCGAGTACATGATCCGGTGATCAACGCCCCGGTGAAGTTTGAACAGACGTTTCGACTGACATTGGAACCGCAATTGAGATACATGGTGGAAAAGTGCCATGAGGCTGCAATGTGCGAACGGCATCCAGACAAGTGGAAAGAATGTAAGTATTGGTTCCCGGTATATGAGTGGGGGTGCGATGTCAAGGTGGACGATATAAAGACACCGTTAATGGGGCCGGCCGTCCAAACGATTCTAAGGTCACTTGGACTTGAGCCTGGCAAGCTGTTCTACAAATTCGATAAGAAGATATAGGAAAAACAGCAGCCCACGGCACACCTGATTAGTCCCATGCCAGCGGAATGTTGTACAGGACATTATTACTGCCTCGCAGCGGACATCGTGGTGGCAGTCGGCCGAGCATCCAATGAGACACTGAACCCCCAGCTGAGCGACCTGTTATCGAAGATACTTGACAAAGCAGTGAGCGGCGGGGGGACGATTTTGGATATCATCAAACAGCTTTTGCCGGTGCTTCCACTAGGAGCACTCAAGACGTATGGTGGTGCTGGAACTTTCACGATTAAAGCGACTGTTTGTGCAAACAACGAAAAAACTCTCTCTTTTAAGGTCTACGGCGGGTGGACTTCGTGGGCACCCGGCGCGAAAATTCCGCCTGGTCCTGAATATACTGATGGTGGCATAGAGGTGATTCCCCAACGGTATTAGGTTGTCGTTCTTCCGCTCGAACCGTCTTGGAAGACGTCCGTGGAGGCAGCCATGCGAGTGTGCGCGGTATGCGGTATTTGCGGAAGCTCTAAGCTGCGATTCATGATCGTGCAAGTTCGACGTCGTCAAGAAGTTTCCCAGGCTAATACCGCTCAGTCTACACGCTTCTCTGATCGGGATGGGACCGTCGGACGTGAATGAACTTCGTGCGCGACACTCGAGCCTGCATCGAAGGCTGAGATGAGGGAGCGCGAGCGATTGACCGTCCTCAAGGGAGCGGTGGCTTGAAATGGAGGTTAGAGTGGCTGTCAGGCTTCGAGGTGACGAGTTCTTGCGGCCGAGCGCGATGCTGACCTTGGCTTTGGTGGCATCTTTCGGGCTCTCTGCTGCGCCGGACAGACCTATCGCCGCAGAGGAAGATCGGAATTGCGGCGCAGGTTCGTTGCGGGAGTTACGGGAGGGGTGCGCCGAGAGTTATGGACCCGACGCTCGGAGTCAAGATCCGGGCGGAGGTGCCGCATCCAACGGTTCAGACGGGGCTCCACGGCTTGAGTTTGATGTGGATAATCTTGGGGCGGTCGATGTTGCGATGGCTGGCTTGGTGCTCTTCGGTGCACACTGGGATCCAATGATCGTCCCTTCGCTGTTGCCTCTGAATGACGAGGACTTCGTTCCATTGCGGTTTGAGTCTCAGGGATCTCGCCAGCGGGCACTGGATTGCAATCAAACTGCCATCGTGAAGTTAGCCGAGTTCGGTGCGCACGTCGAGCAAAAGTTTAGTCAAGGTAGGACAGCTTTGGCGACGACGGTCAACTTACAGTGGCCGATGGACAAGTCATTTCGATTCTCAGACTCGCCGATTGGCGACATCCTGCATATTCGTCGTCTAATCGTAACCGGGGTCGAAGTCAATGACGCCGATGCGGCCGTAATTGGCAAGATGCAAGAACTGCAGTTGCTCTCTCTCAGCAGCCGGCACTTGACGGACGCGGGCCTAGCCCAATTACAGAAGCTCAACCAGCTGCGGCGCCTGGATCTCACTGCAGCAAAGGTCTCTGCCAAAGGCGTTCTCGACCTCGTCGACAAGCTCCCAAACCTGAAGGACCTCGGTCTCCATGCATCTCTGATTGGAATGCGACCGTCGGACGTGAAGGAACTCCGTTCGCGACACCCCGGGCTGCGTCTCAGGCTGCGATGAGCACCATGGGCCGCCGTGGCGTGCTGTCACGTTTGGAAACGAGTACTCATGAAAGGATGGATCGCCCATGCGATTTGCTATCTTGCCACTCGCCGTGCTGCTGACGGTTGGTGTCGCGCCCGCCGGATATCCCTCAGGCGAACGTTTGGCGAACGCAGCGGACACTGGCTCCAGTTCTGAGCTGCAAGAGGAGCGACATGATGGTCACACCAAGGAACATCTGACCGATTTGCTCGAACGGCACCGGGTCTTCCCGGGATTGGGCGCCGATCAGGGATTCCTAGAGCGGTTGCTCAAACAGAAGTGGCACCTGTACGGAGTCTGGCTCCCGGTCTATAAGCCTAGACCAATGCTGGGCGAGCCGCTGGAATTCCCGTACAGCGAAGAGGCTCGACAGGTCAGCAATCAGGCCATGCAGGCATTGCAGCAAGCGGGTGCCGGGGTATTTCGCGTGTTGGCTCGCGAGCCGGATTTGTACGTGCATAGCGTGTGTTTCGGGTCGGATTGGGGTGGAGGGGATGAATGCCTGCTGGAACTGCTCAGACTTCGGAAGATCGTGCTGGTGTGCTTTTACTATACCGAGGTTTCCGACGCCGCAGTAGGCGTGTTGGAGTCGCTCGACACGCTCACCGACCTCGAGTTTCGACACAGCGGAATCACTGACAAGACACTGGCCAGGCTGAGCAAGATCAAGAGCCTGCGCCGGCTGACTCTGGTCGAGGAAAGCATCACGCTGGCCGGAGTGCGCCGGCTACTTCCCGAACTGCCCAAGATCAAGAAAGTCCGCCTCGACGGCAGCCTTATGGCGTTGGACGACAAGCAGACGCAGGCACTTCGCGAGGCTTTTCCACACGTCGAGTTTCAGATCGTTAGCCGTTGTGTTCAATAGACGGCGACCACGCACCCTTCGCCGATCATACTGCGTGCATGCCGATGCCATCAAGATGTGAAAGGGCAGAATCCCAGCTTCGACCTCCCCAAAAGGGAGCATTCGCACAATTGGTTCTATAGGGTGGAGGCCCTGCTGCAGAACGAACCGGGGCTTCAGGCCAAGACGATTTTCGATTGCCTTCAGGAGCAGCACCCCGGGACGTTCGAGACCGGTCAACGCCGGACGTTGGAACGGCGCGTCCAACGTTGGCGGGTGACCAGCGGTCCGGCGCGGGAAGTGATGTTCAGCCAGGTGCATCATGCGGGCGATCTGGCGGCTTCCGACTTCACCGACATGAGTTCCCTGGGGGTCCTCATCGAGCAGTTCTTGCCCGAAGCCTGTGTGTGTGGAGTTGCCGGATTTGGACAATCCGAAGATGTGCTGTTGTGTCCCCGCGACGGAGTCGGGGGGCGGGGATGGTGAGGATAGCGACGAGGACTGCGCCGACTGCGGCGGAGATTGCTGTGGCGACGTGGTGGAAGCCCCCCTATACAAAATCAAGGCGGAATGTGGAGCAGAAAGTGATGATTGCCAGGGACCGTGCGACGATGCCGCTTCGGACGAACAGGAATGCACAGAGATCGAAAACCGGCCTGGGGGCCCTGGTGCTCCTCTGCAACAGGCGGTGAGAATAGTCCACAGCTTCCGGCGAGATATGAATCTGGGCACCGGTCAGGCAGCCGGCTGTTGCTCGCCGCGCGGTCCTGGGCGCGTGAATATGGGCAGCGGCAATCTGGTGGCCAAGATCAAGACGCCTCGCGGCGATGGGTTCGATCCTCGCCCCATCCTTACTACAGCAGCCGTTTGGAGGGGGAGAGCGTCTTTGGGCATCGCTGGCAAGGGATTTACGATCGGCGAGTGGACGAAATAAGCGACACGAGTGCCGAGGTGCGCACCGGGGACGGCTCAGTCTTGCTGTATACCAACCGGGACGCCAGCGGCACTTACACGCCGCCGCCGGGTGCGCGCAACTCGCTGGTCAAGAACCTTGCCGAGGGCACGTGGACGGAAACGCAGCCGGACCGTCTGAAGTTCGATTATGACACCGGCGGGCAACTGGACACCGTAGCGAGCAAGGCCGGCGATGTTTGGACGCTCACCTATGATGGCGGGAATCGCGTGTCGAGCATCGTGGACCCCTTCGACCGCCGCACCACCTACGGCTACGACGGGGTGGGCAAGATCAGTCAGATCCAGGACAGTGCCGGACGCATCACGCGGTTCACCGTGGACGGCCAAGGTGATTTGGTCCAGATCACGACCCCCGAATTGTGCATCACTTCGCTGGCTTATGACGCGCAACATCGGCTGACGAGTTGGACCAATGCGGAGCAAGATCGCACGACGTTCGCCTACGACGGGCAGGGGCGTGTGATCGGCGTGGAATCGCCCGATGGCGGGCGGACGACCTACGCGTACCAGTCGGGCGGCACGGCGGTGACCGATGCGCGGGGATACACGACGACGCTTACGTTCGCTGACGGCGACAGCAGCACCGGCTCAGTGGTGGACCCGCTGGGCCATCGTACGACCTACAGTTGGGATGGCAACCGGCTGGCCGGCATTGAAGATGCGGCGGGCAACCGGGCGACGTTTGGTTACCAAACCACTGCCGAGGGAAGGCAAACGTTGAGCGAGATCGAGTGGATGGACGGGAGCCGTTTCACGTTTGTCTACGATGGGCAGGACCGCGTCAGCTCGTTGATCAATCAGAACGGGGAACGTTCGACGCTGGTGTGGAATGAGCAGGGCCGCCGGACGGGATTGATCGACGCGCAGGGGTATCGATTGACGTACGCCTACGACAGCCACGGCCAGATGGAGTCGCTGACGGACGCGTTGGGGAACACCGTGACGCGCGTGTACGATGCACAGGGTCGTCATGTGGCCAACGTCAATCCGCTGGGGGAGCGAAGCACTCGCACGTTCGACGCGGCGGGCAACATCATCGCGCGGACGAATCCGCTGGGCCACACGACAACGCTGATCCGGGACAACATGAACCGGGTGGTGGCGCGCGTGAATCCGCTGGGTTATCGGACGACGTTGACCTACAATCTCAACGGCCGCCTAGTGAGCCGGGAGAACCCGCTGGGTCAGATCGGGACCACCGTGTACGAGTCGGGGCAGCTTAGCGCTCAGGTGGATCCGTTGGGCCATCGCACGACGTATACTTACGACACGGCCGGGAATCGGATTGCGACGACCAATGCGTTGGGCGCGACGACCAGCAGCGTGTACGATGCGGCGAACCGGCTGGTGGCGGTGGTAGACGCGCTCGGTCACCGGACAACCTACGATTACGACGCTTCCGGCAATCGTATCGCGGTCCAGAACGCTCTCGGCGCGGTGGCGACGAGTGTGTTCGATGAGCGGAGGCGTAAGGTCGCCAGTGTCGACCCGCTGGGGCAGCGCACGAGTTACGTCTACGATCCGGTGGGACAGTTGCTGGCGGAGATCGATCCGCTGGGGCAGCGCACAAGTTACACGTACGAGTACGGGCGGCGGGTGGCGGTTCAAAACGCGTTGGGGTACGTCACCACCGCCGTCCACGATGCGACCGGCCGTCGACTCGCGACGGTCAATCCCTTGGGTGGGCGGGCGAGCCTGGCGTACGACGGGGCCGGGCGGGTGGTGGCCCAGATCGACCCGCTGGGCTACCACACAACGACGGTTTACAACGCCGCAGGCCGGCCGATCGCCAATGTCAATCCGTTGGGCCATCGGACAAGCTACACCTACAACACGCGAGGTAATCGGATCGAAATGATCGATCCGCTAGGCAATGTTTCGACGGCTGCGTACGACGCGGCGGGGCGGCAGGTGGCGGCAATCAATCCCCTCGGCGAGCGAACCACGATGGTGCTCGACGCGGTGGGCCGGGGGATCGCCGTGGTTGATCCGCTGGGCCACCGGGCGACGACCGTGTTCGACGCCGTAGGCAATCAAGTGGCTCAAGTGAATCCGCTGGGGTATCGGACAACTAACGTCTTTGACGCAGCCAACCGGCACGTGGCGGTGATCGATCCGCTGGGCCACCGTACCACGACGGTATACGACGAGGTGGGCCGTGCGACAGCTTCCGTCGACGCGCTCGGCAACCGGCACACGACCGTGTTCGACGAAGCCAGCCGGGCCGTTGCGACCGTGAATCCGCTGGGGAATCGGACCACGATGGTCCACGATGCCGCGGGCCGGAACATCGCCACGATCAACCCGCTCGGCAACCGGGCGACCGCGGTCTACGACGCGGCCGACCGGCAGATCGCCACCATCGATCCCTTGGGCCAGCGGACCACAACGGTCCTTGACGTCGCTGGCCGCACGGCGGCCACGATCGACGCCTTGGGGCAGCGCACGACCTACACGCGCGACGCCTCCGGACGGCAGACGGCCGTAATTAACGCCCGCGGGGCCGTAACCACCACGGTCTACGATCGCGCCGGTCGGGCGCAAGCCAACGTGGACGCTCTGGGAAATCGGACCACGCTGGGCTACGACCCGGCGGGTCGGCAGGTGTCTGCGACGGATGCCCTGGGCTATACTTCGACGACGGTGTTCGACGCAGTCGGTCGAATGGCCGCGGGTGTCGATCCGCTCGGCTATCGAACCAGCTTCAGCTACGACGCCGCGGGTCGGCGGATCGCCCAGATCAATCCCCTGGGCCATCGGACGACGACCGTCCACGATGCGACTAGGCAGACCATCGCGATGGTCAACCCCCTGGGCTGCCGCACCACGCTGAGCTACGATGCCGCCGGGCGCCAGATCGCGTCCATCGACGCCAACGGACACATTTCCACAAACGTCTACGACGAAGTGGGGCGGCGTGCTGCCGAGGTCAATGCGATGGGTTGTCGGACGACGAACGTGTACGACACGGCGGGTCAGACGATTACCCTCGTGGATGCGCGGGGGAATCGTCACAGTTTCACCTACAATGCGGCGGGCAGGCAATCGGACTTGATCGATCCTTTGGGCCGGATCACGACGAACGTGTACGACGCCGCGGGACGGCAGAATCTGCGGATCGATGCGCGCGGCAATCGGACGACGTACACATTCGACGCGCTGGATCGACAGACGGGCCGCCTGTATCCAGACGGCTCGCGCGTCACCTTGGCGTACGACGAGGTCGGTAACCGGACGTTGCGCGTCGATTCGACGGGGATCGAAACCTACACGTACGACGCCCTGAATCGCTACGAATCGCTCACCAACGACCTGGGAGAGGTCACGGCTTGGGGCTATGATGCCGTCGGTCAGCGGCAATTCCTGGTGGATCCCGATGGGGGCCGCGTTACGTGCGCCTACGATGCCGCGGGGCGCCTTGCCCACGTCATCAACGCCCAGGGAGAGCGCACCACCTTGATCCACGATGCCGCGGGACGCCGGACACGGAAAGAACTGGGCAACGGCGCTCGTGCCTCGTTCACGTACGATGCGGCCGTTCGACTGACCGCCCTTGCGAACCTAAAGTCAGATGGTTCTGTGATTTCGAGCTTTAACTACGGCTTCGACAAGGCGGGGAATCGGACGAGTGTATTGGAGGCCAATGGCGATCGCGCCACGTGGACGTACGATGCCACGTACCAACTGACCGGCGAACAACGTTCAGGCGCCGACGCCTATCACCACACGTTCGTGTACGACCCGGTGGGCAATCGGCTGGTCAAGGACGTCGACGGGTCGCTGACGACGTACACGTATGATGCGGCTAACCAACTGCACACGAGCCACGACGCCAGTGGGGTCACGACGTTCACGTTCGACGCCAACGGCAATCAGCAAATTGTGGAGGCGGCCGACGGGAGCCGCACCACGTACACCTGGGATTACGAGAACCAGACGACATTGATCGAGCTGCCCACGGGCCAGCGTGTGACGATGGCCTACAATGCCGACAACCGTCGAGCCTGGAAGGACACCTGACATGGCCAAAACGCGATATATCTGGGACCCCGTGAACGACACGTATCTAATGGAGAAGGACGCGGCGGGTAGTACCACGGCCGTGTACACCAACGAGCCTGGGCCGTACGGTCCGCTGATGTCACAGCGTCGGGGCGGACAAACCAACTATTACCACTTCGACGGGCAGGGCTCAACGCGGCAAATGACCGACGCGAGCCAGAATGTGACCGACTCCGCAAGGTACTCTGCGTTCGGTGAGGTTTTGGGCATTTCCGGCAGTACGACTAACCCGTTTGGGTACAAGGGGGCGATTGGATACTACGTGAACGCGCAATCACCAGAGCTCTACGTACGAGCTCGGGAGCTGGCGACGAATTCGGTGATGACGATGATCGGGGCAAACTCGAACTGCAGCCGGCATACAACCGCCGTTTCGACGACGGCGGCAGACGGCCTTACGGGTCGGGTTTGTCCCAGTGTTTGTCCCAGTGACTGGGACAAACGCAAGACGCCATTCGCAAGTCCTTGCTTACAAGCAACTTGCGAAGGGCGTCAAAAAACAAAGCGGAGAGGACAGGACGCGAACACCTGTGCAAAACGTGGGGAAATACGCGAATTCAGCGGCAGGCGCTGCAGAATCCGGTGCAGTTGAAACCGCCGAGGCACTTGCGGAAGAATCCGCCTATTTACTGTCGCGCTGGCCCACGCTGAGCGACGAACATCTCCGGGCCATTCTTGCCCAAATCCACGTCTTCGTGGACCGTCACAGCGCCAACGAGTAGCACCTCACCAAGGTTACTCGCGACCACCGGGCTTCTCCGCCTGCCGTGCGGCAATTGCTGGGATCGCAACGATTCGTTGCCTGCTGTCCTGCTGCTCGATTCCATGACCGCGCTGGGACGACGCGATTTCTTTTCTCGGCTCTGAGATCCCACGGATCCGCCCAACGGCTACGCAACGTTGGAAAGGCATACCCAGTGCCTTCGCCGTCCCATCTTCCATCACCGTTAGACCGCCCCGGCGATCACCCAGCGATCTCCGGGGCGGTTCCCTTCTCCCATTTTCTTCTCGGCAAGGACGGCTATCTCGCGCACTGCCTCGGCGCTGGGTAGCCCCGCCAGTTCTACCGGGACCGCTGCCCGGATTGCGCGGTGGATTGCAGCGTGCCACTGGCGATGGTTTGGCGTCTCCACCTCGAAATCGTCGCGCCATGTGCTGCGGGCCAAGTCCGCTGGGTACAATGCGCCCAATTGCCGACCATCCTGGAGCTGCGTGATGAGAACATCCACTGGAATCATCT
>Ga0302241_1002603_pt1 | contig 10613 bp, 8 predicted proteins | sample AAG_UR_Arg_MG_FD_193532 | JGI IMG/M metagenome (GOLD analysis project Ga0302241, IMG submission 193532) | Enriched activated sludge microbial communities from anaerobic digester in WTTP, New Holstein, Wisconsin, United States - AAG_UR_Arg | ecosystem: Engineered > Bioreactor > Anaerobic >...
CAAGGCATGGAAAAGGTATAAACCGGGTGTTTCCGACAATACACTCACAACTATTGAGGGTGGTAAAGGCTACTGGGTCTATATGAATGCATCAGGAAATATAGATATGACAGGATGGACTGACCAGTCAAAAACAGTGCCTCTTGCCGAGGGATGGAACCTTGTTGGATATAACGGAGCAGATAATACAGATGTTGCAACTGCATTGAACGGTATATCCGGCAAATGGTCAATAGTGTGGTACTGGAAAGATAACCAGTGGTATGCAAAACATGAATCATCGAACTTGTCTGTCCCAGAACTGGATAAATTCAAAAAAGGTGGAGCTTACTGGATAAAGACAGGCCAGGCAACGAACTGGACACAGCCGTAGAAGGTTAGAAGGTTGGAAGGTTAGAAGATTGGAGGTGTAGCAAAAAACCTGAGAGGCGAGGAAAAAACTCTACAAACCAGAGAAACCCAAAGAAGGGCAGAGGGAGAAGGCAGAGGTCAGAGGTCAGAGGTCAGAGGTCAGAGGTCAGAGGACAGAGGACAGAGGGCAGAGGTCAGAGGACAGGAGACAGGAGACAGGAGACAGAAGGGAGAACAACTTGAATCCTCGAATACTTCGCTTTTCTTCTGACTTCTGAATTCTGACTCCTGAATTCTGACTTCTGACTTCTGACTTCTGTCTTAGGGGGTTGGCTAAACATCTACACATCCAAACTTCCAGACATCTAAAGCGATGAGTGCTCATTTTCCCGTAATCTGTTTTATCTGTTCGAGCCCTCTTTTTGCGTTCTGATTGCCGGGGTCGAACCTTAATGCAGAGGCGAACGATTCCCTTGCCTTGTCAAAATTGCCCGATATGCCGTAGATATCGCCAAGCAGGTTATATGGATGAACATTGTTCGGCATTCTTTCAGATATTTCTTTGGCTTCTTTCAGTGCGTTATTGAAATCCTTTTTATTCAAATAATGTATTGCAATGTTGTGCTTTGCGTTTAACCAGTCTTCATCATAAATACCTTTTGCTTCAGAAATTTTGATGCAGTTTCTGAACGCCTCGATAGCCTTTGACACATTGCCGGTATTGCGGTGCATATTCCCTTCCAAAATGTAATATTTTAACTCTTCGGGGTGCAATGTCCTTGCTTTTTCGAGCAGTTTCAAAACGTCTTCATACTTTTTTTCCTCAAGCCTTAATTTTATTGCGGACTCATATACGGAAGGGTTATTTTTATCCATATCTAACATCGATGAAACGAGTTTTTCAACCGAACTAGATGGTTTTTGAATCAAACCTTTTTTTAGTGCTACAGTCTCAAGATCGACACGATGTATCATCACATAGATATCATAAGGATTATGTCTGTGTGCATTCTCAAGTAGTCTCAGGGCTTCCTCGTATGATGCCTTTTCGCCGGTTTCGTTATATCTTTTCAGGTAAAGTATGCCAGCCATATCTTCATGGTAAAAATCTCCCGGTACAGCGGCAAGCCCTTCCTTAATATTATATTCCATTTGCTTCCAGTCTTTTGCAGGAGACATATGTTCGGCCTGCCAGAAAAGTCTATTCGCATATATCCTGTTTATTGCGTCAAAAACAAGATACATCAAGGCGATCGAGACCAATGTCAGAAAAATATACATACCGATATTTTTCCATCGGCGCATTTCATTATAACCATTATCAGCAATACCAAAGGCAACGCCCGCACCGATTAGTATCCAGAAAAAGGGTGTTAGCGCAATCTCCATCCACCCTGTTAAGTCCTGGAAAAGATAACCTATAGTCATGCCAATAAAACCGCTCATTATTAAGCGTGTGACATATTCTGATGTGCGCCGAATTTTTTTTAAGAATACTATGAATACAGTACTCAAGAAAGAAAGATACAGCATCAGCGCTGGGATGCCGTTAGTCAGTGCCAATTGAAGATATCCGTTGTGTACCATCGTGGGAATTACATCTCTGGATTGGCCCTCTTGAACAGGACGATACCTGGGATAGACTATCCTGAAACTTTCTAAACCAGCGCCCATCAAAGGGTATTCCTTAATACCTTCCAATGCAGCCTTGTAGTAAACAAGTCTTACCTGGATGTTGCGGTCTGACTTGAGATTTGATATGTCTTTTAATCTTTGACCTATTTTTTCAAGACTTGCGGGACTCGATAAAATAAAGAGTGTAAATATAACAAAGACAGGTATTGCAAATAGTACAATTTTTTTAAGATCCTTGACAGCCTCTTTTTTGTTTATAAAAAATATGATTGCGCTTGATATTATAATTGATAAGGCCGGTCCTCTACTTATGGTTGTGAACATGGCAATAAGCAAAAGCAGTATAGCGGCGCCCCAGAATGTCTTAGCTAAATTCGAACGGTATCTGAGAAAAAAGACAAGGGCAAAAGGAAATCCGAGAGATAATAATGCCCCTAATATTACGGGGTTGCCAATAGTAGATGCTGAGCGTCCGGATGGCCATGGGAAAAAATCGAGATTTAAGTATTGCAGGATTGCATAAAATGAAACCGGTACAAGCGCAAAAACAAAAACAATGGTAATGCGAGAAATCCGTTTGATGTCCATTGGCAGTGTTGCAACAAGAAAAAAGAGTACAATGTAAATTTCGTTGTTGATAAGCGCATTGTATCGACCGTAGACCCCGTGAAGCGCAGTTGGAAGATGTAAAGCGAAAAATGTAGATAAAATTAACCACAATCCGAATGCTGCACCAGCATATAACACAAAGGAGGGTAAGATTTGCATTTTACCCCTTCTTAAACGAACAATCCACAATACGACAAGGCACAGAGAACAAATTCGTAAAGCAAGAAGTTTTGGAAGCGTAAAATGTACATGTATGGATGTAGAAAAAAGGAGTGCAACAGAAAAAAACAATATACCAAGTACCGCATCCTCAATAAGCTCAAATCTATCGATGCTGCGTATCCGTTGCTTTAACATGAGTTCAGGTTTCCGATTTCTCATATCTTCTTGAATTTTTAGTTTTTTCTTCTTTGCCGCCTTTCCCATTTATATATCCCCTTTTGGTATTTCCCGTTTTTCTTGCTTGTTTGTTTTTCTTGTCACTTTACAAACTCAACACTTCCTTTCCTGTCTTTAGTGTGAGTCATCATGTGTGGACTGAGGTTTTCAGTCTGATTTATGTGACACCGATCATTTACAAATTGCTGATTATAGTGCATAATTACTTATAAATACATGAAAACGACCAGATTAGCCACTATTTTATGTGTTTTGATTATAATGTTTTTTGGAATACCGTTTTTGTCTTTTGCCTCCGAGTTACCAAAAAATTATAAAAAAGGTGAGGCGCTTGTTAAGTTTAGGCGTTCAGCAACGAGAGCAAGCATGAGGGCTATAGCTGAGAGGCACTATATGCAAACCATCCGTGTGTTTGAAAGGCTTGGCATTGAGCACGTCAAGATTCCGGAAGGTATCAATCTGCACGATTTTATCAACACATTGAAAAATGAAGACGATGTGGAGTATGCGGAGCCGAATTACATAAGGATGCCCCTCGAAGTTACGCCTAATGACCCTGAATGGCTTGAACAATGGGGGCTAGTCAAGACATCGATGCCTGATGTCTGGAATGTTACACGGGGTTCAGATGGTGTGATAGCTGCAGTAATAGATACTGGTGTAGATTTTAACCATCCGGATATTGCTGAAAATATATGGAAAAATATTGGCGAATTAAACAATAACGGTTATGATGACGATGGCAACGGTAAAATTGATGATGTTTATGGCTGGGATTTTTATAATAACAATAATTATCCGATGGATTTTCGTGGACACGGAACACATGTAGCCGGAATTATAGGCGCTGTTGGGAATAATGCGAAAGGTATTACAGGGGTAAACTGGAATGTTCGAATCATGCCTTTAAAATTTATGGAAGAAACCGGGAATGTTGCATCTGAAATCAAGGCAATCGATTATGCTGTCAAAATGGGTGCAAAAATTATAAATGCCAGTTATGGAGAAAGTAGCTTTTCTGTTTCAGAATATAATGCGATAAAGGACGCTGGTGAACAAGGCGTGATATTTATAGTTGCCGCTGGAAACAAAAGCAGCGACAACGATGGGGCGACAAAAAGTTATCCTGCATCTTACAAACTTCCCAATATTATATCTGTGGCTGCAACAGATTCAAACGATAACCTTGCGTCATTTTCAAATTATGGTGCGACAAGTGTCCATTTGGCTGCCCCCGGATCAAACATAAAGTCATTGATACCTCAGGGCAGTTCTTTAACCCCCGGCGCATCTGTAAGACATGGTTCTACAAAATTCTTAGCCCATGGGATGGAGTTCGCAGGACAGACAACAGGCATTACAAAGGCGCTTTATAACTGTGGTTTTGGTGCAAGCATAGATGATTTTCCCCCTGATGTGAATGGCAATATTGCCCTTATTCAACGGGGAAGTGAGGATGGATCTCAGCTTACATTTAGACAAAAGGTCATCAATGCACAGAATGCAGGCGCTGTGGCAGCAATCATTTATAATAACAATGCAACCGAACCTGGAAGCGTGTACAGTGGAACCCTTGGAGAGGCGGGCGAATGGATTCCGGTTGTTTCAATTTCTTTGAATGATGGTAATACGTTACGCACGTATGGCAAACCGACTGTAACAGTTATCAACTACCCTTATACAAGCTTAAGCGGTACATCTATGGCAACACCTTTTGTAAGCGGGGTTGCAGCGCTTTTATTATCTAAAAAACCCAATGCCACGGTCGAGCAGCTAAAAAATGCCATAGTCAATTCTGTTGATAAGATTCCATCGCTTGAAGGAAAGGTTATATCAGGAGGACGGCTAAATGCCTATGGAGCCCTTAAAAGCTTGATTCCTGATATATCAGACAAGATCGAAATGTATCAGGGCTGGAACCTTATATCGTTTCCCAAGCTTCCGATTGACAATACTGCGGTGACCAATGTATTTGCGGATGTGTCTTCCAATGTACGGATTATCTGGGGTTACGATAATCAGAACAAGAAGTGGCAGGTGTATAAACCCAAGGTTCAAGGTTCGACGTTCGACGTTATAGAAAATATTGAATCCGGCAAAGGCTACTGGGTCTATATGGATGCTTCAGGCAATATAGATATGACGGGATGGACAGCATCAACCGCACCAATCCCACTTTATCCAGGATGGAATCTGATAGGGTATAACGGCACAGATAATCTGAGAACGGCTGAAGCGCTGGCAAATGTTGGTGAAGGCTGGCAAATCATATGGGGGTGGGAGAATGGGCTATGGTATGCCAAACATTCCACGCTCAACGACTTTAGTGCTCTACCACTTAACAGCCTATCCAAGGGAAAGGCCTACTGGATGAAAGTACATGAAAAAAATCCCCTGAGTTGGCAGCAATAGAAATAAAGGACATTATGGTGTCTATAGCTTATGAATAAGATAAAAATCATACTTCTAATATCGATATTTATCTTTGGTGTATCGGGTTTTGCCTGCGGCGAAACCGAGTATGATGTTATTGCGAGAAATTTTCTTATGTTTGCGGGAAGTGAAAAGACCGTCGCTTCAATCGAAGCCATAGAAAGAAATATACTTGATTCAATGCAGGATAAGGTTACAGTTGCATATCTTGTGCATCTCAATGGCGGCGGATATATCCTCATATCTGCTTCGCACAATTTAACACCGATAAAGGCATATTCACTGGAACGTCCCTTTGAAGCGCTACCTGAGGCATACAGGAATTTTCTTTTCCTTGAGGCAGAATACAACATCAGATATTTGACTACGTTAAGGACTGCACAATCAACATCTGGAAATCAAAAGAGGTGGGAGTTTCTTTTGACTTTAGATAGAAACAGAAGTCCCCTTGCTTATACTCCCGACACGTATCTCCTTAAAACAAGTTGGAATCAGGGGTTTCCGTATAACAAGTTTCTCCCTGAAATCGAAGGTAAGAATACGCTCGCCGGCTGTGTAAGTGTTGCCATTGCACAGCTTATGAAATATTATAATTCCCCGTTATCGGGCAGCGGGGTGCACTCATATACATGGAATGGTCAGCAACTAAAGACAGTACTTTTTAGGAATTTTAACTGGGATAATATGCCTGATGTGCTTGATATATCGACTCCTGAATATAAAATTGACGAGGTTGCGCTGCTTATCAGGGATATTGGTATTGTGAACAACACTTTGTTTGGGATTGATTACTCCGAGGCATCTATAAATGTTTTTGGCATGATGGAGTATTTTGGTCTATCAAACACGAGTAAAAGCATGGACAACAGCACGGATATTAATCTGTTTTTTAATACCTTGCGATCCGAAATAGATGCCATGAGGCCTGTGCTGCTGCATTTTCCGGGACATTTGACTGTGGCTGACGGATATGGTTCTGACCCGTCTGGAAGGAAAATACACGTCAACATGGGTTGGGGAGGCTATGCCAATGATTATTATTATCTTGATGATAATGTAAATGCTGGGGGCGTTACGTTCGCCCCTAACTTACGTATTGATTATAACATCAAACCTTGCAGCATCGGAGACTGCTATACGAATCTTGAGGCGGGTGATGTGGTATCGGGTACAACTATTTCGGGAAAATTTGATATGGAGAGGGATATCGATAAATACACCCTATTTTTAAAAGGCAATACGTATATAAGCGCCGGAAGAGGTCTTCAAAATATAGCCTTCTTTGTGTCCATATACGACGACGCAACAGGTGATCTGGTCTATAAGATGGATGATAAAGCTAATGCGGGAACTTTGTTTTCAGTAGGCAATTTATCCGCCGGAAGATATACGGTCAGGGTTTCCCTCTGTAACGATACAAGTTCGTCATCATATAATCTCGATGCAAATGACACATATTCGGTATCAATTGTCACTGATACGGTTTCTGAAAGCGAAAAAACTGAAATTACAAAAAACCTCGACTTCACGCCTGTTATAGGAAATGACTTTAAGGATATCATTTTGAATGTTACAAGCACGGAACCTTTCAAAATCCTCATTGATGCGCGTGACGAAAATGGAGACCCCGTCACCATAAGAGTTCTCAATTCAAACAGCAATGCTGTTCAGACTGTGCTGACAAAGAATATCCTTTCTATTATCCCCAATGCCTCTGCCGCGAAATCATCCACCAAAATTACCGTTCAGGCATCTACAAATGGCAAGACAACTGAAAAATCTTTTATTGTGATGCTGTTAAACGAAGATGTGTCATTCGGGAAATACTTCACGATAAAAGGGATTTTCGAGAGTCAGAATGACTTTAATTCACATAAGCTTGTTCTCGACAAACAGTGCAAGATTACAGGATACAACGGATATGCCAACCAGGCATTTTTCAGCTCCATTAGGGATATTGACGGAAATGCCATAATATCCCCATCCAGCAACTCAATAGATTATATTTTTACGAAAAACATCTATTTTTTGGATGCCTCTCTGCAAAACGGTAGCTTTTATTACCCTTATACGACAGGCCATGAATCATATATATTCACGGTAAGATGTCCGAAGATGGACGATTCGACCTCAACCATTGCAGAATTGTTTGGTATTGATTTGAGCGGATCTTTGGAAAAACCTGCAACAAATCTGCTTCTTTCAGCCGGCTGGAACTTTATCTCCTTCCCGAGCCTCCCCTCAGACAAATCCGTTACAAAGGTATTTGCGGATGTGTCTTCCAATGTACGGATTATCTGGGGATATGACAACCAGAACAAGAAGTGGCAGGTGTATAAACCCAAGGTTCAAGGTTCGACGTTCGACGTTATAGGAAATATTGAATCCGGTAAGGGCTACTGGGTCTATATGGATGCTTCAGGCAATATAGATATGACAGGATGGACAGCATCAACCGCACCAATCCCTCTTTATCCCGGATGGAATCTCATAGGTTATAACGGAAACGACGGTACCATCAACCCTCCTTCCGGATGGGTCATTATCTGGAACTGGGAAAACAATACATGGAAGGCAAAGAAGGCGCCTGAAATTACCGGAACGCTCAACGTACCCGAACTTACAACCCTTGAAAAGGGAAAGGCCTACTGGATAAAGATGACGGAAGCGGCAACGGACTGGACACAACAGTAGAAGGTTAGAAGGTTGGCTAAACCTCTGAGAAGCGAAGGATTCAAGGATTCGAGGATTCAAGGGGTCAAGTGGTTCTCTTGGAATATTTTTCAAAACAACAGAGACACGGGGTCAAGGGGTGAAAGGCGGTTGTTTCTCGCAGAGCCCGCAGAGAACGCTGAGTTATAATATCTTCATCAGAACAGGAGAAAGATTTGTTCTGATGAAACAACTCACCCTACGGGTAAAGTTGTTAGGAAACAATGTTACAGAAACCCCTTTGAAAAGCGAAGGGTTCAGAAAAGTGAAGGATTCAGAGAAGCGAAGGGTTCAAGGAGCCAAGGATTCAAGGGGTCAAGTGGAGAAAGACAGAAGGTTGGAGGGTTGGAAGGTTGGATGTTTAGCAAAAAACCAGAAAGGCGAGGAAAAAACTCTACAAATCAGAGAAACCCAAAGAAGGGCGGAGGGAGGAGACAGAGGTCAGAGGTCAGAGGACAGAGGACAGGAGATGATAGTAATTCATAGTAATTGATGGTTATTCATAGTTATTCATAGTGAGAAGAGAAGGAGCTATACAAGAATTACCGCTACAGCCTCTTTGTGACTAATCTTACACTGCCTGCCAAGGCAGTATGGGAACTTTACCGACAACGATCAGATGCAGAAAACAGGATAAAAGAACTCAAGGAAGACTTCGGGATGGACAGCTTTAATGTCAATGACTTCTTTGCCACAGAGGCAGCCCTCAACTTCATAATAATGGCATACAACCTTATGAGCCTCTTCAGAAAGGCTATCCTAGGAGGCAAGACCTACCATCAGTTAAAAACACTCAGGCATAAATTGTTTAACATAGGATCATACATAACAAAGAACGGCAACCAGAAGATACTAAAACTTGCCCTTGCCATGAAACGAAGAAGCTGGTTCATGGGATTATGGGAGAGGTCACAACTCTTTAGCTATCCGGTTGTTCTGTCATTGGAGAAGTTCTAATGACAAATGTGGGTTTATAACATCCCTGAAAAACATGGCCGGTCTTTTTATATGTCCAATTGTATTTTTTTCTGAATACATCCTGACGCTTTGCTGGGTGAAAGACTATGCGGAGAAAAACAGGTAGGGGACACGAAGCTCTTCGAGCGTTAAAGAACTGTTTTATTTGTATGCCTCTTTTTTAGTGTCGTGCACTTCCAATTAGAACTTTCATTTCCTCTTTGTTCACTGCATATATAATTCTGTAATTTTCAAAACGAAGCCTATATAGCCCTTTGAATCTGCCCGATAGTGGTTTACCGATGTTCAGTGGGTCTTTTAAAAGGTAAGATTTTACCTTTTCAATAATAGCTTTTTGCCTTACCCTGTCGATCTGTTTAAGATCCTCCAATGCTTCAACGTGCCAGATTGCTTTATAGTCCAATCTCTGCCTCTACTTCCTCGGTTGTATAATATTTAGCGTTTTTATCATTTAATCTATCAAGAGCAAGATAAGCGTCCTCATATTCATCAATATATTTTTCAAGCATATCCTTTAAATAGAAACTTTTTGGTCTTTTTGTTTTTTCAGAGAGGCGCACCAGTCGCTCGGCTATTTCGTCCGATATTCTCACATTAATTGTTTGTGCCATGACTTTAACCTCCTATGTAATACATGTTTATATGTAACATGTAATCGATTGTCAATTAAGGATCCGGTACCGCCCTGATTACTCCGAATGTTTCAACGGTATTTCCTCTTTCTTCTTTCTTACATCACCTTTTTTGGCTATGATAAAAAAATCCGGTGTATAAACCCAAATAAGGGAACAGACCCAATGGCCGCTCAGGCCTACTACGTCTCAATCCCTTTCATCTCTTTTCAGAGCAGGAAACGAGTCAGAAGACAGAAGACAGAGGTCAGAAGGCAGAAGGCAGAAGACAAAAGGCTGAAAAAGACAGAAGGCTTGAAGGTTGGAGGGTTGGAGGGTTGGCTAAACATCAGAGAAGCGAAGGGGTCGAGGATTCAAGGATTCAAGGGGTCGAGCGGAAAAAGGCAGAGGGTTAGAAGGTTCGCAGAATACAGAAGTCAGAAGACAGAAGACAGAAAATGGAAAACTGAAATTAGAAGTTGCATATTCCGCCTCAATCCGGCCACTCATACCGGAATAATCCAGCCATATGTCATCAACCATAAAAGGGAACACAATAAATATCTACAAATATCTACAAATTACTATGAATTACTTCAAATTCTTTCATCTCTTTTCAGAGCAGGGAACGAGAATGTCTCTCCTGAAGAACGGGATAAGCCCGTTGTCTCAATCCCTTTCATCTCTTTTCAGAGCAGGGAACGAAGGCATGAATGGTCAGGAGTTGCTTGTACGGAACGGGTCTCAATCCCTTTCATTGACCTGTTTTTTATGGTATTAGACAAAATAAGATATTTTAGTGAGAACACTTTCGGTTATAATTGTATACAGGAGGACATAAGGACATGAACGAGAAAACAAGAAGACCAAACAGGGTTTTCACAC
>Ga0302241_1002608_pt1 | contig 10595 bp, 8 predicted proteins | sample AAG_UR_Arg_MG_FD_193532 | JGI IMG/M metagenome (GOLD analysis project Ga0302241, IMG submission 193532) | Enriched activated sludge microbial communities from anaerobic digester in WTTP, New Holstein, Wisconsin, United States - AAG_UR_Arg | ecosystem: Engineered > Bioreactor > Anaerobic >...
GGGCACGCGCCCGCAACGCCGACATTGCGACTACCGGCCGCGACATCGGCGAGCCGCCCCAAGTGGCCAATCCGAAACGTAAGGACAGAGCGGCCGGGGATTTTCAATTCTTCTGCGAGCAATACTTCCCATACACCTTTGGGCTGGCGTGGTCGCATGACCACCTGAAGGTTATCTCGAAAATCGAACATGCGGTCCTGCATGGCGGGCTGTTCGCCATGGCCATGCCTCGCGGCAGCGGCAAGACGAGCATCTGCGAATGCGCCTGTCTCTGGGCCGTGCTTTACGGGCATCGTGAGTTTGTCGGCCTGATCGGCAGCAGCGAAACGCACGCCCAGGAAATGCTCGACAGCATCAAGACGGAACTTGACAGCAATGATTTGCTCTTGGAAGATTTCCCCGAGGTCTGCTATCCGATTCAGTCACTCGAAGGAATCGCCAATCGGTGCAACGGTCAGCTTTGCCAAGGCGAACGGACTCGGATTAGCTGGACTGCCAGAGAGATTGTGTTGCCGACGGTTCGCGGCAGCAAGGCCAGCGGCGCGATTCTCAAGGTGGCGGGCATCACCGGTCGAATTCGCGGCATGAAGTTCAAACGCCCGGACGGCCGACCGGTCCGCCCGTCGCTCGTTGTGCTCGACGATCCGCAGACCGACGAGTCGGCCCGATCGCTTTCGCAATGCGACACCCGCGAACGCATTTTGGCGGGGGCCGTCTTGGGACTTGCCGGGCCGGGAAAGAAGATTGCCGGCATCATGCCTTGCACGGTTGTTCGGCCCGACGACATGGCCGACCGCATTCTCAATTGCGACAAGCATCCCCAGTGGCAGGGCGAGCGGACCAAGATGGTCTATGCGTTCCCCAGCAATGAAGCCCTTTGGGCCAAGTACGCCGAGATCCGCGCCGAGAGCCTGCGGGCCGAGCGAGGATTGGCCGACGCGACCGAGTTCTACCGTGAGCATCGAGAGGAAATGGATGCCGGGTCGGTCATCGCCTGGCCCGAGCGGTTCAACCACGACGAGCTTTCGGCGATCCAGCACGCCATGAACCTTCGTCTTCAGGATGAACGGGCGTTTTGGGCCGAGTACCAGAACGAGCCCTTGTCCGAGGAGAAGCCCCAAGAGAACGAGCTAGAGGCCGATCAAGTGGCGGCCAAGTTCAACCGCATTGGTCGTGGCGAAGTGCCTGTCGGCTGCAATCATCTGACGATGTTCATCGACGTTCACGCGACGCTCTTGTTCTACGTCGTCACCGCATGGGACGACGATTTCACCGGCTATGCAATCGACTACGGGGCCTATCCAGAACAGCGGCAAAGTTACTTCACGCTTCGCGAAGCCCAGCCGACGCTTTCGCAAGTCGCCGGAACGGCCGGGCTCGAAGGTTCGATCTACGCCGGCCTCGACGCATTGGCCGAAAAATGCCTCGGCCGAGAGTGGCATCGCGATGACGGCGCGGAAATGCGGATCGAGCGGTGTCTCGTCGATGCCAACTGGGGCTCCTCGACGGACATCGTCTACCAGTTCTGCCGCCAAAGCGCCCATTCCGCCGTGCTCCTGCCGAGCCACGGCCGGTTCGTCGGGGCGTCGAGCATTCCCTTCTCGGAATACAAGCGGAAGCTGGGTGATCGGGTGGGACTGAACTGGCGGATCCCCAACGTCCAGGGCAAGCGGGCCGTGCGGCACGTCGTGTTCGACACGAACTACTGGAAGTCGTTCGTCCACACGCGACTGTCCGTGGCGATGGGCGATCGCGGCTGTCTCTCCCTCTTCGGCGATAGTGCCGGCCCGCACCGCCTCTTCGCCGAGCACATCACGGCCGAATATCGCGTCCGCACCGAGGGCCGTGGCCGCACGGTGGACGAATGGAAAATGCGTCCATCGGCGGTGGATAACCATTGGCTCGATTGTCTGGTCGGCTGCGCCGTTGCCGCGTCGATTCAGGGAGCGGTGTTGCCCGGCACTGAAGCTGCAAAGCATGAACGACAGCGTTCTCGCATTAGATTGTCGGAGTTGCAGAACCGTGGGTGATTCACCTGTTGGAATACGTTGTCGAAAATGCGGGTGTAGGCACTTGTCTGTGCTATACGTGCGCCATCGTCCTAATGGTCGTATTGTTCGATGCCGTGTTTGTAGAAACTGCGGACACCGCTTTATTACGCACGAAACAGCTATTTAGCGATGCGCAATCTGCTTTGCCAAAACTCGTTACAGATATGTAACGAGTTTTTCAATTTCTTGCTGTTTTGAGTGCCATGTGACTGGCAATCTCATTAACGTAACGGCATGGCAGACGAACTGGATCAGACTATTCTCGAAAACGCCCAGGGGCCGGCAAAGGCGTCGGGCGATTCGGGCAGCATGGAACAGCACCCGCTGCCGGATCAGATTGCCGTCGATCGGTATCGCGAAAGCAAGAAGGCGTCTCGAAAGCGTGGGCTGGGCATTGCGTTGAAGAAGCTCGTTCCGCCGGGAGCAGCGTAGCCGAATGTTCGATTGGTTCAGAGGCATTTTTGGCGGTGAGGCGAAGCGGCAATCGGGCCGTTCGCTTCGCGTACGCGCCCGCTATGACGCTGCCTCCACCACGGACGATAACCGCCGGCATTGGGCCAACGCCGATACGCTCTCGGCTGACGCGGCCAACAATCCGGGCGTCCGCAGCATTCTCCGCAGCCGTGCCCGGTACGAAGTGGCCAACAACAGCTATGCGAAGGGAATCGTCGCCACATTGGCGCATGACACCGTCGGCACCGGGCCTCGGTTGCAGATGCTCACCGCCGACAGCGACGCCAATGGCACGATCGAACGGGAATTTTCGCAGTGGTCCAATGCCGTCGGATTGTCTCAAAAACTTCGCACCATGCGAATGGCTCGCACCGAATCGGGCGAAGTTTTCGCTATGTTCACCTCGAATCCGCTCACGGATTCGCCAATCCATTTGGATCTGCGACTAATCGAAGCGGATCAGGTGGCGAGTGTTCTTACCGCTGACCTTGCCTCGCCTGTCGATGGGATTGAGTTCGATCGGTACGGCAATCCCACTCATTACCATCTGCTGCGCAAACATCCTGGAGCCTTCGATTCGTTGGCGATGCCCGTTGTGGATCGCATTCCGGCCGCCGCGATGATTCATTATTTTCGGCCCGATCGGCCCGGCCAGAGCCGTGGTATTCCCGAGATCACTCCGGCCCTGCCGCTTTTCGCACAGCTTCGGCGGTTCACTCTCGCAGTGCTGGCGGCCGCCGAAACGGCTGCGGACTTCGCGGCCGTGCTCTATACGGACGCTCCGGCCAACGGCGAGGCCCAAGAGGTCGAGCCGATGGACCTGGTGGAACTCGAACGCCGTATGGCCACCGTGCTCCCAGGCGGATGGCGACTTGGCCAAATCCAAGCGGAACAACCGGCGACGACCTACCGCGAGTTCAAGCACGAAATCCTGAACGAAATTGCCCGCTGTCTCTCGATCCCCTTCAACGTCGCGGCGGGAAACAGCAGCGGCTATAACTACGCCTCCGGCCGGCTGGATCACCAAACCTACTTTAAGTCAATTCGCGTCGAGCAGGACTATTTGGGCTGTGTTGTGCTCGACCGCATTTTTCGTGCATGGCTTGCCGAGGCCATTCTGGTCTCGGACTTGTTGCCGCTTTGGCTCCGCACCGCACCATTCCGCAGCCTTGGCCATCAGTGGTTCTGGGACGGCCAAGAGCACGTAGACCCCGCGAAGGAAGCCAACGCCCAGGCGACCCGATTGACGAGCCACACGACCACGTTGGCCTACGAGTATGCCCGGCAGGGCCGTGACTGGGAGGCGGAGCTTCGCCAGCGGTCGAAGGAGAGGAAGTTGATGAAGGAATTGGAGCTAGACGAGCCTGTCGTGCAAGGCCCTTCAGCAGCCAACCAAGAAGACGAGGAAGACTGATGCCTGAGAAGACCCCCGATTTTGTAAGTTTTGTCAGCAACCCCAGCGAGATCAAGGTTCAGGCGGCCTCTGAGGGCGCCGGCGGCAAGTCGTTGCCTCGGTTCTCGATGGTGGCCTACACCGGCGGGCCATTGCTGTTGGACGGCTGGAGCTATCCTGTCGTCGTCGATCTGGCCGGTCTTGCGATTCCGTCGCAAAAGCGGCCTATTCGAGCCGGCCACGACTCACAGCAGGGCGTTGGCCATACGACGGAAATTGCGATTGTCGAGGGTCGGTTGTTGGCTTCGGGCGTCATTTCCCGAGGTACGGATGCGGCCAAAGAAGTGGTCTATTCGGCCACGAACGACTTCCCGTGGAAAGCGTCGATCGGCGCGGCCGTGAAGGAGCGTGAATTTCTGCAGGAAGGCCAACAGTCCAACGTCAACGGCCGAGCCGTGTCGGGGCCGGCATACATTGTTCGCAAGTCCATTCTTGGAGAAATCAGTTTCGTTGATCTTGGGGCAGACGACCAAACCAGCGTCACCGTGACGGCGCAACAACTCGAACGGGAGATTCAATCCATGTCCACCGAAACGAAGGACACCACGACCGAACCGACCACCAACAACGCTACGGCGAAGGCCGCAGGACCGACGCCGAACCTCACCACCGACACGGTGGCCGACATTCGCGCGGCAGCCGCCGCCGAAACGCAACGCATTGCTGCGGTTCGGAAGGCGTGTTCCGGCCAGCCCGATATCGAGGCCAAGGCGATCGCCGAGGGCTGGACGGCCGACCGCGCCGAACTGGAGGTGCTTCGGGCGAGCCGTCCGGCTTCGCCCGCGGCGCATGTTATGGCCTCGGGCACCAACGCGCAGGTTCTCGAATGCGCGATCCGCATGAACTCTTCGGAGCAAGCCTCGCAGATTGAGGCGGCCTACGACGATAAGACGCTCGACTTGGCGAGCCGATATCGTCGCATGGGGATTCGCGGAGCGATTGAAGCCGCCTGCGCGATCGACGGCCGAGCCGCCCCGCAAGCGTGGGCCTCGGAATCGGATGTGGTGCAAGCCGCGTTCAGCACGGCGACCTTGCCGGGCATCCTTGGCAACACGATGAATAAGTCGCTCTTGGCGGCTTATCGTGCCGCTACCAGCATGGCGAGGCGCATTGCCAAGAAGCTCACGGCGAACGACTTCAAGACGCACACGGGCTACCGGGTGACGGGAGATGCCGTCATGAAGCCGGTGGGCGCTGCCGGCGAACTGGCCCACGGGACGCTTGGCGAATCTTCGTATTCGTATTCGGTTGGCACGGTCGGCCGTACTTTCGGCATCACGCGGCAGATGCTCATCAACGATGATCTGGGCGCGCTGATGGCCATTCCGCAGATGCTTGGCCGTGGTGCCGCCTTGGCCATCGAAAAGGCGTTCTGGACGCTGGTGTTGGCCAATACCGGCGGCTTCTTCGCATCCGGGAACAAGAACTACATCAGCGGTGCAGCTACTGTTCTGGGGCTCGACAGCCTGGGACAGGCGGTGCAGAAGTTCCGCGATCAAACGGACGAAAATGGCGATCCGATCGCGGTCGAGCCCAAGTTCCTCGTCGTTCCGACCGCCCTGGAAATGACGGCCGTGGAAATCTACAAGTCCACGAACATCGTGTTGACCGGCTCGACCGACAAGAAGAGCGGCGCGACGAACATCTATGCCGGCTCCTACGAGCCGGTCGTTTCGTCCTACCTCGGCAATAGCTCTTACACGGGCTATTCGGCGACTGCTTGGTATCTCTTCGGCGATCCGAACGATATCGCGGCCTTTGGCATTGCGTTCCTCAACGGCAACGAGTCGCCGACGATTGAGGAAGTGCAGCAAGCTCCCGACGTGCTTGGCCGTGGATGGCGAGGGTACCTCGACTTCGGCGTTTGCCAACTCGACCCGCGCGGCGCGGTGAAGAGCAAAGGCGCGTCGTAGTTCCGATAACGAATCATTGCTTTGGAGAAAAAAGGAGAAGTAACGATGGCTCAGGTGCCTTGCGTATTTGTGAAGAGTGGTCGGTACATCGACTACACGCCCGATTCTGCTGTAGCTGCTGGCGACGTTGTCGTTCAGGGCACGCTGGTCGGAATTGCTGTCAACGATATTGCCGCTGGCCAGCTTGGGGCCTTGTGCGTCCAGGGTGTCTTTGATGTTCCGAAAGATAGCAGCGATCTTTCGACGATCGGCACGGCTCTCTACCGGGATGCTGACGCCAATCCAGTTGACGGCACGGCTGGAACGGGCGCTTTCACCTCGACGGCAACTGGCAACGTGTTCGCTGGCTGGAGCCTCGAAGCAGCAGGACCGACGGATGGCACTGTGCGTGCCTTGATCGTCTCTGGATTCGCCGTGTCTGTCACGACGTTGACCGCCTTGACGGATGTTGGCAGCATTAGCCACACCGAGGGCGCGATCCTCGTGGCCGACGGCGACAGCTACGAGGAGGTGTCCGTAACCGGTCCACTAGCCATGAGCGCTGCGGGCGTGTTGTCGGTCAAGACGGCTGCGGTTGCTGCTGCCGGTTCTGACAACACGGACGCTGAAAATATCACCAATGGTTTCACTCTTGTGAGTGCAGCCAATGGGACAAAAGGCGTCAAGCTGCCGACGGCTGTTGCCGGCGACATGTGCATCGTCAAGAACAATGCCAACGCAATCTTGAAGGTGTACCCGAACACCGACGACAAGATCAACGGCGGCGTGGCGACAACGGGTGCGCTGTCGATGGCGGCGTACACCGATTGCATTCTCGTGGCCTATGACGCTACGGATTGGTACACCATTCCGTTGTTGCCGTCGTAATTGAGGTAGTCAATGGCCGACCTCCTGGAGCGAGCGTCGAACTGGCTGGAAGACCAGCGTGCCCGGTTCGCCTCGCGCGTAGTCACCTACGTGCGAGGCGGCCGGACGCTGGATGTTTCGGCGACGATCGGCCGAACGCTCTTCGAGGTCGACGACGGTTTTGGGGTGCTGGTGCGGTACGAGGCTCGCGACTTCCTGATTCAGGCAGCGGAGTTGGCGATGGACTCGCAACCCTTGGTTCCACAGCGCGGCGACCGGATTCAGGAGACGCAAGGCGAGAAGACGTTCGTCTACGAGGTGACGTCGCCGGGCAAAGAGCCGGTCTGCCGCTGGAGCGATCTGTTTCGCAAAACCTATCGAATTCACACAAAGCAGATTGAAAGCGCGTAATGTCGCAGATTGTCTGGATTGCCAAAGCGGTAGTGAACGCGATCAACGCGGCGACGCTAAGCCAGCCGGTAGATGCGAAACGGTACTACCTGCCCGAGTTCGACTTGAAGGAGATGGATTCGCTTCATGTGTCCGTTGTGCCGGCGGAACTCGACGAGGAGGTCGCCGATCGCAGTCGCGACCGGGCCGAGTACAAGATTCATGTGGCCGTCCAGAAGCGAGTTTCACGGCGCGATCCGCCTGGATTCGACGCCGAGGCGATCGACGCATTGATGCATCTGGTCGAAGAGATCGCTGATGTGTTTCGGCATAAGGTGTTGTCACCAGGCGTGACGTGGGCCAAGACCGAGAACAAGCCCATTTACGATCCCAAGCAACTCAAGGAACACGGGCTGTTTACCAGCCTTTTGGAACTGACGTTTCGGACGATTCGATGAGCTTTCGCGTAGACCCAAAACGAACATTCTTCGACCGGCCGACAGTGCTCAACGCGATTGGGCGTGCGCGTGCCAAGTCGCTCTCGAAGTTCGGGGCCTACGTTCGCCGCGCGGCGCGATCGTCGATCCGCAAGTCGAAGAACGCATCCAAGGCCGGCAAGCCGCCGCGTTCGCACGTCGGCACCTTGAAGCGGCTTATCTACTTTGGATTTGACGCCTCGACGGCCTCGGTCGTCATTGGGCCGACGCCATTCGCGGCTGGAACTATTCCGCGAGTTTTGGAGCTTGGTGGCGCGACCACTCGCCGAAACCCACGGCGGAGGAATCGCAAAATCGGTGATATTGGAGAGGTTCGCATTCACGGAAACGCACCTGCTTACGCCCGGATGCGCACTGCAGCGCAGGTTGAGCGTTCGCGCAAAATTCAAGAGACGCTGTTCGGTCCGTATACCGTTCCTGCTGGAGACATCGAACCACGGCCGTTTATGGGCCCGGCAATGCGGCAAGTGTTGCCGCAACTACCAACTTTGTTTGCCAATTCCGTTCGCTAAAGGAGAACATGATATGTCGCTGCGATTGAGCCTAATCGACGCCAAGTTGTACTACGGTCCGTCAGGAAGTTCCGCAGGTACGCTTGTCCCGAACGTACAGGACCTTTCCTTGAAGATGAAGAAGGGCGAGGCCAAGGCAAACAGTCGTGCATCGACGTGGGCCAAGCAGAAGGGCACACTCAAGGAGGCCGAAATCGAGTGGAACATGCTTGACGACTCGACCGACACGGCACTGGCGGCGTTCATTTCGGCGTTCATCAGCGGCACTCCGTTGGCATTCAAGATTCTTGACGCGGCTGACGGCTACGGACTGGACGGTGACTTCGAGGTCTTCACATGCGAGCGAGAGGAGAAGCTCGAAGAAGGAATCAGCTACAAAATCGGCATCAAGCCGTGTCCGAGCACACGGGACTTGGCGTGGGTGTAGTACTGCTGGTTGGAGAAGCGGCTGAACGGGCTTGCCAGGCTTGGGATAGATTTTGGCGGTCGCCTTCGCGTAGAATGTCAGAGAGTGATTTTCTCATGGGGGTTAGACCTCCATCATGGGCGCAGCGGTGGCAGCCGTCGCGCCCATGTCGTTAATAACGGAGTACTGGATTATGGCTACTGGTGTGAACTACAAAGGCGGACTCCTTCCATCCTCTCGGCCTTCGGTGGCCGAGGCGGGACAGGCTTTGTACGACGACATCAAACTGTTGCTTGACCGCACCTACTTGGCCGAACTTGAACGGAAGAATGCGCCCGTACCGCAGAACCGCCTTCGGCTCTGCTCCGAACTGTTCCTCGATCCGCTGTTGGGCTACGATGCGGCCAACCTCTATTACTGCGGGCCAAACAACGCGATCGCCACGGGCACCGCCGCGTGTGCCGGCGAGTTCACGCGGATCGCCGACTACAACGGCCATGCCTGCTATTCGCGTGGATCGAGTTGGTATCTTTGGTGGTACTCAGGCGGCGGCAACTACGTCATCACTTCCGTCCTCGGGAATGTGATGAGCGGCGGCTGGATGGGCGGCGCAACGGTTTCCGGCACTTACGCGGCCCAACCGCCTGCAACGGGCACCTGCACCGTGTCGGCCGGCTTCGAGAGCATTTATGCAGCGGCGGTCGCGGCCAAGGCGGCCACCACGCGGCGTGTTGCCGTCGTACTCTACGACGGCGACCACACGCTGTCGGCCCCGGTCACGCTTGCCACGTCGGGCGTGGATATCATCGCTCAGCACCCGAAGGTGGACTTGTCGCATGTGTCGGACAACTCCAGCTATCCGGCCGCAAGCCGCGCTTTGGCGAACCTCAAGTGTGCAACATCGTCGCCGGTGTTCACGCAAACGGCTGCAGACGTGCGATTGATCGGCTTCGGCCTTTGGAACACGAACAACGCCACGGCGTTTCGCGTCTCGGCCAGCAACGGCTACTCGCTCTATCAGCAAATGTCGTTCGTTGGCCAACCGGGCGTGGATGCCACGGGCAGCATTGCAGGCACTTGGTTGCAGTGCATGGGCGGCGGCAATGGCTGGGGCGGTGGTAGTTGGCGTATTCCGTCGGCCTACCAGCTCGCCGCGAAGATGGTGGACTGTGTTGGCGGCACCCATTCATTTGGCGGCGACGGCATGTCGGGCGGCTACGCCAAACCGGTGCCGACAATTTCCGGCATCCTGATTCGGTGCAAAGGCGGCCACTATGCGTTCTGCGGTTGCTTGGCGTTCGCTGGAAATATTTCGGGTTACCTCGAAGATTGCGAGGCCGGGCACAACTCTTTCGCGATCGGCGGCGAGATTTCCGGCACCTTGATTCGGTGCGTCGGCGGCCGAAACTGTTTTGCCGGCATGTCCGACGACTGGTTCGGCGCTTCGCGTCCCGGTGGAACTGTTGAATTCTGCGGCCGCATCACCTCGACGGCCGTGCTGGAAGATTGCGTCGCCGAAGGCGGCTGGTCGTTCGCGGCGGGCGTGCAGCACACGGACGTGCAGGGCTACCACACGCCGAGTTGCCGTGGCGCGTTGCGTCGATGCCAGAGCCGCAAGCAGACTCGCCCCATCTATTTGTTCAGCGGCGCGACTCTCGAGAATTGCGACTTCCGCATCGACCAGGACGTGGATGGCACGGCATCGCCAGGGCTCACGGGCGCACCGTTCCCCGTCGGCGTTTCGCAAGGCGTCACAATGGTGTCGGACGATGGCGCAACGATCGATGAGACGATCTTGTCGAACGAGGCTGGCATTGCACTCGATGCGCCGGCTGAATCGGAATACACCGTGACGCTGTCGGGCTCGGTGCTCAACGGTGCTATTAGCGAAGACCTGACGGTGGCGTAGGCATGAATTGGAGCGGCTTCACATTTAATCAATGGGACTTGTTCACGTTCGGCCAATGGCCGGCGTTTGAATTTGCTTTTTCCTTCGCGAAGGATGAGGACATGGATTCAATCGACAACTCGCTTCGGCGAAATAAAGCAGGCCAAGGCGTGTTCTTTCGCGCGT
>Ga0302241_1002609_pt1 | contig 10592 bp, 5 predicted proteins | sample AAG_UR_Arg_MG_FD_193532 | JGI IMG/M metagenome (GOLD analysis project Ga0302241, IMG submission 193532) | Enriched activated sludge microbial communities from anaerobic digester in WTTP, New Holstein, Wisconsin, United States - AAG_UR_Arg | ecosystem: Engineered > Bioreactor > Anaerobic >...
ACCGGAGCGAGAAATCACCGCCTATGTCCCATCACTCGGACCTGATCGCCACCGACATCGACGCCTATCTGGCCGAGCACGAGCGCAAGGAGTTGCTGCGCTTCCTCACGTGCGGCAGCGTGGACGACGGCAAGAGCACGCTGATCGGACGGCTGTTCTACGACTCGAAGATGATCTACGAGGACACGCTGCGAGCCTTGGAGCGGGACTCGGCCGTCCACGGCACCACCGGCGGCGGGTTCGATCCGGCGCTGTTCACCGACGGCCTCAAGGCGGAACGCGAACAGGGGATCACGATCGACGTCGCGTACCGTTACTTCTCCACCGCCAAACGCAAGTTCATCATCGCCGACACGCCGGGACACGAGCAGTACACGCGCAATATGGCCACCGGGGCCTCGACTTGCGATCTGGCGATCATCCTGGTGGACGCCCGCAACGGGGTCGTGACCCAGACGCGACGGCACAGCTTTATCGTCACGCTGTTGGGCATCAAGCACGTCCTGGTGGCGATCAACAAGATGGACCTGGTGGGCTTCAGCGAGGATGTCTTCGAGAAGATCCGGGCGGACTACAAGGACTTCGCCGCCCGCCTGGAAGTCTCCGATGTGCACTTCATCCCGATCTCGGCGCTCCAGGGCGACAACGTCGTCGATCCCAGTCCGAACATGCCCTGGTACCGGGGCAGCACGCTGATGAACTTCCTGAATTCGGTCTACATCGGATCGGACCGCAACATGGAGGATTTCCGCTTTCCGGTCCAGTACGTGAACCGGCCGCACCTGGACTTCCGCGGCTTCTGCGGCACCATCGCTTCAGGCATCGTCCGTCGCGGCGACGAAGTGATGGCCCTGCCCTCGCGGAAAACGAGCCGTATCAAGTCGATTGTCACCTTCGACGGCGAACTCGACGAGGCGTTTTGCCCCCAAGCCGTCGCGCTGACCCTGGAAGACGAGATCGACATCAGCCGCGGCGACATGATTGTCCGCCCCGGCAACGTGCCGAAACTCGAACAGCGGTTCGACGCCATGCTGGTCTGGATGGCCGAACAGCCGATGGTCACCGGCAAGCCGTACCTGTTCAAACAGACGACCAAGATGGTCACCGGCTCGATCGACGTCCTGCGCTACCGCGTGGACGTGAACACGCTCCACCGCCAGGACGCCTCGTCGCTCCGCTTGAACGAAATCGGCCGTTGCGCCGTCACCCTGACCGAGCCGATTGCGTACGACGACTACCGCCGCAACCGGGTCACGGGCGCCTTCATCGTCATCGACCGGATCACCAACGGCACCCTGGGCGCCGGGATGATCTTGGCGCGGGCCACTGGCGATCAGCGGCACGACCACTGGGACGACGCCCCGCTGGCCCGGACGCTGCACAGCCAGCACAGCAACGTGACGGGGGAGGAGCGTGCCTCGCGATTCGGCCAAACCGCCGTTACCATCCTGCTGACCGGATTGACGGGCTCGGGGAAATCCAGCATCGCGTGTGCCCTGGAACGTCGTTTGTTCGACGTCGGGCAGGCCAGCGTCGTGCTCGACGGCCAGAACATGCGGCTGGGAATCAGCCGGGACCTGGGGTTCACGGCGGAGGACCGCTCCGAGAATTTGCGGCGTAGTGCCGAAGTTGCCAAACTGATGAACGACGCCGGCTTGATCTGTATCGGAGCCTTCGTGGCGCCCAGCGAAGAGGTGCGCCAACGGGCGGCGCAGGTGATCGGCGCCGAGCGATTCCTGGTCGTGTACCTCAGCGCCCCCGTCGAAGTCTGCCGCCAGCGCGACCAGCGCGGACAGTACGTCAAGGCGGACACCGGCGAGATCGCCAGCTTCCCCGGCGTGTCGTCCACCTACGAACCGCCCCTCACGCCGGACTTGGTCCTGCCGACGCACGAGTTGAACGTCGAGGATTGCGTCGATCACATCCTGGAGATGCTGCGGCAGAAGAGCGTCATTCGATGATCCACGGCTGCCCTGTTTTGACCTGGTCGCAAATCTGGTAAGATACGGGCCGCTTGGCTTCTCCCGCCGGGGATGCCCTTTCGACGTGGATGGTCTTCGAACCTGGGAGCAGCATCATGACGACAAAGAAGGTACTGATGATGAAGGTTTCGGCGGCGGGCGAACGGGTCTTCGAGCTGCGGACCTACACCGCGTCGGCCGGGCGGCCGGCAAGTGGCCGTTGCGGGTACGACGACCTGAGAGTGTTCCGTTGCAGGCGATGAAGCCCCGCGCCGCCCTCGCTGGCGGTCCGTAGTTGGTCTTGTCGCCAGAGCCCGCAGTCGGGTACGATATGCCCCGCCGGTTACCAGACCACGGTAACCAGACCACCTTGTTTCTCTAGTTTAGCGAGTACACGGATGTACGCTAGCAGCCCCCTCTCTGTTTCCGCTGCGTTGTTCCTGTTGTTGGTCGTTTCGGTCTTGAAGGCGGCGGAGGCTCCGATTGCAGTCTCGGATAAAACGCCGATGGAAGTTGTGGCGGACACGCCGCAGGGATCGAGGGTGGAGATCTTGCCGCCGCCGGAGCGGAACGTGCTCCAGACGCCGGAGGACGTTTATGCCGCGGCGATCGGCCATTATTCCAACAGTCGATGGCGGCAGGCCGCAGAAGAATTCTCGCGATTCGCCCGGCAGTATCCCAGTCATCCGCAGGCGGCTTCGGCTTTGTTCTTTCGTGCCGAGGCGGCGGTGCAGCAGGGGCAGTATGCACAAGCCCGCAAGGATTTCCTGGATTTCGTCGCTCGCGAGCCGAATCATCGTTACGTGCCCCAGGCCCGTTTCCGGGCGGCTGAGGCGGTCTATCTGACGGGCGATTCGGCGATGGCTCGCCAAGAACTGGAACAATTCGCGGCCGAGTACCCCGATGCAAGCTTGATCGCCCACGCCAAGACCTATCTCGCTGAACTGGCGCTCTCCGCCCAGGATGGGCCCCGTGCGGCGGCCTTGTTCAAGGAGGTCTTGGAACGTCACCCCGACGGCGCACAAGTGGACCAATGCCGCTTCGGTCTGGGGCGCGCCTCGGAACTGCGGGGCGACATCGAGTCGGCCCGGATCGCTTATCAGACCCTGGCTGCGGCGGGCGGGCCTCTGGCGGACGATGCGCAGGTGCAGTTGGGGATCTGCCTGTACAACCGCGGCAAGTACACCGAGGCGGAAGCGGCCTTCCATGCGGCGGCCGACCGCTTCCCAAGCAGCGAGTTGCTGGCACAAGCCCGCTACTGGTTGGGAATGTCGCAAGTGGCACGGCACGATTGGGACAACGCGGTGCTGACGTTGCAGGCCGCACTGGAACAGTACCCCCAACATGCACTCACTCCGGCGATGACATTTTGGCGAGCCGAGGCTTGCCGGCAACGCGGCGAGTTGCCGTCGGCGCAGGAGGGATATGAGCGGGTTCTGCAGAATTGGCCCGACAGTCCCTGGGCGGATGACAGTCTGCACGCCCAGGTTCAACTGGCCCTCGCCGGCGTTCAGTACGAACGCGCCGCTTCCCTGGCGGAGCAGTTTGCGACTCAATTCCCGTACAGCCCGCTTCGATCGCGCGTCGAACAAAGCCTGGCACGAGCCTATTTGAAGCAGAACCAGTATGGCCAGGCAATCGAACTCTTGAAACGACTGGTCGCGTCCGCCTCGGTGCCAAAGCCGACTGCCGCGCCGGCGGACGGCGACGCCAGTGCTGCGACTGCGGAGTACGTTCCGGAGGATGAGTTCGCGCTGCAGGCCAACCAGTACTACTTGGCGCTGGCGTACCTGGGTGATGCCAAGTGCGAGATGGCGTTGGAGGTCCTAACGCAGGTCAACGTGCCGCCGGAGAAGCAAGACCTGTACGGCGGCGTACAATGGGCACGCTCGCTGGCCTTAGCGGGATTGAATCGGCAGGCCGAGGCCATCGAGGTGCTGCAGAAGTACCTGGCGACGGGGCCGGCAGGAAGTAATGCGGCCGCTTGCCGACTGGAACTGATGGGAGCCTTGACCCATGAGAACCGCTTGGACGAGGCGCTCCAGGTCCACTCTCAAATCACGGGCCAGGACGCTCAGCAGCCTTCCTACGCGGCAGCGACGCACCGGTTGGCAGAGTCGGCCCTGGCGGCCGGCAAGGTTGACGCGGCCATCGGGCTTTTCGGCGTGATCGTCCAAGACGGGCAACCGCCCGAGCTGGCAGACAAGGGCTGGACGGGCTTGGGGTTGGCCAATTTCCAGGCTGGCAAAGCGGAAGCCGCGGTGGTGGCGTTCGACCAAGTGATCGAGCGGCATCCGGAAAGCCCTCTGGCGGTCAAGGCCGCAATGATGAAGGCCAAGGCCCTCGAACAGCTGGGCCGCAGTGACGAAGTCCTGGAAGCCTACCTGCTGGTCGTGACGTCCTACGGCGATTCCGAGGAGGCGGCTCCAGCGCTTCTCGAGGCGGCACGCCTTCAGGAGAAACTCGGCCGCAAGGCCGACGCCATCCCGCTGTTGCAGCGCATCGTTCGAGAGCACCCCGAGTTCCAGCTGCTGGACGCGGTGCTCTACCAGTTGGCTTGGCTGTTGTCCGATGAAGGACAGGGCGACGAGGCGGATCGTGTCTTCGAGCAGATCGCCGGCCAGCACCGCGACAGCGTCTACTGGGCGGATGCGACCTATCGACTGGCTCAGCGGGCAGCGGCGGCGGAACAGTACGACCGGGCCCGGCAACTAGCCGATCGGCTGACGCAAGCCGATTGCACGCCGGAAATCCGGTCCCATGCGCTGTTCCTGCAAGGCCAGCTGGCCGCGTCCACCCGGCGTTGGGCGGGCGTTCCCGGTCCGATGCAGGAGTTGTTGAAGCAATTCCCCGATTCGCCGTTGGGCGACACCGCCACGTTCTGGGTGGCCGAGGCTTACTATCAGCAGAAGGAGTATGAGGCGGCCTTGGAGTGGTTTGCGAAGTTGGAGCCTGAAGGGTTGACGGGCGAGGAAGCGTGGCGCGGCATGGTTCTCCTGCGCCGCGCCCAAATCCTGGCAGAACAACAGAGTTGGCAGCAGGCGTACCAGTTGGCCAGCGGGATCGAAGAACGATTCCCCAAGTTCCCGCAGCAGTACGAGGTGGACTGCCTGCTCGGCCGTTGCCTCGTGCAGCAGGGCGAGTTTGCCGCGGCGGTGCCGCATTGCGAACGCGTCATCCGGTCCCCGGAAGGCGGCAGGACCGAAACGGCGGCGATGGCCCAGTGGCTGATCGGTGAAGCGTTCGCGGCGCAGCGGGATTTCGAGCAGGCGTTGAAAGCGTACTACCGCGTGGATGCGTTGTTCAACTATCCCGCTTGGAAGGCGGCCGCGTTGGTCCAGGCGGGCAAGTGCCATGAACTGAGAGGCGAGCGCGCAGACGCCGCCAACGTCTGGGGACAAGTCGTCGCGAAGTACTCCGATACGCCGTATGCGCAGGAAGCGGCAGAACGGCTCAAGCGGTTGAAGAACGAAGTGCCCGCGCCGGCCGCCATGGGCGCGGTGCCAGCCTCCAGAACCATCGCGCCAACTTCGAGGGCGATGTTGCCGGCCCCGAAGGCAGCCGAGCCGGCTCGAAAGGAAACCGCCGCCGCGGCCAGCTTTACCGCGCCGGCCCCTGTCGGGCCACAGCCGCAGAATGCCACTCGCAACGCACGGCGCCGCACTCTTTCGCAACCCTAGCTAGCAAGCGAGGCGACACGTGATGAGATCGATCTCTGCGGCAGGGGGCCGGACGGTGCTCGCGTGGGCCCTGCTGGGAATGCTGGCGTCGCCGGCCGCGACGGAGGCGGTGCGAGCACAGACCGCGCCGGATACGTCCGAGTCCGTAACGCTGCCGGCCGGCCCGCCCCCCCTGCTGGCAGAACCGGTCGCCGACGGCGGACAGATTCCGATGAAGAACCTGCTGCAGGTCATGCGTGACGGCGGCCCGTTGATGCTTCCGATCGGCCTCTGCTCGGTGGTTTTGCTGGTCTTCGTCTTCGAGCGGCTGATCAGCCTGCGGCGCGGACGCGTGATTCCCCGGCCGTTCGTCAAGCGGTTTTTGCAGCAACTTCGCGACGGACAACTTGGTCCCGAGGCCGCGCTGGAATTGTGCGACAAGAACCGCAGTCCGGTGGCGGAAGTGTTCGCCGCCGCCATTCGCAAATGGGGGCGGCCGGCAGTCGAGGTCGAGCAAGCCATCATCGACGCCGGCGAGCGGGTGACCAACGAACTTCGCAAGTACTTGCGGGTGATCAACGGCATCTCCACGGTGACGCCTTTGCTGGGTCTGCTCGGCACGGTGTTCGGCATGATTCAGACGTTCAACACGATTGCCGTCGGGGACGCCATGGGACGGCCGGAGATGCTCGCCGGGGGCATCGGCCAGGCACTGCTGACGACGGCCGGAGGACTCTGCGTCGCGATCCCGGCGCTGATCGTTTATCTCTATTTTGTGGGCCGCGTGGACCGGCTGATTACGGACATCGACGGCTTGGGCCAACGCATCGTGGACGTCATCGCCGCCGACGGACAACTGCCTCGAACACACGACGGCGAGCGGCCGGCCGGGGAGAGAAAGAGCAGGAAGGTCGCCTGAGCCAGATAACCTGTCCTAGGGCCGGCGAGGGGATTGAAGAAAACTCGGCCTCCGGCCGAAACAACCCGTAGAGCAAGGAAGCTCGGCGCCGTCAACGCGCTCCCACCTGCCATGCCGCTCAAAACCTACCAAGACGAATTGCCCGCCATCAACTTGACGCCGATGCTCGACATCGTCTTCAACCTGATCATCTTCTTTGTGGTGGGGACCAGGTTCATCGGGGCGGAGACCAAGCTGCCCGTCAAGGTTCCGGAGGTAAGCGAGGCCGGGAAGCTGTCGCCGGCGCTGGAAAAACGCGTCATCAATGTCTACCGAGACGGACAGATCTCGCTGGACGACAGATTCCTTACAGCCGATCAACTCCGACAGGAACTGACGGCCGCGCGGGTTCAGTACGCCGGTTTGGGCGTGATCGTCCGCGGCGACGCGGAAGGGACATTTCAGAGCGTCGCCACCGTGCTGAATGCGTGTCGCCAAGCGGGCATCTCCGAGATGGGGATCTCCGTGCGGTTGCCGGCGAAAGGCGGCTAAACAATGGACACGGCTGCCCTGGTCCTCGCCCAGATCCCTGGCTGGTGCGTCGCGGGGATCGCATTGCAGACCAACGCCCTGCTGCTCGTCGCGGGACTGGGACTGCTGGGCGGAACTCTGCTGATCCTGCTCTTCAAACGCTGGGGGCGCGGCCGCCCGCTGGCGAAATGCGTCGCGCTGTCCGTGTTTGCCCATCTCCTGCTGCTGGCTTCCGCCTGCAGCGTGCAGCTGTTTCCCGAACTGCCCGTTCGCGGTCCGGAGTCGATCATTCACTTGACCGTGGTGGACACCGGCGCGGAGCCGCAGCAGGCAGTTCCGCCCCAAACCGACAAGCCGCCGCTGGAGGAACCACCCGTCCCAATCGCGGAGGCCCCGCCGCAATCCGAGACCGGCTCCGACCAGGTCCCGCAGTCGCCACGCATGCCCGACTTGACGCCGCAGGCGATCGCCCCCCCGGCGCTCGCCGGCGCAGCGGTCACGGATGCGGCGCCAAGCGAACCTCCGCATTTGCTGCCGGGGGATCCGCTCGATACGCCGCTCCCCGCTGCGCCCGCACTTTCCCCGTCATCATCGATCGCGGAACAACTCGCCAAGCCCGCCCTGCCGGAGCCGCAACGGCTGTCTGTCGCGGAGTTGACCCCTGCGCCCACGATCCGAGTTACCGACCAGCCGGCCGGAAAGACCGCTGCGGGGCGCGACGAACTGCAGCGGCTGATCGACATGGCCCTGCCGTTGCCATCGCCGGCCGCGGTGACCGGCTCGCAGGATCGCCTCCAAGCGACGGACGCGGCACGGGACGAAATCAAGGAATCGTCCACGGCCGAAGCACCGGTCGTTTCCGCAACGCCCTCGTCCGTCGATCGCGGGACGCTGGCTTCTTCATCGGGCGGGGCGACCTGGAAGTTGGCCCAACCCCAGCCGATCAGCGAAGCTGGCGAGTTGCCGGAGGCCTACCGCAGTCGCAGCGCTGCGCAGCGTGCCGCTGCACTGGCGATGGGGGGCGGCAACGGCATGACCGAGGCGGCGGTGCAGGCGGCCCTGCAGTGGTTGGCAGCCAATCAGAACGAGGACGGCCGCTGGGATTGCAGCCGGCACGGCGGCGGTCGCGAGACGAAGACGCTGGGGCACGATCGCGGCGGTGCGGGCGGCGAGGCCGACACGGCGGTGACGGGACTGGCCGTCTTGGCCTTCCTCGGCGCGGCCCACACGCATCGGGGCGGCAAGCATGCCACCACGGTCCGCCGCGGTTTGGAGTTTCTGGCCCGCAGTCAAGCGGCCGACGGCAATCTGGCCGGCAACGCCGAGCTGTTCGCCCGCATGTACTGTCACGGCATGGCAACGCTGGCCCTGGGCGAAGCTTACGGCATGACCGGCGATCCGGGCTTGCGTCCGTTCTTGGAACGAGCCCTCGGCTATACGGTCCGGTCCCAGCATCCGGTCACCGGCGGGTGGCGCTACCAACCGGGTGACGAAGGGGACACGAGTCAGCTGGGTTGGCAGCTGATGTCGCTGCACAGCGCGGAATTGGCCGGCTTGCCGGTCCCCGCTGCGACGCGGGCAGGGATGATCCGCTTCCTGAACACGGTCACGACGGGACCGCAACGGGGCTTGGCCAGTTACCGCCCGCGCACCGCGCCGTCACGGACGATGACGGCCGAAGCGTTTGTCTGCCGCACGTTCCTGGGCTGGAAGCAGGACGAGTCGGCTCTTCGCGAGGCAGTCGCGTATCTGCTGCAGGAAACACCGCAGGGCGGTCCGTTCAACGAGTACTATTGGTACTACGCCACCCTGGCCCTGTTCCAGGTCCAAGGCCCCGCCTGGGAGGCTTGGAACAGCGCGCTGCAAGACCGCCTGCTGGCGACCCAGGAGACCAATGGCACGCTGGCCGGCAGTTGGCCCAGCGACACCATCTGGGGCGGCTACGGCGGCCGCGTGTACACCACGGCCATGAACGCGATGTGCCTGGAAGTCTACTACCGGCACCTGCCGGTTTACGGTCAAACCCGGTCTGTGCAAAACCGGAAGCCGGAGTGAACGCCCCCATCTGGGAAACATGCCCCCGCGCCGGCAGCGCATCCGCGAGAACCGGAGAGGCCGGCCGGGACGCGAACGTTCAGGGGACGTTGAGCGGCCCGCTGCCGAGCACCTGCTCGATGGCGTCGAAGATCTGTTGAGCCCGGATGGGCTTGGCGACGTAGCCGTCCATGCCGGCCGCCAGGCAGCGTTCGCGGTCGCCTTTCATGGCGTGCGCCGTCATGGCGATGATCGGCGTGTGCCGGCCCGTCTCCCGCTCGCGCGTGCGGATGGCTTCCGTGGCCTCATAGCCGTCCATCTCCGGCATTTGCACGTCCATCAGGACCAGATCGAAGTCCTGCGATTCCCATGCCGCCACCGCTTCCCGGCCGTGGTTGGCCAACGTGACTTGATGGCCGTGTTTCTCCAGCAACCCCACGGCAAGTTTTTGGTTGACGAGGCTGTCCTCTGCCAACAGGACGCGCAGCGACCGTTGCGGGGCGGACGGCGGCGCAGTGGCCGGCGCGGATCGCGTTTCCTCGTCCACGGCGTTCACACCCAAGGCCAGGACGATGGCGTCAAACAGCTCCGACTGCTTGATCGGTTTGAGCAGGTACGCGGCGATGCCCAGCTGTTCGCAACGGGCGATTTCCCCCGGACGATCGCCGGAGGTCAGCATCATGATCAGGGTGCTGCCGAGTTCGGGGTCCTGTTTGACTTGCTCGGCCAGTTCAAAGCCGTCCATATCCGGCATGTTGGAGTCGGTCAGCACCAGCGGAAATGAGGTGCCGGAGCGATAAGCCTCGCGCAACACCCGGACGGCCTCGGGGGCGCTGGCGACAGACCGGGGCCGCATGTCCCAGTTGTGGAGAATCTCCTCCAGGATGCGGCGATTGGTGGCGTTGTCGTCCACGATCAAAACGGGTGTCCCGTGTACGGCGACCGGCGGCTTGGACAGCGGCTTGCCATGAGCCAAACCAAAACACGTGGTAAAGTGAAAGGTGCTGCCCCGGCCGAATTCGCTGTCCGCCCAGATCTTGCCTCCCATCAGTTCCACCAACCGCGAGCAGATGGTCAAGCCAAGTCCGGTCCCGCCGAACTTGCGAGTCGTCGACGTGTCGACCTGCTCGAAAGCGGCGAAGATCGAACTCAACTTGTTTGCCGGAACGCCGATTCCCGTGTCGCGGACGCTGAAGTACAACTCGGCTTCGTTCTCCGTTCGCCCGCGGCAGGTAACTTCGACTACGACCTCGCCGGTGCCCGTGAATTTGATCGCGTTGCCGACCAGGTTGACGAGGATTTGCCGCAGACGGCCTGCGTCTCCGTGCAGGCGTTCGGGCACGTCGGGGTGGATCTCGCAAGCCAATTCCAGGCCCTTGCGATGCGCGCGAAAAGCGAGCGACTTGAGAGCGTCGCCCAGGCTTTCGCGCAGCTCGAACTCGGTCGACTCCAACGCCAGCTTGCCGGCTTCGATTTTGGAAAAATCCAGAATGTCGTTGATCACCGACA
>Ga0302241_1002614_pt1 | contig 10582 bp, 10 predicted proteins | sample AAG_UR_Arg_MG_FD_193532 | JGI IMG/M metagenome (GOLD analysis project Ga0302241, IMG submission 193532) | Enriched activated sludge microbial communities from anaerobic digester in WTTP, New Holstein, Wisconsin, United States - AAG_UR_Arg | ecosystem: Engineered > Bioreactor > Anaerobic >...
GTCGCGGAATCCGTTCAGTCGGGGACGGCCTGCCTTCCCCTGCTTCCTTCCAGTACCAGAATCGAGTCGGCCAGTTCCAGAACCCCCGGGCTGTGGGTCACAAAGACCGTGGTCCTCCCGCGGGCGGCGTTTGCGAGCACGGAGACGGTCGCCTCCTCGGATGCCGCATCCAGCGCGGATGTGGGTTCGTCCATCAGAAGCACGTCGGGGTCCGGAGCGAGCGCCCTCGCTATGGCGAGGCGCTGCCTCTGTCCGGTGGACAGACCGAACCCACCCTCTCCGAGTACCGTTTCCAGATCCCCGGGTTCATTGACGAAATCGACGCCTGCGCTCATGCAGACTTCCAACGCCCGTGCGACATCGACGCCTCCTGCGGGACGAAACCGATTCTGGCCCTCACGGCGCGGATGTCGAGGGAGTCCAGCGGGACGCCGTCGAGCAGTATCTCCCCCGAACAGGGCCTGTAGAAGCCGAGGAGCAGCATGAGAAGCGTCGTCTTTCCTTCGCCGCTGCCCCCGGTCACCGCCATCCTGCCTCCCGGCGCCACGCGGAAGGACAGGTTCGACAGAATCGGGCGTCCGTCGTCGTATGCGAACGAGACGTCCCTGAACTCGATCTCCCCCGCGAGGCGCTCCACGGCCGTCGAGCCCGCGGGCTCCTCTCCGGCACGCTCCATCAGAGCCCTGATCCTGTCGACCGAAGCGAGGGACTGCGGAATCTGCGCGGCGGTCGAGGCGGCCTGTCTGGCCGGCCCCATGGTCGATCCGAGCATGGAGAGGAATGCCGCGAGCGATCCGAGCGTCATGGAACCCTCCGTGACGAGATATGCCCCCGCCCCGGCCGCGAAGAGCTTCGCCGCGCCCGGGACCAGATCGAGCAGAATCCCGGCGGCGGAGCCGGAGGCGGTCCGTTCCATCATGACGCCGAGCAGCCTCGAAAGCCCGGAGGATACCCTCCCGGCGGCCCTCTCCTCCGCGGCGAAGGCCCTGATTACGGTCCCCGAGGAGAGTATCTCCTGGAGGTCGCGGGACACCCTGGCGTTCTCCTCCATCGAGTGGAGGCCGAGGTTCCTGAGCCTGTGCGAGATGGAGACCGACGCCACGAACAGGACGGCCACGAAAGGGATGCAGGCGAGCCCGAGGCGCGGTTCCAGCCCGATCATCAGAGCGATCCCCGCAGAGACGCGGACGACCGAGGCGGCCAGGTTCACCGAGGAGCCGGACAGGAACCACGAGACGCCCTGGATGTCGCCCATTACGCGGGACAACAGATAGCCCGACCGCTCCTCCCCGAAGAGCCGGACGGGCAGGGACATGGTCCTGCGGATCATCTCGTCCTGGAGATCGACCGTCGCCGAGCCCGAGAAGAGGGTGGAAGCGTACCGGGAGAGCGAACCGACGACGAGCAGCATGAGCCCGAGCCCGGCCAGGACGGCCAGCCGGGACGGGAGAAGAGAGGCGTTCCCTGCCATCACCGCATCGTCGATGAGGCTCCTCGTGGCAAAAGGCACCGCATATCCCAGAGCGACCGAAACCAGGGAGAGCGACAGAGCCGGGAGACCCGTCCTCCAATGCCTCTTCGCGTGGGGGAGCACGAGGCGCAGGGCGTCCATCAGGCTGGATGGAGCGTCCGGGCGGCCGAGCGGGTCCTCAGGGCGGCCCCTGCGGAACCCGGCCCGGGCTTCTGCCAGCATTCTTCCGATCACGGCTCCCGGCCGCCCTTTCCCGTCCGGGGCCGGTCCAGCACGAGGGCATAGAGCCTCCTGCAGTGGAATGCGTCGAGAGCCGGGATCCATCTCGCCACGGTGCGACCCCTGTGCACGAACCGCGTCTCGGGGCCGTGTACGCCGTTCGTGGTCAGAAGCTCGATGCGGGGCCTCCAGAGAGCCCTGGCGATTCTGACGGCGGGTGCGCGGGGCGACGGCAGCGCACGGCCCGCGGCCTTCCGTACACGGTGGAGAGCCTTGCAGACCGCGGCCTGCAGGAACCCGGCCCGGCCGCCATAGACGGGCCTGGCGCGTCCGTATCCCCTCTCGCGCGCCACGGCCCTGCAGACGTACTGCCCGGGGCCGACCGGTTCAGGGTCCTCTTCCGGGCATCCATCCCCGCGCGTGACCAGCCTCCCGTCCGGCATCACGCGGACGACCCTGTGGATGACGAGGGCCTGTCCGTCTCCGGGTCTGACAACCACCACGTCACCCTTCCTGACGAGCCGGAAGGGAAGCGCGGAGCAAAGGACGACGTCGCCGGGCGAAAGCAGCGGACGCATACTCGATCCTGAAAAGAAGAGGCTCTTCAAGGCGCGGCTTCCGCGAACCGTCCGACCGCGTCCCAGTCCAGCCGGTCCGGGGAGAATCCGAGGATGCCGCATCCGGCGGACCGGCACATCGAGAGGGTGGTCTCGAAGGCCGAATCCCTCTCGCGGGGCGGAAGATCCTCGAAGTAGGCCAGATTGTCGCGCCACAGGAACGCGAAGGCCTCCCTGTGGTGTATCCGCTCCAGCCGGAATCCGTCGGCCTTCCGAAGCAGAAGCACCGCGGCCACCCTTCCGCCCCCCGGATTTCCGCCCGCGACGTTCCACGGCGTGCCGAACGCATTGAACGCGCTTCCGGAACGAACCGCCAGTATCCTGTCGTCTCCGATCACCGAGCCCGGAGGCGCGAGGGCAGCGGCTGTGGACTTCCCGCCGGAGTCCGGAGCGGCCAGGAGAACCGTTCCGCACTCCAGAGACACGGCCGCGCAGTGGATCATCACTGATCCGAGCGAGGGAAGGAACAAGGAAAAGAGCTTCCTAAGGGAGTAGAAGGCCGCTCTCGACGCCAGCAGATCGGACAGCCCGGGCGCGATGAACACCGAAGCCGACAGCCTCTCGAAGTCGCGTATCTCCACGATGAGGGAGTGAGCCAGGACGGAGACGCGCATCGGATCCTCGGCGCCGCCGACCGCCTCCCTGATGCGCTCGAAGACCGCCCGCGTCAGGGCGACCGGAGGTGCGGCCGCGAGGACCGCCGATGCCTCGAAGCCCCGGGGAAGAAGCAGAGGCAGAAGCTGGGAGCCTCCCCTGATCCTGGCCGGACGATGGCATCGCCCGAGCAGTTCCTCCAGCTCCGCCGGCTCGACGGCGCCTCCGGGGCGACGGGAGGGATCGGAGTTCGACGCCTGCGGCACCAGCATCGTGACGTCGAAGCGGACGTCCGCGGAGCCGGCCATGCAGTCCGCCGGAGCGAGGAAGGGCGTGAAACACGGATCGGAGATGGCGGAATAGTCGAAGTCGAAACCCGTCCTGAAGAGGAATGGTCCCATCCTGTGGACGACACTCCTCGAGGACATCGCTCAGCCCGGGTGGATCAGAAGGATGTTCCCGAAAGGCAGTTGTTGGCGGCCAGGTGCCCGTAGTCGCAGCCGCCGAGCGAGGGGGCCAGCCCATTGGGTGAGCAGGTCTCGGGTTCGGTGGAGGGGGTGATGCCCTCACTGCAACTGATTTGCGCCATGAGGAAGGTTCCGTTGTAGCAGGTTCCCATGGGCTGCCGCCCGGCGGCCGCTCTTCCGGAAACGTCGAATGCGACAGGCGGCAGGTACTTGGTTCTCTCTGTCTTCATCGAATCCTCTCTTTCACCCTCGATCATAAGGCGGGAGGACGCCGGGAGGAAAGCCCCGCCGGAGTCCGTCCGGAGGCGGACGGAACTGCGGGAGACGCCTGCCTTCCGACGGGTGCGCCGTTCACGCCGGGATCACCCGGTCGGCGGCCCGAAGAGCCTGGTCTCCGGGAAAAGCCCGGATGCCGCAGCCTCCTCGCAGAACGAGTAAGATACATCCAGCCGGCCGGTTCTGTGATAGTTGCCTGCGGGACAGACTCCCATGCAGGCGTTTCTGTGTATGCAGCCGGCACATACTCCGGTGATCGAATCCGGAATTATCCTGCGGAGTTCCCGGAGCCCGGGGGAGCCGGCCCAAACCTCGGCCAGGCCGTCGTCCGGGAGGCGTCCGTAGACCAGATCGGGGATGGCCGTGCCGATTCCGCACATCGCCATCTCCCCGCCCGGCAGGATTCCCAGTATGCCGAGTATCCGGCAGGACCCGGCGCCGCCTTCGAGGAGTTCGCCCACGGATCTGAAGGCGGGCGGGATGTCGAATACGATCCTGAGCCGGGGAAAATCGTGCGCCGTCTTCCTCAGGTTTCGGTACAGCTCGAGGAGCCTTGTAAGAGGAAGTCTCCCGGGCATCCCTTCCCCTCTGCCCACGACCTGGACGTGGTTGAACTTGACGGAACCGCAGCCGAGGTCCGCCGCCAGCGCGACGACTCCGTGCATCTCCGCGGCGTTTCCCTCGTGGAGGGTGCAGATCATCTGCGGCCTGAACCCCTCGGAGACGAGGCGCCTGATCCCTTCGAGAGCCATCTCGAAAGAGCCGTCGATCCCGCGCAGTGAATCGTGCGTTTCGCCGCAGGCTCCGTCCACGCTCACGGAGATCGTGCCGAACACTCCCGATTCCCTCATCATCCTCGCGGCCGGCGCGTCGAGCAGGATCCCGTTGGTCTCCATCATGATCCCGATCCGTTTCGACGCGAGAAGGTCCACGATCCTGCCGAAGCGAGGATGCAGCATCGGCTCCCCACCGGTCAGCTTGACCGAGCCGAGGCCCAGGGGGATGGCTTCCTCCACTGCTGCTTCCAGGATTTCCAGGGGAAGATAGGCCGCGCTGGAGGCGTCCGGGTCGTACCCGGGCGTTATCCAGCAATGCCTGCATCTGAGGTTGCATCCGCCCGAAATGTAGAGGTAGAGCATCCGGAGAGGCGGCACGGAGGGAGAATCCGACCTCGTGCCGTGAGCGTCATCCACGAAGCCTCACCCCCGTCTCGGCCGTGAATCTGGCGTAGCAGTCCTCCGGATTGGGCATATCGAAGCTGCCGGTCTTCTCGAGCGCTATCCCGGGGCAGCTCCCGTTGCAGAACGGAGCCCATTCGCAACCGGAGCAGGCCGGGATGTCCGCCATGCGTATCGAACGCCTCCCTCTGAGCGCCTCGAGCACAGGATGACCGAGCCAGATGTCCCCGATCGGGTCCGTCAGGGCGTTTCCCAGGGAGAGGCCGTGCAGCACGTGGCAGGGAACGATCGTGCCGTCGTGCATTATCCCGAGCCTGTCGAAGACGCATCCGCATCCCGTGAGGCGGCCCATCTCCCAGGAGTCCGGGAGTTCGCCGGTGCTCCTGGCCCTCTCCATCTGCCGGTATGTCGCAAGCTTGGCCTGAGGGCCGGCCTGGGCCCTGATCCTCCCCGGATACCGGGCCAGGAGGCGTTCGAACGTGTGCATCGCCTCCAGTCGCTGCGGGTTGGACAGCACGCTGTCGCACCTGTCGCAGCCCGCGCCCATCCGGAACGACTCGTTGGTGCTGAACCATTCCAGGCCGATCCCGTCCAGCAGGAATTCGGCCGTCTGTTCGATGCAGCCGAGATTGGAGGGGGATATCGTCATCCTGACATTCACGGGGAACCCCTCGGACTTCAGGAGCGCAAGGGCGGCCGTGGCGCGGTCGAAGCTGCCGGGCCGCATCGCGTCGTGTACGGACGCCTCGTGCCCGTCGATGGAGACCTGTATGTAGTCGAGCCGGAGCCGCCGTCTGCCCTTGTCGAACTTCCGGAGCACTCCATCGTCTATGAGGGTTCCGTTGGTCAGGATGCCGTACCGCATTCCGGCATCGATGCAGCCGTCGACTATCTCGAACAGGTCGGGCCTGGTGAAGGCCTCGCCCCCGGTCAGGCACACCCTCATGACGGAAAGCCCGCCGAGGCGGGAGATGACCCGGAGCCAGTCCTGCGTGGAGAGGTCGTCGCGCCAGTTCATCTCGTCGGCGTAGAAGCAGTATGCACAGGCCAGGTTGCACCTGCCCGTGACGGCGATGTCGACCGAGGAGGGCGTCTGGAGGGGCTTGCGGGGGCTCACGCGCGGGCTCCGCCTCCGCTCGCGTCCAGTTCGCCCAGGAATCCGTCGGAGAGGAGGCCGGACATGAAGCTCCAGACGTCGGCCCGGACACGGTCGGCGGGAACGTCGTCGAATGCCCCGGATACGGATTCCACCAGTGCGTCGAGCGTGACGCCGGAAGCGGCCCTCCAGATGAAGAGCCCGGTGGTGTTGAGGATTCTGACGTCGTTGGTGTCCGGATTGAACAGGAGCGCCCCGTCCTCATCCTCCTCGCGCAGCACTATGTCGGGATTCCTCGCGTAGAGTGCGCCCGATTCCGGTCCGGACTCGACATCGGTCATTCTCCGCCTCCTCCACGGTCCGACCGGCCCGAACCCTCTGACGGCCGGCAGGATTCCTCCTCCGATAAAGAGCCAACGTCACAGGCGCCCGCGGGTTCCCCTCCCCGCCACACGCGCTGGAGGGCCAGGACGGAAAGCCCGATCGCCACGGCGAACCAGAGCGTCGCAAATCTCATCACCATAGTGACCGCCGCCGCTACGGACCTGCCCAGGTCGGCCGCGAGTATGCCGCCTATCGTCAGCTCGGTCAGCCCCAGCCCTCCGGGTATCATCGAGACTGCGCCGGCGATCGTCCCTGCGGAATGCGCAAGGATGGCCCGCCAGGGCGCGAGATCGTGCCCCAGGGCTCTGGACGCGGCCACCAGGACCAGCGCTTCGGCGCCCCAGGATACGATTCCCAGGGGCACCGTCACGAGGAGGCTCGGTGCGTCCAGCAGATCCGCGCTGGTCTTCCTGAAGGTATCCAGGGAATCCCGCCGGGCGGCGAAGAACCGGAAGCGGCAGAGCAGCCGCGATGTAGCCTCGAACGCTCTCCGTGACGACACCAGAGCCATGCCGAGAACGCAGAATGCGGCTCCGGCTGCAGCCACGGGGAGGACTTCCCGCCCGCCGGCGATCAGCGCGCCTGCGACAGCGAGGACGACCATGCTCAGAAGATCGGTGATCCTCTCGGCCAGGACGGCCGGGGTGGTGAGGGATACGGGTATCCCCTCCCTGTCGCGCAGCAGGCATGACTTCAGGATCTCTCCGAACTTTCCGGGAGACACCGTCATGGAGAATCCGGCAAGGAACACCTGGAGGCTGCGGCGGACCGGAAGCCTGACTCCGATTCTCCCCAGAAGGTACTGCCATTTGAGGAAACGGATGAAGTAGTTGAGAAGGGGGAGCCCCAGCACGACGGGCAGCCAGGCGGGGTCGAACCCGGAGATGACCCCGGAGAACTCCCTGGCGTCTGACAGCAGGACGAAGGCGGTATAGACGAGAACGGCCGCGAAGGCCGTCACTATGGCGCGCTTCAAGGGTTCAGCCGTCCCCGCGGCGCTCTCACGGGAGAAGGCGCCGGCTTCCCGTACTCGGCGGCCATCTCATCCACCTCGGTCCTCAGCTTGTCGAAGCCTTGCAGCCCTTCGAGAAGGTCGAGCGCCTTGCGCGACAGCTCGACGGCCTCCTCCCTCTCGCCGAGGAGGCCGCTCGCCCTGGCGGCCAGCGCGAGCGCCTGGGCTCTGGGGCCGCGGGTGGACTCTCCCGCAGGCATGAGTTCGTAGCCTGTCATGGCATGGACGAGGGCGTCGCGAAATTCGCCCTTCGCGAGTCCGAGAAGGGCGATGTTGACGTGGACTCCACTCCTGGAGGCGCCTTCCCTCATTTCGAGGGCCTGTTCGAGCAGCCGCTCCGCTTCGTCGAGACCCTGCCGCTTCTCTATCAGAAGGCCGGCGAGGTTCACTCCCAGGCTCCTGATCAGTGAGGAATCCTTCTCCAGCGCCTTGCGGTAGAAATGCTCCGCCTCGTCCATCCTGCCGCGGCCCGACGCGATGAGGCCGAGCTGGCCCAGGGCGGTGCCGCTCGAATCGCCCTTCTGGATGGCTTCCGCGACTATGTCCTCGGCGTCGTCCAGCCTCCCGGCCCTGATGAAGTAGTAGATCAGCGCGTTCGTGAGCGGGTCCAGCACGGACCGGCGATTCCTGTTCCTCCTGAGCAGCCTGATCATGGCGTCCACGCGGTTGGTAGCCGCCAGGATCGAGGCCCGCCTGAGCTGAATCCTCTTCCAGGTCTGGGTCCGCATGAAGAGGAGACCTCCCAGGGTAAGCAGGACGAGCGCGGCGAAAATGCCGGCGACGAGCCGCGGCATCTAGGGAACCCGCCTGCGGATCATCTCGAGGGCCAGCCCCGGACGTCGCCCGTATCGAACTGCGTGAAGTCGGGGATGGTCGTGTCCGAGGCGAACGGGGAGGTTCCGGTGTGTATGGGACAGTAGGAGGCGGGCTGGGTGCCCGTCCAGAAGATCTCGTCCACGGCCTTGTCGCCGCATTGCGCATTCGCCAGGAAGCCCGACTGCCTGCAGATGATCGAATGTTCGACGGCGCCGGAGGCCGCCGGGGGAAACTCGGGAGCGGCAGCGGGATCGTAACCGGCGAAGGAGCGGCGCATGAACCTTCCCCAGATGGGCACGGCGATGTCGCCTCCAGCCTCGCCTCTGCCGCTCTGAAGCCTCATCCTGACCACGTGGTTGTCGTATCCCACCCAGACCGAAGCCACCAGGTCGGGCGTGAACCCTATGAACCAGGCGTCGGCGTAGTCGCTCGTCGTGCCGGTCTTGCCGCCTGCGTCCCTGCCGGCGTAGGGGGCTCCCCCCGCGTACCACCGCGTCCCGGTCGCCGTGCCGGCCCGGACAACGCTCTGCAGGAGGTTGTTCATGAGCCAGGCGCCGGTTTCGCTGAGCACCCTGATGCCCTGGGACGGCTGTTCGTTCGATTCCAGCACGTTGCCGTACCTGTCGACGACCCTGAGTATCCCGGTGGCGTCACGCGCCATGCCGCCCGTGGCGAAGGGTATGTAGGCCTGCGCCATCTCGAGGGGGCTCACCATGCAGCTTCCGAGCGGGAGGGAGTTGACTATCGGCAGACTGCTCTCGATCCCCATCGCGGCAGCCCTGGCGGCCACCGCCTCGATCCCCACGGCCATCCCCACCCGGACGGCGGAGACGTTGTAGGATCTGGCGATCGCCTCCCTGAGAGTCACCATGCCGTGGAACCGGCCGTCGTAGTTTCTGGGCCTCCATTGCCCGGGCGAGAGATCGACCACCACAGGCTGGTCCAGCACTACGCTGCCCGGCGACCATCCCTGCTCGATCGCCTCCGCATAGACGAACGGCTTGAAGGAGCTGCCCGGCTGCCTCCTGGCCTGCACGGCCCTGTTGAATTCGCTGTCCTGGAAGTCCCTGCCGCCCACCATCGCCCTTATGTAGCCGGTCCTCGGGTCGATTGCGACGATGGCGCACTGGATGTAGTCCGGGGCTCTGGAGGTCGTATCCTCGACGGTCTGCCAGTATGCCCAGGAACTCGGGTAGCGCAGCCTCCCGGGATCGCTGGCGTAGGTGCCGGTCGCGGGATCCCAGAGCGGCTCCCTGAGGGCCATGACGCTGTCCATAGCGAACACGGCGGCCGCCTGCATGTCGGGATCGAGAGTGGTGTAGACCTCGAGCCCCTGTTCGTAGACGGCGGACCAGCCGTAGCGGGCCACGAGGTACTGCCTGACGTATTCCGAGAAGTAGTCCCACTGAGCCTCGAGTTCGGGCCTGACGACGTCCACTCCGAGGGGCGCGGCGCTGGCCTGCCTGTACTGGTCCTCCGTGATGTAGCCGTCCTCCCTCATCATCGAGAGGACGACGTTCCGGCGGGTGGTGCAGCGCTCGGGGTTGGTCAGCGGGTTGTATCCGCTGGGATTCCTGGGGAGGCCGACGAGGAGTGCGGCCTGCGCGAGACTCAGCTCGGCCGCCGTCGTGCCGTTGAAGTAGGTCCGGGCGGCGGCCTCGATGCCGTATGCCCCCTGGCCGAAGAAGATGTGGTTGAGGTACATCTCCAGAATCTCCTGCTTGGAGAACTGTCTCTCGATCTCCATGGCGATGAAGGCTTCCTGGAGCTTCCTCTGGAGCGTCTGGTCCGGCACCAGGAACAGACCCCTGGCGAGCTGCTGGGTGATCGTGCTGCCGCCGTGTCTGGCCCCGGTGGTGAGGTCCACGTAGAGGGCCCTGAAGAGCCCCCTCAGGCTCACTCCGCTGTGCGTGTAGAATTCCTTGTCCTCTGTGGCGACGAGGCCCTGGATCACGTTGGGGCTGATCCGGTCGTATTCCACCGGGTACCGGTTCTCGACGAAGGCGCAGGCCAGTTCATTCCCGCGGGAGTCGTAGATGCGGGTGGAGGCCGAGGGCTCGCGCCCGCGGAGCCCGGCTACGAGAATGCTGCCTCTGGCCTGCCTGAACGCCGTGCTGCAGTCGTTGAAAACCCTCCAGAGGAAGCCGCCGGAGAAGAAGATGCAGATGACGGCCGTCAGAACGGTCCATCTGACGGCCGTGGCCGTATTGTGGGCAGCGCTATTCGACCGAACCAAGCTGGTGCCTCCCGAATGCCGGCGCCCCGCCGTCGTAGTGGAGGGTGTACTCGAAGGCGCCGGAGTTTCCGATCAGCGTCACCTCCCGGGAGCCGTCGGCCAGGAAGGGCCTGGACGAGAACTCCGAATGGTAATCGCTTTCGTAGTCGGCGTAAGTCCTCCATGCAAGCCTGTATCCCGTCGGCGTGCCCTCGAACAGGAACAGGTTGCCGGCAA
>Ga0302241_1002615_pt1 | contig 10574 bp, 10 predicted proteins | sample AAG_UR_Arg_MG_FD_193532 | JGI IMG/M metagenome (GOLD analysis project Ga0302241, IMG submission 193532) | Enriched activated sludge microbial communities from anaerobic digester in WTTP, New Holstein, Wisconsin, United States - AAG_UR_Arg | ecosystem: Engineered > Bioreactor > Anaerobic >...
CTGTTCATCGACGTTTGCCGAGCCGTGCAGCACGCCCATCAGAAGGGCATCATCCACCGGGACCTGAAACCGCGGAACATCATGGTGACACTGCATGACGGCAAGCCGGTTCCCAAAGTAATCGACTTTGGCGTTGCCAAGACGCTCCACCAACGCCTGACCGAGAAGACGCTGTTTACCGCGTACGGCACCATGATTGGGACGCCAGAGTACATGAGCCCCGAACAAGCCGAGATGAGCGGCCTGGACGTGGACACCCGCAGTGACGTCTACTCGCTGGGCGTGCTCTTGTATGAACTGCTGACCGGTACAACTCCGTTGGAGGCCGAAAGCCTGCGGACGGCCGGCTACGCGGAAATCCAAAGGATGATCAAGGAAGCGGAACCACCCAAACCAAGCGTTCGGTTGAGCACGGCAGGCGAAAGACTAACCGCAATTGCCAAGCATCGCAGCATTGACCCGACCGCTCTACAGCGTCTGGTCCAGGGCGACCTGGACTGGATCGTCATGAAGGCTTTGGAGAAGGAACGCGGACGACGTTACGCAAACGCCAGCGACTTTGCGGCTGATGTGGAACGGTTTCTTGGGGGGCAACCAGTGGACGCCCATCCACCATCGTTGGGCTATCGCTTGCGTAAGTTGATCCAACGCCGCAGGTCACTCGCGGCCACCGTAGCCACAGTTGCCATCGCGATGATACTCGGATTGGTTACGACCACAGCCGGTCTGTTGGTCGCCGTCAAGGCCCAGCGTGAAGCTGAAGCCAATCTATACAGCGCCGATCTTCAACGCATAATGGCAGCCCTGCAGAAAGGCAACCGCCGTGAGGCCGAACGCTTGCTCGCTCGGCACAGGGATCGCGCCGAAGAGCAGTTTGAGTGGCGTCTCCTTCAAGACATGTGTCTCAAAAGTAAGCCGGAAGAGGAATACGTTCTCTCAGGTCTCCCGGCGGCTGGGGACATCTCCGCTGATGGCCACCTGCTCGCCATTTGTCAAGCCAATCGGATCGTGTGCCTTATCGATCGAAGGAACAAACATCGGCCTCGAAAGGAATGGGAATTTGGGCGAACCCCGTTCGGCTTACATGATCACTACGTGTCTTTGACTCGCGACGGCAAGTACCTTGCATACCCGGCAGAAGACGCAAGGCGAACATGTGTTCGTAGCGTCGACGCCGAGACCACCACGATGCTCTTCGATCCAAAGCACGACGACGTCGTCACCGCTGCGGCTTTCTGTCCTGACAAGTCTCATCGCTGGTTGGTTACGGGGGAGAGCTCCGGTGAGATTACGCTTTGGGACTGTGGAACCTGGGACATCGTCAGACAGCGTCGACAGGAGGGCAAAGTCGCACGTCTAGCCTGGTCATGGGACGGTCAACGGTTGGCTTCGTACAGTGGCACTGATATCTATCTCTGGGACGCCGAACTGGAGCCGATTCGAAGCATTCACGTCCGCGTCCCAACGTCCGAGTTTAGCATAAACAACATTGCACTTTCTCCGAGTGGCAAATCGCTCGCAGCGGCGTGCTTTGACCACACAGTGCGCATCTGGGACGTAGCCTCTGGCGAGCTTACCGCGACACTGGTTGGTCACGGGGGTATTGTGACTTCCGTCCGGTTTGTGAGCGAATCGATTGTGCTTTCTGGAGCGCGGGACAACGCCATTTTCACGTGGGATCTCCGCCGTCTCCGAAGGATCCAGGTGTTTTCCGGTCACTCCGGGTATGTCCAGTGGCTTGCGGGGCCGACGACAGACGGGCGATTTGCTTCCGGCGGGATGGACGGTCGTGCTATGATGCTTCCCATACATCCAGGCCTGGAAAGCGATTCGATCTCCTTCGACGAGAACCAAGTTCACGACGTTGCCCTTAGTCCAGACGAGAAGACACTGGCAGTGAACGTGAGTAGCTATGTTTCATCAAGAAACCAAACCAGCCAGGTGTTCCTCATCAACACCTCGAATTTGACGCAGATGAGGACTCTGGCTGCGGATTTCTGTGTTCAATCTGTCGCGTTCTCTTCCGACGGGAGTCTGGCCATCGGAGGCGGCACCGCCTTACAGTCCGAGCTTGCCGAATCACCGGGATCCATAGGACTTTGGAGATCCGTTACTGATCAGCGACCCGTGACGATTAGAGGGCTGCCGGGGCGGGTAAGCAATGTCCGGTTCTCTCCAAATGGGATGTATCTCGCAGCCGGTTGCTACAACGGCGGTGTTATACTGAAAATGCCGGCTGGCCAAACATGGAGCAAATTGCCGGAGGGGCGACAGTATGGGCCGGTGGCTTGGTCGAGGGACAGTCAATACTTGGCGATGGGATCGTATGGCTGGGTAAATCAGGGTCGGACAGCCGCTCCGAAACTCATTGTCTGGGATGTGTCGGCGGATAGCCTGTTGTTCGACTCTGGCGGATCGAATGACCATACGGCAGGGATCCTATGTGCTGCGTTCTCTCCGAATGGCCGGCTACTTGCATCGGGAGGTTTTGACGGCCGCATTCAGCTTCGGGAAGTTCCGAGTGGCAAACGCGTCGGCATAATAGAAGCTCACTCCGGCTATGTTTTGTCGCTCGCGTTTTCCCCCGACAGCGAGACGCTGTTCTCGAGTAGTGGTGATGACATGATCAACATCTGGGATGTGGAACGCGAAGAGCTGCGTTTAAGTCTCCCCGGGCATTCCGACGGAACAAAGACGCTCGCCTTGACAGGCGACGGCAGCATGCTGTTCAGCGGGGGATTGCGCGACGGCAGGCTGCAGGTATGGCGCGTCCCTCGGATGACGGCGACGTCCCTTGACGGGAAGAGAGTGCGCTGAACTTCTGTTCCAAAGCAGCTGAGCCGCCTTCGTCGTCAAATACACAAAATCCGACGTGCGGCGCTGGCACCGGGTTGGCGGCGAGACGGTTAGGCGGCTGTCCCCGTGCCCACGTCGCGACGCCGGGCCAGCTGGCAACGCACAGCCGCCACTTCCGCCCGTGAACGCGACACGGTCGAACGGCGGGCCACGGGGCGGGAACAGGGGCGCTCCCTGTGGCGACACCTGCCGGATCGCGGCCAAGCTACGCTCACAGGCGGGGCCTATCGTGTGAGCGTCCGGCTGCCCGTGGACGCGACACGGGCGAACGGCGGGACGCGGGGGCGGTATGGGCGGTATGGGGCGGCACCTGCCAGATCGCGGCCAAGCGGCTCCGTCGCGACGCCGGGGCCACAGGCCACAACGCCCGTGAATGCGGCACGGGCGAACGGCGGGACGCGGGGGCGGGAATGGCGGCACCTGCCGGATCGCGGCCAAGCGGCTGATGCCCACAGGCGGCGACGTGTGTCTGGGGGCCAGCACCTGCCGGATCGCGACCAGGCAACGCCCCGTGCCCACATCGCGACGCCAGGCCCACAGGCCACAACGCCCCTGAACGCGGCACGGGCGAACGTCGGGCCACGTGGGCGGGAATGGCGGCCCCTGCCGGATCGCAGCCAAGCGGCGGACGCTCACAGGCGGTGCCTATCGTGTGGCCAGCACCTGCCCGATCGCGGCCAAGCGGCTACGCTCACAGGCGGTGCCGATCGTGTGAGCGTCCGGCTGCCGGATCGCAGCCAGGGGGCTGATGTTCACAGACGGGGGCGGCACCTGCCGGATCGCGGCAGCACCTGCCGGATCGCGGCCCGGCGGCTGACGCTCACGGGCGGTGCCTATCGTGTGAGCGTCCGGCTGCCGGATCGCGGCCAAGCGGCCACGTCGCCCACGTCGCGACGGCGGGGGCGTTGGCCACAGGGCCGCGACTTCCCGCGTGAACGCGGCACGGGCGAACGAGGGCATGCGGGGGCGGGAATGGCGGCACCTGCCGGATCGCGGCCAGGCGGCTGACGCTCACAGGCGGTGCCGATCGTGTGAGCGTCCGGCTGCCGGATCGCGGCCAAGCGGCTGACGCTCACAGGCGGTGCCGGGGCCACTTCCGCCCGTGCGTGCGACACGGGCGAACGGCGGGACGCGGGGGGGAACGGCGGCGATCGTGTGGCTGGCAGCACCTGCGGGATCGCGGCCAAACTACGTCGCCCACGTCGCGACGCCGGGGCCACAGGCCACAACGCCCGTGAACGCGGCACGGGCGAATCGCAGCCCCTGCCGGATCGCGGCCAGCGTCTACGTCGCCCAAATCGCGACGCCCGGCCGTTGTCCACACAGACGCGACTTCCGCCCGTGAACGCGGCTCGGGCGAACGGCGGGACGCGGGGTGGGAATAAACTGGTCGCGATCCATGTAGCCGGCACCAGCCGGATCGCGGCCAAGCGGCTACTCACAGGCGGTGCCGATCGTGTGAGCGTCCGGTTGCCGGATCGCGGCCAGGCGGCTATGTCGCGACGCCGGGGCCAACTGGCCACAATGCCCGTGAACGTGACACGGGCGAACGGCGGGACGCGGGGGCGGGAAGCGGCTGGTCGCGATCCAGTGGCCAGCACCTGCCGGATCGCGGCCAGGCTACGCTCACAGGCGGTGCCGATCGTGTGGGCGTCCGGCTGCCGGATCGCGACCTGGCGCTATGTTACTCACGTCGCGACGGCGGTGCCACAGGCCACAACGCCCGTGAACGCGGCACGGGCGAACGGCGGGCGGTGACCGAGAATGGGCTGGTCGCGATCCCTGTGGCCAGCACCTGCCGGATCGCGGCCAAGCGGCTACGCTCACAGGCGGGGCCTATCGTGTGAGCGTCCGGGGCCTCGATCCACAACGCCCGTGAACGAGGCACGGGCGAACGGCGGGCCGGGGACGGCAGCCCCTGCCGGATCGAGGCCAAGCGGCTGACGCTCACAGGCGGTGCCTACCGTGTGAGCGTCCGGCTGCCAGATCGCGGCCAAGCGGCCACGTCGCGAAGCCGGGCCACGGACGCGACTTCCCCCGTGGACGCGGCACGGGCGAACGGCGGGACGCGGGCCAGCCCCTGCCGGATCGCGGCCAAGCGTCGCCCCTGTGCCCACGTCGCGACGCCGGGCTGTTGGCCACAGGGACGCGACTTCCGCCCGTGAACACGGCACGGGCGGACGGCGGGCAGCGGGGCGGGAACGTGGGCCAGACCAGAGGGCGATGTCCGGCACCTGCCGGATCGCGGCCAGCGGCTGAGTCGCGACGTCACGGCTTGGCCACAACGCCCGTGAACACGGCACGGGCGAACGGGGGCGACGCGGGGCGTTGGCGGCACCTGCCGGATCGCGGCCAGGGCCGGCGCAATAAAATGCCCCGGCGTTCGCCGAGGCACTTGTCTCTTTCCATCCGCCCGAATTGGACCTATCGCAGTCTGCCGTATGAGTAACGCAATTGACTTGGTCCTTTGCGGAAGGAAGTTGCCTGACGGGGCTGCTTATTGGAGTTGCCCGACGGTTCCTCGATAAATCCGTTGAACTTGTTGCCGCCATTGGCGCCTTTGTTCATGAACACGTGAATGTCGCCCGTCGAGGGGTCGACCACATTGCCGTGGACCTGGCCATCCCATCCCTGCCAAATCTGGCCATTGGGCAACTGCTGCGTACTCCCCGGCACGGCCAGATTGGCCCAAGGATTCAGCCGGCCCGGATAAACGTACGTGTAGCTGCCCGCTCCATTCTGGATCCCGACGGACCCGTTGGGGCCAAACGTGATAAACTGGGCGTGAGCGTTGTTGGCCGCGAGAACCGAGGCACCCAGGACAAACACAGCAGTCAGAACCCGTCGCAACATGGCAAATCTCCTTCAGTTAAGCGTGGCGTTGTGAAACCTCTTTGTCATCTAATACGGCGGGATCGCCAGCTGTGACAAGGATCTGAGATTTTTCTGCCCGGCGGTGAGGTCAAGCAGGTGGCCGCGGTGCGTGTGAGCATGGGTCCGAGGGGGCGGCGTGGTCGCGATCCCCGTGGACCAGCACCTGCCGGATCGCGGCCAAGCTACGCCCACGTCGTGACGCCGGGGCCACTGCCCACAACGCCCTTGAACGCGGCACGGGCGAACGGCGGGACGCGGGGCGGGAATGGCAGCACCTGCCGGATCGCGGCCAGGGGGCTACGTCGCGACGCCGGGGTCACGGAATCCTGTGTGGCGGGGCGGTTACGCTATCAGTGCGTCAGCCAGATCTCGCAGCAGTTTGGCGCCATCGCCACGCCACGCGCTCCCGTGCATACACGCGAGGGTTGTTGGCTGAGTCGAGGCGAGCTTCTCGATTAGCATCCGAACATGCTTGGTGTGGGAGTAGTAGTCCATCCTGTGGCGGCATGCCTCGCTCGGCCCAAGAATGTCTGACTCCGTGAGGGCTGGAAGATCGGCGCCTCCCTGCGTAAACAAGTCGCCACATAACAGCGCAGAAGTCCGCTCTTCGGCCAGAAAGCCGCATTCCCACGCATGAGGCAGATGAGGCGTGTCGATCCATCGCACAGAGTGTGATCCCAGAGAGATGGACTCTCCGTCAGCGATCGCGCGAGGTGCTCGGTCAGCAAGGTCGTTGATGGATACCAAGGCTGCCACAGTGCCGCAGAGGGGCGACGATTGCGGCGCTACGGCAAGCCATTGGTTGAGCGAGCCGCACTCGTCAGCCTCGACGTGCGAAAATGCCACGTAGCGAAGTCGTTCCACCGGCATCATACTTGCGACTGCTTCGCGCACGAGTGGAAACATCTTTCGTGGGCCCGTATGGAAGAGCAGCGGCGCCTCGTCCACGATGAGGTACTGGTTGAACGAGAAACCGGCTCCACCTTCGAGCTGAACCGGCGTATTGATGCGGTAAATTCCATCGGCAACTTCATGCACGTTCGTTCCGGACTGGCTGTTCGTAACGGTCATCGGACTCTCCTCGGAAGACCTGTGATTGCCCCGACCGGTCAATCACGTGCTAGGAGTTAGCGATATGCCGACCGGTTCGGCGGACGATCCTCGCTGCTTCCATTTGCGCATTATCGCCTTCATTCCAGGTCAATCAATCGGTCGGCGGCGATCGTGAGCCAACCCAAACGCCGCTGCCCGAGGCGATTGGGCGGCGGCGACAGGTTCCAGCACCTACCGAAACGCACCCAAGCTGCCCCGTGCCCACGTCGCGACGCCGGGGCCACAGGCCACAACGCCCGTGAACGCGGCACGGGCGAACGGCGGGCGGTGTGAACGGGAATGGCGGCACCTGCCGGATCGCGGCCAAGCGGCTACATCGCGACGCCGGTACCACTGGCCACAACGCCCGTGAACGCGGCACGGGCGAACGTGGACGCCGTGTGGACGGTATGGGCCAGCACCTGCCGGATCGCGGCCAGCGGCTACGCTCCCAGGCGACGCCCGGCCGTTGGCCACAGGAACGCGACTTCCGTCCGTGAATGCGACACGGGCGAACGTGGACGCCGTGTGGGCGGCTTGGCCAGCACCTACCGGATCGCGGCCAAGCAACGCCCACAGGCGAGGCCAGTCCCGCTGTGGACACAGCCGCGACTTCCCCCGTGAACGCGGCACGGGCGAACGGCGGGACGCGGGGGCGACGGGAATGGCGGCGATGGCGGCGGCACCTGCCGGATCGCGGCCAAGCCGCTGGACGCCCACGTCGCGACGCCGGGGCCTGGAGTGGCTTCGATCTCAGCTGGCCAGCACAACAGCCCCCAGTCCCACCAGCAGACGACGATCGAGTTGGGGTGTTCCTTCCTCGTTCGCCTTGATCCAGACCTGCGGCGTGGGCTTCGCCATGTACATTACCTCGCCCATCGAAGGGCCAGCGGCATCCTTGAAAGCAGTTGGCGACCACATGTAGTAGTGGCCTTTTTCGCCGCTGGGAGGTCCGGTCGTCGCTGCCGCGCGAAACAGAACTGCCGCAAGAATCATGAGTACTCCCACGACGAGCAACCAGACCACGGTTTCGGTCCTCGCCGCGTCGGACTTATCGCTGGCGAGGTAGAGTATCGGCTCGCCCCGCGCATCGCGGACTTCGTAGCGACGTGTGAACAGATCATGCCGGACCGTCGCCAGGACTTCCCGTGATGATCCCCGAATCGTGTACATCATGCTGTGCATGGTGATGGCCATGCAGTCCCGCACTTCCAGCAACTGACGCCGAGGATTCTTCGCGTCGCGCAGAACAAGGCAGTTCGCCGGATAGACCCACTGCGTGATGATCATGGGGCTCACCAGCACCAATGCCGCGTATAGCAGGCCGAACGGCACGGCAACGTACGGATTGGGATCACGACTGGCGTGGTGGCGGAACTCGTCTTCCTCGAAGGCTCCTAAAAGCCAACAAGCAAGGACGATCAGGCCGAGGAACACCGTGGGGGCTAGAACGATGGCCAGACAGCCTCGGACTGGGCGTAACGGTCGGGTGAATCGTCCCCAGTCGCCGTCGGCTGCTGTGCTGATCACAAACGAGGAACGGACAAAGCCGCGTTCGCGTCGCAACAGATACTGGCTCGAATCCGGGATCTCAGTCTTGTGAGTCAAAATGGGTCCCCTCCTGGGCGGCTGGCGACGCTCCGGCGAATTGCTTCACCCGCCCGCCGCTGACGCCCATGACGTGAAACCGGGCCGCAGCAGGCACCATTGTACCACGCTTTCCGCTTTCCGTACTTCCGGCACGAACGAATCTATCGTTCGGTCGCCGTCGGTCCCTCCCCCGTTGCCGGCACCTCCCGTATCGCGGCCAATCGCCCACGTCGCGACGCCGGGGCCACAGGCCACAACGCCCGTGAACGCGGCACGGGCGAACGGCGGGACGCGGGGGCGGAAATGGCGGCCTGTGGCCACGCCTGCCGGATCGCGGCTAGGCGGGCTAGGTATCGGTCTGAACCCCTCATCACGCGGCCTGCTGCAACAATCCTCGTCACCGGCTCCAGCAACGGCGAAGCGGACGCAGCCGAGCCGTTCGAGCCTATTGAACTGGAGAAACGGGCTCTGCTCACCATGCAGGGCGGCTGGAAGATGAGCCAACTCCAGGCCGAGCAGCCGGCAACACGTAACCTACGCCAATTTCAAGGCGGGCAGTTCGGCGGGATTCTCTGGATGTTGCGGCCCTTGCTGGGTGGTACAATGCCGTCAGTGGCCGGGCATGTCCGGCCGTGATAGTACACAGTCGCGTCAAGCCGTCGATGAGCGAAATCTCTTCCCCACCCACGCCCCCAAAGGCCCGGCGCCGTTGGCTGCAGTTCAGCCTGCGGACGCTGATGGTGTTGATGCTGCTGTTTGCCTGCGGTCTTGGCTGGCTTGTTCATGAGATCAAACAGGTGCGGCAGCGGCGAGAGGCGGCGGAAGTGATCTGCGAGCTGGGTGGCGGCATGAGTCATGGCTGGCCGCGGACTGTGCTGGCTTGGGTTGGGACGTGGCTAGGGGAAGATCTGTCTGACGACGTGACTCACGTTGCCTTGTACACTCGGAACACCTGGGACACAGAGGCTGCCATGCAGCTTCTTGGGCGACTGACTACACTGGAAGAACTGGAACTGCACAGCACCGAGGTCACCGACTCGCAACTAAAGCAGCTCCGGGGACTGACAAGGTTGACACACCTTGAAATCAACAGCCCCCGCGTCACCGACGCCGGCTTGGAGCATCTTCGAGGGCTGACGCAACTGCAATCGCTGGCGCTCCCAAAGAGCACCACGGACGCCGGCTTGGAGCACATTCGGGGACTGACGCAACTCGAATACCTACGCCTCGAGGACGCTCAGATCACCGGCGCCGGACTGGAGCGTCTCCGAGGACTGACGAGACTCCGTGTTCTAGGGCTTCACGGGACCCCGATTACCGATGCCGGACTCGCGCATGTTCGGCACTTCTCGCAATTGGAATGCCTCGGACTCTGGGGCACCAAGATCACCGGCGCCGGATTCGCGCAGCTCCGGGGGCTGACGAAGTTGAAACGAGTGGAACTCCGCGACGCCCAGGTCATGGATGCAGGCTTGGAGCATCTCGGGGCGCTAACGCAGCTGGAACACCTACAACTCAACGGCACCCGTATCACTGATGCGGGATTGCTTCACCTCCAGGCGCTGCAACAGCTCGACTGTCTGGGACTCGCGAACACCGCGGTCACGGACGCGGGGCTGACGCATTTGCGAGCAATGACGCACGTCCAATCGCTGAGCCTGAATGATACGCAGCTCACCGACGCGGGGCTGGCGCGTCTCGGTCGGATGCCCCAACTCCGACAGCTGTGGCTGAGTCGAACGCAGGTCACCGACAACGGTCTGCCGCATCTTCGCGGATTGACGCAACTGCAAGATCTGGAACTCAAAGAGACTCCTGTGACCGACGAGGGTGTCGCAAAACTTCAGAAGGCGTTGCCTAACGTGAAGATCACGCGCTGATGCACCTGGCCGGTTTCCTTCCTGCTGGGGTGAGGCAACGCCCGTGAACGCGAGACAGGCAAACGGCGAGACGCGGGGCCAGTACCTGCCGAATCGCGGCCAGCCTCACCGTCGTCCGTGGCCCACGTCGCGACGCCCTGCCAGTTGGTATCAACGACGCGGACTTCGCCCAGGGCCGCCACACGGGCGAAACTGGGCGACGTGGGCGGGAACTTGGACCGCCTCTGAAGGATCGCGGCCAAGCGGCCACGTCGCGACACCGGGGGCACAACGCCAGTGAAC
>Ga0302241_1002616_pt1 | contig 10565 bp, 10 predicted proteins | sample AAG_UR_Arg_MG_FD_193532 | JGI IMG/M metagenome (GOLD analysis project Ga0302241, IMG submission 193532) | Enriched activated sludge microbial communities from anaerobic digester in WTTP, New Holstein, Wisconsin, United States - AAG_UR_Arg | ecosystem: Engineered > Bioreactor > Anaerobic >...
GAGACGAGGCAGACTGCGTCATCTGGGAAAGAAACCTCCGCGAGAATCTGGGCAAAATACTTCTTTCATGTACCGTCAATTGTGATTTCCGGCACTAGATGATCGAAACGGTAGTACCCGTTCGCGTCCGTCGTCTTGCTCGCCGTCAATTGATCAGTGCCGGCGTCGTAGACGCCGTTGTTGTTCGAATCTACATACAACTTGACGGTCTCGCCCACGATCGGCTTTTGCGTGTTGCTGGGCTGCAGGTCGTAGAACAGGTGACCGTCGATCACCGCCAGGTCCGTGAAAGCCAGCAGCCGCCGATCCTCGAGCAACTCGAGCAGGAGCTGGCGGCGATTTCTCTTTGCAATCCGCCCAGGTTTTCTCGAAAACGAGGACGAATGGCCTTTCTTCGGGAGGGTCTGTTTGGTCAAAGCGTAACTCCTAATCATCGGGCGTTGGATTGCGATGCCAAAACGCCCAGAAACTGCGCGGTTCACTCAGCCAATACACAACATCCGCCATTTTATACAAACAACGTGTTTTCGGTAGCATTTTTATTTTGATCTATTCTCTCAAAACGCAAATGCGAGGCGTTTGGACTTCGATATTTTGTGCTATAAGCCCAAGCAAAGCTATCACTTGCGCAAAGAGGACTTTCCTCAGAATAATTGGCGTACCACGCCCCCAAAAGCCCACGTTGCACACGCTGATGCCGTCGGCTACGGCCACCACGAACGCGACCATCCCGTGCGCCGTGAATGCACAACTCGAGGAGACTTGCGGTTGCATGCCGATCCTCTTGTGCCAGAAACCAATGAAGTCCAAAACTCACTTTCTGGGACTCCCGACAGAACACCCCCTTGGCTGGCCTGCCAAGCAAGCGTCTGGCGGTACACAACGGCCGGGCCGCCGGCCACTCTGCCGTTGTGACCTCAGACGCGTCTCAAAAACTCCAACCCGCCTACAATGCCAATGCCTCTGTCTTTTCCCGATGGGAGGCCAATCTCTCCCAAAGAAAACTAACACGGTGTCTGAGTGTTTTGAGATCAAAAGGTGAGAAGGCCGGAAAATTCGATAATGACACCGAATGCTACTCGCGGTTACAAAGCGCCACCACCCAGATGGCCAAACCCCAACAAAATACCACAATGCTAGCGTTTGTCAAGCTGGGAACGTCAAATGAACTGCATTAACTCGACAAGAGAGGAAGACGAGGCATCAAGAGGTGCTGTATTTAAGGAGTCAAGGTAACCAGAAGGGGCAATGTGACCGGAGAGCATGAAAGGCCGATCGCAGAATCAAATCATCCGTCCGTCATGTCTTGGGCTTCCGAGCCAGCGAGTCACTTCATGCCGCTCAAAAAGAGGGGCGGCACGAACGCGATGGGGGTTGGAATCGGCCAGCCGGTGGTCAGTCATCTCTTGTCACACCCGACTTGACTCGCGGCAGGAAATGCGGCGCATAATTCGGATATGCACACCACGATATTGTTTAGCTTCATACATGGCCTCGTCGGCGGAGCAAATCAACGCGCTGATGACGCTCCCACTGACCGCCATGCGGTTGGGCTCGATGACGGCACCGCCGATCGACACAGACACCTCAACGCTGCCTTGTCTTCCGCTCCACCGTCGTAGCGCGACTAAGTCGCTGATTTCCGACGCGATCGCTTCAGCGGTTCCCACCTCGAATTCCTTAAGAAAGATCAAGAACTCGTCACCGCCGAAACGAATCACTATCGCGTTTCTGCCCATGCAATTTTTCACCGTGCGACCGACGAATGCCAGGACCTGATCACCCAAGAGGTGACCGTGCGAATCATTCACTTGTTTGAAGTCGTCGATGTCCACGACAAAGCAGGCGAGGGACTCGGATCCGTGCCAGGGCCATTGTCGAATTGTTCTGACCGCGCGTTCAAGATAGGCCCGCGAATAAACGTTGGTAAGGCTATCCAGGTACACGCGTTTCCTTAGCTCGGCCACTTGTCGGCGTAAACGCTTGACTTTGTTCCGAAGTCGAGCGACTGCAAGGGGGTTCTGGGGCAATCGAAAGAGTTGGCCCGACGAACCGTGAAGCGGTTGAGGTGGAATGCGTTGTACCTCGCTCGTCCCGCTCATACACATCTGGGTCGAAAATAGTTGTGGGTCTTGTGCCAGGGATTCGCCAACGACCTTTCACAGCGATTTGGCCATATAAAACCTAGTTCACAAATGCACGATTGTCTTGCGGATTTCGAAATCTCTCGGCACAGCCGGTAGCGGACGCAGAATTGAGTTTTTTTCCGGGAGTGAGGGCCTGGTAGATCTCGCGGTGCGCATGCGACTTTCGAGGTCTTTGCAGGGACCCCATTCCGGACGTGGCACCCAGCGTAGATCGAAAGGTCGGACAGAATATCGAGCGCTCAGACGCGGTCCAGGCGGCTGAACAGCTCCACGGTGTCGATAAAGCTGACCGCCGAGCCCCGCAGCGCCGTTAGGGCCAAATCCGGATCTTCGAAGCGGAATACGAGCACGGCCTGATCGCCCGCCTTGGTGGAAAAGGCATACATGTACTCGACGTTCAGGCCCGCGGCCGAGATGGGCGTGAGCACCTCGAGCAGTCCACCGGGGCGGTCCTCAACCTGAACCGCCAAAACCTCGGTCACAGTGACCCGCAAGCCGCCGGCCTCCAGCACCTGTTTCGCCTGCTGCCAGTCGCGTACGATCAGCCGCAGGATGCCATACTGCTGCGTCTCGGCCATCGCCAGCGTGACGATGTTGATGCCCGCCTCGGCCAACAGGCGGCAAGGGACGATCAAATGCCCCGGCCGATTCTCGACAAACACAGAGAGTTGATGAGTTTTCACGGTTCACCTCGCAACGATGGCTCAGCCGGCGCAGCTGCAACGGCACGGCCAACAAGTCGGGCACGGCCAACAAGCCCGGCACGGCCAACAAGTCGGGCACGGCCAACAAGTAGGCCGTGCCACGAGTAGGGCACGGCCAACAAGTAGGCCGTGCCACGAGTAGGGCACGGCCAACAAGTAGGCCGTGCCACGAGTCGGGCACGGCCAACAAGTAGGCCGTGCCACGAGTAGGGCACGGCCAACAAGTAGGCCGTGCCACGAGTAGGGCACGGCCAACAAGTAGGCCGTGCCACAAGGATTATCTCTGGTCGATCACGCGTCGCGCCTTGCCTTCGCTGCGGGCCAGCGAGCGAGGTTCGACCAATCGTACGGACAGTTGCACGCCGACCGCCTGCCGGATGGCCCGCGTTAGCTTGTTCTGCAACTCTTCCAACACGCCCATCCGGTCGCTGAACATCTCCGGCGTGACTTCGATCTGCACCTCCGCTTGATCCTGGCCGTGCTCGTGGCCCAGGACGATCTGATAATGGGGTAACGTTCCCTTCACCGCCAGCAGCGCGGCCTCGATCTGTGCGGGAAATACGTTGACACCGCGGACGATAAACAAATCGTCGCTGCGGTGCGAAACGCGTTGAATCCGCCGCAAGGTGCGCCCGCAAGGGCATGCTCCCGGACAAATCGCCGTGATGTCGCCCGTCCGGTAACGCAGCATCGGCAGGGCCTGTTTGGAGAGCGTGGTGAGGACCAGCTCACCTTGCTCCCCGTCCGGCAGCGACTGGCCGGAATCCGGATCGACGATTTCCGGATAGAAATGGTCCTCCAACACGTGCAACCCCTGATGAGCCATGCACTCAGCGGCCACGCCCGGCCCGACGATCTCCGCCAGCCCGTAGATGTCGAACGCCTCGAGGCCCGCTGCCTGCTGGATTCGCTCCCGCATTTGCTCCGACCAGGGTTCGGCGCCGAACACGCCGGCGCGCAGCCGCAGTTGGTGCAAATCGACGCCCAACTCCTGGGCTCGGTCGGCCATGTGAAGAAAGAAACTGGGCGTACAACAAACGATGGTGGCGCCAAAATCCCTCATGACAGCGATCTGCCGATCGGTGTTGCCCCCGGAGGCCGGGATGACGGTCGCCCCCAATGCCTCGGCCCCGTAGTGAAACCCCAAGCCGCCGGTGAACAGCCCGTAGCCGTAGGCGTTGTGGATCACGTCGCCCGGACCAGCGCCGAACCAGACCAGCACACGGAGCATGGCCTCGGTCCAAACGTCCAGGTCGGCGCGCGTGTACGGCACCAAGACCTGTTTGCCGGTCGTGCCGCTGGACGTGTGCAGGCGTACGACCTGGTCCAATGGGACCGCGAACAGCCCCAGCGGATACGCCTGCCGGAGATCGTCCTTGGTGATGAAGGGCAGGCGGGCGAGATCTGCCAGGCAGCGGATGTCGTCGGGCGATACGCCGGCCTCCGCCAGCCGCTGCCGATATAAGGGCACTCGCTCAACGGCCCAACGCACCGTCTGGACCAGTCGCCGGACTTGCACCGCGGCAAGTTCCTCCGCGGCCAGATAATCGGCGGCCGTCGCGGAGTTCGTGGAATGAGTCAATCGGGTCTGTTCACGGATTGCGTGCGTCATGCGGGTGCCTCCGAAGAAACGTATCCTAGCATTTTCCGGCCCGCTGTCACCACCCGTCGCCCAGCCGGCATTTTCGGCCGTCCAAGCCGATCGTTCGAGCGTCTTTTTTTGTTCGCCGACTGGACGACTTGCAGGACAAGTCTCCAACCAGTCAAATGAATCCGAGTCGTTCCCACGCTCCGCCTGGGAACGCACTGTCTTGCCGGCTCCGTCGGCGAACCATCCTCTCCAGGAGATCCATCCATGACACGTCTTTCGCGACGCCAGTTCCTTCGTCAGTCAGGGGCGGCCGGCATCGCCGCTTCGTTTGTCATCTCCGGCACCAAGTCCTCGGGCCGGGTGCTGGGCGCCAACGAGACGGTGCGCGTCGGCGTGGCCGGCATCCGCGGCCGCGGCGGCGACCACATCAATGAGTTTTCGAAAATCCCCGGCGTCCAGGTCACGCACCTGATCGACCCCGACAGCCGCACGTTCGGCAGTCGCGTGGCACAGGTCAAAAAGCTCGGCGGCAACACGCCCAAGTGTTTCCAGGACATCCGTCAGGCGCTGGAGGACAAGGATCTGGACGCCGTTTCGGTGGCCACCTGCAACCACTGGCATTCGCTGATCACGATCTGGGCCTGTCAGGCGGGCAAGGACGTATATGTGGAGAAACCCTGCAGCCACAACGTGTTCGAAGGCCGCCAGTGCGTGGAAGCCGCCAGGAAGTACCAGCGGATCGTCCAGCACGGGACCCAACGGCGCAGCGGGAACGGATGGCAGACGGCCCGCGACATCGCCGCCGGCGAGTTCGGGCGGCTGCTGGTCGCCCGTGGCCGCAGCTACCGCGTTCGCAACAGCATCGGCTTCAAACAACCCAAGGACCCGCCGCCGGAACTGGATTACAACGTCTGGCTCGGCCCGGCCCCGCAGCAGCCGTACCACGAAAACCTGGTCCACTACAACTGGCACTGGTTCTGGGACACGGGCAACGGCGACATCGGCAACAACGGCGTTCACGCGATGGACGCCACGCGCTGGCTGATCCCCAACGCCACGCTGCCCCAAGCCGTCTTCAGCCTCGGCGGCCGGTTCCTGTGGAACGATCAGGCTCAGACGCCCAACTTGCAGTTCGCCGTGTTCGACTTTGGCCCGGCCAAGATGATCTTCGAGGTGACCGAGTTCAAGACCGCCGGCGGCCGGCAGGACCGCGTGTTCGACGGCCAAACGCCGGCGGATCCCTTCGAACTCGTGTCCCCGCCGGACGTCAAGAACCCTACGGCCCCGCGCGGTCCCGGCGAAGGTATTTTCGGCAACTTCATCGCCTGCGTCCGCTCCCGCCGTCCGCAAGACCTCGACGCGCACATCCTGGAAGGCCACTACTCCAGCGCCCTGTGCCACCTGGCGAACATCTCCTACCGGCTGGGCCAGGACGTGTCGTTCGCCAAGACGCCGGACGAATTGGGCGACAACGAAGAAGTCCACAAGACGTTCGCCTGGTTCAAAGAGATGCTCGTGGGCATCGGCGTGAACCTGGACAGCGCCACCTACCGGCTGGGCCGTCAGCTGAAGTTCGACGCGCAAAAGGAAAAATTCATCGGCGCCCCCGAAGCAGACAAGCTCCTGACCCGCGAATACCGCGAACCGTTCGTGGTGCCGGCGCAGGTGTGAGGCGGAATGCACGAAGATCCGTGGGTCGGCTCTGCCAACCGTGGGCTACATCAGCAGCGCAGGAAACACGACGGACGGCAAAACGCACCCACGGATGAGCCGCGTCAGGTCTCCAGGTAGTGGACTTCCGACAATTCCCGCAGTCGCAACGCGGCTTGCTCCGGCGTCAGATCGCGCTGCGCCTCGCCCAGCATTTCGTAGCCAACCATGAATTTCTTCACCGTGGCGGAGCGCAGCAGCGGCGGATAGAAATGGGCGTGCAGCTGCCAGTGCGCAGAATCGCCGCTGCCGTGCGGCGCTCCGTGCCAGCCCATCGAATAGGGAAACGACGTTTCGAACAAGTTGTCGTACCTGGTCAAGAACCGTTTTAGGACCTGTGCCAGGTTGTTACGTTCCGCGTCCGTCAAGTCGGGCAGTCGCAGCACGTGCCGCCGCGGCAGCAGCGTCGCTTCGAACGGCCACGTCGCCCAGTACGGGACCAGCACGACCCAGTGCTCGTCCGCCAGCACGATTCGCTCGGCGCGCCGGAGTTCCTCTTGGAGATAGTCGACCAGCAGCGACGTGCGGTGCGACTGCCGGTACGCGGCCTGCTGCCGGTCCTCCTTGGCCGGTTCGTTGGGCAGAAAGTCGCTGGCCCAGATCTGCCCGTGGGGATGCGGATTCGAGCATCCCATCACGTCGCCCTTGTTTTCGAACACCTGGACCCAGCGGTGGCGCGCCCCAAGTTCCTGAATCTGTTCCGCCCAAACGTCGATGACCGCACGGATTTCCCCGGTCGCCATGCGGGGCAGCGTCAAGTCGTGGCGCGGGCTGAAGCAGATCACGCGGCACGTCCCGCACGCCGCTTGGCCGCGGAACAGCAAGCTCGCGTCGGGCTCGCGTTGCGGCGTCTGGGGCAGCAGCGCCGGATAGTCATTGGTGAAGACAAACGTCTTTGTGTACTTGGGGTTCTGGCCTCCGTCCGCCCGCGTATTGCCGGGGCACAGGTAGCACTGGGGATCGTACGCCGGCCGCGAACTTGCGGGGTCGCCCTCGCGCCGCCCCTGCCACGGCCGTTGCGTCCGGTGCGGCGAAACCAGGATCCAATCGCCCGTCAAGGCGTTGAAACGGCGGTGCGGAAACAGCGGCATGGCGTCGGACATGGCGTTATTCCCAGCGCGATCGTCCGGATGGCGGCCAAAGGCTGAGTCGTCCATTGTGCGCCGGCCGATGTTGCCGTCAAGCCGAGATACGCCAGCATTGATACCTGGACGCACTCCCTACCTAGCCGTGCCGGTATGCGTGAGTTAGACTCGAACGCGAATTCGTTCGTTGGACGCCGGCCGTTTCCGATCCTTTATTTCGACTGCGTAACTTCGGCGCAATCGACTCGGGTCCTGGCGAACGGTAGGCGTTAGCCTACCGGTTTTCGCCGGAGTTGGTCCGCTGGCATCAAAGAAACCGGTGCGCTGACGCATCACCGTACGCCCAAGTGAGACAGTCGAACTACCAGGCCACGCGGATTGTCCGTTGTGGAATCGAGGAGTTACTCGATGCGTTGTGTCATACTGTGTGCGGGGTTCGCAACGCGATTGTATCCATTGACACGCAGCGTCGCCAAGCAACTGTTGCCGGTGGCCGGTCGGCCCGTCTTGGATTACGTCGTCGAGGGATTGGTGGAGGCCGGCATCGAGCAGGGAGTACTCGTGAGCAACCACGTTTTTGTGGATGCCTTTCGCAGTTGGGCCGACAAACGGCCGTTTCCGATGCAGTTGCAGATCCTGGACGACGGCACCACTTCGAACGATGATCGGCGTGGCTCGATCGGCGACTTGTGGTTCGCTTTGGAGCAGGCCGACATCCGAGAGGACTTCCTGCTCGTCAACGGGGACAACTTGTTTACGTTTCGGCTGGACGGCGTCCTGGGCACTTTTCGCGTGCGGGGCAATACGATCGCCCTGTACGATGTGGGCTCGAAGACGGAGGCCGCCAAAATGGGCGTCGCCGTTTGCGACTCGACGGGACGCGTCATCGGATTTGAAGAGAAGCCGAAGAACCCGGCGACGACGGTCGTCTCGATTGGCATCTACGCCTATCGTGCCGAAGTGCGTGCGTTGGTTGATCGATACCTTTCGGAGGGTCACTCGCCGGACAAGACGGGGTCTTTCGTCGAGTGGCTGCACCACCAGGTGCCCGTCTACGGGCACACGATCCGGACCGGCGAGGGGCTGTGGTTTGACATCGGGTCCCACGAACAATATGCGGAAGCGAACCGCATGATGGAAGAATACCAGCAGCGACAAAGGAATTCACTGCCTGACCTGCCGCGAGATTGAAGCGGGCCGAGGGCGGTTGGTCGCGTTCGAGAAATGACTGTCCGGTGTTTCTTGCCGATCATCGCACGGAGTGGCGAAGAGAGAATTCTGCCGATCATCACACGGAGTGTGATGGCTACTTGGACGAGGCGCTGCGAACGAGCGGGTACAGTTCGGCGACGAATACGGCTGCGACCATTAGAGCCGCGCCGAGGATCTGCAGTCCGGTCAGCCGGTCGCCGGCCAATAGCCAGCCAAACACCACGGCGAAGATCGGCTCGGTGAGCAGGATCATACCCGTCTCCACGGCCGACAACCGCTGCTGGGCGAAGGTCTGGACAAAGAACGCCGCCGCCGTGCAGATACCGCCGGTCACCAGCAACGCCGGCCAGACCTCGGCGGGCGGCCAGTCGATGGGACCCTGCACGGCCCACACGCCGGCCAGCAGGAGCGTCGCGGTGGTCAATTGACCCAACGCCAACGTGACGGCGCGGTGGCCTTTCGAGTAGCGGTCCAGCAGCGCGACGTGCAGCCCAAAACAAGCGGCACAGCCCAACGTGAGCGCGTCGCCCGCCTGCAGCCTCTGAGGACCGGTCCCGGTCAGCAACACCAGTCCGCACAGGCTCACGGCAATCGCCGCCCACAGCACGCGGCGAGTCCGCACGCCGAACAGGATCCGATTGGCCAACGGCGTAAAGACGATGAACAGGCCGGTGATCAGCCCCGTGTTCGTCGCGGTGCTGCAACGAAGACCAAACGTCTGCAGCAAGTAGGCTGCGGCGAGCGCGAGGCCGATCCAAGCTCCCGTCCGCAGGCTGCGAAGTTCTACGCCTCGCGCCGCAAACACACCGATGCAAGCCGCACCGACGGCGAATCGCACTGCCAGGAACGGTACTACGCCGTAGACCTCCACCGCGTCCTTGACCACCGTGAAGGTCCAGCCCCAGGCAATCACGATCGCCAACAGCAGCGCGGAGGGAAGAAGACGTTTCACCACGATTCTAGTCGGCTCTCAGCACTCGGCACCCGAACACGCCGCCGGCCCAGGCTCCGGGGTGAGCCTGGAAGCGAATCGTGACCTTGTCCTTGCCCTGAATCAGTTCCGGTGGGTTGTTCGCAGGTGAACTGTAGGCCGACTTGTAGACAAGCATATCAAGTTCCTTTCCCGCGATAAGGCGCGGTCATTCCAGCGTCGGCCGCACGATTTCGCCGCGGGCCTGGAGTTCCGTGTTCTCGTACGAGCCGTAGAACTCCGAGTTGCAGTCCAGCCATAGCGAGATGCGGTGCCGGTCTTCGGCCGGCAGTTTGACGCCGAAGTGACTTTCGTCCAAGTACTTCGTCAGCCCCGCCGCGCGGGCGCCGAACTGGCCGGCGATCGAGCGGCTGCCGCCGTGGACGCCGGTGTTGACGGAGCCGTTGGTCACGTGGAAGTAGAACCCGTACTTGTCGGCCAGGCTAGCGTAGGATTGGGTCCAGCCATTGGCCGCGCCCGGTTTGCCGCTCAGATTCAACGCCTTCTTCTCCTGGTGGCAGTCGACGCAATGGCGGTCCAGCACGGGCTGGACCAAACGCACGTAGTTGAACGGATTGCTGCCTTCCACGTCGGGCTGGATCTTCGAAGGCGCACGCCGCAGCGCCAGCGGCATCTGCAGCGAACGGTTGGGCGGGTCGTGCTTCCGCTCGTGGCAACCTTGGCAGGTCAACTGTTCACCCGGATGTACGTACGTCGCGGAACGCATCGACTGAACGGCGGTCCCGTGCTGGTCGATCGCTTGGAAGTAGATCGTCTTGCCGACCGGAGCCTCGAAATACACGCTGCCATCGGCCTCGACCGGCACCGTGCCCAGCACCGCACGGGCGTTGGTCTGCTGGGCGCAGCCGATCCGCGGGACGTTGGGCGGCGCGGTGGATTTCGGCAATAACTGGATCACCCTCAGCGATTCGATCTTGGTGTCGGTGGGCCAGGGGAAATCGGCGTCGTAGACGTTCATCACCGCTACGGTCGCCGGGCGGTCCAGGTGCTTGTCCTCGGCCGCCTGCGACGTGCCCGACGGGATCACGGGAGGCATCGGACGGGATCGCAACGGAATGGGGGCGACACAGGAGATCGCCGGATCGCGGTAGATCAGCTCGCGGTTGCCGAAGCGATCGAGCCAGT
>Ga0302241_1002624_pt1 | contig 10509 bp, 7 predicted proteins | sample AAG_UR_Arg_MG_FD_193532 | JGI IMG/M metagenome (GOLD analysis project Ga0302241, IMG submission 193532) | Enriched activated sludge microbial communities from anaerobic digester in WTTP, New Holstein, Wisconsin, United States - AAG_UR_Arg | ecosystem: Engineered > Bioreactor > Anaerobic >...
CCCCGATGAATTCAGAACAGTCGTTGTATTAAGAGATATAGAGCAATTAACCTATGAAGACATATCCAGTATACTTGACATGTCACCTGAAGTTATTAAAAACAGAGTTTTCCTTGCTAAGATTAAATTACAAAAGATGTTAATCTAATATCTTTGGGAAGGAGTTATTATGAGTTGTACAGAGTTTGAAGATGATCTCAGAAGATATTACCTCGGTGAAGAAGATGATAAGCCAAAAGCTTCTGAATATATAAAAATGCAGACCCATATACGTTCCTGTACGACATGTTCAGTGAATTCTGAAAAACTGAAAGCCATGCAGGCAGCAATAAATGGAATTGTAAAACAAAAAACATCTGCTACTTTTTATGATACCCTGTCAGAAAAACTTCCAAAACCATCGCCTGTTACTATCTATATGAATCAGATAAAAAGAAAATTTGCAAAGGTACCAAGGCCTGTCTGGATTGGAGGTTTTTCTCTGGTAACTATATTTATAATATTCATGCTTGTGAAGATTTTTTTCCCTTCCTTTGGCTTACCTGTAATTTACTATTATGGCGATGTAGATATAAGAAAAAGTACAGATAATTCAGGATTAAAAAAGCTTAGCGGTTATCCTGTACTTTCTGTCGGAGATAAACTCAAAACTGATAGTTCCTCATCAGTGGTTTTTGTTATAGCAAAAAATACTTCTGCCAGAATGGGAGAAAATACTGATTTAAGGATTGGTCTTATACAGAGAAGTAGAGATGAAGGTTATACCTGTAAACTCGACGTTGTAAGCGGCAACCTCTGGGTCAGCCAGATAGCAGGAGAAAGTAAATTTGAGAAAGAAAAACTTCAGATAACTACTGATAACGCCTTTATTGAACCTCTAGGAGCCGATTTCGATATTTCAGCAGGTGATAATAAAACTACTCTTAGAGTCTTTAAAGGTAAAGTTCGATTTTATCATCGCAACTTTCAGGACGAAAAAAGCATAATAGATGCAGGACATAGTTCCCTTACATCTGCAGATCAACCACCTACATCTCCTGCAGAAATTGATACTCAAAATCTTGGAGGATGGGAAGATTGGAATCTAAAGATACCTCTTACAGGTAATCTTTTACTCATCAAGGGAGGAGCTATCGATCTCGGTAAACCTAAATCCTTCAGACCTCTTTTTGCTACTCCTTCTCCTGAACCAGAAGTAATGCCAACTCCAACGCCAGCAGGATATTATCAGTAAAATGGTTATTGACTATTAAATTGTTAATCCTACAGGTTTAAACAAAAAACTGAGTTTCATCTTCTTTATAGCGCTATAAATATCGTCAGTTTTATAGGCTTCAAGAAAATGAAAGGGATATATTTTTTCGCCTTTAAATTTATGGACAAAATTATTTAATTCAGGTAATGCCATATGACCTCTTGCATAAGCCTTTGATATATTTTCTTTTTCAAGATAGGTTGTTTCTATCATAAGATGTTTTGCATTGGTTACATAAGGGTGAGTCAGTATGTCACTGTTTGTATCAGATGTATATGTAAGTAATATCTCTTCTCCTGTTGTAAATACAAAGCCTGTACTCTCACAGCGATGAAAGGTCTTCAAGGGGTGACATAATATATCTTTTATCTGTATGGTATTTAAAAAAGGCTTTATTTCTATTTCTGAACAGGAATTAATTACTCCTTTATTAAAACTTAATGAAATCAACTCAGATATATAAAGACACGTATCAGGAGGAGCATAAATCTTTAAATTCTGAAGCTTATTTCTGTAATATTTCATATAAAGTAAATTAAGAAGGCCACTTATATGATCACTGTGAGAATGAGATATAAATATATACTTTCCATCTATACCATAAAGAGATGCAAAAGGCCCACAATCAAGAAGAATTTCCATTTCCCGCCAGTAAAAAGAAGTACTTAAACAACTTCTTGAAAAACCCTTTATACATTCCATAAAAAGTTACTTTACACCTAGACCCTGTGTCTCTCCTGTCAGTGGAGTATAAAAAGGGTGATATGCCGGTACCCCTACATCCAGGTGAAAATTGGCACCGGGACAATGAATTGTATAGTTCTTTTCCTTTGACGCAGACTCAGGTCCTATATAAACATATTCCTCATTTTGTTCCTTTGGAATAGAGCGAAGGTAATCAGGTATCAGTATCCCTAAAGTATCTCCCGGGGGGGGGCCCTGATAATGGTTTTCTACAGCATATGTTTCTATACAGGTAGCAAGATTTTTTATGGTCTGCATACAGGCAGAGAGCCTGGCATTGGCCCTTCCTCTCTGCATAGCTGGAATAACAAAAGACATAAGGGTAACAAGGATACCTATACAGATCATTAATTCCAGTAATGTAAAACCTTTTGATGATTTTTTAAATATATACATAGAAATTCCCTCTATTCTTTAATTCTATATTCCTCTAAATTTTATCATAAATATCGTAAAAAATCAACACGAGTTTTAGGGCTTGTATTATTAAGTGTCTATTGTTATAATATAAAGTGAACGGTGAACAGTGAACAGTGAGCAGAAAATCTGTTCACTAATTACTGATCACTTTTCATTTATTTAAGGATTGTTAGAACTAACTGTACTTAGTAAAGGCTGGTAAAAAAATTGATAGTAGAAATATCTTCTCTAGAAAATATAAGAAATTTAAGAAAACAAAAATTAAGTGAATTACTTTTTCCCTGCCTTGGTTCTCTCCAGGAAAGACTTATATATGGTGGAATAGTTCATACTTTTATAGAAAATAATGAAATCATAGGATATTATATAAATAAAAATTCTGAAATACTTGATTTTTATATAAAAAAAGAGTTTGATTATCTTGCTGATGACTGTTTTAGTAAGGTACTGGAAGAATTGCAATATCCTGTAATAAATATAAGGAGTGACGACAGCTTATTAATAAATCTGGTTTTTAATTATGCAATAGACCTTGAAAAAGGAGGATACTTATTAGCCAGGGACAAACGGCAGGTACTATCTGAAATAAATGATCCAACTCTGGTTTTTGCCCCCATTTCTTCAGATTTAATAGAAGAATGCTGGAAAATATTAGCAGAAGATTCTTTTTATGGAAGAGAAGCTTCACAGAAAGACATGCTAAAAAATGCAATAAATAAAGATATATTTTTCTGTTTAATTGAAAATTCTAAAGTCACAGGGCTTGGCTTTCATCAGGCAGTAAGAAATAATTGTTCTGAAATTGGGATTATAATACAACGGGATTATAAAGATAAAGGTTATAAAAAATTACTACTTTCTGAAATGGCAAAACTGGTTGAAAAGAACAATTATAAATGTTTTACCGAAGTATCACGTTTTGATAATACAGACAGACAATTAATGGAAGAACTTGGCTTCTATGTAATAGCAAAATATTTTACTGCTAATATAAAGGGAAAAATTCAGGACAATAATACTAAAAAAAGATTTCGACGTTATTCTCTAACAGGTTTATTTAAAGTTTTATGACAAAAAAGACAGGAGGTCAGATTAAGGAGGAAAATGTAAATGCAGCAACGCAGAACAGCTAAAGCCAAAGCAGTAGCGACACAGGGTATAAAAACCTTTGAAGAAAAAAACTATAAACAGGCTTTACAAATTTTTGAAGAGGCCATCAGTTATGATGACGAACTTCCCATAGCATGGTACTACAAAGGTTTAGTTTTAAAAGAATTTAAACGTTATACAGAAGCTATTACAGCTATGACGAAGGCAACAGATGTAGCTACTACCATGTTAAATCCAGGTGATGCAGATAGAGATATAAAAGTTAAGGCTTTTACAGAGAAAGGACATATTCTCAGTAAGATAGGATGCTATGTTGAAGCTGTAGAACTTTTCTTTCTTCTGGAACAGCAGGGATTTAATATACCGGGTCTTAAGACTGAAATGGCGAACTTAAGAGCAAAAGGTGGAGTTATGGAAGGACTTGAAGGACGGTCTTATCTACAGACCGATGATTATCAGAAAGCTATAATATCTTTTAAAACCTCCTTAAAAAAGAATCCCAGGGATAAATATGTTTGTAAAATGCTGGGAGAAACTTTAGAGAAAAGTAAAAACTACAGAGAAGCAATGAAAATTTACCTTCAGGCAATCGAACTGGGAGAAGATGAAATTGGATTATTGTATAACCAGGCAATATGCCTCTGTAATATGAAGAATCATAGAAGAGCTAAAACCTGTCTGGACAAATTTTTAGAAACTAACCCCAACCATATGGGAGCAAAAAAATTAAGGCTCGAATGTATGGCAGCTATTGAAAGAGGAGAGGCTAAAGATCGGGACGAGGAGGATACTCCAATAATCATGGCAAGGAAAGCCGAGGGAAAAAGAAAACAACTTATAGGATGGGCCTTTGTATTCTTCTGTTTTTGTCTTACTGCTCTTTATTGGTTCACTATAGACTGGCGGTTAATGTTGAGCCTTAATAGTAAAAATGCGAGAACAAAAAACATGTCTATTTATCAGCTGGGGCAGAGAAAAAATACAAATGCTATTAATAAATTAATTGAAATTTTAGATAGTAAAGATGAGGAACCTAATGTCAGGGCTACTGCGGCCCTGGCTTTAGGAGATCTCGAAGCCAGAGAAGCCTTAAAATCTCTTATAAATGCTCTACAGGATCAGAACTGGAATGTGAGGTGCTGTGCTGCGAAATCACTGGGTCTTATGAAGTCAGATGAAGCAGTTCAGCCTATGGGAAATATATTAAAAAGAGATATTTATTATCTGGTTCGCATAAATGTAGTTGAAGCTCTTGCCAGTATTAAAGGTCCTGCTGCTATAAATATACTGCTGAAGGTGGGGCTTAAAGACGAGAATCCCTATGTAAAGAAAGCTGTTGTAAATCAATTCAGAAATAACATAGCAGACTCCAATTTAGTAGTCCTTCCTCTCTGTGAATTATTAAAAGATCAGGATAAATCTGTCCGGGAAGAAACTGCAATAACACTTGGAGAGTTGAAGAATAAAAAAGCTCTTACACCTCTAAAAAAAGCATTACAGGTAAAGGATGAACCCGTACAGGTTCAACAGGCTATAAGAGGTGCTATTAATAATATAAATCAAAATTAATTCTCACCAGTTAAGTGTTGGTGCAGGAGTAAGCATGTAACTGCAATTTTACAAATTCTCCAGGCATTCCTGCATTTCTAATATACTCTGAAATCTTTTATTTTTATCTATCTCCGTAGCTGTTAAAACTATCCCTATTAAACCGGATGGTATATGTTGATTAAACTCACCGGGTTGAAAGGAAAGGTTCCATATCATTCTATCTCCTGCATCAGGAGGTACTTTCCCTGTCAGCAAATAATAGAGCATTGCTCCCAATGAATATATATCACTCCGTGTATCTAGCTGACCATTATATTCCTCAGGAGAAGAAAAATTTATGCTTATGTCTTCTGTTCCAAGAAGAATACTTTCAGGAGGAACATATAATTTTGATATACCAAAATCTACCAGTTTAAGTATGCCTGCCATATCCCTGATAATATTATCCGGTGAAAGAGCACTAAAAATAATAGACCCGGCCTCTCTACTATGTAAATAATCTAAAGCACCACAGAGTTGAAGAGCCCATTCTAATACTAAATCAACCGGTGGAAGGACATTACTATTTTCAATAATAGATTTCATAGTTTCACCGTCTATATATTCCATAACAAGATAATCTTTATCTTCATAAGCAAAAAATTCCTCAAAGACAGGTAGATTCGGATGGAAAAGCTTAAAGATTAACTCTATTTTTGAATAAATAAAATCCAGGGCTTTTGCATTTTCTGGCTTTAAGACATTATCCAGAAAAAATTCTTTTATAATTACAGGAACATGTCTTTTCATATCTATGCCCTTATAAACCTTTGTAAGATGACGACCTTTAAGTAATTCTATTATTTCATATCTCTCTCTTATTAACCTGCCTTTAGTAGGCAGTGGGATAACTTCTTCTATATTTATTTCTCTATTAACCGAAAGGTTTTCATCTAATTTATCAGAGATATGAGATAAAGGTTCCAATACTTCGTGAATCCTTTCTTCAAAACTTATCTTTTCTTCTTCTCCTTTTTCTTCTATTCCCCGGGTTAGTAATTCCTCTTTCACTTCCTCTTCTAAAGGCACTTCTGAAGGTATAACAGGACTGATTTCATCTTTATAAGAGTAGTCTCTCTCCTCTTCTAAAGGCACTTCTGAAGGTATAACAGGACTGGAGTAGTCTCTCTCCTCTTCTAAAGACACTTCTGAAGGTATAGCAGGACTGACTTCATCTTTATAAGAGTAGTCTCTCTCCTCTTCTAAAGGCACTTCTGAAGGTATAGCAGGACTGACTTCATCTTTATAAGAGTAGTCTCTCTCCTCTTCTAAAGGCACTTCTAAAGGCACTTCTGAAGGTATAACAGGACTGGAGTAGTCTCTCTCCTCTTCTAAAGACACTTCTGAAGGTATAGCAGGACTGACTTCATCTTTATAAGAGTAGTCTCTCTCCTCTTCTAAAGACACTTCTGAAGATATAACATGACTGGAGTAGTCTCTCTCCTCTTCTAAAGGCACTTCTGAAGGTATAACAGGACTGACTTCATCTTTATAAGAGTCTCTCCCTCGGTATGTATCAACAGAGAGAGAAATATCTTTGCTAAAAGCCTTTTCCCCGGTAATCCCATCTGTAGCAACATAAACATTCTGAATAGGTGTTTCAACGTAATCATCCATAGAAGTTACACCGCCAGTGTCAGGCTCTTCTTTAATGAACTCCCGTGATTCCTCTGGAGAAAGCTCACCTGATAAATCAGTAATAACTGGAACTTCTTCATCCTCAGGAGGAAAATAATTATCATCTTTCAATAACTCTAAAAGACACGCTAAATCAGCTTTCATTTCTTCAATATTCTGATAACGATTTTTTCTCGACATTTCCATAGCTTTCATTATAATTCCATCTAACTCAAGTGAAATATGAGGATTAATTTCTTTACAGGTTTTCATAGGTTCATCTTCAAAAGAACGGGTTAAAGAATCCATAGGGGGTTCTTTAGTTATTAAATAATACAGAGTGGCACCGAGTGAATAAATATCAGATCTTGTGTCAGTCCCGCCACTATGCTGTTCTATAGGGGAATAATGAGGTATCATAACTTTAGCTACATCTCTTGTCTTACCTTCAATTTCATATTCTTTGGAAATACCAAAATCTATAAGTTTTAATATTCCTTCCTCAGAAAGAAATATAGAATGTGGATTCATATCTCTGAAAATCACAGGTTTTGGTTCCATATTATGAAAATATGAAAGAACGTCACAGAGATCAATACCCCATTGTATTACCAGTTTTTCAGGAAGAAAATCTTCTTCCCCTTCTACAAGAGTGCTCAATCTATTACCTTCTATATAATCAATTATAAGATATCTATTCTCTTCATAATCAAAATAATCATCAAATTTTGGAAGATTTATATGTTTGTACTTAAAGAGAATTCTGGCTTCACCTTTAAATTGTTCCACAGCCTGCTGGCGAAGATAAGGAACTTTATATTTAGTAATCAATTCTTTAACAAATACATATTTGTTATATTTTGTATCATAAGCTTTATACATTTTGCTTATGAGACCAATATCTATAAGCTCAACAATTTTATAACGCTCCTGTAAAATTGTATCTTTTAAAAGATTACCCTCCGTATCTCTCACTATAATTCCTCCATTAAATTCAAAATTCAATTATTATTAGCTTTCAGCAATCAGTTTTTTCCCTTAATCTGATTGCTGAGTGCTGATTGCTTTAAAAATGAAAATTACTATGCATTTCAATGTATATTATAAATAATATTAATATAAAAAGCAATAATACATTACTTTCATACATTTTTATAGACTTTCTATATATGGAAATATGTGTAATACATTCTGGAATCTCTTATTTTTATCTAATTCTGTAGCTTTCAGTACTAAAAAATCTTCTACTAAAATTTATTTCTTTTTGAAAATAACTTTATTATAAATAATAACTAAACCTTTACTATAAATTTATAGATTTCTCAGATATTCTTCAATTTCTGATATCTGCTGAAATCTTTTTTCTTTTTCTGTTTCCATGGCTTTTAAGACTAAAGACACCAGAATAGAGGGTATTTCATCACTGAACTCTTTAGGGCTAAAAGGAATATTATACATAACTCTATCAACAGAATCCGGGGGGACTTTTCCTGTAAGAATATAATATAAAGTTGCTCCAAGGGAATATATATCACTTCTCGAATCAGTCTGACCGCTGTATTGCTCCGGAGGAGAAAAATGGGTAGTAGCTACTTTTGATACAGATAGAGTTCGCTCATTGGAATCATATAATTTTGCTATGCCAAAATCAATCAATTTAATTAGATTTGAATCATCCAGCATAATATTCTCCGGACAGAGTCCTCTGAATATGATAGGCTTTGGTTTTCTGCTATGTAAATAGCCTAAAACACTACAGAGTTGAAGACACCACTCTACAGCATACTCCCATGAAGGAAGAACATAACAGTTTTCAATAATAGACAGGATGGTTTTTCCTTCTATATATTCCATAATGAGATAATTCCTACCTTCCAAGGTAAAATAATCTTCAAATCCGGGCAAATTCGGATGGGATAATTGAAGAAGCATTCTGGTTTCTGCGTGAAATTTTTCTATAGCCTGTTCTCTTTCCTCTGGTTTCAGGAGTATATCTATAAAAAGTTCCTTTATAGCTATAATATGATTTTTTCTCAAATCTATTCCTTTATAAACCTTGCTCAGTGGATTTTCTCTGATTAATTCTTCAACTCTGTATCTTCCTATTATAATTTCACCTTCATTTAAAACAGGAATATCCTGTTCCAACTTTACTTTTTTTTGAGGTTTGCGAATTTCTTTCAATCTGTCGGAAACATTTAAAGATGGAGCAAGGGTTCTGGGCTTAAATTGTTTTAAGTCTAATCCTTTCCTAACGCTTTCCTCGAGAGTTATTTCTATATCAATCTTTTTTATATCTTTATCTAACTTTTTTGGAGGAGGAAATATTTTTTCATCAACGACAGATGCTAATGAAGTAATATCTTTTCCCTTCGGTAAATTATCTGTAACCGGAAGACTGTGAGTAGAAAGTCGTCTGTATCTTTTATATGTCATATCCTGAGAAGAACTTGAAGGAATTACCTGGAGAGAAGTTTTTTCAGAAAGGACTGAAGTGGACTGAGCTCTGTATTCTAAAATTTTAAGTAAATCAGATTTTATTTCATCTACATCCTGATATCGATCTCTCTTATCCATCTCCATAGCAGTCATTATAATTCTGTCCAGTGCAGGAGAAACATCCGGATTAATCTCTCTGCATGATTTCATAGGTTCATCTTCGTAAGAACGGTCCATCGCATCCATAGGAGGTTCTTTCGTCAGTAAATAATATATCGTGGCACCCAGTGAATAAATATCAGACCTTATATCAGTACCTCCTAAAATCTGTTCTATGGGAGAATAATATGGAGTTGCACTTCTGGCTATTCCTCTTGTTATTGCATCTATCTCATATACTTTGGATATACCAAAATCAATAAGTTTTAGTTTTCCGCAATCTGAAAGCATTATAGAGTAAGGACTCATATCTCTGAAAATTACAGGGTTCGGTTCTATTTTATGAAGATATGAAAGAACATCACATAGCTCAAGTGCCCAGTCTATTACCTGTTTTTCATCCAGATAATCTTTCTGACTTTCTACAATGCTATTCAATCTCTTACCTTCTATATATTCAGTTATAAGATATCGACTTTCATCACAATCAAAATAATCTCCAAATTTTGGAAGGTTTTCATGGTTCAATTTAAATATAATCTTTGCTTCACTTTTAAATTGTTCTATTGCCTGTTGACGTAAATAGGTATCTTTATAAGTAGCAATCAATTCTTTAACAAAAATATATTTCTTAAGTTTCATATCGTAACCTTTATACATTCTACTTATGGGGCCAATATCCACAAGTTTAATAATCCTATATCGTCCCTGCAGAATAGTATCTATTACAAGGTTACCATCGGGATCTCTCACTAAAAATTCCTCCTGCCTTTCAATCGTGAATAGTAATACTGAATTACCTGCAAATAAATTCGTATAATTCCTGCCTGCCTGGACATGCATACACTTTGAGCTTAAAACATTCAGGTAGATGCACAATCTCTACAAGCATTAATTCACTGAAAAATCATCTCCTAACTGAGTATAACATATTTTTATAATTTTATAAATTACTATTTCCAATAACCTTTTTTTCTCACCCTATACCTCAATAAGTACCGCAACAGGCAAGTTAGTATCCATCTCACAAGTCTGTCCCTGTCCGGGTTCTTACGCAAAATCTATGATCCTGTTACAATGAAATCTGTTATTACAGAATATACAGTTTTGTATTTATTTAAGTTATAACTTTCTCCTTTGACGGCATATCTTTTGCTCCAGAGCCCGGACAGGGA
>Ga0302241_1002648_pt1 | contig 10424 bp, 10 predicted proteins | sample AAG_UR_Arg_MG_FD_193532 | JGI IMG/M metagenome (GOLD analysis project Ga0302241, IMG submission 193532) | Enriched activated sludge microbial communities from anaerobic digester in WTTP, New Holstein, Wisconsin, United States - AAG_UR_Arg | ecosystem: Engineered > Bioreactor > Anaerobic >...
ATAACTTCCTGGGTTGTCTCTCCTGTGGCAATAGTAAGTTGAAGTGTAAAGGGGTTTCTACTTATTACTTTTGCTTTTCCTTCTCTTAAGAGTTTTCTTCCTTTTCGGGGAGAACAGGGCATTAGAGTTTTTCCTCTTTGATTTAATACATAAACAAAACTTTCCAACTTAAATTACTCCTTTAAAAAGATTTTTCCAATAGATACTCTCAAGTCCTATCCCGGAATCTTTTGAAACCGGTTGGTTCCCATCGAGGAGTTATTCAGGGTTTTTAAGCTTCAGACACTATCCCTACTCCACAGGATTGTTTAACCTGAAGCCACAGAGCTGACTGGACGTGAGAGATATCCGCAGGTGTGAATGTATCTCTCCTGAATAACTGCTTCATAAAGAATATAATTCCTTAAGCCTCTAATCAATGTGAGAACTTACGGTTTGCACCGCAAGCCCCGTCCCCTTGTGGGCGGGGTCATTGACTTGTTTTACTCCCAATTTCAAGAATTCATAACCCAGATTAAATACTCCCTGCAGGGTATTATTCGTTATACGAACTTCTTTTATAAGTTCTTTGAGGCAGTCTTCAATATGTTCAAGTCTTTCATTTATCTCCTGTTTGAAATTTTGAAGTTCTTTTTCCAGAATTATCATTCTTTCTTCCATATTTTCTCACCTCATTCTATAGTTAATTATATTACTTATTGTACTTTCTGTCAAAAATAAAACTATTGTGCCGGAACAGCTTGTGAAAATAACCCGGCAGAAATAGATTTATAAAGATATTACAGAAAGGGAATTTCTCTGACTTTTATGATATAATAAAATTGAAGTGAATACAGAAAGGATAATTAATCTTGAAAGAGGATAAGATTTCTATCAGCTATCAAAATTACGACATAATCTTTAAATCTCTTACCGGCATGTTCGGTAATCAGACTTTGGAATTCTACGGTTTGAAGACTGCTCCCATTGTAAGAGCCGAACCTACAGAACTTTCTGATATACAGATAGACGTGCAGAGTATGGATTTTGTCTTTTATCTTGCCGATGATAGTTACCTCCATGTGGAGTTCCAGACCACTTACAGTATTAAAGACATAGAAAGGTTTAAACTTTATGATGCACTGCTTTATGAGAAAAAGAAAAAGCCGATTCATACGGCAGTAATATATGGGCCGGGTATTACCGATACAGTTACATTTTTCGACCATGGCTCATTAAAATACAACACTTATGCTGTCTATATGCATAATTATGACGGAGATACTATTTATAAAATGCTGGAGGTATTAAAAATGACTCAGGTATTAAGGGCTTTATATAAAGAATTTAAAGAAGAAGGGAAAGCCGAAGGGAAAGCCGAAGGGAAAGCCGAAGGGTTAATGATAGGAAAAGCCGAAGGGAAAAGAGAGATAATATGTAAGACTCTAATGTCCAGATATGGAATAAAGTCTCTGGAACTGCAGAAAAAAATAGAAAAACTGGATGATTTAAATATATTGGATGAAACTATTCTTAAAACTTTTTCATCCCCTTCCCTGGAAGAAGCCGGCTCACTCATAGAAGAGGCTCTGAATATACAGGAAAAAATTAATTCTTTATAAAACCGGTCATCAAAAAGCGCCAGTCCTGAAGCAGAAAAGGGATTTTTATAACCTGATAGAGTTTGAAGTTATTGAGTCTTTAATCTTAAGGTTTTGTATGTTATTATATTTTTAAAGGGATTGATAGAAAAATTAAAGCAGGTGAAAACAATGTTATCAATAGAAGGAATATATGATAATGGACAGCTTATTTTAAATGAATCGCCGGAAATAAAAAGACCGGTGAAAGTTATTGTTACATTTCTGGAAAATATTGAACACAATGATTTAAAAAAATCAGAGACAGATATAAAAGAGAGGAAAAATAAATTCTCTGAATTGATTAAAAAAGTCAGTGAATTATCTAAAGGCGGAAATAGTGTTGAAGATATAAGATTAGAGAGAAGCAGATATGAAAATTGTTATTGATACCAATATTTTCGTAAGCAGCCTGGATGAAAAAGAGGAATTTAAAAAATTTCAAGGAGGGCATAAGAGTGGGAGAAATTATTATTAAGATACCTGAAGATATTAAAATAGAATATGATGTAAAAGATAGTAATGATCTTGGACAATCTGTGGAAAAAATCAGGAAATACCTGAAATTTAAAAGTGTATTCAATAAATTAAAATCTTCCGTTGAAAGTGATCTAACCAGACAGGATATAAAAGAGATGGTATATGAATAAATTTTTTCTTGACAGTAGCATCATAATTGAATTCCTTAAAACAAATGGCCTGGAAGAAGCTAAAAAGATAATGAATCATCTTTACGATAATTTTTTATCAATGGATCTCTTTATAAATCTCGTTACCATAGATGAAACAGTATATTTTTACTTGAAAAATAAACACAGAATAAGTTTTTCCCTGACAGAACTGAAGATTTATCTTGATAGTTTTAACTTCCTTGTAATTACTCAGGAAATTAAAGATGAAATGTTTTTATTAATCGAAAATTATAAATTAAAGCCTCACGATTCTTTAATTATAGCCACCTGTAAATACTATAATGTCCTCAATCTCATATCACTGGATGCTGATTTTGTTACAGCAGGAACTAAGGAAAAGATAAATTTAATAGATACGATTGATAAATTGAAAGTCTTTTGATCCTTAAACGAAATTGTCTTATCTCTTCTACATAAATCACATTTTTCTGGATAGGCCATTTTTATCACCAAAATTTATTTTGACAAAGCTAAAACCTTTTTTTCTAAATCTTTAAGTAATAATTTTGCTTCCTCTGCATCTTTCATAAATTTATTCTGTTTTTTCTGGCTATTATATACTTGATTTAATGATTCATTAAAATTAAGATCAGCTTTTTGGAGTAGTTTTCCTGTATTTTTTCTGAATTCATTTGAAAAATAAATAAATCTTTCTTCTATTTTCTGTTTTATTTCAAACCTTATTTTTCTGGTTGTGTCATCTTCAAGAAGTTTATTTATTATATTTTCTGCTATTTTATTCCTTAAACTGTTAGAGACAAATTCCGGGCCAAATATCAAGAATCCAAATAATCCTATTACCACTGCTGCTGCAAGTAGTACTGGATTTAAAAAACCACTAATTAAACCTAATATATAGTACAAGATAATATCAGCTATCACATAGCCAATTATTGCTGAAATAATTCCTGAAATAACTGTATCACAAAAAACATTATTTTCTATATCACCGTGAGATATTTCCCCAGGAAAATTACTAAATATTTGCTTTAAGAAAATTTCTTTATCTAATCCTTCCTTAGAAACATTGACCAGATAATCAGTAATATCATTAAAATCACTTCTCAAGGCTTGTTCTAATTTAGTTTGTTTAGCTTTTAAAGTTGGTTCGACTTTTTCTTCTATCCATTTCTTAACCAGATAAATCAAAGAATTTTTTGCTTGCTCTGCAATGTTTATTGCAAATGAGGTAGGAGACAAAATTGGGTTTTCATTGTTAGTCCAATTAGTTTGTTTATCACGAAGTTGAATAACTACTTTGTGCCAATCTTCTATAAATAAGCTTTCAAATGTATTACTTATGTCCTGGCCAACCAATAGCAATCGATTAAAAACTCTTTCTACACTTTTTTCTGCCATTAACTTTTCATTCTCTAATTCTTTATGTTTGTTTAGCATTTCATTATGAGATATTGTAAAATTGTTGTCCTGTTCATTGATTTTCAAGATAATTTCATTGCATATATTTTTACATGTTTCCTGAATATTGGCAATTTTTATACCAACACTATCTCTGAATATAACTTTTCGTAATCTGATTTCAAAATCATCTAGTAAATCTAACCATTTACTATTTTCAGAATGTAATCCTTTGTCTTCTAAAGCTTTTTTGGCACTAAGTAAAACAATTTGTCTTTTATCAATATTACATTCTTTAAACTTCTCAAATACATAATTGATTAGATCTTCCCACCTTTCTTGTGGGACAAGATCTACTTTATTAATTACTATAATTAATCCACATATCTTACCACCCATTTCCTCTATTAATTCACTTTCTTTTAGACTTACCAATTGAGTAGCATCTAAAGTTAATATTGTAGAATGAGCCAGTTTAATCTCATTTTTTAATACTTGATCTCTAAGTAAATCTTCGCCAAACCCTGGTGTATCAATCAGTGTAAAAAATTCTTTCTCAGACAAGAATAATGCTGGAATATTTACTTCCCATCGGGCGCATTCCCGATTTGTAGAGGATGCTATAAAACCCTTACAGAATGAGCAAAAGATTTATTCAAGTTTCTTTGGACGATTTTTCTCTATCAAAGAGCAAAAACCAATTAGCATAAGGGTTTTAACTACTACAGAACATATATTCGGTATATATTTCTCTATATTTTGGGAATGCACCCGTCAAAATTTATTTTCTCTTCTAATTTGATAAGAAGTAATTTAATTTCTTCGGAACATTTTTTAAATTCATTTTGTTTTTCCTGTTCCGAGTTATATTTGTTTATCGCTTCTTTATAATGAAATTCAGCTTCTTTAATTAAGTCTGAAGCATTCTTTTTAAATTCCTTTGCAAAGTCCGTAAGTTTTTCTATTAGTTCAGTAGTAATTGCTGTTCTTATTTCTCGTTCCATATCTTTATCTAAAAGCTTATTTACTATTTCTCTAGCTATTTTATCACGTACTTTTTCTTTGATGAAACTTAATCCACCAACTGCAAATGTAGCCAAAGCTACTACTGCTGCTGCCGCCAGTAATATCGGGTTTAAAAAACCACTAATTATACTGAGTATATAATAAAGAATAATATCAGCTACGACATAACCGATTACTGAAGAAACAATCACTGCTAAAAAAGTATGCCCAAAAACACTGACTCCTATATCAGTTTCTGAAATGTCTCTAAAGGCATCTTTGAATGCTCTACCGAGTAATTCCTTTTTATATAATTCCTCATTTGCTCCCTTGGTCTTAACAAGATAATCAGCAATTATATTGAAATCTTTTTCACATTGCTCTATGCCTTCTTTAAATTTACGTTCTAAATCTGGTTTAATTTTATCTCCCCAGGTTTCTATTAAATTAATTAAATCCACCATAGCTTGCTGAGAAATTTCTTTAGCAAAAGCTTCAGGAGAAAAAATTGGGTTCTTTTTACTTTCCCAGTTATTTTTCTTGTTGTATAGGTCAGTAATTGTTTTATTCCAATCATCTATAAATAGTGTAGTAAATTTATTCTTTACATTTTCAGCAGTTTCGTCTTTCAATTTTTTAAAGGCACTATTTACACTTTCTTCCGCATTTCTCTTTTTTTCTTCTACTTCTTTTTTTTCCGTTTCTATTTCTTTAGTAGACTTTGCTAACATTTCATTTTGTTTATTTATAGCTGATAATATTTCAACTTTCATTTTATTACATATTTCTTTAATATTGCCAATTCGAATTCCTGCAGTATTTTGAAGAATACGCTCCTGTAACCTAATTTCAAAACTTTCCAATAATTTTAACCATTTACTCTCTTTGACTTCTTCTTTTTGTATCTCTTCTACTGCCTTCTGTGCACTGAGCAATACAATCTGGTCTTTCTCAATATTAAATTCTTTAACTTTCGCTACTACATGCTCTCTCAACTTATTCAAGTCTTTTTCAGGTATATTATCGATCTTATTAATTACTATCAATAATCCTCTGGATTTATTTCCCATTTCATCTATCATTTTAAGTTCTAGTTCACTCATTAGTCTTTGTGCATTTAAAATCAATACTGCCGCATCTGCAAATTTCGCCTCCATTCTTGCTAATTCACTCCGTATTGGATCTTCTCCGATCCCCGGAGTGTCAATTAAGATAAAACTATTATTCTTAGAAAAAAATGGGGAAGATATATTTATTTCCCATCTTTTTACTTTAAGTGACTCTTTATCAATACTTATTAATTTATCCTTTATATGTTTTAGTCTGGTTATTATTGTATTTGCCTGTCCGGCATTCTGTATAAATTCATCTTTTGTTTTTGAGATTTTATCGCCATTCAAACTGACTTCGTAATATTCTTCTTTGGCTCCATATTTAATTTCTATTATACAGGAAGTACAAGGTAATATATCTGTTGGTAATAAAGTTTTCCTGAGAAGAGCATTTATAAATGTAGATTTTCCAGTCTTAAATTCTCCGATGATTCCTATTCTAAAATCTCTTGAAAAATCAAAATCTCTTGTGGCTTTTTTAATAATTTCACTATATGCAGTCCCCAGCTTTTCAGCGGTTAATGATAAATCTCTACTAAAAAAATCTGATAATTCTTTCTGCTTAAGTTCGAAATTTTTTAAATTTACCTGTTTATATCTGGTTATTAAAGAGTATTTTAAAAGTATTTCTGAAAAAGTATATTCTAAAGGGAAACTCTCTTTATCCCAGGAATTAACTAATTTATCAATAAAAGTATATTTATCTGATGGAAGTTCTCCTCTTAAGTAGTATAAAATATGAGCTAAATCGATTTCTTGAGCTAAATCGATTTCTTTAGTTAATTCTTTTATTTTTTTATCCAGATATTGTATTCTTTTTTCACTATTCGACGCTCCTTTTAAATTAAGATATACAAGTAAAAAGGCTGTTAGGATTCCATTCTCTGGCTTTGACCCTATGTTAATTGAATGTTCTAATAAAGTATGATTTTTAAAACATTCTAATTTATAAACAATCTGCGTATTATTAAATATTTCTTTAGCCCATTTTTTTAATTCTTCTTTGATTTGTTCGGATGTATCAGTATAGTATAATTCCATTCCTACGTTAAGAAGTAACAAACCCCAGTAACGATTCTCGGGAAAGAGATCGAATTTTTCTTTATCTGAACATATCATATCGAATATTTTTTTTGCTTCTTCATAATAAACTTTCATGTTAGTCCCACTCCGTTTCTTGAGTTATTAAAACAGGCATATTTTCTTCCGAACCCAATCTCTGCCAATCATTAATATCTATATGTTTTTCCTGGCAAAAGATACATTCCTCCGCTTTACTATACAATCTATCACTAATTTCTTTAGTGAGATCTATTAAAGCAGCGCTTCCGATTTTAAGATTTAAATCATATTCTTTTGTTTCTCCCAATTTTGCTCGATAACTATCATATCGCAATGCACCATCTACTTTTTTTATATTTATCTCACTTTGTGTAAATTCTTTTTGTTCTGAAACTAATGCTATTCTATAAAGACGGTCTTCAAGTATATTATTTTTGAAACAAGTATGACCAAGTTGAGACCATCCAAGAACTCCAAACAATTGTTCTGACCAATTTTGAGCCCATAATTTAGAAATATTTGCGCCAGTCTTAAAACATTCTATAGCTTTAGCCATTTTATTTAAACTAATAAAAGTTTCTGCTTCAGCAGCACATGAGCTTGCCCATAATCTAAATTTAAGCCCGGTTTCTGCTATTTGTCTAATATTGTTAGTGCTTAATCTATTTTTCTCTAAAAATAAATAGAGAGCATGCTTTAATTCCTTAAAAATACGAAGATTATCTTCAAAAACACGCAATTTGGGATAATCTCGTGCTATCTCTAAAGCTGCTAAAAAGCGAGATTGCTCTTTTTCAAAAAACTCCTGACGAAAATTTGTTATCTCATTACGAATCTCATTGAGTGTATCCTGATTTAAACGAGCAAACCATTTTAGTTCTTCAAGACGCTCAGTAACATCCTCAAAACGACTGTCAATTTTATTAAAATTTTCTGTTACCTTTTGATCTAAATTAACCAGATCCTTTTTTAATTGATGATTTTGATAAGCAAGATATGCAAATCCGGCAGTAGATAGCCCTAAATTTAATACAGATGCTGCAGAGCCAACAGAACTCATCAAGAAAGTTTGAGCCATTTGATTAGAAAGCCCTGAACTTAAGGTTTTAACATTAAGGCCATCTTTAAGGAAAGCAGCAATTGCTCCGGCATGTGGTTGTCCTGGCGCATAGCGAACGACTCCTCCCTCACGGAGTAATGTCCCGTTTTTTAAACCATCAACTATCCATTTTTTGTCTGTAGTAAGTAAAGTCTCATCTATTGGATAATCCTTCATAAAATATACCTCCCTGTTTAATTTTTTGTATTTTTCAATTTCAATATGTCCAAATATCCCACTTTGTCCTTTTTTATAAACAACTAATCCTGATGTTGCTTGTCCAGGCTGTACAGTTTTTTCAACACTTTGGACTCCCTTACTTCCTTTCTCATAAATCGGATAACCAGGAGTTGTCAATTCTTCTGAGGAGAAGAGATTTCCCCTTTCCTGAGGAGTAAGCTTAGATAAAAGATCGTATAAACCTTTGCCAGAGGTATTAAATTTTCTTACTCTTATCCAAATCTTTTCATTACCTAATAATATATCTATAGGATCACTTGAATTTTGATTCATTATATCACCACCTTTCCTTTTTGTTTATATAAAGATAATCTTCTTCTATAATTTCAGAAAAGGTCTGAATACCTACAGGCAGTCTTTTTAAGGCCACTTCTCCCATCTCCTTTATTGCTTATATTTTAACAGTTTTATTATATCATAATAAGAGAAAATAGAAAATCATTTTTCAGGAAAAGAGATATGAGGAAAGTTAACTCTCCCCCCCATTCAACATTATAAAATCCCGTAGATACTCAGAATTAACATATCCTTCCTTCTCCCCCGGCCCCATTGCCCCTATTCTGGAAAAACACGCCCTGATTTCCTCCTGCAGTTCCTGTCTCTTCTCCTTCTTACTGTAAATAGAAAGGATAAAAGCCTTATTAACCAGAGCCGACACAGAGTCAGGCATTATTTCCAGGATTTTATCATAACACTCAAGGGATTCTTTATATTTCCCCAGTTTATAGAAAATATTCCCTCTCGTTTCCTGAGTTTTTCTGATCCAGTCATTCTTTCTCCCTGAAAGCCCTGTAAAATACCTGTTAACCCTGGAGGGAAGATATATAAGGAGATTATCATAACAGTAAAGGGCTTCTTCATACCTTGCAAGGCCGTATAAGAGATCTCCCTTTTTATTCCAATAAAAGATACTTTCAGGGGAAATCATCAGGAGTTCATCATAACACTTAAGGGCTTCTTCATATCTCTCCAGTTTACATAAAATACGAGCTTTCTTCTCACGGCTGGATCTATCTGAAAGGTCGAGGTCTGAACATCTATTGTAGCATTCAAGTCCTTCCTTATATCTTCCGGATCTGCAGAGGATATTCCCTTTATTTCTCCAGGCTCTACTGTTTTTTCGGTCAATCTGTAAGATTTCTTCGTAACATTCAAGCTCTTTCTCATAATTCTTTTCCCTACAAAAAACATTTGCTTTAAATTCAATACAGGAGACTTTACTTTCAGGGTTAACCTCTGCGAAGTCATCATAACATTTGATAGCTTCTCTAAATCTCTTCAGAGTGCATAAAATATCTGCCTTATTATAAAGAAGCATAAAATCATCAGGAATAATTTCCAGTGCTCTGTCGTAACATTTAAGTGCTTCTTCGTATTTTTCCATCTCACAGAGAGAACGGCCTTTTTTATACCAGAATAATTCCTCTTTTACGTTAATCTCCAGGGCTCTGTCGTAATATTTAATCCCTTCTTCATATCTTTTCCGGCAGATTTCTATATCTCCCAGATAACACCAGGCCATATCATCCAGAGGGTTAATCTCAAGGGCTTTATTACAGCATTTAATTGCTTCTTCATATCTTTTGATAGATATGAGTTTATCTAACTTCTCCCACCATTGAAAGTTTTTTGTAAGACTGAGTCTCGTGGAAGAGTCACAGGATATAATTGAGTTATACTTTCCTCTTTTATATGAAGGTCTTTTAGAAGGAGTGTATTCTATTTTCAAATAAACCTTTACAGATCTGTCATAAGCCTTAAGGGATTTTTTTATCTTCTTATTTAAACTCCTGTATTCATCGTAATAAGATAAGGAACTTTCTTCTTCTATTTTCGGAATTATTTTGTAGAAGGTTATATGAGAAGGAAGGAGCTTTAGAGACACAGTAAAGTATTTCTCTCTCCAGGGAGGAGCAGATATGGCAGTAAGAGAAGCCGTGTGTATGATTACTCTGGTGTTCATAGATGAAACCTCCTCTGTATTTTTCTTATATTATAAAAAATCAGAGGATCCGACGTCTTATCTATAAACGGATAAAAGAAAATTTTTGCAGGGACAAATCTGCTAAAGGGAATCGTCTAATATTTTCTTTATTCATATCTTTTATAAATGATTCTATAGCGTCCATAGCAGTTAAGGTTAAATAATTTAATAAAAATATTAAAAAGTATTATAAATTTTGTCAAAATTTATTAAATTACCTTTATTAGATTGCCGTAATGATGGAATCAATCT
>Ga0302241_1002658_pt1 | contig 10393 bp, 6 predicted proteins | sample AAG_UR_Arg_MG_FD_193532 | JGI IMG/M metagenome (GOLD analysis project Ga0302241, IMG submission 193532) | Enriched activated sludge microbial communities from anaerobic digester in WTTP, New Holstein, Wisconsin, United States - AAG_UR_Arg | ecosystem: Engineered > Bioreactor > Anaerobic >...
ATGAAATTGAAAATATTTAAAAGGGATTAAAAATGAGCGATCAGAAAGATAATAATCAAAGAACCGGTCAGGTTGAAATTAATAATTTAAATCCGAGCCCGGACGCCGAAACCCTTCCGCCTGAAAGCGGAGCCCCCGCCGCGCCCAAACTTTTACATTTTAGCGCTAAATCGAGCATTACCAGAAAGCTTGTTTTATATATAACGGCGCTCGTGTTTGCAATAATAGCGGCTACATCCGTTTATATAGCGCGTCAGCAGGAGATTTTACTGATCAATAAAATGATCGAAAAAGCCGAATACTTAAATAAATTGCTGCTGATAAGTTTTAGCGAGGCGATACTGTCCAATCAGCTTACCACGCTTCAATATTCGGTCGAAGACGTGAAGCGTAACGATGCCGACGTTATCTTCTGCGAAGTTTACGATCTGGATATTCGCTGTATAGCTTCTTCTATCGATGCCAATCGCGGCGCGGTAAAATCTTCGGCGGGCGACGATAAACTAACGTATGATCTCATAGTTAATTCCATAAATACTTCTTCCACGCAGCGTAATTTTTTAGCAGGCGGCCCGTATTTTGAAGTGGCCGTCCCGCTTGTTATCAGTAAAACTATCAAAGGCAGCCTTATCGTGCGTTATTCGCTTAAAAAAGTGCGCGCCGAAATAATGAATTCCTATATACATTCGTTAGTAATATGCGTTATCGCTATTATTATCGGATGGCTCATCTCCATATTCATGAGCCGTAAAATAACCACGCCTATATTCGATCTTGCACGCGGCGCCAATGAAATATTAAACGGCAATTACGATCATAAAATAAGTAAAATATCCGACGACGAAACCGGAATAATATCGACGGCTTTTAATTCAGTGACCGAAGCGCTCACTTTAAAAATTAAACAGCTCAAAGAATATTCTGAAAACCTTTCACGCACTAACGCCGAGCTGGATAAAAAAATTAGCGAAATGAAATCGCTTCAGGACTTAGGCAAGGTAATCAGCTCCATATTCAACTTAGAAGAGCTTTTGCGCGCTATTATTCAAAACGCTACGATAGTAATGAAAAGCAAGCGTTGCTCGATAATACTTGTTAACGATAAAACAGGCGACCTTTATATTAAAGTGGCTAAAGGCATGGACGAGGCAAATGATTTCACCGAAAATATCAAATTAAAAACGGGCGGGCTCATAACCGACTTTTGTATAAAACAAAAGCAAGCGCTGCTTGTTACCGACATCGAAACCGACGACCGCTTTCCCGAAACAAAAGAGGCTAAATATAAAACCAAATCGTTTATCGCAGTTCCCTTAGTCATTAACGACAGGGTAATCGGAATGATATCGATCACCGAAAAATATAATTACGAAATTTATAACGCTTCAGACCTTCAACTGTTGCAGATATTCGCCAATCAGGCGGTAATAGCAATTGAAAACGCGCGGCTTTACGAACGCCTTGTCGTGCGCGAAAAACTCGAGCGCGAGCTTGAAATAGCCCATAACATACAGATGAGCATGATGCCTCAGAAATATCCTGATATAAAGGGCATATCAATTGCGGGCGTGGCGATACCGGCTAAAGAAGTCGGCGGCGATTACTACGATTTTTTACCTATATCCGAATCGAAAGTTGGAATAACTATAGGCGACGTTTCGGGCAAAGGCGTTCCGGCGGCGCTTATGATGGTTATGATACATTCGATATTGCGGGCGAAAGTTATGAGCGATCATAACCCTAAAGATATCGTTTTCGAACTCAATCAATTCATGCTTAACGAACTCGAGCCGCGCATGTTTATAACTTTATTTTATATGATCCTCGACGTCGATAATAAAAAACTCAAATATACTAACGCCGGCCATAATTATCCGATGGTATTCCATAGCGATAATACCGAAGTGGATTCGCTCAAAGACGGCGGCTTGCTGCTTGGAGTTTTCGAGACGCCGATGTATGAAGAAGGCGAATATCAACTTGTTTCAGGCGATGTTGTGGTGATGTACACCGACGGGATAGTCGAGGCCATGAACGATAAAGATGAAATGTACGGCTATGAACAGTTTTGCGAATTCATACACGGCGTCAAGCATAAAAAAGCCGATGAGATAAAAGAAGATATACTCCAGGAAATGAGAAGGTTCATGGGTGAAACGCCGCAATACGACGATCTTACGCTTATAGTGGTCAAAGCGGAAAAAGACGGCGAAGCGGCGGCGGGCCTGGCTTAGGGCAGGACAGAAAAAAGCCCAGGGGTAAGTATTTTGATATTTTGAAAGCTAGTATCTAATTGCATAAGTTCATAACTGTATTTTTAAATTGTGAACCTTTGCTTCTCGTTTGCGCCAAATGAATGGATGAGCGTTGTTGTTATGGTTGGGCATTATTATATATTCGTTATATCTAATATATTCAGAAAAGGTTATCACACAGCCTGATAGTTCGTATATGGCCTTTAACACGGCTTCACATTCATATGTATGAGTAAAGAAGATAATTTAAATTTTAATAATATTTTTCGATATCGCAAAATTTAGTCATTTCGATAAGCGCGCCGATGCCGTCGTGGCGCCACATCATTGTGGGCGCCGGCATTTCACCCGGGGCGCAAATTCTTGAAACGCCCGATTTAGCAAGAGCCTCGAACCAGAAGTTTTCATGCTCTGTTTTTACGCATAGCGCAACATTTTGAAGATACTTTTGAAGGGGTTTGATTATATTTAAAACTTCTTCGGCTTTTTTATATTGCGCTATAAATAATACCCGGTTAAGCGGCGATAGCGGAAATTTAGAGGGCGATATATGTATGGCCGCGCTTTTTTTACTTATAGTTTCGTAGATATCGATGACGTCCTTTTCAAAATTAAGTGAATCGAGAAAGGCGCGGCGGGAAAAGGTTTCGGCGCCTGAAAGCGTTGCCGGCGGAAATTTTCCTTCATAATCTTCGAAGGCGCGCATAAGCCGGGCTATGAAGTCGGTGATATTTTCATTATTTTCAACGCAATAAAAGTAAATATGCGGCGCTAAGCAGGCCCTCTGATCGAAAGTTGCCGTGTCTAAAGCGATAGAGCGCGCAAGCTCGTTAAGCTGCGCAGCCGGCTTATCTTTTAACGCGCCTTCGCCTATGATTCCAAAGCCGAGCCGGTGCGGGTGCATTATTAATTTTTTAGGGTATTTAACGCGGCCGGCAAAATATTTTTCGGCCGTTACGCCCCCGTAGGCTATGATTATATCGGCTGAGTCAATAAATTTATCGGTATACCCTGCGTTTTCGCCGCTTTTATAACACACGACCGCCGCGCATTCTGAAAGCGGCGATTTTATTTTGCGGAACGCGTGCATATAAATAGGGGTGAATATAGGTTCGTCGAATGATGTTTTGACTATTATTGGATTTTTAGTTAGAAATGCGCGCATAATGCTCAAATGCGGCAGAGCCGGAATATTAGACGACGAAACCGCGAAAACGGGTCCTGCGGGAAGCGCGCGGCTGCGCCTATTGTTATAGGCGTTTGGAATGAATTCGTCTAGTATTTCAAGCGATCCAAATTCGTTGATGATAGCGGCAATCATTTCAGGTTTAAGCGACGAACAAAATTCGAGTTCTATGCTTTTAGCCGCCGATTCTTTTGAAAATCCGGTAATGGCGGAAACGGCTTCTATGGCTATTTTACGATCTGGATTATCGCGGTCGAGAAATTGACGCGACACGCAGTCGATAGTGTCGATGATATCTTTAATTTTAAGCGAACTGAGTATCGCGGCGGCATTTTCATAAAAACGCGGCAGTCCTTCGGTAAAAAAAGAATCTTTAAATTCGTGCGCGCCGATTTTAATATTATCGGCGCTGCCGGCGCTGCCGTTATGGACGGTTTCATCGTATTCAGGGCCGCGGCGGCTAATGTCAATATCAACGTCAATGGCGTTGTAATGGCCGTTAAATATATCTGGCAGGTAAAATGAAGTTAGCTCCATTTAAATCACTCAACTACGCGGGTATTGCACATTTTATCGTAAAGCGTTTTTTTCGATTCGGTGAATATCATTAAAACGCCGAGAAAGAAAAAAGCGACCGATGCGGCAAAAATAAAGGCGCGTTTTATCGCGGTTATAGCGTCGAGCGGACTGCCGTCGTTTTTTACCACGGCGTTTTGCGCGGCAATCTGGCCGGGCGACGCGCCTTTGATTATCCAAAATATTGCCATGTAAAGCGCTAATAATAAAAACGGATATTCCATATTAATTGATATCATGAATTCAACAAAACTTCTCGGCCGGACGAAAACGAATTCTTTGCCGATATATTTACGGATATAATCGCGGCGCAGGCTGTCATAAACTTTAGAGTATTCGTCGCTATTCAATCCTTTAAGTTTTGAGTCGGCCATAAGTTCATATTCAGCGGCGCTCATATATTGTTTTCCGAATACGATAGCCTGAACCGGCCACCACACGGCGTAATAAATTATAAACCATGCTATGATAAAAATAAGCGCGTCGATAACTCCGGCTTTAATGCGTCCGATTATGGAAGCGTCATCGAAGTCGTCTTTCTTTTTTGATTCGATGACGGTTTTTTGCGAAAAAGTGGTTGTAATTTGTTTTTGCACGTTAGTAACGTTTTCTCTGATTTTCTTTTCGTCAAGAAGCGAGCCTATATTTTCTCCCCAGTTTTTTTCCTTTAAAAAACCAACCACGGCGGCGTTCCACTCATTAAACTGCGCCGCCGATATTACCGAGTTGTTGTTTCCACCAGCGCCAGGCGATGCTTTTGTGGAAAATGATTTTTCGACGAGCTGGAGGAGTTTAGCAGGTATTTCGGTTAACCTTTGCTTTTCGAGCGGCACTTTATAAACGGTGACCGGCTCTGGTATGCCTTTAAGCGATTGCGGCCCTATTTTTTCGGTTACTATTTCGTTGCGGTTCATTAATAAATATGTGGATTCGCTGATGCCGATCGAACCGCCCGGAAAACATTCGAGTCCTTCCATGCGGGATGTTATATTTACGGCATCTCCGTATATATCGTTTTTTTCGATGCTTACATCGCCGGTATTAACTACTACGCGCAACACCATCTTTTTAGCCTCGTCTTTTTGTTTTTCATTATATTCTCTAAGCAGCAATTGAATGATAATCGAGCAGACCACCGCGTCTGTGGCGCTTGCAAAAGTGCACAGGAAAGCGTCTCCAATCGATTTGACGATAGTGCCGCCGTAAAAAGTGATAACGGGTATCATAAGCTGGTTATGCCGTCTGATAAGCCCTATTATTTCTTCGCGCGACGACGACGAACTCGCGTTAGAATAACCCTGTATATCGGTCATCATTATCGATAAATTTTGTGATTTAAAACTTGACGACATTTTAATCACTTCCTTAATTTATTCAATGTTACATAAAATACAAAACAAAAAACAAAAAATGCAAAACGCAAAATATCAAGTAATAATCGTTAATTAACTAATTAATTAATTTATTAATCAATCAATTATTGTTGCCGGTATTAACTATTAATTGCCAGCTTTTAATTTTTGATAAGTTCTTCTATGGTGAGCGAACAGCCTTTCAGGTCGCCCTCCTTAATACGGCCGCAAACTTCGAAGCCGTCTTCTTTATAGCAGCCGAGATCGTCGGTTAATATGGCCAGCGCGCGATCGAAGTTAGAAAGGTCGAAGTGAACAAGCGCGCCTTTAATCGATGATATTTGCGGCGCAAGATAGTTCATATCGCCATCGAGTTTCATTACCAGAGTTTTTGCCCAATGCGGGTTGCGTTTAGCCGTAGGCGCGTTTATGCCCGCTATGTAGTTTTTAAGGTTATCATCATAATACTGAGTGCCAAGTTCGCTCATGCCGAGTGCGTTTATACAATATTGCGGCGGTATGGCGAAGCATTCTTCTATTGATCGGAGCATGTCGGGCCGTGATATTTCACGGCTTCTGCCTTTGAACCCGCCGGCGTCGAGAACGCGTGAACCGGGCGCCATTTTGAATTTAACGCCTTTTTCGGTTAATTTGTCGAGAATAACTACTAAGGCAAATGATGGCGCTATAATAGAAACCGGCTCGCCCTTACTTTCATAGTTTTTAATGTCGTTTAAAAATTCATCTATATTAAGGCCCGCCGGGCCTATATAATGCCTGCCGCCCAGTGTTCCGACATTATTCATAACCTCGGTTATGCCGAATGCCATCGTAAGTTCAGGAGCGGCTTTCGGCGAAGGCGCTATGAGTAAAAAATGCGTATCTATTTTATCGGGGAACATAAATTTTTTAGCGTTTTCGACTATAGCAAGCGATGTAAGCTCCGCGCCGCTTTTACTAAAATAGGCGCGGCCGCGGTTAGCTCCGCTTGTTCCAGAAGTTTTGAAGGTAATATATATGTCGTCGTCAGGATATATAAATATATCGTCCGATTTAAAAGCTGAAACTGGTATAGGCGGTATTTGCAGATAGTCGTTTACACAATCAGGCGTTACACCTTTTTTGGCGCAGTAACGCGCGTAGCTTTCAATCGCTTTAAATTGTATTTTGAATAGCTGTATCGCTAATTTATTGAATTTATCGCTAAGTTCTTTACCGCCGAGCGCGCCGCCGGTTTTAATAAAATCGGCGATTTCATTTCTTAATGCCGTGACGGCCGCCTCATCCTGCCTGAATTTCATATAAAATATTCCGTGCCTTTCTGACTTAACGAATCTAACGAAATTATTTTAGTTATTTATTATTTTTTAATAAAAGCTCTTTTCTTAGAATAAGCTCATGACCATTATATAATAAAATATATTTAAATTCAACTTAATTCGATACTTAATTTGACAGATAATAATCGGTGTCAGTGTAAAGGCCGTCATATAAGCGGGCGGCTCAATAAAGGCTGGCTAATTTTTCTTTTATCATAAACTCAACTATGCGGCTTAATTCGGTTAAAGAAATATTCAATAATTTTGATATTTTATTAAAGCCGTTAAAATCAATAACTTTATAAATTCGGAAAAAATCAAGTAATTTATTAAAATCGGCGTCCGGCATATATTTTAATTCACAAATCAGAATTTTCTTTATTTTACGGCGTTTTGAAAGCACGGCTATTTTATCTGTATTTAAATTAACTGATATTTCACGGTAATCGGCTTCGGGAGTGAAATTAGACGCTTTATAAGCAAACATCGAAAAATTTTTAACGTGTTTTTTTTCGAGCATAACAAATTCATAAGCGGAAAACGCGGCGGTAATACCGCTTGCTATAGCCCGGCTTACCGAATAATAAGGCCCGCATATATCGCCGGCGGCATAAAGTCCTTTAATTTTAGTTTTAGCGCCGGAGTCCGTTTTAATGAAACCGGCCGGGGTAAATATAGTGGTTGCCGGTTGTATTTTAATTTTAAAATCCGGCGCGAGTTCAAAGGAATTATAATCTAATAAAACACGATCGGCGCTTTCCTGCCTTAGCTGTCCATTCGATTCGATAGTTATGCCTTCAAGCCGCGCGGCGCCGCTAAATTTAATTATTTTGCCGAACGAAAACAAGAATGGATATTTTTTGAATGCTTTACCCGCGGTAATTTCATCGATGTCTTTATCGCTTGCCTCAATTAAAAAAAGCGGCCGCATTTTATCGAAATCGACTTTCAATCCGTTGATGGCCGATATTGCGAAGTTAATCAGGTTAAGCGAATATTTATTTCCGTATATGATGAATTTTTTATCGTTACGCGCGGCATCGTCAATAAAATTTGATATCATTTTATTTATTAGATCATAGCCCATATAGGTTATTTCGACGCCTTTATTATAATATTGAACTTCGTTAGAAAGCGGCCGCATTCCCGAAGCAATGATGACGCTTTTAGCGTGAAAGGAAAATTCAGCGGCGTCTGTGGCGGTTTTGATTATAAATTCTTCGCCGCCGCGCTTTGATTTTTTAATTTCAACCACTTTTTGCTTGACTATTGGAATGTCGAATAACCGGATGTCTTTTAATAATTTAGAAACTAATTCACCGCGTTTGAGCTGGAAAGCTGGGCCGCTTAATTTAGTGCCGCCGAAATTAGCTAAACCGCCCGCTTTTTCAGATGAGTCGAAAACGATGGCCGACATTGGATATGCGCCGTGCGATTTAATAAAACGCGCTCGTATCGCGGCGGACAACCCTGCCGGCCCGGCGCCGATAACGGCGGTGTCGAATAGAAAATCTTTATACTCTTTATACTCTTTACAATCTTTATGTTTTTTATGGTCTTTGCAATCTTTGTAATCTTTGTAATCTTTGTAATCTTTGTAATCTTTGTAATCTTTGTAATCTTTGTAATCTTTGTAATCTTTGTAATCTTTGTAATTTATATTATCTTCGTTTGTTCGCGACATAGTTTACCATCCCGCCTGAGGCCGCCACTTCATATAAAAACATGTCCATGCCGGCCGTTAATGAAATAATTTCACCGCCGGCGTTTATATTTATTTCGGCCGCCGCAATTTTTGAACTAACTTTGTCTGCCTTTATTTTAATGTTCGCCGTTGAAGATTTAGAGCCGGTTTCGTCAATAATTTCACGGCCCGCTCTGAATAAACCGAATAAATCGGCTGTTTTTATGCCGCTGTTATTCGCGTTCTCGCCGCCGGAAAGTTTTGCCATGCGGCCTGCTTTGGCTTTGGTTTTGACTTTAGCTTTGTGTTTCATTTTTAATATGGTGAGCGCAAAAATTCCTGCCGCCGCTAAATTTCTTTCGAATATGCGCGATATTGACAGGGCCGCCACGCATTTAACGCCTTCGTTTTTTAGCGCGAGCGGCGTTGAAAACCGCGATGAGCCAATGCCGAAATTATAGCCGGCTATTATTAATAAACTACGCCCTTCTTTTCCTTCATTACTGTCCGCTTCAGTTTTGTTTTTGCTATCAATATAATCCAAACGAAGCGTGTCTTTATTTATGCTAAATTTAGAAGGCGAGTGAAGTTGATCAGTGTTGATATTATCGCCGAAAATTTTTATTTCCAATTTTTTAAAGTTAAATATATTTTTAATCAATTTGCGCATATAACTCTTTCCAATCGCTGATAATGCCGGTATAGGCGCTGTAAATAGCCGTAGCGGCAGATGATATATAAACCGATGAAGTGGGCGGGCCCATTCTTCCTTTAAAATTTCTCGTAGCCGTTGTTAGACAGGTTTCATTATCGGCAAGAATTCCTTTATCGATGCCGCCGCAGGGGCCGCATGACGGATTTGTTATCACAGCGCCGAAATTTATAAGTTTTTCGATATATCCAGCCTTCATCGCCTTTATAAATACAGTTTGCGACGCCGGCGTTATTATCAGCCGTGTTTTCTTATTACGGCGAACACCGCGGATGCCGCCGCTACCGCCGTTTTTATCCACTTTTGCTGATTTATAAATGCGCCCGCGTTTTCGGGCCTCTAATTTATCTATTAAAACGCACATGCGTTTGAAGTCTAAAAGCCGGCCGCTCGCGCAGGAGCCGATAAAAACCTGATCGAGCGTTATATTTTTTTTAATGCCGCCGGCCGCGATTATATTTGAAAAATCGTGAGGTATGGCTATTAACGGCGTCATATCAGTAAGATCGATATTTATAATTTTGTCATATTCGAATGAAATATCACGGTAGTAGTGTTTAATTTTAGTTTTGTTAAATTCAGGCGCGCCGCCTCTTTCGGCTATATAATTTATAAGTATATTATCAGCTGCGAATATAGAGCCTGCGGCGCCTGTTTCTACCGCGGCGCATGCGATAGAAAACCTGTCGTCCATAGCCAGCGTGCCCGATTCGTCGAAGTATTCGAGCGCCATGTTGTTCGCGCCGCCCTCGCCGATTTTTTTAATAAGCATAAGCCCGATGTCACGTCCGTCGATAAATTCGTGCGCGGCGTTTTTAAACACCGCTTTAATTACCGGGAATTTTTTTTCGTATATGCAGCCTGTTACTAACGCGTGCAATATATCCATAGTGCCGTAGCCTGCCGCTAAGCAGCAGAGCGCGCCGGCCGTGCAGGTATGCGAGTCCGAGCCTATAATATACGAAAATGGCTTTACGCCGCTATATTCGACCATTAACTGATGGCAGATTCCTTCATAAATTTTAAGCCCGGTTATTTTATTTTTAAATGAAAAATCGAGAAATTTTTTAAGGATATTAGCGCGCTCGACGTTTGCTGGCGGCGCAAAATGATCGGCTGTAAATAAGCATTTATTTACTATTGATTTATTTATTTTAAATCTATTTTTTTCGAAATCATCTACCATTATAGCTATAAGCGGATCGTGCCCTAAAACGAGCTCCGGGATAAGCGCGGCGTAGTCGCCGATAGTTTCAAGGCCGTCGTTAGACGCGCTAGAATATATTTTATCATAAATCGTTTTGTATGT
>Ga0302241_1002661_pt1 | contig 10387 bp, 9 predicted proteins | sample AAG_UR_Arg_MG_FD_193532 | JGI IMG/M metagenome (GOLD analysis project Ga0302241, IMG submission 193532) | Enriched activated sludge microbial communities from anaerobic digester in WTTP, New Holstein, Wisconsin, United States - AAG_UR_Arg | ecosystem: Engineered > Bioreactor > Anaerobic >...
ATGCGGACCAAACGCCCGACGTTGAATACCTCGCGGATCCGATTGAACAGATCGTCTTTCTGCTGGCGCAGCGTCGTGCCGGGTTTGCTGGGCGACGGCTGGTCGAGCAAGTCATCCGCCGTCGCCGCGCCCGGCCCTGTCGCCAGTTGGCGAGCCAGATCGTTCGCCAATTGGATAAACTCGTCGTTCTGCGTAACCGGCCTGCTCTCGCACTTCAGTTCCACCATCGCGCCGACGGGCGGATCAAAACTGGTGAAAACGCCGAACCGCCCGAACGCCGTCTCGCGATCCGAGCGCTTGTTCAGCACCTGAGCGCCCCGCTCCCGCAGCCAGCGAATCGCCGCCTCGGCATCGCCGTCGCACTCGGTAAGCGCCTGTTTGCAGTCCATCATGGGCAGTCCGGTCGTTTCCCGGAGGGATTTCACTTGTGCCGCACTGATTGCGACCATGCGGATGTCTCCTGGTCTGGTAAGCGTTGAAAACCTGAATTGTCTATCTGTGCCGTATTCACCGCGGCCACGCTCGCCGCAGCGAGCCCGTGGCCGGCGGTCGTTCCGGTTCGTGTGAAAGCTTCGCGACCGGGCAGCCGTCGGGCACGAGTCGTACAGACGCCTGCTCCGGACGACCGACAGGCAGTTGCGGCTTCTCACTCCGCGGGGGCGGCGTCGGCCGAATCCTTGTCTGGCGCACCTGCGGGCGCCTCACTGACCTCATGCCGAGTCGGCAAGGCCGCCTTCCCGGCCAGCACGGCATCCGCCAAGTGGCGGGAGATTAACTCAATCGACCGGATGCCGTCATCATTGCCGGGGATCGGCAGATCGACCTCGTCGGGATCGCAGTCCGTGTCGATCAAGGCCACGGTGGTAATGCCCAGCTTGCGGGCCTCGCGCACCGCGTTCTTTTCCTTCCTGGGGTCCACGACCACCAGGCATTCGGGCAGCCGATTCATCGTGCGAATGCCGTTCAGGTTGCGGTACATCTTCCGGTATTCGCGATTGAGGGCCGACTGCATCTTCTTCGAGTACGTTGCCAACTCCTCGCCAGACCGCAGGGCCTCCAACTCCTCAAGACGCCCCAAGCGGCTGCGCACGGTCCGGAAATTCGTGAGGCATCCGCCCAACCAGCGTTGGCTCACGAAGGGCATACCGCACCGCAGTCCTTCGCGTTCGATGGCTTCACTGGCTTGACGCTTGGTACCGACAAACAGCACCAGACTGCCGCCGGCCGACACCTGGGTGAGATACTTCTTCGCCCGCAGCAAACCGCGCACGGTCTCGCGAACATCGATGATGTGGATCAAGTTCTTGCGGGCGTAAATATAAGGCGCCATCTTGGGGTTCCAACGGCTGGCGCGATGCCCAAAGTGTACACCTGCCTCTACGAGATCCTTGACGATCGATTCCGACACAACAAATCTCCTGCTTCCTCGCTACGGGCCATGAATGGCGGGCCATCCACAGGTCTGGGCCTTCGCCCTGCGGCGAGCACAAAAAGGGGGGACTGGAAAGGAAATCGCCGCCGCGCAACCATCGGGGAGTTGCGCGGGACACTCCTCGGAATCCAGCAATTTATCTTGCCCTTCACTGAGGGTCAAGGCGACTGGCACGGGTGCGTCAATAAAGCACGGACGAATTCGTGTGCCGCCTGACGGATTCCGGGGCAGGAACTCTCTCGCGGCCCCGCCACATTCAGTACGCGGATTTCGTTCTCGACGATCCACTGGAGGACCAGCGATGGGTCCGCCTTCTTGCCCAAATTCACCAGCAAACACGGCTTTGCGCACTTGGCGGCCAAACGCCGCGTCAGTTCGGTACCTCCGAACAGGCGGTCCCGAAACAGAATCAGCGTGCCGTCCGTGTGCAAGACGTTCAATTCGGTACGGACGGGGTAGTCCGAAGTCTGGGTTTCCTGCAACCGATATTTGGCGGAGATGCGGCCGTCTTCCGCGATCCGGCCACGGGGACACCAACCGCCGTGCTCGATGCCCAGTTCAATGGCGGCGTCCAGGGCGCCGCGATCCACGCCGGTCTGTCCGCCCGAAACAACCCGCTTGATGAGCCCCGATCGTTTGCCATGTCCCATCCGCACATCGTACCCGAGCGTGACCGATCGCCGCAACTATCGCTGATTGGGTGGGGCATCCAGAGACGGGCTCGGCAACAGATCAGCCAGATGGGGACTTGCGGTCACAGATGCCGTCGGTTGGCTGGGCTGGAAATCTGGGCTGGGTTGACTCAGAGGGCTGTCTGAATCCCCGCCCGAAATTGGTGGTTCGGCGGCATCGGCCCGAAGAATCGTGGGTTGGTGCTTTACCTCTTGGCCCGGCGCCGCGGCGTTCGGAGCCAAGTCATCATGAATCGAAGCCGCAGGCAAATCCGAAGGAGATGAAAGGCAACCCTGCGCAGACAGGATGATGAGCGCAAGACACGCCACGACTGCAGATGCAACCAGTTTGGATCGAGAAGTCATGGCGGCCCAACCTTCGGGCGATGCTTTCAATGGCAGCAAACAACCCAACGGGTAAGAACGCAAAGTTGGGGACCCGTCGTGAACTCGGCGTCTATCAGGACCCACCCCATCAGCCCCGAACTCCATGCGGTCAACCGACTTGTCCCAAGAGTATCGGCAGAAATGCGAGGGAAGCTCAGTCAAAACAGCCTGACCGAGCCGCAGAAGAGGCAAGACGGGCGGCGGCACGCAGTTTGGCGCTGCGGCTGCGAGGGTTTTCCGCCAACTCCTGCTGGCTGGCACGGACGGGCTTTTTGCAGAGAATTTGCAAGCGAGGATCGTCGCGAAAGGCCTCTTTGACGAGTCGATCCTCAAGAGAATGAAAACTGATCACCACGAACCTGCCGCCGGGACGCAAGCAGTCGGGAATGTGCTGCAAAGCGCGCTGTAACGAGCCCAGTTCGTCGTTGACGGCGATGCGAATCGCCTGAAAAGTCCGTGTCGCTGGATCGATTCCGTGCCCGTGGCTCCGCGGCACGCAGGAGCGAACCAGCCGCGCCAACTGCTCGGCCGTTCGAATCGGTTGGATACGCCGAACCTCGACAATTTTGCGGGCGATGCGACGGCTGAACCGCTCCTCGCCGTACTGATAGATGAGATCCGCCAAGGGCTTTTCGCGGAGCCTTTCCAGCAGGCGCCAAGCCGGCTCCCCTTGCGTCGGATCAAACCGCAGGTCAAGCGGACCGCTGGCGTCGAAAGAAAATCCTCGCGTCCCATCGGCCAGCTGGTCGCTAGACAATCCTAGGTCCAGCACCACGCCGTCGACGGCAGACAATCCTAAATCACCGATCAATTCAGGTAGATCGCAGAAGTTCGCGTGGGCGATTTTGACCGGTCGCCCAGCGAGCGCCTGCTCTGCAGCAGCCAACGCCCGCGGGTCGCGGTCGAGACCCAAGACGAATCCGTCCGGGGCGACCAACTCGGCTAAGAGACGGGTATGGCCGCCCCCGCCCAGCGTCCCATCGACGAGCACTTGGCCGGACCGAGGCTGGAGATACCGCAGGACGTCGTTCTGCAAAACGGGGACATGAGTCGAATCGGACATGGCTGCTTGACGCCAGTGGTAGCGGGCGACCCAGGGGGCATCCGTTCCCCCCTTTGCGGGTCGCGCTACCGATCGGTGCGTCTGCGAAGATTCAACGCACGGATCAACGGTCGCTGCCGAGAGATCCATCCCCCGACCCGTGGACGCCAACGGCTTCCACGGTTGGCGAGCAGATCAGATGGTGGCCGCAAGCTGATCCACCTGTTCCACGCATGGCGAACATCGGACGTTTGTTTCAAGCCGGATTGGCGGCTGCCAACCGAGCTGTCTATCACTTGCCTTCTACTGTCTATCTTGGCAGGTTTGGCCGCAACTCTGCTGGCAGCGATCCGTCAGTTGCTTCGGCCAGCACCGATCGGGGCAAGTCCGGAGTACCGCCCGCCTCGGAAAAAACACGTTCGGCACGTTCAGCCAAATCGTCATAGTGTGGCTGCGCGCCGCCTAGGTAGGCCTCCCATCGCTGGAGGTCCCAGATTTCGATGTGATCGAGTACGCCCAGCAGCACTATGTCCTTGTCGAGGGACGCCAGTTGCGCCAACGCGGCGGGCAGCCTCACTCGACCCTGTTTATCCAACTCCACCATCTGAACTTGGCCGTAAAACAACCGGTGAAAGGCGCGTATCTGCCGGTCGTTTCTCGGCCCGTCCTCCAGCTTCCTGGTCAGGTTCGCAAAGGCTTGTTCGCTATACAGTTCCAACGATCCATCCGTCCCCGGCGCCAGGTACAGCACCGAGCTGTCGGACGATTCCATCGCTTCCCGGAAAGATCGGGGAATTGCGAATCGGAGTTTTTCGTCCAGCGAACGATGAAACGTACCCGTCAGGAGCATGCCTCACCACTTTCTACCAATCGATCCCATTCGGCTCCAAACATACCCATTCCCGATGAGCCGTCAACACGCCAGCGACCGTGCCAATTGCGCACTTTTTTTGCTCTCGTCGTAGAGTCCGACTGCATTGGGACTTCCGAACGCAGAACAGCCAAAAACAAATTTCGAACTTTTTTCTGGCGGGTCGGAAAACCGCAGAGCTAATGTACGGAAGTGCACAAATCACGGAGTTGATTTTGGACAGGTGCTTAGCTTCGTGGCTTTTCCCGATTGAAATCTGCGGCGGCTTGGCTCATGGCGCGCACGTTTTCGGGCGGCATTCCGATGGTCACTGCTCCACCCAGGGAGAGGATCAGGGGGTGATCATCTGCCTTGCGAAGCACGTCCAGCGAGGCCTCGTAGACCTGCTGCGGCGTGCCTTTGACGCCCAGTTCCAGCGGACTCACGTTGCCCATCAGGCACATCCGCCCCCCCAGTCGCTCGGCCGCCCAGCTGACGTCCGTCTGCTTGCCCCAGTTCAACACGTCAAACCCCGTGTCGGGCAGCAGATCGAGGCAGGCGACGATCGGGGCGTCGTTGTGGAATACCTTGACCCAATCGCGGGGGAAGGCGTCGCAGATCCGTTTCAGGAAGGGATGAGCGAACTCCAGGTAGTGCTGGCGCCCGATGAAGCCCACGATGTCGTCCAGCACGAGGATGCCTTCCACGCAATCGCCGAGCACCTCGACCTGCGCCTTCATAAAGTCGATGGCCAATTGGGTGGTCATGTCGAACAACTGTTTGGCACGCTCCGGCTGGTCGACGATGTCCACCATCAGTTCGGTGACGCCGCGGAAGAAGGAGGCGATGGTCAGCGGACCTCGCGCATGCACCACCGGAATCGTGTAACCTGCGTCGAAGATCCGCTGCTTCAGTTTCTGGAAGCGGTACAGGCACAGCGGCATGTAGCCGTCGGCGCGCGGATCGGGGAGCGTCAGCTGGTCCAGCTGATCCATCGGAAAGGGCAGATGCTCGACGTCAGGGATCCGCTTTTCATAGACGTGCATCCGGGTGCCCAGCGCCGACGGCTCGGCCCCCATGCCGATCTCCGACCACCAGGACGGGAACCAGATGACGTCCGGAAAATCCTGCATGACGCGCAGATTGGCTTGGAACCACGCTTCCGGATCGAAAAAGTAATCCCAATGGCTGATGCCGCTGTAAGGAGGAATCCACGGGCAATCGACGATCAGGGACAGCGGGATGGGGCCGCCCTGATTCTGCCGCTTGGCGGCCGCCTTGAACTGTTGCCATTGTTCGGGTCGCATACCGGTTCCTTTCTTTGTCTTCAGACGTCGCAGACTTTAACCCCGTGCCGCAAGGCGGCCAGCTTGTCCTGCCATGTGGGTATGAACTCGTGGGCCACGAAGCCGGTGTAGCCGACCTCTAACAAGGTTCGCATCACGGCCGGATAGTTGACCTCCTGGTTCTCGTCCAGTTCGTTGCGGCCCGGAACTCCCGCGGTGTGAACGTGGCCGATGTAGTCCTTGTATTGGCGGATGCGGCGGATGACGTCGCCGTTCATGATCTGCACATGGTAGATGTCGAACAGCAGCTTCATCCGCGGCGAATCCACCTGTTTGATCAGATCGATGCACAGGTCCACGTCATCGCCAAAGTAGCCCGGATGCCCTTTCATCGGATGCGTGTTGTCTCGCGTGTTCAGGTGCTCCAGGCAGAGATTAATGGCCTTTTCTTCGGCGTACGGGATAACCTGCTTCCAGCATTCGACGCAGTTGCGGACCGCCTGCTCGTCGGAGACGCCCGGCACGCGCATCCCGGTGAACGTGATCACGTTGGGGCAACCGAACTGGACTGCCACGTCGATCCCCTCGCGGAGTTTCTCGACGCACATGGCGCGATTCTCCGGGTCCAACGGGCCTTTGGTAAAGCCGTGGCTGCCGACCAGGGATATCTTCATGCCGCGATCCCGGATCTGGGGGTAAACGTCGCGGCCGACGCCTTCCATGGCCGGCATGCCCATCCGCTGGCACGCCGCGATTAATTCGGGCGCCGGCAGGGGATTGTAGCACCAGCCCATGACGGAGTGTTGGATCCGTCCATTTTGGATCCGGTAATCCTCCGGTGGTGCGGGTGGCGGCGCATCGGCTTGCGACGGACGAGCGGGACCAGCCGGCACCAGCACGGTCGCGCAGGCGGCTGCCGCGCCGGTACAGAAAGCGCGGCGCGAAAAACGGGGGCGGGGAGCGGTGGGCGTGTGCATCAGCAAGTCTCCTTGGAAGATGTCTGAGCCTCGATCTCGTTATCTTACCAGGGAATCCTTGATTCGCCTACTTGAGCTGTTTCAACGGCGGTTGTGGTTTGACACAATGGGTGTGAAGAGAAATGCCTCACATCCTGGGACCGTCACGCTCATGAGCCAAGCCAGCGTTCCTTCGCACTGGATACCGTACATCAGCGACTCCGGCTGGTACTCGCTTTCCCGTCCGCCAACCTGGCAGGTCGAACGCCGCGACCCGTGGATGATCCTGCACGCGCCGCAAGCCGAAGCGAGGCTGTCCTTTCATTGCGTGCAACTCGCTCTGCGTCCGGGCAAGCCGGCTCCGCCGTTGAACCTGGCGTCGTTGCTCCCGCAACCAGCGGGGCTCACCAAGCCGGGCCAGCTCGATCTCCCGTACGAGCACACGGGCCTCGAAGGTCCCGCCGACCAGTTCGCGGGCTTCTTTGACGGACAGAAGGAAGACGAGTGGCGATGGGCGCAGATCTGGCTGATCCGGCACGAGTCCCTGCTGCTGTCGGTTCTGTTTCTGCAAGCCGGCGAGCGAGACCCTGAACGCGAAACACTGAGCCGCCTGATCCTCGCCTCGTTGCGATTGGCCTCCCGGCCCGCCGACCCGGCCGATGTGTTCACCGAGCGGTTCGTAGCCGAGGCGCGGCGGCAGTATCCCGCCCGCAAGATCGAACAAACGGACGTTTTGTCCGTCCGCTTCGGCGACGCCCAACTGGGCCTGTCCAACTTCTACCGGCAATACATCGCGTCGCCGGACCGATTCACCGAACTGGCCGGCCAGGTCCTGCAGCGGGCCGAGCAGATGCAGTCGATTTCGCTCCAAAGACTCAACCCAACGCTGGACGCGGTCCGCGAGCGGATCATGCCGATGCTGTATCCGCGGGAGCAATGGCAAGGCCAATTCCCGCAGCACGTAGGCCGGGTCTGGGTCGGCCCGCTGGCAGTCCTGTATGTCGTCGATCAGCCCGACACGTACTGGTACATCCGCGAGGACCTCTTGGAGAAATGGGAGTTGTCGCCGGAGCAACTCCATGAATTGGCCCTCAGCAACCTGCAGGTCTATTGGGAGGTCACGCCGATGCAATTGCACGTCGCGGGTGGCGAGCACGGGCCGAGCATGGTGCTGCCGGCCAAACACGACACGTACAACGCCGTACGTTTTCTCTGCCCGGAGTTCCGGGACCAATTGCTGGAGTTGTTCGGCCGCGAGTTCGTGATTGGCCTGCCCAGCCGCGACTTCTTCGCCGCCACAGCGGCCGAGTCGCGAAAACTCCTGCAGCACTTCCAACACCAGGTGCGATCCGACTTCGCCACGTCGGACCACCCTTTGTGCGAACGGCTGTTGCAGGTCAGTGCCGAAGGCGTCAGTGAGTATCGAGGGTAGCTGGCCATTCTGCGCCCCACTTCCCCCCAGGTTGAGTGTAATCTCGTGAAGCCGAGGGGAAGTTGCGGCTAGTATCTTGATCTTGACTTTGGTGTTTTTTACGCGATTTGGTCACAGAAAGGCCAGTTGTCGCAGACGAATTAGGAGCGGCGATTCAACGACTGAGAATTTGCCTGATTCGCGAGATTGGGGTTCTGGACAAAGTGAGTAGTCGCGTGTCTAATGCGTCGGGGCAGACTATTCCGTTGGTTTCATTCATTCTTGTCGCCGTAGGAGGTGTTCTATGGCCCGCAAAGGTTTTACCCTGGTCGCAGCAATTCCCGGCGAAAAAATCTGTGTGCTCCCTGGACAAATGGTTGGGCAAGTGACTTTGCTCGTTAGGTAGAATGGGTATTCGCAGCGGGGGCGGCCAACCGCCAGCCTCGCCCAATGAAACCTTCCGCCCCAGCGACGAGTAAGAAGACGCCGAAAAAACGCACTGCCAGCGCGCACCCCGAGCGCAAAATGCCATGGGCAAGAAGAAAAACGTCATGGAGGCCAAGCGGCTACCAATCATCCTCATGGGCGTAGCGGCGGCCAAAACAAGGTGCCGGTAAAGATTTCGCTGCATCCGACAAAATCACCTCGTAAAGATGCTCCATGGACGCAAACGCGAAATGCCGAAAATGAGAACGCACGTGATCCCACACCAAACGCAAACTCGAAAACTTCGCTCGCACCGCTTGGAACTTTGGGCAGCAAAGGGCTTGCACCTGATCCAGCAAGAACGCCAGCATCATCAGCATCGCCAACACCACCGACAGATGTTGCTGGCCGTGCCCGTAGTTGTGCTCGAAATGATACCCCTGATTCTTCAACGTGTTGAACGTCTCGTTTTCGATCTTCCAACGGCTGCGGCCGCCACGCATCAGCCATTCCGCGTTCTCCGCGGTGATGGTGAAATCCGTGACCCAACTGAATTTCTTCAACACGCGGCCTTGAGCATCGTACTCCGTGTACTGGAGGAAGTTCACCAGCAAGTCCTCGTTCGCCTGGTTCAGTGGAACTTCGTTCACAAAGCGAAGCTCGCACTGGACGGCAGCTGGAAGGCCCTTTCCGGGTTCGGTCCAACGCAACGTCGTCAGGCGGCCTTCGCGCGAAGCACGGTCGACTTCGGAAAACAGATGCTGATGATCGTCCGGTTTGGCGCCGAGGATAAAGTGGAATTTCAACTGCTTCAGCAAGCGAATGTGCGGCGCGTTGCTGGCCAAGCCATCTTCCACGATCGTCAGGTTCAACTGGGGATGTTCCCGGCGGATCTTCTCCAACAGCCGCTTGGAGACATTGCGTTCGCAGTCGTTTTTCGTTTGGCCGTCCTGTTGGACGATCGCCTCGGGGGCGAACGGAATCACGACCCGATGATCGGGATGGACCATCGTCACGCCTAGCAATTGATGGTAATAAGTGACTTGGCCGTTCTTGTGTTTGCGTTGCAGACAGCACGGGCAATGGACCTTCTCGGACGAGAAGTATTCCGTGCCGTCCAGCGACAACAAGTAGCTGCCTTGGTAGAAGACGAACGGTTCCAGCGCCTTGCCACGTTGCAATTCGCGAAAGACGTCTTGAAACAGGGGGCGGAGTAGATCGGCTTTTAGCGGATCGAGGATCTCTCGCATTTGCGTGTCGCTGGGGACGTTCTCGATGCGGTAGAGGGTTTTCATGTTCTGATCGGTGCGGCGGTTTTGAAAGGCCAACAGCGAGGGGTCTTTCAAGGAGAACATGGCGAGGGCCGAAAGCACGGCGTCGGCGACGGTGTAGTCGCCGTCTCGTTGCCTGGCATCGGGGAGTTGCTTGACGCGGGGACGCAGGACGTGCCGGAGAAGGTAATCGAAAGCGAGCCGTTTTCTGGCTCGTGGAATCTCTCTTGGGTCGAGCATGACGAAGCTCCTGAAAGCGCCGTCTCGCTCGTCATGAGGAGGGCCGCGCCGTTTTTGGCCCTCGACATCTTGGGGACCATCTGCAGACTCATCCAGCCTATCTTTGCGTTCACTCCAGAAAAGGCAAGCGAATTATCCGCTTACGAACCGCTAGTAGTGCTAGCTGCGATTTTCCTCACGCGGCAGATGCCCTTTCCGTTCGCCGGGAATTGCTGGCGAGGTCCGTAGAAGCCGCTGATCCCTTCCTCACGATACTTCGCCACGCTCCGAAGGACACTGTTCTTCGAGCCCCCGAAGGTTCGGATGATCTGTGCCTGGGTGCATGCCCCTTGGCAAAAGAGCAGCGCGGTGAACATGCGAAAGGATTGACGATCGTCCTCCGGATGCTCAAAGACGGGCTGGACGCCGCAGAAGT
>Ga0302241_1002689_pt1 | contig 10310 bp, 9 predicted proteins | sample AAG_UR_Arg_MG_FD_193532 | JGI IMG/M metagenome (GOLD analysis project Ga0302241, IMG submission 193532) | Enriched activated sludge microbial communities from anaerobic digester in WTTP, New Holstein, Wisconsin, United States - AAG_UR_Arg | ecosystem: Engineered > Bioreactor > Anaerobic >...
TCAGCATCGTCTCTATTTCCTGCTTGGCGTTGTCGTTTATCTCAACCAGCCTTGCTTCAAGCATCACCTGCTTGCCGGGGTGGTCCATGCGGTTCATTATAGCCTCTACCTCCGTGTGCTGCTCCGGCGTGGCCGTCACATAAAGCGTGCGCAGCCTCTCATCCACCACCGGCGGCTTGGAAAGCGGCACAAGCCCCATGATCATGGCGGGCAGCTTAGTTATATCAGCATACGCCACTTTATACCCCCTGGTCTCGTTCTTTCCAAGCGTCTTGCCTATGCTTTCGGCCGTCCCCACGACGAGGGTGCTGCCCATCAAAGAGTACGTGAGATCGTTCATCCTCAGTATATACGCGAAGACCTCGCTGAACTTCGCCTTCTTGAATGAAAAAGTCATCGCGGTATCCGGAACAGACGAGTCAAGGACTAAATTCAAGTTTCTTAGCTCGGCAAGCATCCTGAAAACCTCGCGCACCGACACATCGCGAAGCTCAAGCGTTACCAAAGAGTTGATGTCAAGCGGGTCTCCCTTTACCTTAACGTGAGGCTGAGCGGGTTTTTGGGGAGCGACATCCCCTGCTGCCTCAAGCTGGACGTTTATGCGGTCAGAGCCCGGCATGCCTGTTATCTTCTTCATCTTGAGCGGCCTTTCTCCTATTATGAGCATGTTGACCCCGCCCTTGCCGTTTGGCACCACATCTATCCGCTGCGCTAGCGAATGCTCATACTTCTGCGACCATCCCTGGCTTTTTTGAGCGTCTATCTTAATTACGCTCCAGCCGTAATCGTCCCACCATGCTTTTTTGTCGGTATCGCGAGGGAATCTGATATTTTGCCACTCAAGTACGGCAGCCGCGTTCCCTCCTTCCGCCTGGACTGGAAGGCTCATCGCTGTTCCGCGCAGCTCAAGCAGAAGCATCGTGCCGCCTATCTGGCGCACCTTGAGGCCTTCTATCACGGATTCAGGTTCTTTTGTCCTTGGCACCGCGTCTGTCGTGACAGCCAAAGAGGGGTCAGCGAAGGCCAGTGTCAGAACTGCTGCCGCGACAGCGGCGTATGATAAAGACAAAAACTTTCCTATAAAACCGTGCGTTGTTTTTTGTTTGCCCATTTCCAGTTCACTCCTCCCGCGTCTATGCTGGTTATGCGCCCCTTGCCGCCTCCGAAGAGATAGCCTGCGCGCGCCACTTGTCCGGGACGTTCTCCCTGAATGTTCAAAACAGCTACCGCGTCCCCGTCAAGTATGACGATGGCTCTTACCTCCATCGACGGAGGAAAATCCTGGACATTATACTTAACCGGCGGCGGTATGAGCGGAGCCGCGGAAGCGAGCCTTGCCGAAGGGTCTTCCACAGGATAGCGGCCCACGGCCTCAGCTAGCGTCACAAGCTGACTGCCGTATGTGCGCGCTTTTACGTATGCGTCATATTTTGCGCGGATAGAGCCTATCGCGGCGTCTGGCTTGCTTTCTTGGCGTGCCGGCGTCTTGCCGGCGGCAGCCATGTCGGATGCTGAGACGTTGTTTAGCCAGATGAAATTTCTCATGCTGAAAGCCGCGGCGAGGCTGAAGAAAATAAATGCGGCCGCGGCAAGGCGCAACTCTTTTTTCTCTTCCGACGGCATTGTGTCAAAGTCGCGGAAACCGGCAAACAGCTTCATGGGGCATTACCTCCCGCTGGTTTCCCCTGAGGCTCCATGGGCTTGATTTTTGCCTGTATCACAAGAGAGTAGCCCACAATGCCGTCTTTACGCCCATCAAGCGTTAAGCCTGTCAGGCGCGACATGTACTGCCCCTGCCTTAAATCGGCCAGAAAGCGCAGCAGCGCAAAGTACGGAGCTTCTCCTTTTACGCTGAAACTGACTGAATCAGACGACTCCGCGCTCTTTAAAATTTCAGCCCCGTCCAACTTTTCGGATGAAAGCATCTTTGTGAGCGAGACGAAAAACTGCGTGGGCGTATCTGCGGGCACAGGCAAAAGCCCGGCGTCGAACGTCATTGCTGCCTTGCTGCGCAACAATGCGTCGGTACGGTTCTTTAACATGTTCTCAAGCATATCTGTCTCTGATATCAAAACGGCTGCATCCTCGCCGCGGGCCCTTACCATGCGGACGACCGCTATCTGCAGCGTCAAAAGCAACGCCACCAGCAATGCCGCGATCAGGACATTCTTTTTTGTCAGGTTCTCCCTCAGGTTTATCATGGGTTAACGTCCTCCGACGCCGCCTTTGTGGCTTGGCCTGAAAACGCTCCGGCCCCCTGTATCTCCTGCATCGTGCGCATCCTGCATTCCAGGGAGAACGACGTTACCCTGCGACCGCCGACATCTGAGTGCGTGACAGCCGGGACCTCGACGGAAAGCGCGAACGGCACCGACGAGAGGCTGCTTACAAACTTCATGACTTCCTCCTCATTAGCGGCGATCCCCTTAAAAACTACCCTTTCGGGCGTCATCTCAAGAGAAGAAATCGTAACACCGTCAGGCAGCACAGTATCAAGCTGTGCCAGCACCTCTACCGCCGGAATGTCGCCAAGCATGAACGTCAGGGCCTTGTCCATCTTTTCGGCCTCTTTTTTCAGCCTCGAGAACTCTATGTCCATAAGCTCAAGGTTCTGCGCGGCGGCCCTGTTTTTCGCCTCAAGGCCTTTTTTTTCGGACTGAAGCGCATAAATTTTCCACGAACCAAAAAGAATTACCGCGAGCACTGTGAAGAAAAAACAGGCTGCCGCGGCGAACACAAGGTAGTGGCTTAAGCCGCTTTCCGCCTCTATTTTCGATTTGCCCTTGCCGGGTATCCTAAGATCCAGCCTGACTACCACTATTAGTGCCTCAGAGCGAGGCCGAGAGGTATTTCCCAGCTGCCGGCCCGCGCGTCATCTTTTTGAAAATCTATGCCGTGCACGGTAAGCGGATCAATCGTCGTCACTGAAGCCACCGCGATCGACTTCTTCATGATGTCGCAAAGGCGGCCTGAGACCCCGGGGCCGAAAAGGAACATCATGGACGGTTCAAAGCCGCGTATCTGCGACAGCGCAAACTGGATAGAAATATTTATGTCTTTTACAAACCCGTACTCCAGCGTCTCTTCATCCGGCAGTCCCTCGCTTTCGGTGCTGACAGAGGCATCGTACCCCTTGAGCACCGACCGGTAAAATATTCCGTTTCCCTTCCATGAGAGTATGATCACGGAATAGCTCAACCCGGCATACACATAGACCGCTGCGTCGCAGAACGGTGCCTGCGGCGTCGCCGCCCTCTCCAAGGCCAGCTGCGCGGGCTCTATGGACGCGATCTCTATGCCCTGTGCCGATGCTGCGTTCATGATGTCGTCGATAAGCTTTCTGCGTGCCGACGCCACAATAAAGCGCTTTTCCTCGGTGCCGTTTGGCAGCGGGTACAGAATAGGCGCCATGTCGTAGACCGCCTCGTCGACAAGGAAAGGGAAGTATTTCTCGTACTCATACCTGAAAGCAAGTTTTGCATCCGACAGATCCATGTCGCCAAGCGACACAGTTCTCATGAGAGAATCCGTTATTGGAAGAGATATATTAACGGGTACTTTAATCTCACCTATATCGTTGACTATGCCCTCAAAAAGCGAGTCCAAACGCTTGCCCAGCTCCGACAAAGAGCCGCCTTCCGACGCGAAATCGCCGCGCAGGTTTCCGGCGGCCGACCGAACGACCTCATAACTTCCGGCGTGCCCCGAAAGAGCCATATACCTGTAGATCGACCTGTCTACAAACAGCCCCGAGGACTCGCTTCTTCTTTTGAGTTTGAATAAAGCCATAAGCCGCTCCTTTGCATAAAATTTGATTTAAGATTCTATATAAGACGAATTGAAAACATTGCACACAAAAAAACGGCATAAATAAAACAGTGCAAGCTATTAATCATGGGCATAACAGCATTTTACTACATAAACGCGCGTCATAGCATCTTCGGTTTTCAGCCTCAAGGTTTTATATGTTCCACGCTTAATGACTCAGCCAATGGAACAGCTCGTTCTCAAGAGGGCAGGCGCAGCTGCTTGGTATGTGCTGAAGCCCTATGACCCCGGAAGGCAAATACCTGCTTGCGTTGCCGCTGCCGTCAGATTTGCCGCTTGCGCCAAATAAAGCCGTGTTGTAGTTCCTGGCAGGCGACCCCGCTTTATACCATGACTGATCGGCTGAAGGCGCCCTATCGGGCGGTACGGTCTCGCTTATCTCATACAGCTTGGCGTTAGCCGGAAGTATGGATCTGATCTCATCTGCTGTAAACCCCGGCACCAAGTCTATGGCGTAGATGTCGACAGCGGCATCTTCTTTATCTGTGTACACCTGCATGCCTATGTACCTGTCCCTGTTTTTTGTGCCGAGCCGCTGGTAGGCGTTTGACCCGCTTTCGGCTGATGCGTCGGTTTTAAGGTCCAGGGTCTTTGCCTTAAATATATCCTTAACGGAGTCAGCGTAATTTAAGCCATAGAATAAGCTCTTATCAGAATCTGCAAGTGATGAGCCCGCTGTCACCGTTGTCTCTGATTGCGACGCATAGCGCCTTACAGCCACTGTCTTGCCTTCCGTGTCAGGCTTACTGCCTGCGAATCCTCCGAACCACATGGGCTCCGAGGCAAAAAATTCCGGTCCCATAAACCAAGGGTCTGTGCGCTTAATGTCATCCAACCTGTCCTTAACGGACGCGTCCGACAATGGTTTTAAAAAGCGCACCCGGATTATGTATCTTGGCATACAGGTCGCGTCGGACTTGTCATAATACTCAAGCACCGTATACAATATGCGATGGTTGCCTTTCCACCAGTCGCTTGAAGGATACGTGAACGCGCTGTTTTGAATGTGAAGCGGATGGTAGCAGTCTCCCTGCTCCGGCTGGATGTCAGCAGGAAAGACGTTAGTGATCCCTTTTAGGTAAAAAGCCTTCTCCTTCTCCTTCTCCTTCTCCTTCTCCTTCTCCTTCTCCTTCTCCCCCTCCCCCTCCCCCTGCCCCTGCCCCTGATTGGAAGTTGAACTGCCGTCCTGAGGGTGCACGAATATCCCCTGTCTCGTGTTCTCGACCCCGCTGATAGACGAAACGGAAGACATTATTACCGAATAGCCCAGGTCGTTAAAGGATGAGGAGTTTTTGTCCGCGTAGCCGCCGCTCGTGTTGGGCGTATCGCTTACGGTTATACCGAACAGCACGACATCGTTCATCTTCATATTGACGAGCAGAGAATAGTTTGTCACCGTCATTATAGCAGGGATCGGATCGGCAGCCTTGTTTTGTCTGTTTTCCCAGATACTGTAAAGCCTGTCGTTATCGAAGTACTTGTAGTCAAGCCTCGCCACCGTGAATGCCCCGGAGGTGGCCTTGATTCTTTTAGCTTTTTTTATCCCTATGGCCAGCTGTTCTGCCTCTGTGTTGGCCTTCAACGTTATAAACCCGCTATCTTTCCCTATATTTGTGTTGAAAAAACCCTCGACATCTTTTCCGTTAATGGCGTCAAGCCATGTATCCCAGAATGCCCTGTTTTTTATTTCGACATATCCGCTCCACGGCGGAAGATCCTTTTCTGTCTTTCCTCTTATCTTGACGGAGGGGGTGAGCCTGCACCTTATCACGCCGTAGCCTCCGTCTTTCCATTTTGTCCTTGAAGATGTCTCTGTCCTTATATAAAAATCCCCAGCCGCGTCCCCTTTTGTATTAAACGTCCTTGTCGCCTCGGGGTTGCCCGCGCTGTCCACAAGAAGAAACTGATACTGATTTTTTGTGGTGTCATCAGGGACAGAAGTTGAAATCTTGGGCTGGTTGCCTGTGCTCCCCGAAATATACCAGTCAAGCGATGACTCATCCGCATAAGGGATACCGATGTCGTCCTTTTTTACGCTTAAATCATAGCTTGCAAGTATCACCGTGTCCTTTGGCATAAGAGTATTGTTTATCTTTACCATTGACCCCTTGTCATAGAGGTCTATGCCGACCGCCATCTCAACCGCGCCCGGGGTTTTAAACGCTATTGCGTTGCCTCTGTAGTCGTTTGACACGACATTGCCGTCCTTGACCGGCGTGTTGTAGAGCGGCTCGCTGGCATCGGCGTTCAGCCTGGCTTCTTTGTAGGAAGCGTTTAAGCTCATGCGCAGCATGAAATTGCCGGATGTGTTGTCCGTGGATTTAGGCAGGACGAAGGATACTGAGCCTATATGGGCCGAACCCTCAAGCAGATGGTCGCCGGAAGAGTCGCGGTGTATGAGCGAACCTCCGAGCAAGTAGACATAATTTTGGTTTTTAGGCACGGGGTCTGGGATAACGGGGTTTTCAAGTATTTTTATCTCGTGCGTCTCGTTAAGCATAGGCGCTATCCTGCGGTTAAAAGAATCCAGCGTAAACCTCACGCCGTTAACCACCTCCGCGTTTGCCTCTGTCTTAAGATAAAGGTCTATGCCGGCACTCAGAGTCATCACCACAGGAACGCTTACTATAACGATAAGCGCGATACCTATCGCAAGCTCCGCTAAAGTGAACGCTCCGTCTTTGCCGGACAGCCTCACCGCGCTCAGTCCTCCCTCTGCAAAACATAGTACGTGTCGGATTTGCCGGCACCCGAGCCGAAACGCCAGACTGAAAACTTAATCGGCCGGTTCTTATCCCCGGACATAGAAAGGAGCAAACCTTCATGAATTTTGCTTGCGTAGGCGGCAGGCGAAGAGGTGACGTCGTGCGATATGACCATGTCCGCCATATACTCGTTGACGTGACGGGCTAGCTCTGCGTCGGTTAAAACAGCGTCGCGCGAGCGATTGATGGCGCCCAGGCTAAACGTGAGCGCGGCGGCTATGGCAAGGACGCCTATCGCGAAGACCGCTGCGGCGACTACTATCTCGACCAGTATCACGCCCCTTCGCATCACTTTTACCAGCCCCAGTCGACGATCTTCTTCTTCTGCGTATCGTAAAGAGCGGAAACAGCCACCGACCCCGCCTTTGCGTTGGAGGACCTGCCCTCTATGTACAGATATGGTTCAATATCGCCGCTGACAGTGAGCTGAAGGTTCGCCGTGAATCCTGCATCGTTTATGCCGACGGTCCCGACGCTTTTTGCGTTGGACGGATCGCTGACAAAACAGTCGAAAGACCCTCCGTTTTCCTGCTGATACCTAGCTATCTCCTCAGCGGCAGCGTTCACGGCAGAGCGCGCGATATATGCGAGGCGGGCCTTCTCGTAGTGCTCCTTCTGCCATCTTTCGACTCCAAGAGTCCTCGTAGAGATACTGAAAGCCACAACCGAGAATATCGAAAGCACCACAAAGCATATGAGGACAAGGGCAAGCAGCGCGACGCCGCGGCTTCTATAGGAACCCAATTTTTCCTCCACGCAGTGCCCCCCTTACAAACAACATAGTAAATGTTCGGTTCTTATAACATTGGAGAATTAGCAAATAAATTTACAAATCTAAAAAGCTCCGCACCATAGCACGTGCGAAGCTTTTTAGATTTTACCGCTGTTATTTGTTCATAGCAGGCAAAGCCTAGAAATGCAATTAATGTTTCCTGATTATCATAAATGCTTCATTTCCTGTACTTACGTATGGTCCAGTTGCACCGGCATCTTTATATAATCCTGAATCTTTTGCCATATCAGCGAGCTTGCTCTTTATTCCCGAATCAGAAACTGCAGCCCTAACGGAGAGATCGTCGGATGCTGCGCCTCCTACTATTGAATACACGGTTGTATCTGGGCTTGAGTCAAGATATTTTGAAACATCATTCAGCGCAGACGTCACGGCAGGCCACTTCCCATTATCGGCGTAGTACATCAATGCGGCGGACTTGATTGTACGCATATTAGAAACTATCTTGGTTGCCTCGGCCTTGTCTTTTGCTGACCCTGTCGAAAGCATCATCATGCCCGCAAGTATGCCTATTATAATGATGACGATAAGAAGCTCAACCAGAGTAAACCCTTTTTTTGCTTTGCGCTGCTGTTTGTTAATATTCTCCATATAATTTCCTCCCCGTTGATTTTGGCTTAAACCTCAAGATGTGATAACGCTGCTGCGCTGACATACTACAACAAACACGGCTATTGCGCAAGTATCCAGATAATAATTTTAAATTAGCGTACTGTCTGGTTCTCTTTATATTTTGCCTTCGTTTACATATATGCCTGTATCGCGGTCAGTATCGGCAGAAATATCGCAAGCACCATGACTCCCACTATCACGCCTACGAAGACAACAAGCGCGGGCTCAAGAATGGAGCTTAGGCGCTTGATGGTCTCGGAGAGCTCGGCCTCGTACCAGTCGGCCACCTTTGCAAGCATTTCGTCTGTGCGCCCGGTCTCCTCACCCACGGCCACCATGTGGCACACCAAGGGTGAAAAAAGCTTTTTCTCTTTCATTGCCACGTTCATCGGCACCCCCATCGCAACGGCATCACGCATCACAAGGAATCCTTTTCTTAATTTCTTGTTGCCCGCGACGTCCCCAGCCAACTCAAGCGCCTTAAGCACCGGTATGCCCGACTTAAGAAGCGACGCCATTGTACGAAATGAACGCGCTATGGCGGCTTTATAAAGTATTCCTCCAAATACCGGCAACTTCAACAAGGCTGAATCTATTTGATAATTTATTGGTTCTATTTTTTTAAGCAGATGCAGCAGCACGGCAAATGCCAAAACGGCGATCGGGATGTAAAGCCAGTGTCCTTTTGCCCAGTTTCCAAGTTCAAACAGCATCAGCGTAAGCTTGGGCATTTTAACGTTCAAGTTGCCGAAAGCCTTCTGAAACTGCGGCACAACTACGACTATCATCACTCCGAGTGCCAGCAGCGCCACCATGATTACGGCCGCCGGGTAGGTTACGGCCGATATTATCTTCTTTCTGAGGTTCTCCTGCTCTTCAAGAAACAAAGAGAGGCGCGCCAAGCTCACGTCTAGAGTGCCGGATTCCTCTCCTGTTTTTACCATCACAAGAGATAATGTATCAAAAAATTTAGGATGCTCGGCAAGCGCGCCGGCAAGCGGAACTCCTGAGCTTACCCTATCAAATATGCTTGCTAGTACGCGCTTAAACCTTTTGTTCGAGGTCTGTTCTATAAGTACCTCCATTGATGATGGGGTGATGCTGATCCCGGCGGATATCATCGTTGAAAGCTGCCTGAAGAAGACGAGCTTGTCCTTTAGCCTGGCACGAGGAGTAAGCCTAAGGAAAGATGCTCCAGTATAACTTACGTTTTTCCTGCGCTGCTTTACGTTTATCTCAAAATATGTGGATACCTCTATAGGCATCCAGCCCTGTGCCCTGATCCACGCGACGACATCGGCCTCGCTCTCAGCCGTTCTCTTCCCTCGAAGCATCTCACCGTTGCTTGCCTTGGCTCTGTATTGAAAATCCAACTGACTCACCCGCCAAACACATCTAGGCCACCGCTTACAGGGCAGCCTTTAACGCGCACGGTAAGCTCGCACGCACAGCGTCTCACTTTGCCAGCTAACTTTATAGCATCCGCTTTTTAATTGCAAGGGACAACGGCGGCAATAAAGGCGGGGATGGTCATCCGAACCTGACTCGCGAACTTGAAGAAGGGGCCTGTCCGCTGGATTTATTTCCGCACGGGAGAGGAAGCTCACGGCTATCTATGTCCGCTTCTATCGAGGTATTACAGCACCAGGCGCATTCAGAAGAGGCTTGTGTATTGTGGCGCGGAGTAGCCGGAAGAACGGAATTGCAACAACTTAGGAACGGCTGCTTAACTTTCTGTTTAAAAAAAGTATTGACGGCCAGTAGATTATTATCCATCATTATGCAATAATGAGAATGTTAAATTGGGTATAAGCAAGCGTTTTGTGCGCTCTAAATGTGTGGCTGCTTAAAAATGCAGGTAAAAAGGCATGCCAAAAAAGGATGATCTCAATGAGGACGCGGGATATCACTTCAAAAAAACAAAGGGCGTTTACGCTTGTCGAGATGCTTATAGTTGCAATTATAATAAGCGTCCTTGCCGGGTTATTTGCTCTATCCATATATCGGCCTGTTGAAAAAGCTAAAGAGGTTGAGTGCCAAGGAGAACGCAGACAAATTGTTACCGCATTCGCCCAAGAATATGACTTGGGAGAAGGGTTTTCGTCGACTCTTACGGAAGTTATATCCAACGACTCTCTTAACGTCGAAAACCTGCACATTGGGAGCGAAGAAGCAACTTGCGAAGGTCTCTGCAAGAGCGGTGGGATCTATAAAATAACTCATTATGGCGGCATGCACATTAAAGTCACATGCTCAGTGCATGGGGAACAGCCATTGCCGCCTCCAGGCCCCACTGAAGGGCATTATGTATA
>Ga0302241_1002692_pt1 | contig 10291 bp, 10 predicted proteins | sample AAG_UR_Arg_MG_FD_193532 | JGI IMG/M metagenome (GOLD analysis project Ga0302241, IMG submission 193532) | Enriched activated sludge microbial communities from anaerobic digester in WTTP, New Holstein, Wisconsin, United States - AAG_UR_Arg | ecosystem: Engineered > Bioreactor > Anaerobic >...
GTAGCCCTTCTCGCGCTGCAGCCGCATAGCCTCTTCCTCGGAGTAGAACGGGCCTATGGGCTTTGTCGGGTTCTCAAAAGCCTTGTCGTCTTTGTCGACGACTACCTGTGTTATAAGCGTAACCACGGGGACGTTGCGGTTGCGGTTTCTGAGCGCGTCACGCAGGCACTGCTGTATCTGGTAACCGATGTAGCCCTGGCTCATTGCCCCGCACACGTCAAAAGGCATGGCTGGCAGCGTTGGGTCCACTTGAGCCGCTATCTCCTGCGACAGCGCTATGCGCCCAACCTGCGGGCCGTTGCCGTGAACGATGGCCATCTCATATCCTTTGCAGCTTATATCAGCAAGATACTCACATGTCTTGCGGACCACTTCAAGCTGGGCTTCCGCCGTGGGCGGTGTCCCGGCCTCCTGGAGGGCGTTTCCTCCAAGCGCGATGACGACTTTTGTAAAATTTGAAGCCATAACAGTGCACGCTCCTTAGTGTCGAAAATTCGGTTTTGCCTCGATATTATAAACTAAAAAGCGGCGAGAGTTCAATATTTAATTTAAGCTATTTTGAAAAAATGGCTGTAGTTAAAGACTGTGAACGCGCAGAAAAGGAGCAGTCCGGCCATGATAAGGTCTATTGTTCTTGAGTATCCGGAAAGCCACGTCTCGAGCAGTTGGCCGAAAACAGCCCATAGCATGAGAGCGGCCGTGCAGTTTATGACCAGGAAAACGCCGCAGATGAAAAATATATATTTTGAGTCCGTCCATGGAGCGATGAAAAGGGACATGGACGTGAAGCCGAACATGATGACCTTGGGGTTCAAAAACTGCATAATGAACCCATCGGCCATCCGCGGTACTTTTTCATGTGAGACTTGCTCCCCTTCAGCGTGCCGGGGCAATGCCGCCGAAACTGCGAGCCAAACCAGGTACGCCGCGCCGGCGTATCCTATCAATGGCATTATCTGCGGCGCGGTTTCTGATATGAAGATGTTCATGATCGCGTTGGCGGACATCACGACGAACAGTCCTGCGCACATGCCTGAAATTAAAGTGAGCGCGTTTTTGAGGCCGTATCGCCGCGCTGTGTCCATTGCCAGGATTATGTTAGGCCCCGGTGTGTAGCAGGCTATGAATACATATGATAGAAACGCCCCCCATCTCATCCCGCGTTTATCCTTCAAGCATTGCCCGCATATCGTCCAGCGTCCGCTCAAAAATCTCGACCACGGCCTTTATCGGCTCAGGCGTGCTCATATCGACCCCCGCGTCCTTCAGTAAATTTATGGGATAGTCGGCCCCGCCGCTTGACAGAAAACGCAGGTATCTTTCGCGCGATGCCCGGCCGTTTTGCGCTATATCCCTCGCGAGCGCGGTGGCCGCAGAGTAGCCGGTGGCGTACTGGTATACGTAGAATGGGTTGTAGAAGTGAGGTATGCGGGCCCACTCCATCTTTAGTGCCTCATCTATCACTGTGCCGGGTCCGTAATATTTCCTGTTGAGGTCGTGCCACAGCGATTTAAGGCCGTCGGGCGTGGTGTCCTCGTCATGCGCGGCGCGTCTGTGCGTCTCTTGTTCGAACGACGCGAACATCGTCTGTCTGTAAACGGTCGTGCGTATGTTTTCGAGCCTTCGGTTCAACAGGTAAAGTTTTTCTCTTCTGTCATTTGTGTTCGCGATCAGCCTGTCGAGCAGGAGCACCTCGTTTGTCGTCGACGCGACCTCGGCTGTGAAGATGCTGTATTCCGATGTGGCGTACGGCTGATTTTTGCGCGAGTAAAAGCTGTGCATGGAATGTCCCATTTCGTGTACGAGCGTAGAGACGTCGTTGAAGCTGTTGGTGTAGTTCATGAATATATACGGGTGTGTCCCGTAGCTCCCCCACGAATACGCGCCGCTTCGTTTGCCTTTGTTGGGGAAGACGTCGATCCAGCCGTTCTCGATCCCATCCTTGACGTGCGACAGGTACTCCTCCCCGAGCGGCGACAGCGCATCGTAAAGCATCTCTTTTGCAGTGCTCCAAGGTATGTCCCTGAACGGGTCGCGAACGAGCGGTACGTAGATGTCGTACATGTGGAGCTCTTTTACGCGCAGCGCTTTTTTGCGAAGCGCCATATATGCGTGCATGAGCGAAAGGTTGGACTCTATCGTATCAACGAGGTTTTTGTAAACCGACTCCGGGATGTTATCGTCGTCAAGAGCGGACGCCAGCGTCGACGGATATTTGCGCACGCAAGCGTAGAACTTCGATGTCTTGAGCATCCCGTCAAAAGTGGCGCCGAGCGTGTTTTTCATATCGGTGTAAGGCTTGTAAAGCGAGTCAAACGCGGCTTTTCGCACTTCCCGCTTATGTGAGCGCAGGTAAGATACGGCGCGTTCCTCCGACATCTCTGTGATCTTTCCTTCCTCGTCCTTTATGGGAGGGAAGCGCATGTCCGCGTTTGTGAGCATCGAGAAAGCGTTGTCGGCGATGCCCGCCATGTCCCCCGTTCGAGCGATTATGGCCTCCTCCGCCTGCGACAGCACGTGTTTTCTCCTGCGCATGAGGTCTTTAAGTCCGAAAGAGTAGTCCTTCAAAGAGGGGTCGTCTACGTACGCGGCAAGCTTCGCGTCTGACAGCGCAAGCAACTCCGGCGTTATGAAGCTTATGGCCGACGAAAATTCGACAGACAGCGCCGAAGCCCTGTTCGCAAGCCCCTGGTTCTTAGAGTTCGCAGTGTCCTCATGGCTTTTCATATTGGCGTAGACAACCAGTCTGCCTAATGTTATCGCAAGTTCGTCCCTCAGCTTGAAACAGTCAAGCGTTACTGCTGCGGATTCGCCGAGCCTGCCCATGAAAGAGGCGATTTGCGGAAGCGTCCTTTTTATGCGTTTGAAATCTTCCTCCCAATCTTTCTCGCTTTTATATATGTCGCTGAGTCTCCATTTATAAGCGTCGGGGATATCCTCGCGCCCCGGCAGCACCGAACCCTTGCCCAGCGAAAGCTCCATATCTTTGTCTGACTGATTTGCCATTGCACGCGCCTCCTGCAGTGTTTGAAGTGTTTTCCCGCTGATGATAACGGAAGGTCTCTTGCAGCGCGAGACCTATGATATTGTGTCCCGGCGTATAATAATATGCAAGCGCAATTGCGCGCGAATCTTGCGTTATCTTTGAATAAAGCGGGCTTGTATATGTTAACATTACAATATTACCTACGGATGGGGGCATTGCGCGTGAAATATGACTTTGACAGAGAGATAGACAGGCGCGGTACGGATTGTGAGAAGTGGGATCTGCTCAAAGAGGCGTTCGGAAGGGACGACCTCAACGCGATGTGGGTCGCGGATATGGATTTCCCCGCGCCTCCTGAGGTACTTGACGCGCTGCGCCGAAAAATAGATCACGGTGTGCTTGGATATCCTATAATCGGAGATAACGTCTTTAATGTCATAATGGAGTGGGAGAGGACGCGCCATGGGTGGAGCTTTGACAGGAGCGCCATCACATGGGCGCCGGGAGTGGTGGCCGGCCTTGCTTTTTCGGTGATGGCTTTCACCAGGCCCGGTGACGGCGTCATTATCCAGACGCCGGTATATCCGCCGTTCTACAGGGTCATACGAGACGCCGGCAGGCACATCGTCGCCAGCCCGCTCAAGCGCGAAAACGGGCGCTTCGTGATGGATATCGAGGGGATGGAGAAGCTCGTTACCCCAACGTGCCGCACGATGATACTTTGCAGTCCTCACAACCCCGTAGCCAGAGTTTGGACTAAAGAAGAGCTCTCTGCGCTGGCTGATCTCGCGAGGCGCAAAGACATGCTCATCATCGCGGACGAGATCCACCAGGACCTTGTGTTCAGCGACGCTAAACATACGTGTTTCGCCTCGATATCGCAGGACGCGGCTTCGCGCACGGTGACCTTCATCGCGCCGAGTAAGACGTTCAATATAGCCGGGCTTAAAGCCTCCGTCGCAGTGATACAGAACGAGAGGCTTAGGTGCGTATACGAGTCGGTGCTTGAACGCTTCCATCTGAGCTCGCTGAATTCATTGGGGCTTGCGGCGATGGAGGCCGCGTATGGAAAATGCGCCGAATGGGCTGACGAGCTTATCGCTTACCTCGAGGGCAACAGAGACATAACTGAAAAGTTCGTGAAAGAACGCATGCCTAAGGCCGTGATGGATCATCCTGAGGGGACCTATATATTTTGGATAGATTTCAGAGGATATGGCTTCGATTCCGCCACGTTGCAGGATTTCCTTGTCAACAAGGCAAAGGTCGCGCTGAACGACGGATTGACGTTTGGCGCTGAGGGCGCCGGTTTTGCGCGCATAAACGTCGGCACTACGCGAGCGAACCTGCTGCGCGGCCTAAACAGCATAGCGAACGCGTTGGACGGCATCGGAAACTCTTGATGTTCCGACATTCCGCTCGTTTGAACCAAAAGTCTGTGTCGGGGAGGAAGTTTTTATGGTGAAAAAAGAACAGCCTGTGCGCTACTGCCGCTTCTGGGTCGACGGCCGGTCGTACTCCGGACAGGTACGCGGCGGCTCGATAGATATAGTCGAAGGGGATCCGTTTGCGGGACTGTCTCCCATACGTCTGAGCTACCCCGTTGAAAGGGTCAAATTCCTCCCGCCGATCCTGCCGAAAAAGCTTTGGTGCGTCGGGCGCAACTATTTGGGGCACGTGAGGGAGCTTGAGAACGAGGTCCCGAAGGAGCCGCTGATATTCATGAAGTCCGTAAGCGCGATCATTGGGTCGAACGATTTCATAAAGATCCCGTCATGGGCCGGCCGCATAGATTACGAGGGGGAGCTCGCCGTCGTTATAGGAAAAGGCGGCCGCGGCATCTCGGAGGAAGAGGCGCTTGAACACGTGATAGGTTACTCCATAATCAACGACGTGACCGCGCGTGACATGCAGAAAAGCGACGGACAGTGGACCAGGTCGAAGAGCTTTGATACGTTCGCCCCGTTTGGTCCCGCTATACTCCTGACTAACGAGATGCCGCAGGACACATGCGTCAGGACCGTCATCAACGGCAGGATCGTGCAGGAGGCGCCGATTTCGCAGATGATATTTCCTGTAAGCAGGATAATATCGCACATAAGCAAGTTCGCGACGCTTGAGCCCGGAGACGTGATAGCCACGGGAACGCCTGAAGGCGTGGGCCCCATGAGGCCCGGAGATCTTGTCGAGGTCGAGATAGACGGCATAGGCAAGCTTCGCAACATCTGCGCTGATTGAACGCGCTTTCGCTTAGCCGCTCAAATCAGACGTGTGGCTTTTGCCGCGATATGTGATAGAATACGTGAGTCGCTTTTGACATGGGATAACAAAAGAATAATCGCGTCCGCAATGGGGGAATCCGGTGCGAATCCGGAGCGGCCCCGCCACTGTGACCCTTTTGGGGAAGTCAGGCAACCTGATGCGGATGATGGATGTTATGCGCGGGCGTTGTTCATCCTTCTATTTGAAGACAAGAGGGAGCCGTGGTTGCTTCCTCTTGTCTGTTATATGCTGACTAAGGGGTTGTTGATTTTTGCGCAGAATAGTTTTTGCCGCTCTTATATTCGTCCTTTGTTTTGTTTCGACTCGCGCGGAAGCCGCCCCAAGGAGGATAATCTCGCTTACGCCTGTTGGGACAGAGATCCTCTTTGCCCTCGGACAGGAGCCTAACATAATAGGCGTGACGCGTTTCTGCGATTACCCGCCCCAAGCGCTGAAAAAACACAGCATGGGCGATTTCGCCGCTCTGAACTTCGAGGAGCTTCTATCGATGAAGACTGATCTGCTTGTGCTTCAGGACATGCATAAACAGTTCGTGCCTCAGCTTGAGAAATTGGGAATACCATACGTTATCCTGAAGCAGAACAACATAAGCGAGATATGCGATTCGATAATCAGGCTCGGTAAAATATGCGCGGCCGATAAGAAGGCATTGGAGATTACCGGCAGGATACGCGCTGACGTCGCGTCTGTATTGGAGAAGGTTAAGGGACGCCCCAGGCCTGGGGTGCTGCTTTGCGTTTCGCGGGAGCTGTCCGAGCCGCGGATAAACAGTTTCTACATGGCCGGTCTGAACAATTTTTATAACGAGCTCATATCTCTTGCCGGCGGCAGAAATGTGTCGGACGAGAGAGGGATATCGTACCCGCACGTCTCGATCGAGGGGCTCATAGCGATGGATCCCGACGTGATAATAGACCTCGTGGGGGATAAGAGGTTTTATCACTCAAAGGACAACATAGACCTTGAAACGATATTCAACGAGAAGTACCTTAAGGAGCAGTGGATGCGCAGCGCGGGCGTAAACGCGGTCAGAAACGGGCGTGTATACATCATGAGTGGCACCATATACCTTCGCCCGGGGCCCAGAGTATCCGTCATACTCAAGAATTTTGCGAGGGCGATACATCCCGAGGTCAGGTGGTGAGCATGGCAGCCTTTATAGAAGTGGAAGGGCTCTCTCTTTCGATAGGCGGGGCGAGTATATTGAAAGACATATCCTTTTCCCTTGAAAAGGGGAGATTTTTGGGGATAATAGGTCCCAACGGCGCGGGCAAGAGTTCGCTGCTTAAGTGCATAGGACGGCTGCATAAGCGTTTTTCCGGATCAGTCAGGCTCGATGGGGTGCCTTTGACTTCGATGCCGGAACGAATGCTTGCCAGGCGCATAGCCTGGGTGCACCAGACCGGCTCGGACTCGCTGCCGTTTACTGTGAGAGAGTTCGCACTGATGTCGCGCTATCCGTGGCAGAGCGCTTTCGGAGGCATCACGAGAAAAGATATCGAAATAACTGAAGCCGCTCTTTCCGTCGCGCGCGTGGAGCACATAGCGGACAGGCGTCTTGGCAGCTTAAGCGGCGGAGAGCGCCAAAAGGCATTGATAGCGGCCGCGCTGGCTCAGGGCACGGACGTGCTGTTTCTTGACGAGCCCACGAGCTTCCTCGACTACCGCCACCAGGTAGAGACGATAGAGCTCATCACGCGCGTGAACAGGGAGAGCGGAATTACAGTCCTGCTTGTGACGCACGACATAAACCTCGCGCTTTACGGCGCTGATGACCTGCTCGCCATAAAGCGCGGTGAGGTGTGCTGGAAAGGCCCGAGCCGCGATATTCTAAATGGAGACCTGCTCTTTGACATATTCGAGACAGAGTTTCAAAGTTTTGCGCATCAGGGCCAGAGCGTGCCTTATGTTGTGCCTAAGGGACTTGTGAGATGAGGCGTTTCTCTCTTCCGGCGCTGTTTATGTTTTCTTTGGCCGTGCTGCTGGCCGCTCCGTTTATAGGGGCGCAGAACATTCCGTTGAGCTCGCTTTTTGGTTCCGCGGATTTCAGCACTATGCGCCTGCTGTGGGACCTTCGCGTGCCAAGAGTGCTGCTCGGCTGGGCCACAGGGGCTACTTTGGCTCTCTGCGGCATGATATTTCAGGCGCTGTTCAGAAATTCTCTTGCTTCGCCCGATATGCTGGGTGTCTCGACGGGAGCCGCGCTGGGCGCTGTTGTTTACATAAGGATAGGGTATGTGTTCACTGTGTTCGGCCTGATATCGGGGCTCTCGTGCGCGGCTTTCGCCGGCGCTTTTTTGGCTACGTTCGCGATATACGCTGCGGGCAGCCTAAGACGCAGCGATATGTCCTCCGCGGCCCTTTTGTTGGCCGGCGTGGCGATGAGCTTTTTATTCGGCAGCCTGAATATGATAATACAGTACAGCAGCGGCTACGTAGACACGTTCAGGATGATGCGCTGGTCCATGGGCGGACTGCAGACGGTAGGTTTCTCTTCGGTGCTGGCCGCGCTTCCGGCCCTTGTCATAATATTCGCGATAGCCTACGTGTCCGGCCCCGAACTTGACCTTTTGGTCTGCGGAGAAGAAATAGCGGCAAGCCGCGGCGTATCGGTGGAGAAGCTGAGGAGACTTATTTTCTTATCCGTATCGCTCGTCATAGGCATAAATGTCGCGATTTGCGGCCCTATAGGTTTTGTAGGCCTTTTGGTGCCGCATATATGCAGGAGGCTTGTCGGGTCGTCGCACAGGCGCCTTGCTGTCGCGTCGCTGCTGTTCGGCGGCGCGTTCCTGGTCCTTTGCGACATTGCGGCCAGGGTTCTGTGGGCCCCTGCCGAGATGCCCGTCGGCATACTTACGTCATGTATCGGGTCGATATTTTTCCTCTGGCTTTTGCTGAAGGTTAAGGGATAGATGTGTCGCTGCGAAAAATACAAAAATAGTATGGGAGCTGGTGCGTATGCTGGAATATATGAGACTTGGCGGGTCCATAATGTGGGTGATAGCCGCGCTTTCAGTGATAGCGCTTGCCGTGTCCATCGAGAGGCTCATATTTTTTAAAAAAGCTTCCGCCGACGCGGAGGCGCTTGAGGAGTCGTTCGGGAGCGCTGTGGCAAAGAGGGATATAGAGGAAGCTCGGCGCATAGTAAACTCTTCGAAGAGCTCGCTTCACAGGCTTTTCTTCGTTGCGTTCGCGCATTGGGGCATAGGGCGCGAAGAGATGAAGCTCCTTGTTGAACAGCAGGTCCGCAGGGAGATATTTCGCTGGGAGAAGCACATATACATCCTTGAGATCATAGGCAAAACCGCGCCGCTTCTCGGACTTCTGGGCACAGTGCTCGGCATGGTCGAAATGTTTCAGTCGCTTCACTTAGGCGGGCAGATAAGCGCGGCCGAGGTCACGGGCGGCATATGGAAGGCGCTCTTCACGACGGTCGCGGGGCTTGTTGTGGCCATACCGACAGTGTTCGTACACGGTCTTTTGATGTCGGCGATAGACAGCGAGGAGGAGACGCTTAACCGCGGCGCCGACTACCTCATAAGGGAACACTTCGCAAGCCACGGCGGGGTAAAATGAGAAGGCACAAATATCGCCGCTCGGCGGAGATAGATATAACTCCGCTGATAGATGTTCTTTTCATGCTCATTATATTTTTTGTGCTCACGGCGTCGTTTGTGCAGGGTAAACTCGACATAGATCTGCCCGCGGCCGACGGGAACTCTTCGGGCATAGGAAAGGCCGTCACAGTGACGGTAGAAAGGGACGGCGGCCTGTTCTGGGACGGCACGCGCGTGGATAAGCGCGGCCTGCGATCGCTTGCCGAAACCGTGAACGGAAGATCTGTGCTTGTTGCGGGCGACAGGAGCGTATCTTACGGTACGATAGCCGAAGTATTGTCTATACTGCGAAAGGGCGGGGTTACGTCGGCAGGGCTTCTTATGCAGGGGGAAAACAGCGACTGATGAGATTGTCAAACGAAGGCCGAGTCTGGGTTTTCGCAATAGCCGTAAGCGCAGTCATACACGGCGCTTGCTTCGCGCTCATGCCGGCTGTCCGTTTGACGGCGCCTGAACCGGTTATGGACGTGCGCCTTGTTATGGCGGAACGGAAACCCCGGGTAAGCCTCCATGTAAAAGACAGCGCGTCACAATCCTCGCCGGTAAGACCCGAAGCGGCGAGCGAACGTGTTAAGCCGCAGAAAAAAGATAACGTGAAAAAAAACCTGCCCGAACCGGTCGCGGCTTTAAAGACAAGCCATGCCGCTTCGGATTCCTCATTAAACAAACATGCTGACGCTCCCGGCGACGGCAGCCTGACTTCGCCTGCGGATGCCGGGGCAGGAAACGGCGCCGCTCAAGGTTACGAAGAGACTCAGTCCCATCAGGGAGATGGCCCGGGGGGCGGCGCTTTAGTGGAAGCTGAAAGCCTCAGGATAACCAAGCGCGTCGTCCCTGAATATCCTGTCTTCTCGCGTAAACGCAGGGAGGAGGGGACGGTCAGCGTGGTCATGACCATAGTACGCGGATCTGTCGAAAAAGCTGAGATCGAGCGGTCGAGCGGCTACGAGCGTCTTGACGCGAGCGCGCTGCGCGCCGCGAGGCAGTGGCGTTTTGACACGGGCGATGTGGCCGTCTTAAGGGCCAGAGTCTCTTTTAGTTTCAAACTGTCCGGGAATTGACGCCATGGATTCGGTGCCAAACGCTTCTGTGAAAATTCCGGCAAACAGGGTACGCAAGGACGCTTTTTTATTGGAGGCTGGTCGTGATGGTAAAAAGAGCCGGTTTTCGCAACATGCGGGTTGGAGGTACGTCATGGGTGATTCGCGGTTCTTTGGCGGATAACCTAAGGCATCTGTCATCTGGTGTGAGCGACATGGAGGTGGTCCTTTTCGACTCAAACGGATGCTCTAACATGCCGTCGCGCGCAGAGGTTGAGGAACTGCGCCGCATATGCGGCGATCTTGGCATGACGTGTACCGTGCATTTCCCGGCCGACATCAGCCCGCATTTAGAAGAGACGTCC
>Ga0302241_1002694_pt1 | contig 10282 bp, 8 predicted proteins | sample AAG_UR_Arg_MG_FD_193532 | JGI IMG/M metagenome (GOLD analysis project Ga0302241, IMG submission 193532) | Enriched activated sludge microbial communities from anaerobic digester in WTTP, New Holstein, Wisconsin, United States - AAG_UR_Arg | ecosystem: Engineered > Bioreactor > Anaerobic >...
GAGATGCGAGTCGCGGGATGCGTTTCGCGGGTCACGCAGGTGGCCCAACATCCCCATTGGGCCAAAACACGGTCGCGAGCCCGTTGCCTCGGCGCCACGGTTCCGCGATTTTCCCGCATTCCGTATTCCGCATCCCGCATCCCGAAACCCATATCCCGTAGGAGCTTGACCTCATGAACGTATCCGCTGACGTGCTGCGCAATCTGCACCGGATTCACCACCAATTGACCGATCTGAAGGATCGTTTGCAGAAGGGCCCGATGCAGGTTCGCATCGGGCATCAGGCCGTCGAGCATACGCAAGAGGAACTCGCGGCGGCCAAGGAGGCCGCCAAACGCACACGCATGGAAGCCGACGAGAAGCAACTGACCCTCCGCGAGCGCGAAGCCAAGGTCGCCGACCTGCAACGGAAGCTGAACGAGGCCGAGAGCAACGCCGCATTCAAAGCGCTGAAGGACCAGATCGCGGCCGACAAGGCGGCCAACGCGGTGCTCGAGGACGAGATCCTCGACCGGCTCGAAAAACTGGATGAACTCCAGAAACATGTTCATGACGCCGAGGTGAAGCTGGCCCGCGCGCGCGAGGAGCTTGAGAAGGCCGAGGCTCGTGTCGCTAACGAGCAGACTTCCCTGCACGACGACCTGGCCCGCATCAAGAGCCAGCTGAAGCACGCCGAAGCCGCTTTGCCGCCGGACTTCCGCGCGGAGTACGAGCGGATTGTCAAGGCCCGCGGCGAGGCCAGTTTGGCGCAAGTCGAAGGCGAATCCTGCGGCAACTGCAACACCATGCTCACCGCTCAGATCATGAACCAGCTGTTCCTTTCCAAACCCACCTTCTGCAAGAGCTGCGGCTGTATGCTGTACCTTGCCGAAGGCGCCGTCCAGTCCGGAAAGAAACGCTGACGCGGCGGACGAATGCGCGCTCGTTGTTTAGGGGCGACGCTGCCGTTACAATCTGACGCGAAGACGAGTCCGTCAGGTGACGATTCTGGAAACACGCGCCGCAGGAGACTTGCCATGCGTCTTTGTCCGTTGTCTGCTCTCGTGTCATTGCTGGCCGCCGCCAGTTCGCTGGCAGCCGAAACCAAGGATTATCCGTTCACGCCCGTGCCCTTCACCGACGTTCGGATTGGCGACGGGTTCTGGCTGCCGCGGCTGGAGACGAATCGCACAGTCACCGTGCGGTACGATTTTCAGAAATGCGAACAGACGGGGCGCATCAGCAACTTTGCCCGCGCCGGCGGTCTGGACCAGGGCAAGTTCGAGGGCATTCCTTTCAACGATTCGGACGTGGTCAAGGTGGTGGAGGGGGCGAGTTACACGCTGGCCATGCACCCCGATCCGGAATTGGACAAGTATCTGGATGATTTGATCGTCAAGATCGCGGCGGCCCAGGAGGACGACGGCTACCTGTACACCGCTCGAACCTTGGGCTTCACCAACGGCATGACCGGCCCCGAGCGGTGGACGAATCTGAGAGCCAGTCACGAGTTGTACAACGTCGGCCACATGTACGAAGCGGCTGTCGCCCATTTTCTGGCGACCGGCAAGCGAACGCTGCTGGACGTCGCCATCAAGAACGCCGACCTGCTGGTCAAAACGTTCGGACCGGAACCGGGGCAGTTGATCGACGTGCCGGGCCACGAGGAGATCGAAATCGGCCTGGTCAAACTGTACCGGGCGACCGGGGAGGAAAAGTACTTGCGGTTGGCCGGGTTTTTCATCGACATGCGCGGCCGGTCGGACAAACGAAAACTGTTCGGCGAGTATTGCCAGGACCACAAGCCGCTGGTCGAGCAGACCGAGGTGACCGGTCACGCCGTCCGGGCGGGGTACTTGTACAGCGGCGTGGCTGACGTCGCCGCCCTGACAGGCGACCAAGAGTACATCCGGGCCATCGACCGCCTGTGGTTAGATATGGTTTCGCGGCAAATGTACCTGACCGGCAGCGTGGGCGTCTTCGATCACGGCGAAGGGTACAGCCAGCCCTACGATCTGCCCAACTTGAAAGCCTACAACGAGACCTGTGCGGCGATCGCCAACGCGCTCTGGAACCACCGCATGTTCCTGCTGCACGGCGACGCCAAGTACATCGACGTCCTGGAACGGATCATCTACAACGGCTTCCTGTCGGGCATCTCGCTGTCCGGCGACCAGTTCTTCTATCCCAACCCCTTGGCCTGCGACGGCCGCTTCCGCTTCAACCACGGCGACCTGGTGCGCAGTCCCTGGTTCGGCTGTTCGTGCTGCCCGGTGAATGTCGTGCGGTTCATCCCGTCCATCGCCGGCTACGTCTATGCCCAGCGTAGCGACGAGGTATTTGTGAACTTGTACGTGGCGGGCAGCGGGACCATCCAGCGGCAGGCGGGCAAGCTACGGCTGGAGCAGCAGACGCGCTATCCGTGGGACGGCAAGGTCCGGATTGTCGTCCAGCCGGAGCCCGCCGGGGCGTTCGCCCTGAAGCTGCGGATTCCAGGCTGGGCGCAGGGCCGACCGGTGCCCAGCGACTTGTATCGGTACGCCAATGGGCCGGCGGATCCGGTGACGTTGACTGTCAACGGCCAGGCGGTGGAGTTGAGTCTGCAGGACGGCTACGCCACGATGCGCCGCCAGTGGCAGTCGGGCGACGTTGTGGAACTGGATCTGCCGATGCCCGTCCGGCGCGTCTTGGCGCATGAAAACGTGGCGGACGGCCGCGGCCGAGTGGCCGTCGAGCGCGGGCCGGTCGTGTACTGCGCCGAAGGCGCCGATCACGACGGCCGCGTTCTGAACCTGGTGCTGCCGGACGCGGCACAGCTGATTCCCGAACATCGCGCCGACGTGCTCGGCGGCGTGACGGTGCTGCGCGGCGAAGCGTTGGCGGGTTACCGCGGCGACGATGGTGCGATGCAGACCAAGCCGGCCTCGATCACGATGATTCCCTACTACGCCTGGTGTCATCGCGGAGCGAACGAGATGGTGGTCTGGCTGCCGCAGACGGTCCAACTGGCTCAAGTCCCTCCGCCGCCGACGCTGGCTTCCAGCAGTCGTGCTACGTCGTCGTACTGCTGGCCGCCGGATTCCGTCACCGCCGTGAACGATCAGGCGGAGCCGGCCAACTCGAACGACCATTCGATTCCCCGGCTCACCTGGTGGGACCACAAGGGCACTGCCGAATGGCTCCAATACGATTTCGAGAAGCCCACGAAGGTCACGGCGGTCGAAGTCTACTGGTTCGACGACACGGGGCGCGGGGGCTGCCGGGTGCCCGAATCGTGGCGGTTGCTGTACCGCGACGGCGAATCCTGGAAACCGGTCCAGACGCAGGACAGCTTGGGCGTGGCCAAAGACGGCTACAACGGTGTGACTTTCGAGCCGGTGATGGCCAGCGGCTTGCGGATTGAGCTTCAACTGCAGCCGAAATTCTCCGGCGGCGTGTTGGAATGGAAGGTGCGGTGACTTGAGTTCAGGCACGTTCCGAAAGGCATTTTCCGAAGAAAAAGCGTTATAACGCATGCGTTCCATCGGTTCGGTGGCCGGCGACTCGGCGGATTCCGGCGATGGATAGATGTCTCCGCTGTCAAGTGGGCCGCTTTTTCACGTGGATGGACTTTCAGAATTATTCCCATCGATTGGGTGGGAAGCGTTCACGAAGTCGTCCCGATTTGCTTAAATGTGGAAGCGTACAGAATCGCCGACAGCGGCCCGATGACATCAGGCGACGCCCGTGATGCGAGTTATCAAACCTTGGCCCACCGAATGCCCGATCTGCGGGAGTCCGCTGGCAATCGGACCGTTGCAGCTTCCTGGAGATGCAACCTGTCCGAAGTGCGCCCACGTGCTGTGGTTCAGCATGCGGACGAGCGAGGGGGCGTTGGTCGCCGACGTCATCACCGGCAAGGTGGCTACGAATCAGGACATCCAGCGGGTCAGCGCGGCGTTCCTTTCCAGGAGCAACCCGCCGCGGGTCATCCTGAATCTGTCCGGCGTCCAGCTTGTGAGCAGTTCGTTCATTGCCGGCCTGATTGCCTTGAACCGGCGCATGAACGACGCGCAGGGGAAACTCGTCTTGTGCGATTTGTCCCCCATCGTGCGCGAGACGTTGGCGGGCGCCAAGTTGGACAGAATTCTGACGATTCTGGATACGGAGAGCGAGGCCCAGGCGTTTTTCCAGTCTCACTTCGGGCAGCAGGAAGCCTGACCGTCCAGCGTGACACAGCCGCAGCGAGCAGGTCGGGACGGAGTCCTAACCTACGGAAATGCGCGCAAAACAACATCGTGTTGGACGTGGACGGGTGTAGGAGTCCGCTCAGGCGTCCTTGGGCGATAGGCGGGCGCAGCTGCCCTGCTCTTTCAAAAAAGCCGGGCGAGGCGTCCCCTCTGGCTGATGGAAGTGCTTCGCCGGCATTTGAACCGGGCCGCTGTGGGCAAGATCGAACCCGGCTCTTTGCAGCGCCTGCTCGACGTCTGCTCTCTCCAGGGGCCGGCCGTGATCATAGACTAAGCCCCAGAACACCGTGCAACCGCCGTTGACGTGCATGCCGGTGGCCACCTGCACGACCCGCAGATCGGGGTTCAGTCTCCCCATCAAGTGCCGGACGGGGTAGATCTCATGCTCGTCACGCACCGAGAACGCTTGCGGCAAATCCACCGTTACTTGCATCGTATCACCTCCGTTCTCTACGCTCCAGTCAAACCTGGTACTGGGAATCGTCTGTTAACAATGTCCGCGAAGTGCGCCAGTTCTGCAAGGCCCACGACGCTGTCACCGGGGCCTGTAGTGCCGCATTGATGCGGTCGAAACCGGCGGAAGCCGGCACTACCAAACCCCAAACTTGAGCCTGGACGCGGCACTAGTGGGTTTCGCGAAAACGCAAAGTAACCAGGATGCAAGGCCCTCCCCAAATGACGTTCAGGCCAGCCTGCTGAGCGAGTTCGACGGCCCGCTCGCTCTCCGCCCCAGGCTGCATCCAGATATGTTGGATGCCTAATTGGGCGGCTTCCTCGACGATGCCCTCCGTCACCCGCGGCGGCGTGATAATCGACAGGCCATGTACGGACTGGGGCAAGCTGGCGAGATTCCGGTACACCGCCAGACCCTCGATTTCGTCGAGGCTGGGGTGAACGGGAAAGACGGTCCGCTGGTTCTGCAGGTAGGCCCGCAGCACCTTGTTCCCGTACTTGTCGCGATTCCGCGATGCCCCTACCACCGCGTGCGGCGATCCGGCCAGGAATGCTTCAATCGCTTGCTCCGTGTTCATGGCGAAATGTTACCACCAAAGCGTGGCTTGTCGCAAGCACCCGGCGATTTGTGGAACATGGAGTTTCTATTTCTGGCGGGCGAGGCATGGCCGCACGAACCTGTGAACGCCGAGTCTCCCAAGAAAGGTTTCTGGGTGTCCATCTTGACATGTCTTCTGCCTTCCTCAGACTGGTACGTGTGTGTCGGGCTTTCATCTTTCTGTCACCCCCATCTTCTTTCTGTAAGCGTCTTCCATGTTTGTCTTTCCGATCTTTACGTTTTGCCAGCCTCGCAGAGTGCTGAAGGAGCTGCGGCATGAATGATCTGTTGCAGAACCTGCAGCGACTGCCTGACGCCGCACTGTTCTGGGGCGGGATGTTGGCGGCACTTGTCGTCCTGTTGCTGGTCGTGATTTTGTTTCTGTTGCTTCGCCGGCGCGCTCGGCAGCCGGAGTTGGCGTTGCCCGACTTGCGGATCGACGTCTCGGCACTTCCCGACCATGGGCCGCCGACCGGCGAGCCGCGACTGGAACTTTACGGCACGCCCGTGCGGCTGGCGGTGCTCGTACTGGCGCCAGCGGGACGCAACAACCCGCTGCCCGCCGGAAGTGACTTGCTGGGCGCGTTGGACAACCTCCTGCCGGATTTCACGACCGTCGTCGCCGCGCATCGCCCGCTGATTCGCCTGTGGCCCTGCCAGCTGAGCACTCAGGGGTTTGTGAATTCGTTTTTCAACAACGCGCGGTTGCCGGGCGATCGCGGCAAGGGCACCCCTTGGTGTGCCGTGGCGGGACGATTTGAGGCGGGGGGCCAGCAACTGTTGGCGGGCCTGGTGTGCGCCGCCGACCGTCCCAACTCGCTCAGCCAGGTGACGGTCGCACACGCCGGCCAGTGGATGGACGTGCTGCGGGTCAAGGAGGCGGATTAGAAGCTCGGCTTTTGGAAAGAGCCGAGCTTCTCGAAAGCAACCGTTGCCCGCACGACGAGGCCCTGAGACGTTCTCTGGGGAGACCTTCGGTCGGCGAAGTCGGCGGGGCCGGGAGACCCGCGCCGAGCTGTGTATGTCCCAACGCGCGTAAAGGAAGCTGCGGATGCGATTTTTGTTTCGGGCCAAAACGATCGAGTCGATCCTGGCCGACGAGCGGCGGGGCGGCGAATTGAAGCGGACGTTGGGTCCCGTGGACTTGATCCTGCTGGGCGTGGGCGCGATCGTCGGCGCGGGAATCTTCGCCTTGGTCGGCACCGCGGCGGCGGGCGACGCCCTGCGGCCCGGCGCGGGGCCGGCGTTGGTGGTGTCGTTCCTGCTGACCGGACTGGCGTGTACGCTGACCGCGTTGTGCTACGCAGAACTGGCCGCGCTGGTGCCGATTTCCGGCAGCGCCTACACCTATGCCTACGCCACGCTGGGCGAATTGATCGCCTGGATCATCGGCTGGGACTTGATCCTCGAGTACGCCGTGGGCAACATCGCCGTGGCGGTGTCCTGGTCCGGCTATTTCTGCGAGTTGCTGCGAGGTTGCGGAATCGAATTTCCACGCTGGTTGGCCAGCGACTTGCGGACGGCGCTGAACACGCCGGAGATCCTGGATCAGGCGCCGCGCGTGTTCGGCGTTCCCATCGTCTTCAACCTGCCGGCGGTGGCGATCGTGACCCTGCTGACCGGCGTGTTGCTGGCCGGCATTCGTGAGAGCGCCTGGTTCAACGCCGTGATGGTGGCCATCAAGCTGGCGGTACTGGGGTTGTTTGTCGTCTGCGGTCTGTTTTATGTGCGGCCGGAGAATTGGGAGCCGTTCGCGCCCAACGGTTGGCGGGGGATCCAGGCCGGCGCGGCCGTCGTGTTCTTCGCGTTCATCGGGTTCGACGCCGTTTCGACGACCGCCGAGGAATGCCGCCGTCCCAGTCGCGACTTGCCGATCGGCATCCTCGGCTCGCTGGCCGTATGCACCGTGATTTATGTCGTGGTGGCCGCCGTGCTGACCGGCATGGTGCCGTGGACGCAGTTGAACACGGCCGAGCCCCTCTCGGTGGCGATGCGCGTGTCCGGTCTGGACTGGGCAGCAGGGATCGTGGCCTTCGGCTCGGTGGTAGCTCATACCGCCGTGCTGTTGGTGTTTCAATTGGGGCAGCCGCGGATTCTGATGTCGATGTCCCGCGACGGGTTGCTGCCGCCGGTATTCTCGCGAGTTCATCCGCGTTTCCGCACCCCCTACTTCGCCACGCTGGTTACGGGGGGCTTTGTGGCGGTAGGGGCGGCGTTGGCCAGCCTGGAGGAGATGGCCGACCTGTGCAACATTGGCACGCTGTCGGCCTTTCTGATCGTCTGCCTGGGCATCCTCGTGCTGCGCCGCCGCGACCCGCATCGCGAGCGTCCCTTTCGCACGCCGTGGGTGCCGTTGATTCCGCTGCTGGGCGTCGCGGCCTGCCTGTGGCTCCTTGCCGGCCTGCCTTACCTCGCCTGGCTTCGGTTCGCCGTTTGGCTCGTCGCGGGCATTGTTTGCTATGCGGCCTATGGTTGCCGCCACAGCCGTCTGACGAGTTAGCAACGCTCCAGAAACACCTCAACCGCTTGGCAAGAATTTTTTCGCTGGGACACTAGCAATCGTTGCCGGGTCGTGGTGAAATAGTGGGGTCTTGTACGCGGGCTTCCCTCGCGAACCACGGTTTTCTCGATCACCGGCCACTTCTCATGTTTGTGCGTGGAGTCAATCGACCATGAGCCTCCTCCGCTCGTTCACCGTCCCGGCGATTTTGTTGTCGACCGTGGGCCTGGCTGCCGATCGGCCGCAAGCCAAGGCGCCGGCGTCTCCGTCCGCCGAGCAACAACTCCGGCAGAATCCGGACGACTTGGCCGCTTGGGATCGATACATGCGGGCCACGGTTTGGCCGCTGATGACGCTGGTCACCGTCAATCCGGATGAGGCCCAGAAACGGGTTGATACCATGAGGCAGTTTGTGAATTCCCTCCAGCCCACCCAAGACGAGGCAAAGAAGATGCTCGCCAGATCCAAGTGGGCGATCGGTTTCTGGGAGCAACGCATTCAGCTGGCGCGGACGTCAGGCACGGATTTAGAGGCCAGGCTGAAGGCGGATCCCAACGACGGATCGACCCTCTTGTCGTACGCCCAGAAGGTGCGCATGGAGGTCCTGCCGAGGATTTACTCGACCGACCAGGCGGAGCAGCGACTGCGGGCGTCCAAAGTGTTACTCGACAGTGTGAGAGCGAGGGTCAAGGAAGAACCGGCCAAGAAGGCTCTCGAAAGCGCAGATCAGATCTTGGCAGATCTGCAGCACTCCATCGACGCGGCGAAGCAAGCCGCCAAACTGGCACGCCTGTCTCGAACGGAATTGGAGGCCAAGTTGCAGGCCGATCCCGACGACGGACCGAGTATCTCCATCTATACCCAAAAGCTGTGGTTGGAACTGGGACCGTTGGCATCTCGGGACGCGGCGCGCGCCGAACAGGGCCTGACTTCGGCAAAGGCATTCTTGGACGTCCTGCGGCCGAGGGTCAAGGACTCTGGGGCGAAGAAGTCGCTGGAGGGGGCCGATCAGAGCCTGTCTCGGCTCCAGAGTTCGATCGACCGCGCCAAGCAACGGACAGCCCTGGTCGGCAAAGACGCTCCTCCGCTGGAAGTCGAGGCCTGGGTGAACGGAGATCCGCTGGCCGCCGAGGATCTGAAAGGCAAAGTCGTCCTGCTCGACTTCTGGGCCGTCTGGTTCGGGCCGAGCATCGCGGCGCTTCCCCACTTGCGCCGGTGGCACGAGCAGTACGCGGACCGAGGGCTGGTGATCGTAGGGCTGACCCGCTATTTCAACTATACGTGGGACGAGAAGGCCGGCCGCCCAATCCGGGCGCAGGGAAAAGAAAAGGTTGCTCCGGAAAAGCAGCGGGAGATGCTGGTCAAGTTCGCACAACATCACAAGCTGCCTTATCGTCTCGCGATCCAGAAGGGCGACTCGCTGGCCGACTACTACGCCGTCCGCCGCATTCCTGTCGTTGTGTTGATCGACCGCCAAGGCAAGATCCGCCTGATCCGTTCGGGCAGCGACCCTGGCAACGCTGCGGACATCAAGGAGATGATCGAAAAACTTGTCGCCAACGGCGATTGAGGTGCCCCGTGTACGAGAGGTGAAAAGATGCCTGATTTCTATCGTTCCGCGATGACCAAGATCGCTGGATGGCTGTCACCGTATCGAACGCTGTCGACGGGAACGCCTCTCGGCGCACAGCCTTAGCCCAGGCAACGGGTTCAAGGGCCCGGACGCACCCTCAAATCGGCTGACCGGCGAACAGCAGCGACTGGAAGTCTTCCGTCGTCTGGAGCAATTTGGGGGACTGGCCGTGCAAGCCCAGGTCCGCCAGGTTTCGGGCCATGCGGTGGGGCGAATCGCCCACGGCCAGACGCAGCGACCCGCCGCCGCTGGTCGCGCACGTCGCGCGGATCTCGACGCGGGTGCGCAGCATCTGCCCGCCGCGCATCGAGTACGTGACTAGGGCCATGCCGGGCAACGGTTCCGGCAGCGCGTGTCCGCGCTCGCCGGCCAGTTCCAGAATCAACCGGCCGTCGGGATCGAGCACCTGGGCCTGGAAACGGTCCGCATCCAGTTCGATCGGCAGTTGGCCGACGAACTTGGGATATCCCCAGATCTCGCAGCCGGCGGCGTTGGCCAAGGGGGTACTGACCGGCAGATCAAGCACGTAGGAGCCCAGTGATTCATTCCGGGTCTGCTGCAGCAGGTCCGTGAAGGAACTCAGAGTCAGACTTTGGCCCCGCGGTGTGGCCAGTAGCGCCAAGCCGACTTCATCATACGGGCCCAGGGTCGTATCGCGATATTTGAAGAAACTCAGAATGGCCACCGCTTTCCGGGACACGAGCACCGGTTCCAGCGGCACGTCCTGCAACTTGGCCGCCGCCTTGGCCGCATCCACGCGGAACAAGGCCATGTAGTGCGAGGCGTCCAAATAGCAGATCGGCAGCTGGACTTCGCCCTCGCTCGTCGTGGCGACCGTCTTGGGAACGTCAAAAAAGGGATCGTGGCGTCGGTTCATGAGTTGAGGAAAA
>Ga0302241_1002700_pt1 | contig 10252 bp, 10 predicted proteins | sample AAG_UR_Arg_MG_FD_193532 | JGI IMG/M metagenome (GOLD analysis project Ga0302241, IMG submission 193532) | Enriched activated sludge microbial communities from anaerobic digester in WTTP, New Holstein, Wisconsin, United States - AAG_UR_Arg | ecosystem: Engineered > Bioreactor > Anaerobic >...
TTTCAAAATTCATGAGTTGGAACATTAATGAGACAGTCCAATTTTATTTTACTAATAAATTTAATCTTGACTTCAGGTATAATAATGAATACAGGCATATAACCTCTGAGAATACGGACTACTATAATTTCTATTATTCTGCCACACTTGGTTATAATACTGAAGCCTATAATCGTGCTACACTGATGGTAAGAAAGGGTCGTAGTTTTGGTTCTGATTATTATTCTATTGAGTCTGGTCTGCAATTAAAGGTATTTAATAAACTTGCGGTTGAATTCAAACCACGATATATACAATTTTCTCCCGAGACAAAGGATTTTAAAACTGCTTTTATAAACAGTATATCAACTACTTATAATTTCACAAATAATCTCTGGATAAAATTCATTCTTCAAACAAATAGTTCCAATGACAAAATATATGTTTATGGTTTAACTGGATGGCGATTTAAGCCGCCATTCGGCTACTTGTATTTCATTGTTAATCATACCGAATACATGGACTCTCAAGGGGTCTTTCAAAACAAATATATTGGATTCTTAAAACTGACATACCCAATAACAATAAGATGACAGAAGCCTGACCTGTGGTTGACATTTTGAACCTTATTAATGGGAATCGTGTTTTAAATTAAATATCGGTACATGGAGATAATTGTCATTAGTTTGGCTGCGTTTTTTACTGCCATGCTTACATTCTTTTCTGGATTTGGACTTGGAACGATTTTAATGCCCGTCTTTGCAATATTCTTTCCAGTTGAAATTGCAATTGCGTTAACAGGTGTAGTTCATTTTTCTAACAATTTATTTAAGATGTCGCTTGTTGGGAAACGGGCAGATAAAGAAGTTCTGTTAAAGTTTGGTATTCCTGCAATTCTGGCATCGTTTGCTGGTGCATGGCTATTGCTAAGAATAACAAAAATGCCAACGCTAATGGAGTACCAGTTGTGGGACAAGAACTTTGAAATTACCCCTGTAAAACTCATAATAGCCATACTGTTAATTATCTTTTCTTTGCTTGAAATCCTTCCAGCGGTGCAGAAAGTCCAATTCAGCAGGAATAAACTCGCTCTGGGTGGGGTTCTCAGTGGATTTTTTGGTGGATTGACTGGAATTCAAGGTGCTATCAGAAGTGCATTTCTTATCAAAAGCGGATTATCCAAAGAAGCATATATCGCAACAGGTGTTATTATTGCATCTTTGGTTGACTTTACAAGACTTTCAGTCTATGCTTCACGGTTTAAAGAAGCAAACCTGCATGAACATCTGATACTAATAATCTCTGCAACACTGGCAGCCATAATAGGAGCATTTATAGGAAACAAATTGTTAAAGAAGGTAACTTTAAGGTTCGTTCAGGTATTGGTATCCTTTATGTTATTTCTGATTGCAATAGCCTTGGGGGTAGGAATTATATAAAATTACCAGACCATGAAGAAAATTCAAAGCATTGTTTTTAAAACGGTTGATGATTATAGGTCAATTTTGCCAAGATTGATTGTGGGTATGGTTTTTCTTTCGGAAGGAATCCAGAAATTTCTTGTGCCTGAACTTGTCGGTGCAGGACGTTTTGAAAAAATTGGATTTGCAAATCCAGAGTTTTTGGCAGCATTTGTGGCATCTTTTGAAATAGTCTGTGGAGTGCTTGTGATAATCGGATTTTCAATCAGAGTTGCTGCAATACCTTTATTCACAATAATGATTACTGCAATCACAACGACCAAGATACCGATATTAATAGAGAAGGGATTCTGGCAGATGGCTCATGATTCAAGAACGGATTTTGCTATGACAATGCTTATTATTTTTCTTCTTATTTATGGGTCGGGTAAACTGTCTATAGATTACTATCTGCAACGCAAGTATATATCCCCGTAATTGATTCCTATTATTCTTTTAACTTTGCACCACTTCATATTAAAATTATTAAAATGGCACAGAAAATTCTAATTGTTATAAACGATGCTCCTTACGGAACAGAAAAAGCATATAATGCACTACGGCTGGCTATGCAAATCGGAAAAGACCATGCTGATACAGAGGTACGGGTATTTTTAATGGCAGATGCGGCAAATTGCGCTTTGGCAAATCAAAACACACCCAATGGATACTACAATATCGAAAGGATGTTAAAAGCCGTCCTTGCAAAAGGGGGAAAAGTTAAAATATGTGGTGGCTGCGCTGAAGCCAGAGGTTTAAAGAATGCTCCGTTAATAGAAGGAGCAGAAATAAGCAGTATGGCTGAATTCACTAACTGGGTCGTTGACAGTGATAAAGTGATAACATTTTAGAATCACCTTCTTTCGCCAGAACAGTATTTGGAATTACTCTGTTTAAGGTTTATTGGATGTTCTTATTTGCCTGAGAGATTTCAAATAAGCTTTCGAAATCCGAGAGACTCCATATCCAATAACCAGAAGTACTGTCCATATTGTACTCTAAGCTGAATGTCTTTTTACTCTGCAACTCCTGCACATATAAGACTATAATTGTATCGTAAGTATAGAAATTCAATAATCGTATTGCAGAGATTTTGTTCCCGGACAGATTATTTTCTGTTTTCAAATAGGGCATATTCAGTCTCAACCTTTTCTTCTGCGTCAAAATGAACGGCAGGTCAAGCATAATTTCTGATGAAGAAATATATTCCAATACCTTCTTCCCAGAACTGTTAAAAAACGGCTGAGGAAGTTCTGGTTTTTCCTTTAAGCGGTCATTGGCTGTTTTAGAGCGGTCTTGCTCACTAATGTCAGGTTTGGTAACCATGGGTGATTCAGGGTTGCATCTACAAGTCATTACCTCAGCCAATTTGGTAATAAAGGGCAATGATATAAAGGAAAATAGACAATCTTCAGTTGTCAAATCTTGTGCATGAAGCTCCCATTTATCCTTTTTGTAGTTCCATAATTTCAAATATAGGACATCACCCCATTGCCACAGTTCCAATAACTTTGCAGGGTAAATGGACGGGTCTACAGTGTCAGGATATATTATAAGCATTGGTTCTCCAATTTTTACGGTTTTCATAGGAGCAAGCAAGCACTGATGCTGAATCACATATGTATCAGATGCTAATTGTATTAATTTTAATCCTACTGTATTTCTGGCGTTAGTTCCCATTCTTATCTTCAATTAACTCAAGCAGGTCAGCATCATTTTTGTCACTTTTCATGCACTCTTGGAACACCATGCGCTTAACGTCATTCCAGCGAATGAATAAGCAGGTAGGATGCACTTCATTAATGTTGAATGAATACTTAACTGCCTTATTTGTTGAAACTTCAGTTAAAGAAAGGATAATTCTTCCATTCTGGTAATCAGTGGAGTTTATGCAATACAATCCGAATCCACTTGGTGACACTGCAAGATATTCTTCACCAAAATCCGGAATACCAGTGGAATTTTCATGTCTTAGGATAACTTTAAGATGTTGATAAACGTCTGGATGTTTTTCCATTTCGCTTACCATCTCATCAATACTGTTTGGATATTTTCTTTCCATAAGAATTTCAATATTTAGTGCAAAAGAGCAACCACCACCGTAACCCCCCATGATACCCCCCCCTCTTATACCCCTACTTAATTGGCTGGGGGTGGAGCATGAGAATTATTTCTCTATTAATAAATACTGTTTAAATGAAAATCCGGGCAGGATTCGAAACTCAATTTAGCTGCAAGGCATAAAAAATTCTGGAAAAAAATTTATCGCATCTCAGAAATGAGGTCTCCAAAATTTTATAAAAAATTATAAAAATTTTGGTAATGCGCACAAAATTAGTTGCTAATGGCAATGATTATTTAAAATATCTCTTTAACTCATTTATGCTATCATAGTCAGCAATTCTCAAGTAATGCATTGTGTCTTTCACGTCCATATGCCCTAACAAATTTTGCAGATATTGCATCGGAAGCTTTTTATTATAGTATAAATAAGATGCGAATGTCTTTCTTGCCATTTTGTTTGTGATTTTAAAGCCTATATTGGCAAGTTGGCTTATTCGTCCGAGATGCTTATCAAAATGTGTTAGCGAGAGTTTAATTGGGAAATTATTGCCATTTTTTATGTTGTATTGCTTTATTATCTCTTCACTAATTAAAATCCCGTCATTATTTACAGGGATTGTTCTGCATAGGCTTCCATTCTTTGCCCTTCTGTATTTTATAGTTGGGAAACCGTCATTTTCTGAAAAGTAAAGTATTGATTTTCTAATATCTGCAAAATATTGTCCTGTACTTACCATAAAAAGAAAACAGTCCAAACACTTAATCAAGTTTTCCTTTTTCATATTGAATAGATGGTCTTGTAATCCAACCGAGATTTTATCCGACTTTGCAAATTTTTGAATCTGGACTTCGCCAGTTTGAAGCTTTTTCCGGAGTTCGAACAATTTCAATACAGCATCAACTGGTAAAGCTATATCATCATCTTCTGGACATTGGTTGTCGTATTCCTCTGTAAATTTGGATAGCTTATAACTTGGGTCTACTGGTAACCTTCTTGCTTCATCAAGATATTTAATAAATCCTTTCAGTTTTGTGTGGAGTTTAACTTTGTAGTTATGTTTACCCGGAATATGGGTATAAAAATCATTCAGCACTGATTCAGTTATCTGGGATGGATGTGCAGGAATCTTTCTTTTCCTAATAAATTCTTCGAAATATTTCAAAGAAGTCCTATAAGCTGATAAAGTACTTTTGGATAAGTGCTTTTTGGTTTTCTTGTTAAACTTTTCGCTCAATTTTCTCAGGAAATCTTCCTTATAATCAAAAATTGATGCTGTACCCTTGACATTCATCGCTACGAAATTATCGATGAATGCTTCGACCTCAGATTTATTTATTTCTGAACCGTTAAACTGTTTACCAAGTTCATACTTTAAATTAAAAGCAATGGATTCTAAGTCCTGAACGTCCCGGTCACCAAGTCTTTTTCTGATTCTTCCTTTGAACTTCGGATGTGTTACATGAAGCCTGAGATATTCGTTTTCTTTTTGCAGTTTAACCTCAAAAGGTTTGGTAAAAATTTGTCCCATATTATTATTGTTATAAGTAACTAATTACTTACTTATACGACAAAAAGAGTAATATGTTACATATTGGGACAAGTAAATTACTCAATATTTATGTATATAAAGTATGTTAATACTTTTTATATGAGATAATTAAGTAAATAACGCAACAATTTTAAATAAAAGAAGTAAATAATTACAATCCGCCACCGACCTCAAAACCATCAAAACCCCTTGATTATCAATGGGGTTTTTTTGTTGTGGGGCAGCTTGTGGGGCATTTGGGACAAATACCGAAAAGTAATCAATTACTCTTTTTGCTTAAATGGCATGTGGAAAGGTAACAAGTTACCTTATTTGGAAGCAAAGAACAGTTATTCTTTGCCTTGCTTGTCTTTAAGTTCTTCCTTCTTCTCTTGTTTTTGGGTTTTATCCAAAGCTATACTGGTTATGTCTATTAGCCTATTATAGCGATAAACTGCTCGTTCAAGTTCTTCTTTACATTTGAAAAGAGTCTATAGAATACTTTGTGTAAACGCCTGTATTCAAATTCTGCATCTATCTTCAAATTTAATCAAAAATTGCTGCAAGATCATACTCCAGTCCCGGATGGGCAAGGTCCATTTTTTCTCAATATTGGCAATAGCCAGATATACAGCTTTTAAGGCAGCCTGATTATCAGGGAAGACCGTTTTTGCTTTAGTATATTTGCGGATAGCGCTGTTCAAGCTCTCGATGGCGTTGGTAGTGTAGATGATCCTTCGGATCTCTTCGGGGTAATCAAAGTAAGCTGTAAGCTCATCCCAGTTGTTTTGCCAGGATTTGATGGCATAACCGTATTTACTGCCCCATTTCCGTGCAAACTTCTCTTGAGTTTTGATCTTTTTCAGAGCTTCTTCAGGAATCTTAAATAACTCATTATCAGTTATTATGCTGCTTGTTTGGTTAAAAATAAACAATTTCGTTTAACCAACCGGTCTGGAGCCGGTAAATGAGCTCAAAGACCGGTTGGTTACCCAGGCAGCTACAAATTCATTTACACAAAATCATTTACACGCCCTATATTAACCGTCATTAATACCTGTACTGCATCTGACCCTTTAATGGTTTTAAATCGTTTATAATTGGTTTAAGCCACATGGGTCTTTCAGGTATGTCTTTCTGCTCAATTTTGTCTCTCCATTCTTCATCGTTCATTATGCCGCCAGTGAATTCATAATATGAAAAAACAGAACCCCTTGATATGAAATATTCCCCTTTTATAGGCACAACAACATAAATGTCATCTGCATTTCCAACGGCAACATTCAAATTCTCTTCATTATACACATAAACATCAGCAATAAGGGCCATTGAACGTTCTCTGTCTGGCAGATGGTCAGTTTCCAGCAACGCGAAAAGTATGTACTCAACAGTACCGCCAATCCAATAGAGTTTATCGTATTCTTCTTTCGTGATTTCTTTACCTTCAATTTCCTTATATGCAACGGTTCTTAATCTCACTCCCAATTCCTTAATTCTTCTTAATTCATCCGAAAAGTATGTGTCCTTTTTTGATAGGATTTCCAACCAATCAACTAATTCAAGTGATGTATCCCAAAATTTTAAATTTGGCTCAACGTAACTGTAATGTTGAGGCGGTTCTGGCCCCCCACCCTGACCTGCTTCTGCCGCCCAAGGTTTCTCTTGGTATAAAATTAAGTCATGCTTAATATGAGTCCATGATGCCAATGTTGTTGACAATTCCTTTCTCTTGTATGCATCTGTTTTCATGAAATCTGGATAATTGTCTTGCTCTGAACATGCTGACAATGCTGTTTCCAAGCCTTTAACCCCATAGTTTTTATTCCAGTCATTAAAATCTCTGAATTGGCTCTGAAGTTTTTTTAGTCGAGACATATATTCTGGCCATTTATCGCTGTCCTTATATTCTTCTGTGATTATTTTCTGAGCAGTCTCATTACCAAACACTGCAGGAATATCAAGACCCCTTGGAAAAGGCCTTTTGGAGTTTACATAATCAATGTGTACTAATTTTGAAAAAATATCACCACTAATTGAGTATGTGCTTGACAGAAAATATACTCTCTTAACATTTTTTTCATTTGTCGGAAATGATTCCCCAAATACTTTTTTGATTTTCTCTTTATCCAAACTGGCCAGTTTTGCCTTAACGGACTCCACGCTCTTGTTTGATAGAGCATCATCAACTGTTTTTCCGGATATTGAATTGATTATATCTGACAGTGAAAGATTATCTTCTTGACCAGCCAATTTTTCCATAACTGAAATATAGTCGGAGTACTGGCTAAATAATTCCTGATTGTTTTTAATCGTATAAGCAAATAACATCAAACCCTTCAGTTGCTCTTCATTATCCAAGTCTATTCCATTCAATGAAATCCATTTAAATCCTTTGAAATACCGTGATAATTTTGCATTCTTGGTGTAATGCCCTCGTGGCTTCAATTCACCATAATCCACAAATTCATTATTTATAAATATTGGCATCCCGTTTTGGCCATCAATATTTTTGGTTTCTTCAAGAAAAATGGATTTATACTTTTCTGGCGGTGTTGTAAGACTATCACCAATGGCATATAATGCAATTGCATTATACATTTTTGCCCATTCAATGCTTAATTGATTATTAGTACTGGATAACGTATTCAATTCTCTGGATGTCTTTCTGAGAATATCAGTCAACTGAGTATACATGAAGTTTTCATCCAGTTTCTCGATGAATTTGGAAAAGTACTTATGCAAAATGAATAAGTATAAATCAGTTGTAATGTAATGCGGGATGTACTGGTATGCATTTTCATCGTATACATAAAATGGCATACTTCTATTGGCATTAATTATGCAGAAATTTTGATTTTTGAAATCTTCCTTAACCTTGTCAGGAATTTCAGTAAACTGCTTATTATTAACGATTAAATCTGAATTATATAATTGTAAATTTCCTTGTGCAATTGTTGAGGTTTCTTTTCTCTTGGCCTCTTCTTTTAATAATTTATCGGCAAGACCACGCTCTTCACTGTTTAATACTACTTTGAAGGTATCAACATCAAATATTGGCATATACCAATTAAAACGATTGAAATATCCTCTTAAAAAGGCATCGTTAAACAAGTAACCGTTTCTGGCAAATATTTCATTTCTCAATAATCGTAAGTCTTCATAGGATAGTTTTGACAAGTCACTTGGATATTCCAATGGTGGTGGCGCAGTATATTTCAATTCCTGCCATTCGTAAAACTCTTTGATGTGAGGAAGGTCATAATATGCTTTTATGCTTTCTTTATCTTCTCCATAAACCACACTGAGTTTGCTTTCTTCAATTGTGCTCCAATCGGAGTTTTGAACCGAAGTTTCAGTGATTTGTTCCTTTTTATTTGAATTATCCTGTTTTGAACCGCTTTTGCAACAAACCAGAAGCGCAACAACGAGGATAAAAAGATTGAAGGGGTTAATTGTTTTCATTTTTATTAAGTTGTTTCATTTCATTCAAAGTAAATCCAAAATCATCCCATTGATAAATACCTTGATATTTCTCGCCACTATTATCTACTTCATTAGTAAGTAAATAACTTATATGGCCAGATTTAAATACACTGAAATTATCAATATCATAAACAAATTTAGTACCCAACCAAAGTGGTTGAAGATTTTGATTTTCAAAAGTATAGATATTAATTCTCTTTTTATATTCGGGGTCGAAATGCACCTTCTTACTGATTGCTAACAACACATCTAATGTGTCATCATTGTTGATATCTGAAATCTCAATTTTCGAAAGTTGTCCATGTAAACTTACTGTATTGGATTTCTCATTTTGTGTGAAAAGTGTCATCAGATATGGCCCTGATTGGGTCTTTTTTATCGCAGCAATTATCTGGTTTTTCGCAAATACCCAAAGGTCTGTTTCTTCCTGAAAATCTATACTTTCAATCGGTTTTAGTATCCACCCATGCTTAGATTGGAATGCACAGATACCATCAGAATTGGACAAAATTTTCCTTATTAATGGAAATTGCTCTGTTGCTTTAACTTCAATGGGGAAGTACCTTTCAAGTGTAATAGGTTTTATTTTGACTACGATATCGTTTGTAAATGATGCTTCAACACAGTATCCGAAATCAGTATCAGGCAAATAAGCATCTGCTACATAATTACCAATGCTGTAAAACACAGGTGCCCCATGTATGAATTCGATGCTTTGAACAACGTGTGGATGGTGCCCAATTATAGCATTTACGCCAGATTCAATTAATTTCTTTGCCAATTCTCTTTGCCAAGGTTCTGGTGTTGGCTGAATTTCCAATCCCCAATGAACATAAAGTATTAATGGGATAATTGGATGTTCCTCTCTGAATTCCTCAACAGTTCTTTTTAATTGGTCAATATTGGAAATTGGTAAAGAGTCATTATTGGTCGTCAGTGAGGCCGAAAGCACAGCGCATTTGTGACCTCGTTTCTTCAGGATGACAGGAACTGATGTTTCTCCAAGTACTGTAATTCCGTTTTTCTTTAAAGCACTTAGCGTGTTTTCATAACCAATTCTGCCGTAATCATATATGTGATTATTGGCTATTGAAACATGGGTTATTCCACTTTGGTATAAAAGTGAGGTAACGGACTCATCTGCTTTGAAATTATATAAATCATCCTGTGCATTATCAGAATCTGTAAATGTTCCCTCGTAGTTCACAACAACATAATCACCACCATGAGTTCGTCTGACAGAATTGATAAAAAGCGTGTCTCCATGTAAGCGAAGTTCATCCTCAACTCCCCTGCTTAAAATAACGTCACCAGTAAAGAGTATCCTCATTCCCGTTTTCATATTTTTACATGAAAACAGGGTGCTTAATAATAATGATATGAAAAGGATATTTCTCACTCTAATCAGGTATTAAATTACCCGTGTTAATATGTACTAAAACCCCACTTTACAGGTACTTTAATTATCGTTTATTTACCTCAAACCATATAATACATATGCATAAATTGGCGTTGAGGCCAATATTTATGCGATTCGTACGCCCGACAGGCAAATTCCACCATGCAATTCATGAAAATATTCGACAATTCGGCTCATGGTTGGATTGTTTTCCTGTCTTGTGCGAAAGACACCCAAAACTATGCTCTTATCGAGTCTATGCTGTTAAGTGCCTTGTCGGCATCATCAATGTTGTTGAAAACATGAAATGAAACCCTGATAGCATTGAGACCGCTTTC
>Ga0302241_1002705_pt1 | contig 10243 bp, 3 predicted proteins | sample AAG_UR_Arg_MG_FD_193532 | JGI IMG/M metagenome (GOLD analysis project Ga0302241, IMG submission 193532) | Enriched activated sludge microbial communities from anaerobic digester in WTTP, New Holstein, Wisconsin, United States - AAG_UR_Arg | ecosystem: Engineered > Bioreactor > Anaerobic >...
CAAGGCGGCATATTCTTACCCAGAATTGGCGGTGTTCACTTTTGTCAACAATTTAATGCCCAGCCCACATCCATCCGTTTTTTCAGATGGGGTGTTATCAAATGGTTTTCACCGCCCACAATCCTGTGGATTGGTTGATCTTACGCCAGGGATGGCAGCCGTCACCTTACTACAGGGGCTGGATGTCCCTGTATTCAGTGCCAAAGCGAAGGTCCAGAAGTTGGCCCAGGCTTTCCCAGGCTGGCCGTTCCCGGCTGAAAAGGATGAAGATCGGGTTCAACCACTTGGGATATTCTGTCGCCCTGTAGCTGAAACGACCAATTCGTAAGCGGGCCACTGCCTTGTCGATGTGGATTCCTGTTTCCACCTTGGCGGGGTTGGGGAAATGCATTTGCCAGCCGGATTCCTTGTTCTCCACGCTGAACTGCCGGGAATAATCCCAATACCGCAAATCTTCCCTCCCCGCCTCCACGCTCTGCCAGCGTTCCTGGTCGATGGGAACATGTATCCGGCAATTTTCCAGCTTGCCGCCGGGTGCGAAAAAGCCCATCAGCGGAAAACTCTCATAACAGGCAAAACCCGTTCCGGAAACCACTTCCGTGGTGGCGACGAGCAAAGGCAGCCCCGGCAGCGTGAGGTAATATTGCCGGAACCGCATCCCCCTGAACAGTTTGTAGTTATCTATCCTGGTATCAAACGCCAGGCCCCGCCAGGTATTGCCGTGCTGATCCTTCACCTCGGCGATGCCGAGGCTGTGTTTTTCCTTGCTGAGTTCAGCCAGAGAAATTCCGCCCGGCCGCACGTGAAAGCCTCCGGGATAGGGATTATAGAAGGATTTGGCATAAAACTGCGGCCAGGCTTGGTCCAGCCACTCAGATTCCCCGGTTTCCAGAGAAAGCAGCACCGGTAAGGTTGAATCGATGGCTGCGCCCAGTTTCAGGAATCCGTTGTCCACACTCAGCCAGGTTCCTTCTTTACGGAAATTGATCCCTCCGTCCGGCTGCAGGAGAGTTTGCCTCCTGAGAAGACGATACAGCGGAAGGCTGGCATCACAACACAACTCCACCAGAGGCGCGTCCGGAAGTTCCACATCCTTCCAGTTCATACCCCGCTGGCCGGAACCGGGCTCCAGCAGTTGCGGCTCTCCGGATTTTCCTCCCTGCGCGCTAAGTTGAAACGAGCCGGTCAGATCGCGGTCCTGGCGCCAAATCAATTCCGCATTTACGGGGCCGGAAACAACTGGGTTTCCCTGGTTGACCCGCAGTTCCAGACTGGGATGTGCCGCGTCAACCGGGACATAGACTCCCCGGGTGTAATCGAGCAGTTGAAAGGCGTTCTGGAACTGGTTCAGAAAGACCTGGATGGGTTTACTTTCCGGTGTGCCAGCCTGGAGCATGGCATCGAGATCAAAGTCCCAGGCTAGATGCCAACTTTTCAATTTCACTTTTAGGGCTGGGTCCCAAACGATGCCCGTGGTGTCACCTTCCTGGCCGCAAAAGATGAAATTGCCGGTCACGGCGGTTTCAGGCAGCCATTCCAGTTCAGCTTCTATCTGGTCACGCTCCAGACTGTGCAATTCACCCTCGTGTTCGTAGGTGATCAAGCTGCTGTAAGGCATCAACCGCAGGCGCAGAGTGGTTTTGGCGTTTTCCGGAAGGCTGATGACCCGGGTCCGCAAATCCAGCATCCCAGAGGGATAGAGCCTGTAAATGAGGGCGAATTCCACGCCGGGAAAATCCTGGCTGCGATAGCTTAGTGTGAGCTGGTTCGCGCCGCCGAGGTCCTTGAAAACCGCGTCAAAGGGGTCAAGATGCTCGAACTCTTCGGAAAAAGGCTCGCCCAACATGGGTTCGGAAAGATAGCAATAATCGCCGAAAACCTTGGAGAAGCTAGCGCGGTTCTTATCCCCTCTGGTCTGCACAATGAGGGCATACGGACCGTTGATGAGGGCGTGGTAATGCTCCAGGGTTTTCTGGTCACGCGCCTCAAAGGTCCTCAGAATTGCCTCGCAGCGTTTTTCAAAGGTCACTTCGCCTCCGGATTCCGGCCTGGCGGTCACTCGCGCCATCGGGGTCCAGAGGCAGCCGCGGGACAGGCTGATGCTTAGGGGAATGCTTGACCTGGCCTGGGGTGCGAGGCTGATCCGATACCTGTTCTCAAGCAGGGTCACAGGCTCCTGGGGCAGGAACTCTATTTCAAACTCGGCATTCGTTTCAAAATGGTTCTGAACATTGAGCTGGAGTTTGTATTCCCGGTTGGGAATGAACAACATGGTTTCCTTTAAGAAGGAAAGGGAGAGCGGATACTGGGTTTTAAGCCCGGTTTTCATTTCCACGTTTTGTCCATCCAGGTTCAGCAGCGCCCGAACACCCGGCTGGGTCTGCCATTCGCCGTCGCCAGGCTGGGGCGCCGAAAGGCTGAATCCCGCTTCCCAGACGGCCTGTTCCCCAAGCTGGAAACCGTGGCTGGCGCTGAAGGCCACATTGGCGTCGTTCAAGCCCTCGATCCGCACCGGAATTGGCTTGCCGGAGCGGTTGGTGAATCTGTAGCTGACCCTGTGTTCACTCCCGAAAACGGGCTGGGCTTCATCCACAAGGCATTCCACCTCGATCTCGTTTGTGGCAAAGGCGGCGATGCCCCGCCCTGTTTTTTCAAAGCTGACGGTAAGCTTGCGCCCCTCTTTTTCCCACAGGTAATCATAGTAATCAAAGCCCCGTTCCTCCCTGCCGTCTGGCGTCACTTCAAGCTCCCGCTTCAGATCGTCATACCAGTGGAAATGTTCGAAATGAGGCCGGAAAAACTGGCTGTTCAGAATCCCAGGCAGAAAGTTCATCAGATGGGTGACCTGGCTTTCCATCCTTTCCCAGAAGAAGCCGCATTTTTTGTAGAGCGGAACGGCCTTGGTGTTGCCCGGCCAGGTGAATAGGTCGAGGCGCTGATATCCCAGTTCCGCGGAACGTTCCACGCATTTTCTCATCAGGGCTTTGCCGATTCCCTTGCCGTGCCAGGCCGGGTCCACCGAAATCAGCTCCACATAAGCCACACCCTCTTCCAAAGAGTATTTGGAGAGCTTGACATAGCCGATAACCTCCTCGCCGGCCAGCGCCAGCCAAAGGTTCAGATAGGCCGAATCACGCTCCTTTTGCAGAACTCTGGCCTCGCTGCTGTTCCAAATCCGGCCGTTCCAGCCTTCGCTGCTGCGGTTCCACATTGCGGCAACGGCTTTGGCAAAGCGGGGTTCGTATTCGGTGTATTCCACTTGGGCCATTTTTCCTCCAATCCGGATGGATTTAATCCCTAATCGCGCCTCAAAGGATTATGTCAAGCAAAAGCTGGAACGCGGGCATTCAGCCGATTCCCGGTTCATAAGGCAATCAGATTTCCAGACCTGTCTCCAGCCTGATGAAGCTGCGGTGGGCGTCAAAGGCGATGGGCGGAAGTTCTTGCAGGGAAAAGAACTCGGCCTCCTCGGCGTCATCACCGGCCTGCAGGCTTCCACCCGTCACCCGCATCCGGAAACCGAGGCTCAGAACGCGTTCGTAGATGGGGCTGTAGCCATAGAACCACGATATGAAGTGCTCGACCTCTCCCTCCAGCCCGGTTTCTTCCTTCAGTTCAGCCACGGCGTTCTCCTCCGGGGATAAAAATATCTCCATGTAACCGCTGGGAAGCGCCCACATTCCCGCGCTGGGAGCGAATTTACGCTTCACCAAAAGGAGTTCCCCCGCCGGGTTGAGCACCAAAACGGCCACTGCGGGGATGGGATTCTTGTAATGCACCCGGCCGCAATCTTCGCAAACCAGGCGGGTTTTACCTTCGTGATCCTCTTTTGGAACAAGCGGGCCTCCGCAGCCCTGGCAGAACTTCACTTCGGGGTATTGGGGTTTTTCACGTTCAAGCATAATACCATTATGTCCATCCGCTCCAGCCTGTCAACCCCTTTGTGCACGGAATCCGCGTAACGCTCCAAAGCCTGGCGGGTTACCGGTTCATGGCTTTCTGGTTGGGCATCCGCGGTCACTTGATCTAAAAGAGAGCCATACCTGCCAACCCGCCGCAAGGTCCTGTCTACCGCACCCTTAACGCCCGTTTACATCCCCCTCCCATGCCTCCCGTATAATACCCGCATCAAGTGCGGCCATTGTGCGGGAGGCGCATCCGGGAGACGGGAAAGGGCCTTAACGGCCAGAGGATATCGCTTCGTTTATTCGCGGAGAGCCTGGCGCTGGGATGACGGCAGTAGCGCCCGACTCATTTGAACACCGACCCTGTATTTCGCAAGGCCATGCTGGTCGAACAACAGGTCCAACTCCTTGCAGGGGAATGCTTTGACGGTATTCGTGACATATTCCGGATCAGAAATGGTTCACGGTATTGATGCCGTAATGATGGAGAAAACAGGGACTATGGCATAAAAATAGCTTTACAAAAAAATGGATGCGTATTTATTTGGTTCGGTGTGTTAACTGTGAGTTTTGATATATTGTTGGCATCCTTCGCGCTGGTTTTTCCGGCGAGGTTGCCGTAATAAGTAAGCTGATCAACCATAACACCAAGACAAAGGTAAAAAGGAGATGATCGAATGAAAAGTTGTGTCGTCTTGCCGTTTCGGCTGGCGGTTTTTACCCTTGGGAGCGTTCAGTGCTGATTCGCAGTGTTGTGTTTGCAAGATCAGAGCCACGTCCTGAACGGCTGTTCCCGTCATTTGGAGTTATCTCCAATACAGGGGCTTGTCACGCTTTTCATTATCCGCAAAATCTTCTCCAAACAAGGAATCTTCAACAAACCAAAGCTATCACTTCATTTAGGTTTCCAATCCAACATTCGGGCAAGGTTCAAACTATCGGTCCCGAATCATTACTACCCTGTCAACCCGTTTAACAGTATCTACAACAAGGAGATGAGATGAAAAAACTGCTTCTCTCAGGCTTGCTCCTGCTTCTGGTGGTGTTTGCCTTTGCCGATGCCTACACCATCGGCGACGGAACCAGCACCCAGAACTATATTCCGTTCTATGGATTTTACAACTACAACTGGAGCAAGGTTATTTACACCCAGGCAGAAATCAACACTGCCGGACTAACCAACGGGGAAAACATCATCGGCATTGGTTTCTACGTTGGCAACACGCCCAGCAACTACACCATGCTGGACCAGCGTGTGTTCGTTCGGCATACCGATGCCACTGCCTATGAGACGACTGATGTCGGGTACCCTGATAACACACAGTTTCAGCAGGTGTTCCAGGGCGACCTGACCTTCGACGGCGGAGGCTGGCACTACATCGTGTTCAGCGCCCCCTTCGCCTGGAACGGCACCCAGAACGTTGAGTTCCTTTTTGAGAACTGGGATGGCACTTATTTGTCAGGTTATCCCAACTACCGCTATACCAGCACCACGCCTAATTACACCGGCGTTTACAAGCAACAGGACGCCAGTTTTCCAGCTGTGGACGGCACCAGGACCTACAACCGGCCCAACATCCAGCTGATCACACCTACTACCACGGCACCCGACCCCGCAGTGGTGGTTTCTCCCTTGAACGGTGCAACCCTTGTTTCACCCAGCGCAACCCTGAACTGGATGCCGGGCAACATCTGGCCGGACGGCTACTATTTCTTTCTCGGGACCGATCCCGCGGCTACTAACGTCGTCAACAATGAAAACCTGGGTAACGTGCTCACTTATGACCCGACCCCGGATTTGAACCTGGACACCACTTATTATTGGAAAGTGGTTCCTTTCAACACCTACGGTAACGCGGCTGACTGCCCCATCTGGAGTTTCACCACCCACGGCGCGCCCGATATCGAAACGCTGCCATACACCCAAAACTGGGATCAGGTGACCGCTCCGGAGCTGCCCTTCGACTGGACGAGAATCGTCCAATCCACCTCCACCAGCGCTTTTGTGGGTACCTACTCCTCCACTACCTACGCCCACAGCCAGCCAAACTGCGCGCGCCTCTACAATCCCAGCGACGCAGACGCAACGCTGATCCTGGTGGGTCCGCCCTTGGCCACGACCCTGCCGGTCAACGAGGTGCGGGTGAAATTCTGGGCCCGGGCCGGAAGTTCAAACTATCCGCTTTCACTTGGCGTGATCAGCGATCCCACTGACGCTGCCACCTACACCGAAGTGCACGCGCTCACCATGTCCAACACTCTCACCGAGTACATCTGCGACATGACTACCTACACAGGAACAGGCACGCACATCGCTTTCAAGCACGGTCTTGGCGGCACCGGACGCTCGCATTACATTGACGACATCACGTTCGAACAGATCGCTCCCAACGACCTGGGCTGCGACGCTTTGAGCGGCAACCAGACCCCCAACGTAAACACAGCGGTTACCTACAGTGCCACCGTGCACAACTGGGGAACCGCAGCGCAGAGCAACTACATCGTCAAGCTGTTCAACAGCGATAACGTGGAACTTGCCTCGACCCCCGGTGTTGCCGTGGATCCCGGAATGACAATTGACATTCCGCTGACCTGGACGCCCACCGCTGAAGGAGAAGTGGTTCTTTATGCCAAGGTGTTCCTCACCGGCGACATCAACCCCGCCAATGACCAAAGCCCGAACCTGACCGTGAGCGTTCAGTCCGCTGGCTCCCAAGTGGTCAACATCGGCGACGGCACAAGCACCAACTCCGATACCGGTGCGCCCACACCTTACGGAACCTATTACAGGAACTTCCACCAGCAGTATCTCTTTACCGCGGCGGAAATTCTGGCCAACGGCGGTGCTCCCGGACTGATCACCGCGCTGAGCTTTAACGTGGCGAACGTGAACGCCTGCTCGGCGATGCCGAACTATACCATCAAACTTAAACATACCGACCAGACCGCTCTCACCACAACCTTCGAGGTGGGGGATTACACCCAGGTCTGGTTCCAAAACGAATACCAGCCCGTTAACGGATGGAACGTGCACACCCTCAGCACCCCCTTCGTCTGGAACGGAACGCAGAACCTGCTGGTGGACATCGTCACCACCATGATAACGGGCTCTTACACCCGCAACGCCTCGGTCTATTACACCCCCACCACTGGCACCAACACCAGCCTCCGCTATCAGAGCGACAGCACTGACGCGTCATCCTCCACCACCGGCACCACCTCCGTGAACCGTGCCAATATCCGCCTATTCATGAACATAGTTGGAATGGCGTCCCTTAACGGGAACGTAAGTTCCGGCGGCAACCCCGTCGCGGACGCGAGTGTGGTGATCACGGGCACAATCCACTCCACGCTTACAGATGCCCTGGGCAACTACAGCTTCCCCTTCGTGGAGCCGGGCACATACAATGTCACGGCCAGCAAGCTGGGTTATGAAAGCCTGACCCTGCCGGTCACCCTGGTTGCGGACGAAACCACCACCTTGAATTTCGTACTCACGCCTTCCTCCTCCGTGAACGTGACCGGATTCGTGGTGGGTAGCGACCAACCCACAGTGGGCCTGGCCGAAGCAACTGTCTCGCTGACCGGGATAGTGGATTACTCTGCCACCACCGACGCCACCGGGCATTTCACCATCCCCGGCGTGCTTTCCGGCAACACCTATGACTATATCGTGATTAAAGAAGGATACCAGAACCTGACCGGCTCGATAACAGTTGGCGCAACCGCTTACGACATGGGAACGCTGATTCTGCCCGAGATAGCCTTCCCTCCTTCCCAGGTGGTTGCCACCGAAAATATCGCCCAGACCCAGGTTGACCTGATCTGGCACAGCCCCGTTCCTGCTCCGCCCTATGATGATTTCGAGCTCAACGACGGCGGCTGGGTGCCGTCATCCAACTGGTCCGATCCTTTGGGAGACTGGGAATGGACAAACACCTACGACGTCAATAACTACGACCCCTCCGGTAGCACCTCTTCACAGATTCCGCCTCCGACGGCTTATTCCGGAACCGGTTTGTGGGGCACCGTGATCTATGGACCCTACAGCAACTGCAGCGGCTGGTCCTACCTGAAGAAAACCTTCAACCTCAGCGGAGTCAGCAACCCTGTTCTGAACCTCTGGCACTACATGGACGGCTTCAACACCTGGGATTACGGGTTGATCAAGGTGAACGGCAACACAGTCTGGGGCAGCAGCGCAGCTGCGGTGTTCATGCCCTGGCAGGAGATAACGGTAAGCCTTGCCAACTATGCAAACCAGGCAAACGTGGAAGTAAGCTTCGAATGGTATGCCACCAGCGTGGTGAACTATGCCGGCTGGTACATAGATGATGTCTATGTGGGGCCAGCCCGAACCAGTGGCGAGAGCGTCATATCTGCCATCGAACCCGCGGATTTGCGCGGTTTGGATGAATTTGAAGCCGCGACCCTCGAGGAATTGGCCAACCTCAATGCCAGCCCTGCTTACGTAGTGCGCGATTCAAAACCCCAACCCAATGCCCAAAGCCGTGTCCTCACCGGCTACAAGGTCTGGCGCCTGCTGGCGGTCAACGAAGGCGACGAGACGCAATGGACATCTCTGACCCCGGCCAGCATCGCCGACACCACCTTTGTGGACACTGCCTGGTCTCCGCTGCCCTCCGGTGTTTACAAATATGCCGTGAAGGCCGTTTACACCAATGACGTGCTTTCCGGCGCGGTTTTCTCCAACGAGATCCACAAAGGCATGATGGGCACCCTGAGCGGTACCGTTACCGAATTCGGCACCAACGTCCCGATCGCCGGCGCCACCATCACAGCGGGCGACTACTCCGGTACCTCCGGCCCCGACGGCAGCTATGCCTTCCTGGCCTACCAGGGCACCTACGACGTGACCTGTTCCAAACAAGGTTACCAATCCTCCACCGTCACCGGTGTGAACATCGTGGGAACCCAGACCACCACGCAGAACTTTGTGCTCACCGAGATTACCCTTCCGCCCGGAGGCGTGACCGCGGTTGAAGCAGGCCCTGACGTGAACGTGACCTGGAGCGAACCCGGCACCGCCGGCGGAGAATGGATCCAATACTCCACAGTGGATGCAAATAACAGCATCGGCCTAACCAACGGCGGAGAATTCGCCGTTGCCATCCGCTTCCCGCCATCAGCGCTTCAGGATTACGTGGGCATGAGCCTGCGAGCCATCAAATTCTGGCCCGGCGACCCCGCCACCTACACCCTCAAGGTCTGGACCGGCGGAACCGCCAGCGCGCCAGCGGTTGAAGCCACCAGCCAACCCGTCACGGTGGATACCTATGACGCCTGGATGACAGTGAACCTCAACAACCCCGTGGGCATCACCGGCAACGAAGAACTCTGGTTTGGCTACAACATAGTCCACACCTCAGGTTACCCCGCGGGCTGCGATCCGGGCCCTGCCATTGACGGCTTCGGCAATATGATCTACAGTAACAGTGCCTGGACCACCCTGCTGACCCTGGCCAGCTCACTCAACTACAACTGGAGCATCCAGGGTTATGTGGGATACTCGTATCCCAATATCGCCCCGATGATTTCACCGGTTGTGGTGGAAACCACAGGCCAGCCCGTGAATGCCGGCTTCTTCAGCCTCAAGACCGACACCCCGCGCCCGGTTGTCCAAACCGTGCCCGAAAAAGCAATCAGGCCCGACAGACCGGCTGATCGCGGCAACCGCGTCCTCAACGGCTACAAGGTCTGGCGCCTGCAGCAGGGCCAGGAAAGCAACGAAACTTCCTGGATACAGCTCACTCAGGATGTCATCACCGCCACAGCCTGGCAGGATAACGGCTGGAACGGTCTGCCCGACGGGACCTACAAATGGGCCGTGAAGGCCGTTTACACCGGCAACGCGATGTCGGTGCCCGCCTTCTCCAACCCGCTTACCAAGATCACCGAAATCGGCACCATCGCCGGTATCGTCCGTACCCAGCAGAACGCCCCCATCATGGGCGCTACTGTAACTTGCGGCGACGTCACCGCCACCACCAACGCCTCCGGAGCCTACAGCATGCAGGTGGTTGCCGGAACCCACAGTGTGACCGCGTCCGCCGCCGGCTATGCCCCAAGCACCCAGACAGGTGTGATCGTGGTTACCGGCCAGACCACCACTGTGAACTTCCAGCTGGCTGAAAGCCTGACCATATTCGAAGACGGTTTCGAAAGCTATGACAACTTCGCCTTGGAATTCGCGCCCTGGACCCTGGTTGACGTGGATCAGAGCAGCACCTACGGCATGAGCACGACCACCTGGCCAAACGCCTACGAGCCCATGGCTTACATGATCTTCGTGCCCAGCGCCACCACTCCCCCGCTGA
>Ga0302241_1002713_pt1 | contig 10229 bp, 10 predicted proteins | sample AAG_UR_Arg_MG_FD_193532 | JGI IMG/M metagenome (GOLD analysis project Ga0302241, IMG submission 193532) | Enriched activated sludge microbial communities from anaerobic digester in WTTP, New Holstein, Wisconsin, United States - AAG_UR_Arg | ecosystem: Engineered > Bioreactor > Anaerobic >...
GGCATGTCTTTTTTTCATAAGCATAAAGATATTTCCTAAACTTGATGAAATGATTAATCCTCTTATCTCTAGTGATGCGATTACGAGAGAACATCTTCACTCGCTTCTTCTTTTGAAGACGGTGTCTTACCTCATGCATCGCGATTGAAAGAAGGAACGGTCCTACCCCCTGAAAAAGTTCATGGAAAGAACCATCTTCATTGAAATCAGTTACATATCCTAAATAACGCTCTTTAGCAAGCTTTTCTGCATTACTGATAATAACAGAATACATATCTCGTCTTGGGTCATATGCAGCGATGAAGCTGCTATGGTTCTTGAAAATACTAATATTGACATCTTCATCTCCAAAAACGAGATAATTAAAAAAAGCTATAAAGGTAGAAATATATACAACAATCCTACTGACAGCACTCCCATATTCGTCACCTATCTTTTGGACGTAATCGTTGTCCGATATCCCCTGCCCGCCCATAAGGTTCAGGACATGGGCAATTAGTTCTTCTACTCCATATTCCTTTTCCATATCGAGCTCAAAAGGTGACATAGCTTTACCATAAAATACTTATGCTATATTGTCAATGGCTCTGGGCTGCATTCTCATAGAGGGTATAATACATAATGTGATTTTATCAAAAATAATCATTAGAAGATTTTTAAGATACTTTCGTAATAAGCATCGTCTTCGTAAACAATTCTGGCAATACTTTGAAATCGAAAAGGATTATAATATTTTAATAAAAAAAGAACATAGGTTAAAATAGTAATAGTAATACCATTAATATTAACTATTTAAATAATCCTATGCTCTTCTCTTCAATTATAATGTCATATAAAGAAAATTGCAAAGCCGAAGGTGAAGTCATGACTAAGTTCAAGATAGCGAGAATGTACTTTGCTGGAGGTAAAAGACAGATTGATATTAGTCGTTATCTCTGCTGTCATCAGAACACTGTCAATAACATCATTAAAGCCTGTAAGCAGAGAGGGCCTAGTAGCGAGATATGGAACTACCTAAATGATTCAAGACTACATATTGAGAGTAAGAAGCTTCTTAGACTATTCAGCTTCTTAAAATACGAATCAAGATGTCCAAAAAGTCATAAATTAAGCATTATTAAAGGCAGTGATGTGGAGAAACTAATTATCGACAAATTTGAGACAAAGAATTATGGAGCAAAGAGATTGTTCAAACATTTACGAAGACAGGGGTATAATCAAGAGATATATTCTTTAGGAAAGATTAAAGGATTGTATAAAAGGAAAGGATTTAAGACTAAGAAAATCAGGAGTGCTAACGGTGAAAGACGATCCCTATATGACTACGATGAGATTGAGGCTTTTGAATTCTTACAGTATGACACTAAAAGCATATTGGATATGCATGCTATCCCAGCTGATATCTATGAGAAATTCCAGAATAATGGACAATTGCCTAAAATACAATGGACCATTGTCGACGCCAAAACAAAGACCAGATTCCTGGCCTGGTCATATCATCGTTCTAGCTTCTTTGGTTTTAAGTTCTTAGAATTCACATTGAATTGGCTAAGAGCTCATGGAGTGCAAGGAAAGATAAACGTTCAAATGGACATGGGATCAGAGTTTTATTCTGGATCAAAAAGAAAACAGGAAGAATGGAATGAATATTTTAAAAGATATGATTGCTATGTTTACGATACTGAAGGGGCTAAATGGAAACAGAATATAGTTGAGAGGTCGCATCGAATCGATGATGAAGAATTCTATTGTCCTAGGGGTGATAGAATTGATACTAAGACAGACTTCATAATCGAAGGACAATTCTGGATTAGATACTACAATCATCGTCCTAGTGAAAGCATTGGCTTAAATGGTATTTCGCCCAAAGAAAAGCTAGAAAAATTAGGAGTGTTGAATGCTGAAAAGATATGTAACTTCCCGTGCTTAATCCTAGAAGATTTCTTCCAATCATTCATGCATTTCTTTGATCTTAGAGATGAACAGGAAATCCCAGGTGAAAAATCACAAAATGTATTGACCCCTTACCCTCTTCTCTTAATTTTTCCATTAGAAAAATTTCTAGATCATTAACACATTTAAAATGAAATTCATCAGATATCCAAAGAGGTATATTGAATTTTTCAAAGAATTTATTAATTGAATATTCTTCTTCCAATATCTGTGTTCCGTATTCTTTTGCTCCCAATGAAAATAATCTTATCTTCTCATTATCAAAATACTTTAAAAACCCTTCCGGAACCCTTAAGCCTAATTCTGCCCCAATTAGTATCTGGTCATATATGTCCAGCTTACGACGATATAATATCCATTGCAAAATCGCTGGAACACAACAATATGGAAGTTGAGGTATCGGCCTATATTTCTTTTGACTTCCTTTCATCTTTTAATTAGATATTTTAAAATATAAATACAACCAAGAGATTGACAAACCGAAATAATCTACACCTCTGATTCCTTAGATTTATTTTTCATCATCATATTATGTAAAACATTTCCTGCTAAATGAGCATGCTTCTCATCAAATATTATTGCTCCATGATTTCCTTTAGTAGTAATATAGTGATCAACATTTTCATCACTCACTCGATTATTTATTTCATTAACAGTAAATACTTTATCATTTGCCCCCGCCATAAAACCTATCCCCATCCCCTTTTCCTTCAATCCTTCTGTCATCGAAAAAATATCCAACTCTGTCATCTCATTTACTTCCTTATTAGCAAGAGATATATTCTCAAAAAAATTCTTAGCAACATTCTTTAAATAATTCTTAAAAAGAAGTATCTTTTCCATATCCATTCCCCTCATCTCTTCCAAACCTTCATCTACAGCAAACCTCTTTATTAGCTCCTCCTTAGAAACATCTATAGATCCTGCCGGAGAAACAAATAATAAGTTCCTAAATCTTTCTGGAAACAAAGTCGCAGCGATTGCCAAATTAAGCCCACCTTCAGAATGTCCAATACCATCAACACATTCTAATCCTCTGCTGTTAAGAATACTAATTATAGTAAGTGCTTTCTGAAATTGAGCAACTGGTATCTCTTTCCCAATAACATCACCTTCTACTATCTCCTCTCTTGAATACTCTGTCGTGATGACTTTTCTCTTACATTCATCAGATATTATTTTCAAAGAATTCTCCCATGTCTCTGGAGCAACCCCCCATCCGGGTGAAGCAAAAACAGGAACATCCTCTACCTCCTTTTCTGGAGCAACCTCCAATATCTTGTTTTCATCAAAGAACTTATAGTTCTCTAAAAGACTTTCAGCAATCTCTCTAATTTCCCTAATCCTCTCATTCTCAAGATTGCACTCTACCGATTCTCCTGATTCACTCTCCAATTCTTCTTCGCTATATTCGAAATTCATAATTACTTTAAATTATATTTACTGTCCCAACCTACAACGAACCCTATAAGATACATTTGTCGTATTAGCACCATTATAACAAGCACCTGTATCCGAAAGGTTTACATAATACTTCAAAACCATATTTGGGTCGGTAAAAGTAGTATTCGTCCAATAAGCCGTCTTATTACTAGAAGTCCTACATAACGTACTATTACAACACTGAGTCAAGCTTGTCCTAGAAGGCAATGACCATCCATACCTACCAGCATAAGCCAACCCACTGCAATGTGCATTAGCAGTATCCCAATTCATAGACCCCCTATCATTAGTCCACATACCGCCATTTCCATCACACCAAACAGTATCTCCATTCACCACTTTACTAGTATTATACTCTGCTACAGAGCAAGCTGCCGGAGGCAAGGAAGAATGCCTACAACGTATATTAAATGATTGAGTTGTAAAATCAGCTCCATTATACCCTGCCCCATTCTGCCCTAAATTAACATACCAATTCATACCTGCCCAATCAGGGTAAGCTGTTGCTGACCAAAATGCCACCGAAGCTTGAGCCATCCTACAATTAACCGTATTCCAACACTGATTCAATTGAGTCACCGTCGGTAACGCCCATCCAGTAGTGCCTGCATAATTCAGACTACTACAATGTGTCGTACCATTAGACACATTCATTGAACCCCTACTATCTGTCCACATCCCCCCATTATTATCACACCAAACAGTATTACCATTTATTACCTTACTCGTATTATAATCAACTGGATAGCAAGTAGCTTCTGCAGCAGCATCTCTTGTAGCAGTACAATTTCCACTATTCGTCCCTCCCACTCCTTGACATATCCATGTAGTCGAAGAACCTGGAGCTGGAAAAGCAGTGCTTGACGGAGTTCCAGAGCTACACTGAGTATATGATCCATAGCTCGTATCTCCTGAAGCAAAATTCCTAACAGCAGTTCCACAAACACCATTCACAACAGGTAGAGTTGTTTCACATCCAGTAGTAGGAACCCCTCTATATACTCCTTCTCCATCTACAGAATATAAAGCATAGCAATACTCCGTATCAGCACTTAATAATGTATCAATAAAAGCATTTCCACTGTCATTATATATCAAAACTCCATCCTCACTACTCTCTGGTATTGAACCTTGCTTCCTAATAATAGCAGTATTGGTTGCATAATCACCTCTAACCCAATTCAAGATAATTGAATTATAGGCTACGGTAGGAAAAGTCAATCCAGTCGGAGAACCCATATCCACTAAAGTTCCGCATCCTTGAAGATAGTTTGTAGATAAAGCTGACGTCACTGGATTATACGCCCAAACGCTATAACAATATGTCACCCCACTTTCAAGAGTCGAATCATTATCAGTAAATGAAGATGCTGTATTATTATAAACAGCTACCCCTTCATCGATTGAAGTCGGTGCACTTCCGACCCCCCTCCTTATTACTGAGTTAGTCGAACTGCCTTTAGTCCAAGATAAATCAAAAGAATCCATCGTTGAAGAAACTGATAAATTAGCCGGGTCAGAAGGAGGAACTCCTCCACAAGCTAAAACAAATCCATTTGAATAAGCATTAGTCCTTTCATCATATGCCCAAGCAGAATAACAATATATCTTATCCTCAGTCAGTCCAGTGTCAGTATGCATATGAATATCAGTAGGATCCTGGCCATCCTTATCATTCCTCTCATTATATATCAAAACTCCATCATCTAATGTCTGTGGAGCTAAAGAAGCTGGAGGTACATTATCTAATCTCCTTATAATTGTATGCGTAGACAAATATCCAGGAACCCAAGTCAATGTTATATTCCCAGTCCCGTCTGGATTCCTCGTAGCAGTTACCTTAAATGACTCAGAAGTAGACCCTCCGCTCGTAGTTTTTCCACCAATAGCAGGAGGACTCGAAGCAGCAGCTGGCTCATAAGTAGAAGGAGAAGAAGACGAGTAAGACGATGAAGAATATGACTTCCCGCTACTACTAGGAGAAGACCCCACTACACCAGGAGCAGATACAGCAGTATTATCATAAGAATAAGTCTTACAATAATAATAATGATCAGGATTATCTAAAGTATTCTGATGATACTATTTCTTCAATCATTGAAGCAAACTGATGCTCTCGGTGATAAGGAGCTTCCTTATAGTCTCCGGGTTCATCATTAAAACTATATAACCCCAATTCCCTATCCTTCTCAAAGTCCATATCAAACTTATCAATATCCTCAAATTTAATCCCTCTTTTCAGGCAAAGATATATTTCATGTATTTCATGATCAAGCGTTAAAAACTCATAATCTTCATTCCCCATTTCAGATACTCTAATTTGAATCACCCCATCTTCAATCCAATAATCGCCCACCGTATTATACCGCTGCTCTTTATGAGGCACAATTTTGATATGTATATCCATTTTAATTTCCTCCTAACTCCTCTCGCACCATTCTTCCCACCATATTACCATCAGCCCTTCCTTTTGTTTGAGGAACCACTTCCTTCATCACTAGTCCAATCTCTTTAATTGTTGTTGCTCCAGTTTTTAATAGAACTTCCTTAACTATATCCCTAACTTCTTCTTCTGTTAATTCTGCAGGCATATACTTCTTCAATACTTCAACTTCCTGTTTTTCTCTCTCAGCCAAATCTCCTCTCCCTCCACTCTCGAAAGAAGCAATACTGTCTCTTCTTTTCTTCACCTCTGAAGACACTACCTCTATAATCTCCTCATCAGTCAATTTAGACTTGACATCTAACTCCTCAGAAGTCGTATTCGCCTCAATACTAAAAAGCTTCTCCCTCTTCTCTATCTCCTTATTCATAATCGCTGTCTTAAGCATTCTTAAACTTGCTACCGCCACCTCATCCTTTGCTTTTTGACTGGCAATCAAATCTGTTTTTATCTGTTCTGAAATCATGTTGCTATATAATTATTATTATACCCTTATGCTATATAATGAAAAACAGCCTGTCAATAAGGCTGTTTTCACTATATCTTTCCAAGCTTCTTCATTTTTGCATATTCTGCCTTCTTCTGAACACGAATAACAGCAGCTCTCTTGGCCAAATTCCTACTCTTAAGCCTGTCTCGGAATTTTCTCTTCCTAGCTTCGATTAATACTCCACTACTCTTTACTGCTCTAGTGAATCTGTATACTAATGACTGAGATGTTTCTTTCGGTAATTTACTAATTTTCATATATAATTATTTCTTCTTAATTTAATCTTCTTTTATTGTTTTTTTAATTTCTTTTACAATATCTTCTTGAGATACCTCTAACTGCTTACCTGTCTCCATATTTCTAATTATTGCCGTATTCTGGATAGTCTCTTTTTGTCCTATAATAATGACATTCTTAATACCCATTTTACTGGCTTTTGCTAGTTGTAACTTCAAGGAATCCTTATTAAAACATTCCGCTATCTTCATGTTTGCTTTTCGGAACTCCTCTATAATTGCCATCCCCCTCTTTTTTGCCATAGGACCAATTTGAGCCAAGAATACATGAGCATGCTTCTTATGAAAAACATCAACTTCATTATCCTTCATCTTCTGTATAACTCTCTCAATTCCTACAGCCATTCCACAAGCAGGAACAGCTTCGCCAGCAATTGCTTTGCCTAAAATATCATATCTTCCGCCTCCTGACAAGGCTTCTTGTCTACCATCCCCAGAATTTTGCACCTCTAGCTCAAATACTGTCCTCGTATAGTAGTCTAATCCCCTAACTAAGAAAGGGTCTAGAATATAAGGTATTTTTAATTCATCAAGATATTCAAGAACTTCCTTCAAGTGAGCCCTACACCCATCGCATAAATAGTCCATGGTCTGAGGCGCTTGAGATATCACCTCCCTACACTTCGGATTCTTACAGTCCAATACCCTCAATACATTAGTCTTTGATCTATTCTGACAATCAGCACAAAGATTATTCTTCCTATTCTTCAAATACTTTGACAAAGCCTTCTTATACTCTCCCCTACATTCATCATCTCCTATTGAATTTATTCTTACAATTAAGTTCTTTATCTTTAAATCCTCCAAAATATTATAAAGAATAAGGATTGCCTGAACATCAAAGAAAGGGTCCTCATCTCCAATTATCTCAGCACCAAACTGATAGAACTGCCTAAATCTTCCTGCCTGGGGCCTCTCATACCTAAAAAAAGGACCATAATACCATAACTTTACTGGCTGAGGTAATGACACCATTCCATTCTGGAAATACGCTCTCATTATTGGAGCAGTTCCTTCCGGCCTCAAAGCCAAATGGTCTCCGCCTCTTGTTTTTAATGAAAACATCTCTTTCTCAACAATATCAGTCCCCTCCCCTACACTCCTATTAAAAAGCTCAATATCCTCAAGAACAGGGGTTTCAATCCTTGAGTAACCGTAAAAATCAAAAAACTTTTTAATTGTTTCAAATATTCTCTGATAATAAGCCTGATCCTCAGGCAAAATATCATGCATTCCAGTTGGAGTCTGGAATTTTAGCTTAGCCATATTTTTATTTGGTATTAATCAATAATATTATTACTTGATCCATTCGCCCCTAAAATATCAGTAATAGATAAGGTGAAAAAAACCTTACCGATTATATGTTGTTTAGGCAATGTTCCCCACGATCTCGAATCAGAGGAATAATTTCTATTATCTCCCATTACGAAATAATCATTCTCTCCTAACAGTATCGGCTTATTGTTATTATTCTTCGTCCAATGCTCCTTGAAATCCTTAGGTAAGTAATCTTCATCCAATTGGAAAGTTTTACCACCTCTATCAGTTATAAAAACTTCTCCATCCTTAATCTCTACTGCTTCTCCTGGAAAAGCAATAATTCTCTTAATATACTTTAAAGACAGGTTATTAGGATACTTAAAAACAATTACATCTCCCCTTTCTGGCTCATTAAAGCGATAAGATACCTGATCAATTATAAGATAATCGGTTGAATGGTAATTAGGCTCCATTGAAGCACCCTTTACCATAAAAGGCTGAAATATAAAAGCCCTGATAGGAATTACTATCGCTAACGATATCAAAACAATCTTAATTAAATCCAATGCTTCTTTTATAAATTTCTGATTCATTGCTTAAGATAATACACCAAAATACATATTTTGACAAATAAAAAAATGCTCCGAAGAGCATTCTCATTACTTCTTAATCTTCTTTGCTATAAACTCTGCTAGCTCTGCCAACCTACAAGAATAAGCCCATTCATTGTCATACCAAGCAAGGACTTTCACCATATTCTTATTCACCTTCAAAAACTCTGCATCTACAATAGAGGAATACGGATTTCCAATAAAGTCAGAAGAGACTAATGGCTCTTCCTCTACCCATAAAACACCTTTCAATTCCCCAGACTTTGATTTCTTCTTAAAAGTTTTAATAATCTCTTCTGCTAAAACCTCTTTCTTTAAGGTACAAACCAAGTCAACTACAGATACTACTGGAGTTGGTACCCTAATTGCAAATCCATCAAGTTTACCCTTTACAGTAGGAACTACCTTATGAATAGCTTTTGCTGCTCCAGTAGTAGTCGGAATAATGTTTTCAGCCGCTGTTCTTGCCCTCCTTAAATCACTATGAGGTAAATCCAACACCCTCTGGTCATTAGTGTAAGAATGTACGGTAGTCATAAAACCATTTACTATACCATACTCTTCTTCTAAAACTTTTACTATTGGTGCTAAACAATTTGTCGTACAAGAACCCATATCCACTATTTCCTCCCCCTTATAATCCTTATGATTAACTCCAATCACATATGAAGGAATATCATCTGACTTTGCTGGAGCAGAAATTATTACTCTTTTTGCTCCTGCATTCAAATGCTTTGTAACTTCTTCTCTTTTAGTAAAATTACCCGTACACTCTAGTACAATATCAATTCCTAAATCCTTCCAAGGAAGAAGTTCTGGATCTTTTTCAGCAAATAACTTTATCTCCTTATCATCTATAAAAACAGAATTTCCTTTAACCACTACATCATGACTGAATGATCCATAAACAGTATCATACTTCAATAAATGACTTAATGTCTTTGCATCTGTAAGATCATTTATAGCGACTATTTCTAAGTCAATCTCATCCTCTATAATCGCCTTTAAAACACATCTACCGATTCTACCAAACCCATTTATTGCTATTTTTTTTGCCATAATTGATAATATTTTGCTTACTTATTATTATAAATCCATAATACTATAAAAATCAGAAAAAGACAAAAAGGGCTCACTTTCGCAAGCCCTTTCCTTACCCCCCTACTTCTCCGTCCAAACAGGTCTAATAGTCTTTGCGCTAACACTAGCCTCAAGAGGACATTCTGATCCATATATCCTCAATCTAGCCTTAGCCTTGTCAGTAGTCATCTGTCTAAACTGGACTACTGGATTATGAACAGTATTAGTATTTGCTTGTCCTGAACCATATCTCCACCAAGAAGGGATATTGGAAGGGTTGAATGATGGTAGAACTGGAGGAAGAGAAGCTGATGGGTCAACAACATTCCAATCAAAGTTAGTGCTCTTCCCTGCTTTCTTCGGAGCATCCTGACAGAGAATAGCTTGCCCAGAATTGTTATAGCAGACACTACATTTCCAAGAAGAAGATTGTAGTTGCTGACTTCTTAAGAATGCATTACTAAAGCTGAAATCCATATTAGTTACTCCATTGATAGCTGTAGATTTAACCCAGCACAAGGAGAGACAAGGGTCAGAGTTGTTAATAGCAGTAGAACAGAACTGGGTAGGATTATTAACTGTAATAGGAGCAGAGACTACAGATACCTTAGGCCATTTATGATCAGATACTTCGAATGGATTGTTTGATTTAA
>Ga0302241_1002722_pt1 | contig 10197 bp, 8 predicted proteins | sample AAG_UR_Arg_MG_FD_193532 | JGI IMG/M metagenome (GOLD analysis project Ga0302241, IMG submission 193532) | Enriched activated sludge microbial communities from anaerobic digester in WTTP, New Holstein, Wisconsin, United States - AAG_UR_Arg | ecosystem: Engineered > Bioreactor > Anaerobic >...
TGGAGTGATATACAGACCTATCAAGTCAGTTTTGTAAGGGTGGAAAGGTTCCTTGTGGTGGTGAGGTGGTGTCGTGATGACGTGATGATAGAACGCGGATGACAGGATCTTTGAAGGTGGAAAGGTGTTTTTGAGGTGGAAAGGTGGAAAGGTTCCCCCGAAACAAACTACGTCAGACTATTTGCCGTGTCATCCCGGCCTGAGAGCCGGGATCCAGTCTTTTAAAGCCTCAAGCTACCACCCTACTCAGAAACAAACCGTCCCCCACAACCCCAATCCGCGCTCATCCGCGCCTTTTATCCGCGTAAATCTGCGTGAACCGTATGACCCGGGATCCAGTGTCCTGGGGTGGCAAAGTCTGTTTGCACAGAGACCGGTGGTCTCTTCCAAACAGGCAACTCCGTTGCCTCTGCCGAACGGACTTCGGCAGCCCAATACCGCGGTCACAGCAGCACGCAGGACAACTGCCGGCGCAGCAACTTGCCGCCTGAGGCGGGACGGGATTCCCAGAGGAGCAGATAGACGCCCCGGGGCAGGATTTTTCCGCCGGAAGAGCGGCCATCCCAGGCCAGACTGCCGCTGGAACCCAGGCTGATGTTGTCCGCCAGCACGCGCACCCGGTTTCCGGCGCGGTCGAAGACGGAGCAGGAAACGTGGTTGGAGGGGCTTTGCAACTGGTAAAACAGCTCGATACGCTCTCCGGAGCGGGGATCGCAGGGGCTGCCAATCAGCTTGAGCGAGCCGCTGAACTCTGGCGCGGGCGGGGCAACGCTGTTGGCACGGCCAGGGGTGCCGGAGCCATCCAGGCAGGGACGCCAGAGGCCGGCGTTTTGCGGGTCAAGTTCCAATGACTTTCCCCGCGGGGCGGACTGTCCGGCATAGCTCATCTGATCTACCAGAACTTCATCCGCCGCATATAGATACAGGCTGTCTCCCGTGTTGTTGAGGGGAGTCCAGCCGTTCACTTCCACCAAGGCGCTGTCCGGGCAGTCCGGCCAGGCGGCCAGAAAGTCCTTCGCGGAGCCGCAAAGCACGTAGTAGCCTTCCTCCGGGGGCAGGGAAAAGCTGAAGTGGTTATCCCCTGCGTCGCGCAGCAGATAGTCCGCGCGGCTGGCGCTCCCGGGTTGCCAAATCTCGATCCATTCAGGCGTTCCGGGCGCGGGGTCATACATCAGTTCATTCAGCCGGACATTGCCTGTCTCCTGCTGCAAGAGATTGCATGAGAAGCGGTTGTTCTCCGGGACAGGGTCTCCGGGCAGGTCAAGAATCAGTTCCACCAGATGGTTTTGCTCATCCTGCACGGGCAAAAAGTTCATAAAATAGAGCGAATCCCCCGCCGCGAGGAAGGTGATGTTTTCCTGCCCCACCTGGACGCCATCCAGCAGGGTGCGGAGGGTCGCGGTCTGCTGGGGCGGATGGGCGGAAAGGTTTTTGACCCAGCAGTCGAGCAGCCATTCACCGGATTCCTGCCAAAGCTGGACATGCAGCAGGGCGAAATCAGCCCTGACGGGATTGGGCAGGCCGGGCGAAGGCAGCGCCTCCAGGCAGAAATCCAGCCCGCAGTCGTCGGTGTCGGTTCCATTTGGCAAGCGGACAAGGGAGTAACCGTCGGGGCATTTGGGGGCGAAGGAAACGGCAGGCTGGCCGGAATCATCGGGCAGGGCGTTGATGTTAGGCTGGCCATAGACCACGGTGTCCGTGTAGCCGCCATCCGGCGAGAGATAGCGCACGCCGTCGGTCTCGGAGGTGGCGTTTTGCAGGTCGAGGTTGGCGGCGGTCAGTTGTGCCTGCTCCACCTGTGATTCGCCCAGCAGCAGATAGCGTCCGGCGCGCAGCACGAAGGAGGGGAATTCGTAAACCTCGGCAAACTGGCTGCCTCCGCGCAGAATCTTTGCCCCCGCCAGGTTGACGTCCTGGCCGCCGGAGTTGTATAGCTCTATCCACTCCTTGTGGTCGTCCGCTCCGGCGGGATTGCAGCAGACTTCGTTGATCAGCACCCGGGCGCCCAGGCAGCCGCAGGAGGCCAGCCAGAGCGACAGCAGGCAAAGCCTGAAAACCAACGCCACATCGCCGCGCATGGGAAACCGGAGCTTAGTGCAGGTCGAGCTGGCTGGGCTCGATGTCCCAGATGTCCACGGCATATTCGCGGATGGCGCGGTCGGAACTGAATTTCCCCACCCGGGCGATATTGAGGATGGCTTTGCGTGCCCAGGCGTCGCGGTCTTGATAGAGGGCATCGATGCGGCAGGAAGCATCCAGATAGGAGCGGAAATCCGCCAGGATGCAGTAGGGGTCGCCGTCGCGCAGCAAGGAGTTGACGATAGGCTCGAAAATGCCGGGTTCCCGCGGGGAAAAGAGGTTGCCGGATATGGCGTCGATGGCGGCGCGCAGTTCCTCATCTCCGTGGTAATAGTCCAGGGGCTGGTATCCGCGCTGGCGCAGCTCCGCCACTTGGGCTGCGTCCATCCCGAAGATGAACATGTTTTCCGCGCCGATCTCCTCCACCATCTCGATGTTGGCGCCGTCCAGTGTGCCCAGGGTGAGGGCGCCGTTGAGGGCGAACTTCATGTTTCCGGTGCCGCTGGCCTCATATCCGGCGGTGGAAATCTGTTCGGACACATCCGCCGCGGGGATGATCTTTTCCGCCAGGGAAACGCAGTAGTTGGGCAAAAAGACCACTTTCAGGCGGTCTGCCACATCGGGATCGCCGTTGACCACATCGCCCAGGTTGTTGATCAGCTTGATCAGCCATTTGGCAAGGAAGTAGCCCGGGGCGGCCTTTCCGGCAAAGATCACGGTGCGCGGGACGTAGTCCCCGAGGGGATTCCGCTTGATGCGCAGATAGCGGGCGATGGTTGCCAGCACGTTGAGAAGCTGGCGTTTGTATTCGTGCAGGCGCTTGATCTGGACGTCAAAGATGCTCTCGATGGGCACCCGGATGCCCGTTTCGCGATAGATGTGGCGCGCCAGCTCGCGTTTGTTGATGGCTTTGATCTCCAAAAAGCTTTCGCGGAACTCCGGATCGTCCACATACTGCTCGATGCCGCGGATGTAGTCCAGGTTTCCCACCCAGCTTTCGCCGATGTGCTCGGTGATCAGCGACGCCAGATGGGGATTGCAGGCGCGCAGCCAGAGGCGGGGCGTGATGCCATTGGTCTTGTTCTGGAAGCGTTCGGGATACATCGCGTAAAAATCGGGGAAGATACGTTCGCGGATGATGCGGGAGTGCAGTTCGGCGACTCCATTCACCGCGTGGCTGCCGTGCAGGCAGAGGTGCGCCATGCGCACTGCTTTGTCCGGCCCCTCGTCTATGATGCTGAGGCTGCGCATCTTGTTGATGTCGCCGGGATAGAGGCGGGTCACCTCGCCCAGGATCAGGTTGTTGATCTGGTAGATCAGCATCAGATGGCGGGGCAAGAGTTCTTCAAAGAGCGAGACGCTCCACTTTTCCAGGGCTTCCGGCAGGATGGTGTGGTTGGTGTAGCTGAAGCAGCGGCGGGTGATATCCCAGGCCCGCTGGGGCACCAGGTTTTCCTCATCGATGAGGATGCGCATCATCTCCGGAATGGCCAGGGCGGGATGGGTGTCGTTTAGCTGGATGGCAACCTTGTCCGGCAGCTCGTCAAAGCAGTCGTGATCCTGCTTGAAAGCGGCAAAGATATCCTGCAGGGTGGCGCTCACGAAGAAGTATTCCTGCTCCAGGCGCAACACCTTGCCCAGATGGAAATTGTCGTTGGGATAGAGCACCTTGGAGATGTTTTCCGAGATGTTTTTCCCCTCCACGGCACGCACGTAGTCGCCGCTGTTGAAATAGTCGAAGTCAAATTCATCGGTGGCGGTGGCTTGCCAGAGGCGCAGGCTGTTCACGTTGTCCACCTTGTATCCGGGGATGGGGATGTCCCAGGCCACGGCCATCACGTCTTTGGTGTCCACCCAACGCTGCTGCACGCGTCCATCCGGCAGGGTGTCGCTGAGCACTTTGCCGCGGAAGCGCACCCGGTAGGTGATATCCGGGCGCTTGATCTCCCAGGGGCAGCCTTTCTTGAGCCAGTGGTCGGGTTCCTCCACCTGATAGCCCTGCACTATCGACTGCTTGAAGATGCCGAACTCGTAGCGGATGCCATAGCCATAGGCGGGATAGGCCTGGGTGGCGAGGGAATCCATGAAACAGGCGGCCAGGCGCCCCAAACCGCCGTTGCCAAGGCCCATGTCCGGCTCCAGTTCCGCGATGTCTTCCAGGTCGTAGCCAAATTCCTTGAGCAGGTCGTAGCTGTTGTTGTATTCGTCCAGATTGATGAGCGTATTGCGCAGCAGGCGGCCCATCAGGAACTCCATCGAGAGATAGCAGACCTTTTTCACGTCCCGCTTGCGGTATTCATATTGAGTGCGTAGCCAGCGCTCAATGAGGCGGTCTCTCAGGCTCAGGCTCAGGGCGTAATAGACGTCCCAGGGCTGCACCGTGGTGGTGTCCTTGACCAGGGAGTATTCCAGATGTCCCAGGAACAGGCTTTTGATGTCTTCGCTGCAGCTTTCCGCTTTATCTGTAAAGAATATGGACTTATAATCGTTTTTGGGTATGAAACCTTCTTTCATTGGGGTCCTCAGGTGTTTTTAACGGAGTTCACCTGTCCACGGGCGGGGCATGCGTGTCAAGGCTTTTTTTGCGGAAACAACCACCTGACCACGAAACAAACCGTCCCCAGACTACACACCGTGTCATCACGGGCTTGACCCGGGATCCAGTCTTTTAGAATAATCATCCACAAATTACACAAATTAACACGAATTAAAATAGGATACAAGGACAAGCGTCCAACCCAGAAACAAGCACCAGATCCGAAACAAGTCCCACAAGATGCCAAAGTGTGTCATCCCGGGCAAGCTACGCTTGACCCGGGATCCAGTCTTTTGAAATACAAAAACAAGCACCGGATCCCAAAACAACCGTGCCCCATAACCACCGCGCTCATCTGCGTGAACCACATGACCCGGGATCCAGTGCTTTGGGGTGGCAAAGTCCGTTTGCCACAGAGACCGGAGGTCTCTTCCAAACAGGCAACTCCGTTGCCTCTACCGAACAGACTTCGGCAGCCCCAGCCCGAAACCGCCCCCAAAAAACACCAATCCGTGGCAATCCGCGCCTTTTATCCGCGTAAATCAGCGTGAACCGCATGACCCGGGTTCCAGTCTATTAGTGCATCATACAGAAGTATCCCCATACTTGGAGATCAGATCCTCGAACAACCAGGGTTTCTTCAGTTGGGCTATCCACTCCGTAGAGATGGAATCCGCACCATAGAGCAGTGCCGCCAGGCCTCCGGTGATCGCGCCTGTCGTATCGGTGTCATCGCCCAGATTCACCGCTTTCAACACGGCGTCACGGAAACTGTCCGTATTTAACAGGCACCAGATACTGGCCTCCAGGCTGGATACCACGTAACCGCCGGAGTCGATCTCTTCCTCCGGCAAATTGCCCAGGTCACCGCTGAACGGCCTGGCGAGGGCTTTATACTCGGAAGCGGCGCAGTTCTGCTGCTCCATGAGGCTCAAAGTATCCCCGCGGGCGGACTGGAAGGCGGTGTATTTGTCTATGCCGCCAATGAGATACTCCCCCATCTTCAGATAGAAAAAACAGCACAGGGCCGATCTGATATGGGGATGGGTGAGCGCGCCGGCTCTGCGGATCAGGGCGAACTGCTCCGCCGCGTCTTTGCCCCTGATATACACCAGCAAAGGCAGGATGCGCATCAAGGCACCATTGCCGTTGCTCCATTCATTCGTGTCGTCGGCAAGGTTTTCCAGTTCGGCAAATCTGCCGCTAAGCAGTATAGACCGCACCCGGGCAAGGCTTTCAGTGGTCTGTCTGCCCACGTCAAAAGCGTGATCCCGGGCGGACAAATACCCCCGATCCAGCCAGGCGATGAACTTCTCCGCCTGGTCTTTCAGGTCGAAGCCCTGCAGCAGGCTTTCCGCCAGGCAGAGGGTGAGGGACGTGTCATCCGACCACATGCCTGTGACTTCGTTCCCCCAAGAGCGAATCTGCCCGCGCTCGTCCATATATTTGCCCATATCGACCACGGGACGCTTCTTGCGCTCTGACCTCGGCTCAAACTGGACAGGAAAGCCCAAGGCGTCGCCAATGGCTACGCCATAAATGATGGAAGATTGGATTTTTCTCATCTTAGCTCCTCATAGAACACAGGGTTAAAAAATCGTGTAAATGATTAAGCTTTTCCGCAAAAATTCATATCTGCGCCCTCAATTTGGTTTTCGATAAAAATGCGGTTGTTTTCTGCAAGAGCATCTTGTGTCAGCACAATCTCATTGTTTCCAGAAAGGAAATCGCGTTTCTCAATCAGAAATGTATTTACGAATTCGTTAAAAAGCTCATAAGGCATTTGTATCCTACTTCTTAGTTTCGTTATTATCGCCAGTGTTTTCTGACATATACATGGCAAACGCTATAATCACGAGTGTGATGCATGTTATTACTTGGGTTACTTGAAGCATAGAAAGAGCCGTCGGGAAGCTTGAGTGTAAGCTCCTACTCAATATTTCATTATCGTAAAAAAGAGCACTCTGGAAGCTGTGCACACAGGCTTGCCACTTACAGATAGTTTCGTCTGAAGTCAAGCCGACTAAATAATAGGCAACAGAGTAATTAATAATACACTCAAAAAGACTAGTGAATGCCAGTATTAACCGTTCGTGTGCTTGCAGGTTTGACGATTTCTTACAATCAATGGCATCTTTACCGAAAGCAAATGTGATCTCGAAAGACCTAGAAAGGGTTCTTAGCACAATGATTGACATGATGAGCAAAAAATATCGTTCTAAGTGCCATTTCCCAAAAAATAAAAATACAAATACACCAAGTAAGATGGATGTCACCATATTTAGTGCGTTTTTCCCTGTTATAAAACAGGTTTTCTTACACCTAATATCTTTATCATTACCGTTTAACCTATTCTCAATTCTTTTCTTGAACAACTTAGCAATCGACCAGCTCGGGGAAGCGAGTATGAAGAATATTTTTTTGATAACAATGCAATTCTCTTTCTTTTTCTCTTCCTCTTTCTTTTTCTCTTCCTCTTTCTCTTCCTCTTTCTTTTTCTCTTCCTCTTTCTTTTTCACTTCCTCTTCCTCTTTCTCTTTCTCTTTCTCTTTCTCCTCTTTCTCTTCCTCTTTCTCTTTCTCTTCCATATTCTCCGAAGTGGCATTGTTTAAACAATGCCTATATAACAAGTATGTAGAGAGATATGCAAACAAAACATAAACAATGATAGGAGGAACGACACCCCAAAAAACAGAAAAATTCTCTCGATAGTAGCAGAATGAAGCAATTCCCCACACTATCATCAATATCATGAATAACAATACATAGTGGCAAGATAAGCATCTGTACCTGCAGCCCTTTATGCATTTGGTATTATTAGGCATTTCAATCTCCTTTTGATCTGTATGATTATGATGTCATTTCAATAGTAACGAACCCAACCTCTTTTATATGCCTGTTATCATACTGACATCCTGGCTGCCCCTCATCATTCCGGGCAATTGGAATCGGCGTTCCCTTCGGCACCAGCGCATAGTTGTGTTTCAAGAGCATTTTCTCTCTGAATGTATTGATCAGGGTGTCTGCCATCTCCGCGGCTAACGCGCACACATAATCTTCGCTGGAGAGGCAGGAGAAATCCGTGCTTATCAAGGCAGCTTCACGGAGGGTCATTGCGCCAGCCGGAATCAATTCGCAAAACTCCCTGATCTTCTCTTCCGGCACCTTCATCGCATTCAGGACTGCGCCAAAGACGCTTCTTACCGTCCATGGGTAATATTCGGTAAAGCGGATGAACTCAATATCAGGCAGTTGCTGGCGCAGATACTCCAATACCCCGTCAGATTTATGGCCATTCAAAGAAATCGTTAAATGTCCGATGCGAGGCTTCAAATTGACCTTCAATGCGGATGGATAACTATTCAGCAAGCCAAACACCTTTGACGCAGGCAACCCGCTGCCATACACGGGGATATAGCCATCCGTCACATCGATCTTATCGGCTATTGCCAGGCTGTTCCTGACAAGCTGAGGCGCAAAGCTGCTGAGAGACTTCATCTCTTTGGGAGACTTGAAGTAATACTCATTGCAGGCAAAGCGTTTGGCCTCCGGATGGCCAAGATCGATACCTTTCCTGATGCAGTTTAGGGCATCGATGGCGATGGAGTCCTTGCGATCCAGGTAATGGCAGTCATTGGTGAGGACCACAGGTATCCCGGTTTGCCAGGCCAGGTTCAGCAGTTTGTTCATGGCGATAGCTTCAGAGGGAAGCCCGTGGTTTTGGATTTCGTAATAGTAATCCTCGCCAAAGACCTCATGATACCAGTCCGAAACCTGCCTGGCCTGCTCGTCATTTCCTTCCAGCAGCAGGGTGCAGAGTTCGCCTGCCACACTGAAGGACAGGCAGATCAGATGCCGTGTATGCTCCCGCAACTGGCTTTTGCTGACCCGAGGGGTATCCGGATCAGCCTCATAAGCCAGAGTGACCAGACGGCAGAGATTTTCGTAACCGGAGCCGTTTTTGGCAAGCAGAATCACGGAAAAAGCCCTGCCATCGCCGGGATCGTTCAATACCTCGATCTCCAGGCCAATGATCGGCTTGATCCCCGCTTTGACGCAGCGGTGCCATAAGCGGGAAGCCCCCGCCACGCTATTGCGGTCTGTGATGGCCACAGCCGGCATCTTATACTGCACCGCCCTCTGCACCAGATCGTCTATGCAGCAGGCTCCATCCAGCCAACTATACTCGCTGTGGACGTGTAGGTGGACGAAAGACAAATAACACTCCTTAACTACTTTGGTAATTAATCTGTTTTTCTTGTTATGGCATTACAACATTGTTACAACGTATTAGATCATATCATTTATATTGAGACCCTTCTCTACACTCACATTCCAGCCATGCGAATGAGAGTTTGATGCCATCAATCTCGACAGGGCCAATCAATTTATTCACTTGCTTACTTGGATTAGGAATCAACAGACCGACAAAACCCATGAAGTCGTCTAAACTTTGAGGATCTTTCGCAAATGACTGAATTATTACAACCGCATTATTTGCTTTTATCCTTTTTGCCTCTTTTATTGCGCTTAGTGTTCTGTGAAACAACTGGTAGCGATACCTTCCAATTTCAATGTAAGGTTCATTTGCGTACTTCTTTAGGCCCAGTTCACATAGAATAGCATTGAGTCTATTGGACGCATTTTTGCCGTGGTCAGTATTCTTAGTTTTACCTTTGTACCAATCAGATACAAGTTCATCAAATGATTCTCCCGCTTTTGATTCAATCATTATCACGGAGTATCCCGTTTCGGTAACCGCCAAAATATAGAGATCATTGGATGAGTTTCTCCCACTAGCCGGCATAGACACTTGGTATTCTGGAAACATGAATACTATTTCAACTCTCTCGTCACCAAAAAGACGTGTAAACTCAAGAGGCATAGAATTCCTATCTGCCCAGTATTTTACTAGTTCTTTAGCGGATTTCCCATCTTTCCAGTGCAATTCAGGATCGATGAGTAATTTTCTCCATTCCTCGAATGACCGTAATGGCTGGTAGCAATTATAAAAATCGCTTTTCAAGATTCCTCCTTATAGAATCTTATTCTTTTATTTACTCTACTTGTCCACGGCAGTTCCACATCTGCTATACCTACTAACTGAGCAGAAACTATTAGAGGGAACTTTTTTGTCAAGCTTGAGCTCGATATTTTCACAGACTGTACTTCTCATCATATCCTGTTAGAATCCTATGCTTTTACTCACGCTGTTTGTCCACGGCTGTTCCAGGTCTGCGTATTTCAGCAGGTCTGGCAGGCAGAGGCGTCTGAATTCACCTGTCCGGCCGATCGCTTCGACACAGGCGTTTTGCACAACCAGCGCGATCTGCGCGCCGCTAAACTGGTATTTCCGCGCCAGAGGCTCAACATCGATCTCCCCCGCTCCGGGAATCTCTTTTCTGAGATACAGCTTCCAGAGCTGGCGCCTGCATTCGAGGTCTGGCAGGCTGAATCTGAATTTGAGGTCAAAGCGGCGGAAGAAGGCCTCATCGAGGTTGTTTTCGAGGTTGGTGGTGAGGATCAGGATGCCCGGGAAGGTCTCCAGTTCCTCCAGAATGATGCTCTGGATGGCGTTTTCG